>JAABUK010012522.1_pt1 | contig 10789 bp, 9 predicted proteins | sample 5559141 | NCBI WGS metagenome assembly JAABUK01 (sample SAMN10711869, study PRJNA513367) | rock metagenome | isolation source: Antarctica rocks | place: Antarctica: Victoria Land, Pudding Butte nord | collected 2016-01-03
AGGGGACGGCCGTTGACCCACCCGGCGACCGCTTGTTGGTCCGGCACGTCGGGGTGCCGGTGGAGAGCCTGAGGATGCAGCGTCGTCACGGGCCCACCTCGAGGCGGACGCTGTCGGCGTACTGGGCCCGCCCGAACCACATGACCTTCGGCAGCAGCCACGAGTGGCCGGGCTGCGCGTCACCCGGCGGCCGCACCACGACCTCGACCTCGGTGCGCCCACCCGGCGCCACGACCACCGCCCTGACGGCCTGGTCCACCCAGTCCCACGTCCCCCACGGGGAGGCGATCTGGACCTCCCCGCGCACCTCGGACCGCGTCCGGTTGTGCAGGGTCACCGTGAGGCTCGTCGGGTGGCCGGCGGCCAGCTCGAGTGACGTCGAGGAGAGGTGCACGTCCAGACCGGTGGGCCGGGCGGTGTCCGTGTCGACGGCACCCGCCTGCACGTTGCGGTCGAGGTCCTCAGCCGTCGGGAGGGCGAAGCCGATGGCCTCCGCCACGGCGGCGGAGTCGCCGACGAAGACCGCCGAGACGTCCTCGATGAGCGAGACGGCCCCGCCGCCAGCCAGCGACGCGGTCGTCGGGCTCACCTGGGCGGCGACGGAGTACTGCCCAGCCTCGGCGCCCTCCGGCACGTCGACCCAGGACCTGAACCGTGCGTAGCCAAGTGGTGAGAGGGTTGCCGCGAACGCCGGGGTCGACGCCGTCCAACCCTCGGGAAGCCGGAGCGCCGCCGTGAGCTCGACTGCAGAGTCGACGTACTGGCTCGCCACGACGAGGCTGACCTCGAAGCGCCTCCCGGGGCTGCACCGGGCGACCACCGGCGTCAGGGAGGCGGCCACGGGCAGGTAGCCCATCGGTGCCGGGCCGCGGTTGTGCAGCCAGTAACGCCCGAACGTCGGCTGGGCGACCTCCCGGTCCACCCCGAGCACGAGGTCACTCGACCCCTGCCGCTCAAGCCTGGTGAGGCCCACGACGAGGGTCTCGATGGTGCTGCCCTCCAGGTCGACGTCGAAGGCGCCGTCCGTGACGGCGAGCTCCTCACCGGGGACCTCGAGGAGGTCGGCGCGGGCGGCTGTCCTCACCGGTGTCGTCGAGAACCTGACGTGGGCTCTGGTGCCGCGCCCCGTTGACTCGACGAGCCGCAGGGTCGCGGCTCGGCTCGGGTCGCTGGGCGCGGACGAGCCCTGCGAGACGGGGTTGCCCGCGGCCTTGAGCGTGGCCACCAAGACGTCGCGAGCAGGCTCCACGCTCAGGAGGGAGTGGGCGGACGGCAGGTCGCCGGACGAGCCGTCGGCCCGGACCGGCAGGAGCGGCGTGGAGAACTCCTGCCCACGGGCCGGAAGCGTCGCCGTGCGCCAGTCGCCGGGGCTGCTGACGAGGGCGTAGTGGAACTCATGGGTCCAGTGCTGGAGCTGGAAGGCCGACCCGTCGGGAGCGGTGCGGCGCGGGGGGTCGATCCACACTCCGGACGGCCAGCCGGTGCAGGAGCGCATCAGGGACAGGTTGAGCCCGCCCTGTGGGTCCACGGCGAAGCCGGGCAGCCCGTAGGTCAGGAGGGCGACGGTGCCGTCCTCGTGCGCCTCGACGTCCCGGTCGCCGACCGCGACGGCCCTGACCCGGCACTGGCTCAGCTGCCCGGTGACGTCCGCGACGTCACGGATGACGAGGGTCGGGAGGGCGTCGAGGTCGCGGACGTCGGCGTTCGGCACCCACACCTCGGCCAGTGGCTGGGCCGCGGGGACGAACACCGTCCCCTCCGAGGGAAGTCCACCGACCCGGCGCGCGAGCTCATCGACGAGGGCGTGGTCCCGGTCTGCGACGAGGATGCGGATGTCGGGCAGGTTCGAGTCGGTGTCGAGCCGGCCGTAGCGCGCTCCCGAGGCTCGAGAGGTCGTCGCGGTGACCCCGACCCGGACCAGCGCCGCGACGAGGCCGCGGGCACTCGAGGCGTCGACGTCGTCGGCCACGACGACCTCGGCGACCGCCATGGCACGAGTGCCCACGAAGGCGCCCGACCGGTCGACGAGATCGACCTGGGCGGTCGTGCCGATGCCGAACCACGTGTTGGCGGGGTTGTCGAGCGTCCAGGGGGCGACCGCGGTGTCGGCCTCGATGAGCCCGAACCCGCGGCCGATGACGGCCCCGGCGACCTCGCTCACGGGCAGGGCGCCGGGCTGGTCGACCAAGAAGCGCACGCGCACGAGGCGGTCGGACTGCTGGTGGTCGAGGACCCGGGTGGTGAAGTCGACCCGGTCGAGGCCGTCGACGAGGGTGACGACCTGCTCGTAGGAGATGCCGTCGACCTCCCCCCGCGAGACGATCCGGCGACCGATCGCACTCTCCTGCACGGTCACCTCGGCCGGAGCTCCGGCTGCACCGACGACCCTGCCGTTGGGCAGGAGGTGCCACGGACCCTCACCGAAGGTCGGGTGCTGGTCGTACTCCTCGTAGACGCGCAGCTCGTTGGCTGCCCCGGTGAGCAGCTCGGCGTCGCGCCGCTTGTCGCGCAGGCCGCTCAGGGTGCCCCCCCGCGCCGGGTCGGCGGTGACGGCGAAGTGGTCGTTCTCGATGGTCGGTGCACTGTCGACGGCGTCCGTCCAGCCCTCGAGAGCCGGCCCGGCCACCAGCCGGAAGGTGCGCCAGCCCATCGAGGGGACGCGGCCGGCCACGAAGCGCAGGACCCCCGGGGCCTCGAGCACGGCGGGGACCTCTGTGCCGGTGTCGTCGACGACCCGGACCGCGCCGGTGGTCTCCAGCTCGACCCGGACGACGTCGGTCCGCTCGAAGGCCAGGGTGTTGACGACGACGAGCGCCGACCCGTCCCCTCTCGTCTCGACGCGGGCCACGAGGGCCGCGGCGGCGTCGTCGCGCGCGGCTGCCGCGAGGTCGTGCGCCTCGCGCCAGCCGGTCAGCAGGTCGAGGTAAACTTGGTCGGACTCGGACCCGGTGATGGCGTCGTGGTGGGCGCCGTAGGCCAGCTGCCGCCACACCTTGTCGAGGGCGGCTTCGGGATACCGTCCCTCACCGAGCAGGGCGGCGAAGGTCGAGAGCCGCTCCGCGTCGACGGCGGCCATCTCGGCCGCCCGCTGGCCCTGCTTGGTGTCGATGTAGGAGACGTCCTTGCCGGTGTAGACCGGGTTCATGTCCCGGGTCTGGGGCGACGGGGTCCGCCCAGACTCCTCCAGCTCGTCGCGGACACGGTCCAGGAACATCTTCGTCGTCCCGCAGACGAACCGAGGCCACACGTATGCCGTGTTCCACCACCGGTGCACCTCGGTCACCCAGTTGTTGGGGGGGCAGTAGTCACCGCCCACGGGCAGAAGGGTGTTGCGGGTGAGGGCGACCGGCTTGAGGATCTCGAAGAGGTGACAGGCGATGTCGCCGGCGGCCTCGACGGTGGGCGCGTTCTGCATCTCCCACCCGGGCCCGTAGTGGTCCGGCATGTAGTGGGTCAGCAAGCCGTCACCGCTCGGGGAGATCCACTCGAACTCGCTTTCGAACTGCATGACGCCGATGTCGCCGCTGCGCTCCTGGTCCCAGTGCTGGCGCAGGGGCCCCCACTGGTGGTGCGGCCCGCGGGCCCACGCACTTCCGGTCATGCCGGCCTTGGCGACGAGACCCGGGAACTGCGGGTCGTGGCCGAAGACATCGAGCTGCCAGGCGGTCCGGGGGTCACCTCCGAGGATGTCTCGCTGGTAGCCGATGCCGTAGACGAGGTTGCGGATCGTCGTCTCGCTGCCGGTGAGGTTGGTGTTGGGCTCGTTGTAGGTGCCGCCGATCATCTCGACGCGGCCCTCGGCCATGAGCCGGCGCAGCACCGCGCGCTGCTCGGGGAACGTGTCGAAGTACGGCTTCAGGTAGTCGAGCTCGGCGAGGACGAAGTGGTAGTCGGGGTCGCGCACGGCCAGCTTCAGGTGCGCCTCCACCACCGCAAAGGCGTTGTGGAGGAAGGACGGTCGGGTCGTCCAGTCCGAGCCGAGGAGCTCCCAGTCCGTCGTGTAGGAGGCCTGCGTGTTCCACCACACCGGGTCGTAGTGGAAGTGCGACACCATGACCATGGTCCAGCCCGGCTCGGCCACGACGACCTGGCCCTGCGCCCTCGCCGCGACTCCGGTTCCGCCGGTCGCGGTGACCTCTACGCCGACCACCGCGCCGGGCCGGGCGTCACGGGTGACGTCCAGGGGCACCTCGGCCCGGACCGTCCCCTCCCCGGGGGCGATGCCCAGCGACCCGGCCACCCCCTCGCCGGAGACGACGAGCTCCACCGCTCCGTCCGGCATACCTCGCTCCAGGTTGACGTGGAGCACCTGGCGCGGTGACTCCTCGGTGCCGACGAACCGCTCGGTGGATGTCACGGATGTGATGCTGACCGACACGAAGATGCTCTCCTGGTGGTGAGGTGGTGAGGTGGTGGGGTGGTGGGGCGGTGGGGCGGTGGAGTGGCGGGGTGGTGGGTGGCGCCGCCGTGTCGCGGCCCGGCCAACTCTTCACCACTTCGTGGGCGCCCGCCAGACCCGCCAACCGTCGCGGTCAGGGCACGGGGGCCGGCCGGAGCACGTCGGGCAGCTCGAGCCACCACCCGAGGCAGGAGCGCCACTGCCGGTCGCGCTCGCACCCGGATGTCGTCCGGGACCGGTGCAGCGACGGCAGGTCCGGTCCGGACGGGGGAGACACTATCGAGCTGACCTCTGTCCGGGGCCCCGCGACCGAAAGCACGGGTGAAACCCGCTGGCGGCGGGGCTCGGGGTCGGTCGCGTGTAGCCGCGCATGGCGCAGGACCCAGGGGACCTCCTCCAGCAGCGAGGCGCTCACTTCCCACGACCAGGCTCACGGGCTGGGAAAACGCTCTTGACGTATGCCGTGCCGGCCTGGCCTGTCGCCCATGACCCGGGTCGGCTGGCCGGCGTGGTCGGGCCCAGCACGCGGTCGAGGAAGGCGTTGCCGAACTTGTCCAGCGGGTCGGTGCGCGAACGCAGCTCGCGGAAGTCGTCGAGACGCGGGTAGAGGGCGGCCAGGTCGTCAGCCGTGGCCGTGAAGCACTTGCCCCAGTGCGGCCGGGCACCGAGCGGGAGGAGGACCTCCTCGAGAGCCGGCAGCACGGCATACACCTCGTCGGGGCGTCGCTCCCAGGTGAGATGGAGCCCGATCGTGTCGGTGCCGTAGGAGCTGCTGAGCCACAGCGGGTCGCTTGCGACGGAACGGATCTCGGCGACCTGCAGCAGGGGTGCGAGGTGCTCGCCGAGTGCCCGGGCGGCGCCGAGCGCGGTGACGGCGTGCTGGCGGGGGACGAGGTACTCCGTCTGGAGCTCCTCGCCCCGGCTTGGGGTGAACTCCATCCGGTAGTGGGGCAGGCGCTCGAGCCACGGTCCGGGCACTCCCAGCTGCCCGGTCAGCGCGTCGGTCGGTGCTCCCGGCAGCATGGGGGTGGTCCGGACGGCGGGGGTCGCGCCGAAGAGGCTTTCTGGTGGAGTCGTGCCCCGGCTCTTGAGCCATGCCTGGGGGATGGTGTCACCGCACAGGTCGGTGACGAGGCTGACGCTGTAGGCGCTGCCCATGACCGCGTCGAGGTGATCGAGGGCGACCTCCCAGGCCAGGTCGAGGTAGACGTCCTGGCGGATGTCGAAGGTGGGCTCGACGTCGAGGGTGAGCCGGGCCACGACCCCGAGCGCACCTAGAGCCACGACGCTCCCGTCGAAGTCCCCCTCGCCACGGGCGAGGTGGCGCAGCGTGCCGTCGGGCCCGACGACGTCCATGCCCGAGACCGCTGCAGCCAGTGAGGGGTTGGTGTTGCCGGAACCGTGCGTGGACGTGGCGACCGCCCCCGCGACCGAGATGTGGGGCAGGGACGCGAGGTTGCCCAACGCCCACCCCCGCTGCTGCAGCCACACCGCGACGTCGCCGTATCGCGCCCCGCCCCCGACGCTCACGGTCGCGGCTGACTCGTCCAGCACGGGGTCGACCGGCACGTCCTCGAGAGAGACCAGGACCCCCTCGGTGTCGCCGATGTCGGTGAAGGAGTGCCGTGAGCCGAGGGCGCGGACCCGCTTTGCCCAGGCGACGACGTCCTGCAGCTCCTCGACGGAGCGGGGGCGCTCGAGGCCGGCCGCGACGTAGCGGTGGTTGCCCGCCCAGTTGGTCAGCACCGCCCCATCCTGCCGGACCGGCCACCGAGGCGGCTGAGCACGACGTGCCGGGGACGTTCAGGGGTCGAGCAGGGCGCGCAGGTCGGCCGAGCCCAGGCGCCGACCTGGCCGGATCCGAGCCCACCGTCGACGGGCAGGACGACGCCGGTGATGAAGGAGGCGTCCGTGGAGGCGAGGAGGCCACCGCAGCAGTGCTGTCCAGAGTCGACCCGATTGCTTCGCGCCAACTTCGCTGCGGTCGCCGACCTGCGGTGGACGTCCATCGCCGACCGGATCGACACCAGCGGCCACCTGCACGGGGTGTCCTACCGGCCCGGCGTCAACACCGACTGGAGCCGCTACGAGCACACGCCCGTCACCGGGTGCTCTCCGTGGGGCCAGGGCCCGTACCTGCTCGCTGCGGCCCAGAGAGCCGACGGACGACCTCGCTGGCGCTCGCCGAGGCTGACCCCGTGAAGGCGGGCGGTTGGGGCGCTCGCCTGCGCGGAAGGAGCGGCCGCCGGGTGCCTAGACTGGCCCGGACGTCCGCTGCAGGACGGGCGGTGTCCGACTCACGGGTGTCCCGGGAAGCGCGAGGTGGTGAGCAATGTATGCCGGCGCCGTGGCGATGCTGCTGCTCTCGCTGGCCGGGGTCGGCCTGGTGTGGCTCGTCCACCGCAGCACGGCCGTGTGGGGGCAGAGCGTCGTGTCGCTGCCCTTCCAGTCCGGCTGGCGGCCCGACGAGCACGCGCTGTCGCGCTTCCACGTCCGCTGGTACCTCGCGACGCTGGTCTTCCTTGCCTTCGACGTCGAGATGCTCTTCATGTACCCGTGGGCGCTGGTCGTGGGCGCACTCGGCGCCTCGGCGATCACCGAGATGTTCCTGTTCCTCGGCGCGCTCCTGGTGGCAGTGGTCTGGGCCTGGCGTGAGGGGGCACTGCGGTGGGTATGAGCCGGGTCCTGACCGCGTATGCCGTGCGCCGCGCCCACGTCCTAGTCGTCGAGGTCCCGGGCCACTGGCGCCTTCGGGCGGCGGTGGAGCACCGGGCCCGGTGGCGCGGCTGGCGCCTGGCCGAGTCCCCCGCCGACGCCGACGTCCTTGCCGTGTGCGGCGTGCCGGGTCCCGAGCTTGCCCGGCTCGTCGAGCGCGTCTGGTCGCAGCTGCCCGGGCCGCGTGTGCGGCTGGACCTGGGAGGTCCCGACGGGCTGGAGGCCGCCCTCGACTCCGCCGCGAGACGCCTCGCGGACACGCCGAGCCAGCGGCAGGACGCCCAGCAGCGCTCCAGCTCACCTGACGGGGCTGAAGACCACGAGGACATCGACCACAAGGGCATGGGCCACAAGGGGATGGACCATGACGGCATAGAGCCGGACGGCATACCCCTGGCGGCCGGCGGCGAGGACCGCGACGGTCTGGAGATGGACGTGCTGCACCTGGCGTTGGGCCCGGTCCTGCGGCACTGGCCGGCCGGTCTGGTGCTGCACTGCTCGCTCCAGGGTGACGTGGTCGTCGGTGCGAAGGCGTCGGTCGTCGACGAGGGTCAGCAGCAGGCGGACGGCGTCGTGCGTCGTCTGGCCGACGGGCCGGAAGTCGATGCCGCCTGGCTGTGCGACAACGCCGCAGCCGTGCTGGCGCTCGCAGGATGGCCGGATGCCGCATCCGCGGCGCATCGCGCGAGGGACGCCCTGCTCGACGGGACCGATGACGCCACGGTGCAGCGTGGGCTGGAGCGGCTGGTTCGCCAGGTCCGCAGCTCGCGCCTGCTGCGCTGGTCGCTGGGCGGAGTCGGCGCGGTGACGGCCGGCGACCTCGAGCGCCACCGCCTGCCGGAGCGTCTCCGGGGAGACGTGCACGACCGGCTGGTGGCGATGCTCGAGCAGGCTCGCGACCGTCAGACCGCCCCGGGGCACTTCGCTGCGCCGGCCGCGGCTGACGGGTCGGCGGCTATGCTGCGCGCCCTGCCGGACGTGGTCACCGGCCTCGACCTGGCGGCCACCAGGCTGGTCGTGGCGAGTCTCGCCCTCGCCACCGTCCCGAGCCGTCAGCAGGTGCCTCATGGCTGACCCTGTGCCGGTCACTGTCTCGGCCGGGTGGGCGATCGGTGCCGCTGCGCTGCTTGGCACCCTGGCGCTGTTCGCTGCCAGCGTCGACGGGGCCATGACGGCCCGTGCCGAGGGCCGGCAGGGCGTCGCGCTCACCGAACCCCTGCAGGAGGCCGCCCGCCTCATGCGCCAGCGGCGCCGGACGACCGTCTCGGCGGACAGCCTGCTGTGGCGGATCGGCAGCGCGGGTCTCGTCGTGACGGCGTTGATGATGGTCACCGTCGTCCCGTTGGGGCCGTGGACCGTCTTAGACCTCAGCGTCGGGGTGGTCTGGTTCAACGCGCTGGACGTCATGGTCTGGGCACTGGTTTGGCTGGTCGGATGGGGCCCGAACTCGGCGCACTCTCTGGTCGGTGGGTACCGGTTCCTCGCACACGGTCTGGGTTACGAGCTGCCCCTGATGTTCGCGCTCGTCGCGCCGGTGATCGCCGCCGGGAGCCTGCGGGTCGGAGACGTCGCGGCGGCCCAGGACGGTCTGTGGTTCCTGGTCTGGATGCCCGTGGCCTTCTTCGTGTACTGCCTTGGCGTCGTCGCCTTCTCGGTGTGGGGACCCTTCGCGCCGGCGCTGGGCGCTGACCTCGCCGGAGGGGTCGGAGCAGAGCTCTCCGGCGTGGACCGGCTCCTCTTCATGGCCGGTCGGTACGCGCTCCTGGCCGCCGGGGCCGCCTTCGCGGTGCCCATGTTCATGGGCGGGGGAGCCGGGCCGCTGCTCCCCCCCTGGGCGTGGATGATCGTCAAGACCGTCGCGCTGCTAACAGCGTTCGTGGCCCTGCGGCGCCGGCTGCCGGCGGTGCGCCCGGACCTCTTCATGGAGGTCGGGTGGGTCGTGCTGCTGCCGGCCATGCTCGTCCAGGACCTGGTGGTCGCCCTCATCGCGGTCTGGCGGCGCTGAGTGCTCCTCGACACCGCCTTCTGGGCCGTGGGCCTGCTGGCCGTCCTTGCCGGCGCGGCCGTCTTCCGGGTGGACTCGATGGCGCGGGCCACCTACGCCCTCGCCCTGTCGTTCATCGCGGTCGGCGTGGCCGTGCTCCTGCTGCACCTGGACTACATCGGGGTCGTCACGATCTTGATGATGGTCATGGAGATGGCCGTGATGGCGGTCTACATGGTCATGTTCATGGGGATGAACCCGGCGCTGATGCCCATGAGCATGGTGCACGACAACAGGCGGGCGCTCGCGGCGGCCGTGGGGGCCTTCGTGGTGCTGGCCGCCGGTGCGCTGCTGATCCCGTGGCCTATGCGACGGGGTGCTCCCTCGGCCGACCCGGCCATGGCCCTGGGGGAGGCTCTGATGGGTCCCCAGATGCTGGCCATGGTGGTGATCAGCCCCGTCATGGTGGCGACCATCGTCGCCGGGGTGGTGCTGGCTGCGCACCGGACCCGCTACGACCGACTCGGCGACGACCTGCGTCGGCGCCCGGCGGATGACCCGCACCACGGGGGGGTGGGCCGATGACGCTGCAGACCGTGCTGCTGCTGGCGTCGGCGCTGTTCAGCATCGGCCTCTACGGCGCCCTGTCCCAGCAGGTCGTGGTCATGGTGATGATGGGTCTCGAGCTGATGGTCAACGGCGTTCTCCTGGCTGCTGCAGGCTTCTGGTGGTTCCTGGCGCCGGCGCCCACTGGGCAGGTGCTGCTCCTCGTGGTCCTAGCGGCAATGACGGTCGAGATGGCGATGGGCTTCGCGGTGGCGACGATGCTGCATCGCGAGCACCGAACGGACATGACCGACATGGCGGGGGACCTCTCCCGGTGAGCAGCCTTCCCGCACCCGTGGCAACCTCCGTCCTTTGCCTGCTCGTGGCAATTCCTGCCGTGATCGGCGCGGCGCTCGTGCTGGTGCGGCGGGCCGAGCGGGCCGCCGGCTCGGTGGCCTTGGTGACGGCCTTGCTGGGGGTGGTGGCGTCGCTGGTCGTGGCGTTGGGGCGCCCGAGCGTGTCCGTCCCCTTCATGGCCGGTTCGGATCTCACCTTGGAAGTTGATGCCCTCTCCGCCGTGATGGTGCCCACCGTGAGCGTCGTGACGCTGCTCGTGCTCTGCTTCGCGGCCGGCGACATCCGCGAGTCGAGGTCGAGGTTCCACGGGTTGATGCTGCTGTTCGCCTCGGCTGCGTCGCTGACGGCGACCGCCGCGACGCTTCCCACCCTGCTGATGGGCTGGGAGGTCATGGGCGCGACGTCGTACGCGCTGGTCGGGTTCTGGTGGCGGGACGGCCGCCGCGTGTCGGCCGGGCTCACCGCCTTCCTCACGACCCGCACGGCAGACCTCGGGCTCTACGCGGCGGCGGGAGCAGCCCTGGCCGGAGGGGCCGGCCTCGTCCTCGCCGACCTTCCTGACGCCGCATCTCCGTGGCGGCAGGCCGTCGCCGGCGGCATCCTCGTGGCTGCCCTCGGCAAGGCCGCCCAGCTGCCGTTCTCCTTCTGGCTCTCGCGCGCGATGGAGGGCCCCAGCCCGGTCAGCGCGCTGCTGCACTCGGCTGCCATGGTGGCAATGGGCGGCTACCTGCTGATGCGGGTCCAGCCCTTGCTGGCCTCGACCAGCTGGGCACCCTCGGTCACCGCCT
>JAABUK010012523.1_pt1 | contig 10789 bp, 5 predicted proteins | sample 5559141 | NCBI WGS metagenome assembly JAABUK01 (sample SAMN10711869, study PRJNA513367) | rock metagenome | isolation source: Antarctica rocks | place: Antarctica: Victoria Land, Pudding Butte nord | collected 2016-01-03
AATATAAGATAATATTTATATAAATTAGGCTAGTTCTTAATAGATATATATCTACTACTATATACTCTTCTATATACTCCTAAGTTCCTTAGATATTAGCTCTAGTATATATACTACCTAAGTTATTAATATATTATATATTAGATTAGATTATATTACTAGACTTTATATCTTTTATATTACCTAGCTACTAGCTTAAAGCTAATGATATAAAGCCTTATAAATTTAGTCGTATTATCTTTCTTAAGGAAAAGGTTTGAAGTTACTATAGTATTAATTTTATCTACTATTAAAGAAATCTCTTAGGATAATTTATTACATAAATACTATTATAGTAATATATTATAATTAGGTATTACTATCTTCGATATTAATACTAGACTTAAAGGTACTTTATTAGTATTAAAAGTAAGATATATTATCTAAGTAAGAGAAAGAAATAACTATATTAAAAGCTTATAATAAATAATTTTTAAATACTTTAGCTATTAAAGTACTAATAATAAGTATAATTACTATTATATATTAGATAAATTATATTAAGGTAATACTTTAAAATTAAGTTAGATATCTAATTTAAGTCTTAGTAATTTAATATCAAAAGCTAGAAATTAAAATTTAATTAGGAATTAAGTATTAACTTATATAAGTAAGCTTAAACTACTAAAATTACTATTTATTATAGTAAGGTTTATATATATAAGATTTATCATAGAATTTATCAAAGTATTATTTAGAAATATATAATCTTTTTAATATAATTAATTCTGTTAAGTAGCTAGAATATTTAAACTAAGATCTTTATAATCTTGTATTCTTTATTAATTTAATTATTATTATCCTCTTTCTTCTTATTATCTTCCTCTTTCGTATTACTTTTATTAGTAATTAGTAATTACTATCTTAGAATTATCTCCTTCTTTATCTTTATTATTATTTATAATATAAGAAGTCTCTTACTTTAACTTATTAACTTTTATTATATTTATTACCTTATCTTCCTTAAATTATATAAGATAAAGTATAATCTAATATTTACTATTCTTAATATTAATATAATTTAGTATAAAGCTAAAATATATAAGTCCTAAAGTATTTACCTCTTATATTTATTACAATCCTTTATAATAATTAAAAGGTTATTTTTAATAAATACTTTATTTATATCTTGAAATTATTAAGTATAATCTAAGACTTAGATTAAATATAAAATAAGGTTTAAGATTAATTATATATCTATTCTATTAAAGAAGCTAAGTATAATAGTATTATTCTTAACTTTATCAAGTAGTTTATTAAATTGAATTACCTTAATAGCTTTATTAATAGCCTCTTTATTTACTTTAATTATAATTAAGTCTTAAAGTACTTAACTATATAAATTTAATTATTTAAGATTAATTATATTACTTTATAATATTATTATATATTCTTTTCTTCGTTTAATTGTTTTAAACCTCCCTTTTTACTTTTTACTTTTTACTTAGATTCTAATTAGTCCTCTTTAAACTAACTATTAAGTTAGTATTCGATTCTAACTTTTAGTGTTACCTTGAATACTTAGTACCTCTTTTAGAATTAACCTGAATACTTAATTTCTAATTAGGTATTAACTTAATTACTTAATTCTAACTTTTAGTATTAAACTAAATCGCTAAGGAAAATTCATATTATTAATATGGATTACCTTACTAGATTAGGCTAGTAGTACTACTATTTTTAATAGTCTAAGCGCTAGAACTAGTAGAAATAGTTATCTTACTACTAAGATTATTAAAAGTAATAATCTATATAGTCTTAGCGATTTAAGTCAATATCTATTATTAATATTAACTTAAATACTTAATTCCTAATTAGGTATTAACTTAAGTAATTAATTCTAACTTTTAATATTCAATCGCTAAGACTCGAGTTAGGTATTTAACTCGAGTTTAAAGTACTAACTTAATGCGGTTAGTCTAGTCCTCCTTACTTACTACTAGACTAACCGTCGAGTCAGGATTTGATTCCAACTTTTAGTATTGACTCGAATACTCGGTACCTCTTTTGATATTGACTCGTATACTCGGTACCTACTTTAGGTACTAACTCGAAAACGTCTCGATTCCTTGACGATTCGAGTCGGTCCGACTCGCCAAGGTACCGACGATTAGTAAGATTAGTAAGGGCTATTTAAAAAGTCTCAGAATACTCTAAGAATAGTCTATTTTTAGTAAATTTTTAAGGCTTAAATTTTCATTACTAATCATTCCTATCCTATTCTTAAGAAAATGTATTACCTTTTTACATAGACTAACTATTAAGTTAGGATTCGATTCCAGCTTTTAGTATTAACTCGCCTAGCCTTTTAGCGTATTACTATATATAGTATACAAGTATACTACATATAGTAATAAAGTCGGGTTTCGATTCTAACTTTTAGCTAACTAATATCTTAAGTAAATTAAGTAGTATTATAATTATATTATATAAGCGTACAGCTTATATTATATTATATTATAATATTAGGTCTTCTCTTAAGATTTGTTATCTTAAGAATTACCTTCTTATTACCTTATACCTTTATATTATAATTATCTAAATTTGTAATTATCTTATTATTAGGGATTCTCCTTAAATTCCTTATTAATTCTCTTATAATTATATATATATATATGTATACTATTAAGGGCGTAATTAATTGAATAAGTATAAGGTTAAATTTCAATCTAATAAGTATATAAAATATATTCGCGTTAAAGTATTTCATAACCTAATTTTATTTTATATTAAGTAATAGGTCTATTTGAAATATCTATATAAAAGGAAGGCTTAAAAGGCCTACAAAGCGCTTATAAGATAAACTATCTCTTAAGTTAAGTTTGATTAATTAAATAAAAAGAGATATATATTAATAAAGGATAAATTAAATACTATTATTAATTAAGAAGTAAAGAAAAGTATTAAGGGTTCTTCTCTTAATAAATTTCTCTTTAATATTACTCTTAAGTAATTATCTTTAAAAGATAAATTTAATTAATCCTCTATAAGGTATCTCCTTAATAAAAGTATTAAGTACTCATTCTATAATATAAAGATAGTATATACTCTAGATAGTCTAGTAATATAGAAATTATTAAATTCTATTATATAGGTAGAATTATAATTATTTTAGTAACTTTTATATACTAGAAGCTAATAAGTCTAATAAGAAATACTCTTAATAAAGGAAATTAATAAGAGGAGATTTTAATTAAATAAAACAGGCGTAATAATCTACTTTAAAGTTAGAAAATTTATGAAGTTCTAAATAATATACTATTTAAAAAATATTTCTTAGGAATAACTTAAGTCTTATTAAAAGTTTAATATAAGTAAGAAAGTATAATATTTATATCTTCTTTACTTATATATATACTTTCTATATAATTATAATTATATCCCCTTGTCTTAGGTTTAGCTTCGCTTATAAATGAAAATAAAGTATATAATTAAACCTAGATTATATAACTTTAAGCTTACCTTAAATATTATACGTTTTAGCTAGGATTATAAAGTTCATTAAGAGAGTTTTATATTTCTAAACTAAATGTTAAGCTAGGATTTAAATTTAACTTTTAACTTTAACTTAAATATTTAGTACTTACTATTTAAATTACATTAAAGAAATCTTAATTTCTTAGTAATTCAAGTTAGATAAACTTAAATTACTAAAGTATTAATAAATAGTAAAAGCTAATATAAAGGTCTAAGAATAGTAGAATTAAAGTAGAAATTCTAACATTGAATTTTTATAATCAATCCTTTTTATTCTGTTCTTAAGAATATATATTATCTTTTTATATTACTAAGAGATATTACTTAAAATAGTACTATTTTCAATAATATATTATAGATATTATTCTTAGTATTTAAGTTAATACTTTTTAGTAAATACTTAATTCCTAATTAGGTACTAATTCAAATACTTAGTACCTACTTTTAGTATCACTTTTACTAGCCGGAAAGATATAGGATAGTATAGGATATAAGTGTTCCTACCTATCTGTAAGATAATATAGGACTAAGTATTTTGGTCTTATCCTATTATAGGATAGTATAAGTTTCCGTGGGATTTTTACTAGTATAAGATATTCGTAGGACCTACTTATAGAATAGTATACATATAAGATACCCTATTATTAGTAAGTATATAACGTAGTAATTTTTAAAAAAATATTCTAGAAAACTTTACTACGTGGAAAGTTATAACTAGAAAGGTAACTAGAAAGGTAAATATTACCTTCTCAAGTATAACTTCCTACGTAGTAAAGATTTCTAGAATTTTTTCTTAGAGAACATTATATTATATACTTACTAATAATAGGATATCCTATAGATATCCTATTAAATAAGTAGGTCCTACGAATATCCTACACTAGTAAAATATCCCATCCTATCCTAAACCTATACCGTTATAAAGATATAGGATTTAGGCCTTATTTACCTATACTATACCACGGTCCTATATCATCTCAAGCAGGATTTGCCGTGGATATCCTATATCTTTCTAGCTAGTAATTAATTTAAATAATTAACTTACTAATGCAGGGAGTACGAATTCTTCAGCTCCTCGATCTGCCTGTGGAGCTCCACATCAAATGCTTTTATGCCTTGGGTCCACTTGGAGGCAATTTGGACGACTCATTCCATCTGGCAGAAACTTGCAAGACATTGTACGCGGTCTATAGACGTTTCCGCTTCCAAATAGCTAGACACATCATCGTAAGCTGGCTTTCCTGATGAGTTGCAGCTTCCTGAATAACCAAAACCCTAGGCAAGCTCTTCTATTCACTCTTACGATGTCTCACTCTGTCACATGTACGACTTTCGCAACACATTGAAGGACCGCATGTCTACCGTTGAGACCGACTCACCCGAGCTGCGACGACAGAACGAATGAGATCTTGCCGAATACAAGGTATCTCACAATCTCAGGGCCGAAGATGTCTATAAGATTGCGGCGCGATGGCAAGGCTGCAAGGAACTTATAAGAGCGTATCGGACGGATATCAGCGACTACCAACGCTCGCCTTTCCCATACAAATGGCAATCCGATTGGAAGTTCTCGATCGTCGAAGACACAGTCACTGAGTCAGACTCCATATCGACAGATAGCGAGATCTGCTCTAGATCGTTCGAAGCCCAATTTTACAAAGCGAAGATCCGCCATAGCCTTTCACGAGAGGCAATGCTAATAGTGAGTATGGTGCCTTTCGAAGATAAGGACAAACATTGGGTTTGGGCCCGCCAATTCTGGCATGGCGACAAAGACTCTTCCTTCTTGGAGTTTCTCCAAGCTCTAGAGGTGCGGGACTACTGGTTCGGCTTCAGCACGTGGATAGCATCCCTACCAACTAGACCACCACTAGGTGTTAGTCGAATCTTTCCAGACACTCTCGACGCCATGTGGCCTGATAGACAAGAAGGATCAGCTATATATCCCGATCTAGATGATCGGCGTTTGGACGTGCCGGTTAGTCTAGATGGTTTCCTTACACGTCAAGGATTATCAGAGGACGAGAAGAACAAGCTGCTACAAGCATGGTTCAGTTTCCGTAAGAATTGGCCTCAGACAGGGCGATGCACGGTATGGAGCCTGAGGAGTTCAGAAGACGCATACGCGAGACTGAGAGATTGGATGAAACCCATGAATGATTAGAAAAATTTGTGGAAATACTAGATGGGTTAGACAGCAGCCTAGAAGTAGAATGTTGGAGTAAGATGCGTTATATTATTGGAGAGAAAGCCATCTCCCTCCTCTTGACAGAATGAAAGCTTCGTTTAACCAAAGTCAATCTGTTTGAAGGATACACGCGTTTGACCTCTACATGAACTTGGCCTTGACGTGGCGCTGAGGCTTGATCCTGCAAGGGAGACCAACGAATTCAATTTTTTCTTCTGTTGGGTTGATCACTGTAGCTACTAGCTTCAAGGCACCAGCAGTGCCACTGTTTCCAGTCTCCCATTAAGATCTGTCTATTGTATGTGATGCCGTATGAGCTAGGCAGGCAAGGAGGAATGTGAGGGCAGGTGAGAGACAGGAGGGGAGGACACTGTATCTGCCTACTCATGAAAAACCAGAACCCTCTCTCGGTGACAGCATCCTTAGCCATGAATCCTAGTCCTCTTTCGTGAGAAGCTGCTTTCCTCTCCACTCTTGCAACATTCGGCCGATGTTCACGTCTCCATTGCTGAGCATCGCAAAAACCCTGCCACCGTCGTAAATCTTCTATAGTCTACTTTCCGCTGCCCAGTGCCTCGTCACAAATGTGGTCGGTTTCCTATTTCATACGGCAGTAGCACCGTCACCACCGTTCGATAGTCGAGTTGCTACAAAAACGAAATCTGCCATATCATCAGCGTCAAGAGGTTCAAGACAGCATAGCTAGCCACCTGCCTGCCAGGTCACAAGCAACGCTTCACGGTCGACTCGGCACAGCTATAGGACGAAACCTTCCACCTACAAAGGCAAATAGAGCCACACTCCAATCCGAACAGCAACACAGGGCTCAGGACCTGAGACCATTCAGCCCCCACCATTCATCCGCCTGATAGTGCCTCGCTCAGTCCTTCACCACCGCCCTCCAAATGCTTTGTCAAGTCGTCCACCGTTCTTTCAAGGCATACATCAAACGCGACGCCATGAGTCTTCGAATGTTGGACAGTTCTGCCAAAGTTTGCGGTGGCCTTGCCAGCCGAGTCGATGATGGAAATCGGCGTCAGGAGCTTGTGGAAAAGGTGGTATTTTCTGGGCATATCAGGTAAAGGAATTCGAGCGAGAGGAGACCGAAAATAGGACGGAGTACGCAAAGGAAGTCGAGGATTTGGTACCGTTGCAGTTGGTACAGGCTTCTTACTGATTCTCTTTGTCAAGGAACTATCAACCTGTTTGTTGGGTCAGTCAGTCATGTAGACAAGACCTGCATTTGTGTAGGTGCTGTCGGTGGGCTTACTTGCTGTTAACAGTCATGGACTTGATACCGTTGCAGTTGGTACAATGGCTCCTTGTTGATAGGCTTCTTTTGATGCTTCTGAAGGCTTAAACTTCGTTCGAGAATCTGGGGGCACTCCTATGCCTAATCACCTCTCATTGAGATGGGAGTACCCATGGGACGTCAGGTTCGAGCGATTCTTGAACATCAGGCGGCATGTTGCGATCGGGCATTCGAACTTTCTCTCATCACTATGTGCTTGTTGGTGCGAGGCCAAGCTCTCCCGATCGTGGAAGGCCTAGGCCTCGCTGCATGCTTTTGAAATTGCCGTTGAAATGTCTTGCCGTATCCTTGGACGGGCACGTTCGAATCGCCTGTAGCCGGTATAAAAGGTTGAAATTCCTCTGACAGTCTTCGTCATATGGGCATGCGTACCTCGTGAGTTCATGAGCAGCCTCTCTATGTTGTTCCAAGCGCGCAATCAGGGTGAAAACCTCTGGGCACACGTCACACGTCAACGTGCATCTCATGGCGCAATAGTCGCAGCCATAGCACGAATTATGATCTCTCGTGTCAAGATCCTGCAGCGTGCCCGGGGAATGCGCGGTGAGAGGCCAAAGTGGCATAGGTGTTCGTCGTTCCGAAGCCTTGTGAGACAAGGCAACCGTTTCAGCCCGAAATCCGTTCACATCAGGTAATTCACCAATCGTTCCTTCCAGTATGAATTCGCGTCAGTCTCTCGTGCACTCAGTCGCCTTCTACTACTGCTACTACTGCTAGAAATTTTTCCTCGTTATTTTAATTACTCTGCCACAGGATTTCTAGTATCTAAACACTCACACCAAGCTAGGTCTCTCGCGCGTAACTTGAATATGTTTGAATTCGTGAGTAGCTGCTCCCGGTTCGTGAGCGTTTCTCCGAAAGGAGAAGAGGGCAGCGGTTTTGTCGCCAAAACGCACCTTCCCTCCGCCAGCGCGTCCCATCCGCCTTCCGAGACAACACAGTCTTCTCTATCCTCCAGAGCGGTCTCCGTCCCGTGTTCCCCCACCCGTCCGTCACCTTCCTCGAAGTCGAGAGATACATTATCTCCAGGTTCCCGCCCGCAACAGCAATGTCGACCACTCCTTCCAAAGCCGACCTCTCTTCGGACAGTACCACAGAAAGTCTCAAACCTGGACGATAAATTTCATAGGACAGCCACGGCTCCAAAGAAAAGACGCCTCAACGTAGAGGAATGTCGCACCGACTCGCCATGGAAAAAGAGAAAGCGACAGAGTTGGTCTGCATCGGAGACCAAGAAGATCGGCAGATTGCGTGGTCTCGGCATGAAATGGAAAAACATGAGCAAGGAGCTCCCGGTCGTAGTGCCCACAGTTGCAGAACGCACCTTAGGCTCTACGTCAAGGGCCTCAGCGGATGGGATGACGGGAAGCGAACCGAACTGGCGAGGGAGTATGAGAGGTATGTAATCACGTCATCGTTCAACGACCATTACCAATGGAATTGGTATGCGACGACCCAGCACTAACATTCCTAGTCTTCAATCGGTGATGTGGGACCTCGTAGCAGAGGAAGAGGGTCGTCCCCCAGAAGAGTGCGAGATGATGACTTGGGGTATGGGCCAAGTGGAAATTTATTAGTAAAGACGTACTCCCTCTACTACTATATTTAGCGCTTAGCTTATAGTCTAAAAAGTCCGGATACTCGAGGGCCGAGTATATTAGACTAAGAGAGGTACTATAGCTAAGTAGACCTATATTAAATACGTATAATAACGGAAATAAGGACCTTAATAAGATAATAGATAAAGATACTATATAAAGTCTTCTACTTAAGCTTAATATATTAAACTAATAGATTAAGCCTCTAAAGTTAAATCCCTTAAGGCCTTAGCGGGCAAAATATTACTAAATAATATTACGTATTATTATATTACTTAATAATTATTCTCTTAAATTAACTCCTAGGTATACCTTAAGATTTATAGCTACCTTCGCCTCTAGAATATAAGCGCTAATTTAACCCCTAGTAGTATAAACTCCAGGGTAAGTACCTTAAAGTAATCCGAATGTATTTATAATCTAGGCCTTATATCTACTTACCTAATTACTATACGCTCTCTATAGCTAGCTAGCTATTAATTAGCTTAGTTATTTATTAATTAGCTTAGTTATCTAATTAATATCTTATAATACGTCTAACTAGTATATATAAGGTTTTTATAGAATTTTTTAACTAGAAACAATATTTTAGAAGAATTTTATTTATAATTAGACTCGGGCGCTTTTAAGATTTAAAAAAGTTTAATATAGTTATTTTTCAACTAATTAATATTTACTAATACTACCTAGCGTTAGGCTATATTAGGTAGCTATATTAGCTAGCCGTATTAGTTACGCTACTAGCTAGTAGCTATTTACTAACGTTACCTAGTATTAGATTATACTTTAGTTATTAAGTAGTTTTTTTCTCTTATTAATTTATCTTTTATCCCCTTATAATTATACAGGAGTATTAAATTATATTATAGTTAAAGAAGGTTAGCTAAGGCTAACTAACTAGCCAGCTTAACATGTAATATATAGATACTCTTATAGTCTTATATAAATTAACTAGATACTCTATCTATATATTTTAATAAGGCGCTAATATAGCGGATACGAGTTCTTAACAAGCGGAGGCGCCTGTGAAATAAGTACGAAAGCCGCGCTAGTATAGTAGAGTCGCCTCTACTATTAACTATAATATTTAACGCCGCTAATAAGCGCTCTAGTAGACTATATAGTAAAGGGAAAACCTTGTAAACGCTATTTAAGTAGGTATAGTACCTGTATTATCTTAATCTAGCTGACGCGGCTATATAAATAAGTTTACTACAAATATTAATTAGGCTTTCTATAATTATAAGGTTTTATACTTATAAAGAGATTTACTAGCGCTACGTATAGCGTGGATTATAGGGCTAGGGTAGATTAGTAATAAGATAAGAGCGGGCGGGGAGTTAAAGCCTACTAGCGAGTATATCAAAAGGTTATAACGATTATAGTAACCGTAGCCACTGAACTCGGTAAAGCTTACTAGCCTACTAGGGCCGCGAAGAGCTATTATAGTAGTAGTAGTAGTAGTAGTAGTAATAGTAGTAGTAGTAGTAGTAGTAGTAGTAGTAGTAATAGTATTTAGTATAAAAAAAGAAAGAACTTACTAGTAGAATTACTTTTAATATATATATATATAAGTAAATTTATTAATAACCTATATTTACTATTAATCCTTAGAATATTAATCTCCTAAGTAGTAATAACGCTAGTAGCGAATAAATAAAAACAAAGACCTTAATAGAGAATAATAGTAATATTAAATTTATATATTAAACCTCTAAAAACTATATTATTAATAATATAATTAAATAGATATTAAAACTACTACTATTTATAATAATTTAGAGGCTATGAAAAAGATATTTACTAATATTTAATTACTAATATTAGTAAAAAATAGTTATTATTATAAGGCTATGATTATAAAAGATACTATTTTATTAATAATAGATATAGATAAAATTTTAATAGTAGTAGATCTAGAGTAGTATAGATATACTCCTAGTAATACTAATAATATAATTATTATAGCTATTTATAAAAGTACGTAAGACTCTTAAGGACTAAGAGTCTAGATAGAGGAATAACTATAAGAGCCTTAATCTTAAGCCGTACGCGTAAGTAACGCCCTAGTACCCTAATAGCTTCGTAATCTTCCTAGGGCTAGGTATATAAAGTAGAGAGGCTCTTATAGAAAGGGGCTACTAATGAATTTCAATATTTATAGAGGAATAGAAA
>JAABUK010012524.1_pt1 | contig 10789 bp, 8 predicted proteins | sample 5559141 | NCBI WGS metagenome assembly JAABUK01 (sample SAMN10711869, study PRJNA513367) | rock metagenome | isolation source: Antarctica rocks | place: Antarctica: Victoria Land, Pudding Butte nord | collected 2016-01-03
AGGACGGGTCGATCGAGAAGGGCGGTCAAAACCTGCCCGGTGACTGGGAGCATGAAAGCTTCAACGTGCCGCAGCTTCTGCACCGGGCAATCCCCACCATCGCCGGACATGAGACCGTGGTGTTGATGCACAACGACGCGGTCGTGCAGGGCTTAAGCGAGGCGCCGTTCATGCGTGACGTGGAGCGCTGGGGCGTGATGACCATCGGCACCGGGCTGGGTAACGCCTGCTTCACCAACCGGACATCCGGGAAAGAGTAGGCGACTATGCCTTCGCGCATCGAGGACTATGCCCTGATCGGCGACTGCGAAACTGCTGCGCTAGTTGGGCGGGACGGCTCGGTGGACTGGCTCTGCTGGCCGCGCTTCGACTCCGATGCGTGCTTCGCCGCCCTGCTCGGTGATCCCGGGCACGGGCGCTGGCTTATCGCCCCAACGAACGTCGCAGCGCCTGCAACCCGACGCTATCGGGGGGAGACGCTTATCTTGGAAACCCGCTTTGAGACCGAGAGCGGTGTGGTCGTGGTCATGGACTTCATGCCGCCGCGCAGCGGCAGCTCCAAGCTGATCCGCATTGTGATCGGGGTGCGCGGACAGGTTGCGATGCGAACGGAGCTGGTCCTGCGGTTCGGATACGGTGCCCTGGTGCCCTGGGTCCACCGCCTTGACGATGGAACGCTGCGTGCCATCGCCGGGCCGGACCAAGTCGTGCTGCGCACGTCTGCGCCGATCCACGGCGACGATGGAAGGACTGTTGCCGAGTTCACGGTCGCTGCGGGCGAGACGGTGCCGTTCACGCTGACCTACGCGCCCTCGCACCAGACGTTGCCTGAGGCTGTTGACCCGCAGGCTGCACTCGACGCGACGTTGCGGTTCTGGACCGGGTGGTCCGGACGTGCCCGGATTGGGAAGGGCGAACGGCGCCAGGTGGTGATGCGGTCGTTGATCACTCTCAAGGCACTGACCTACGCGCCCACGGGCGGCATCGTGGCGGCGCCCACGACGAGCTTGCCCGAAACGCTCGGTGGCGGCCGCAACTGGGACTACCGGTTCTGCTGGCTGCGCGACGCCACCCTGTCGCTACTCGCGCTGATGAACGCCGGCTACTACGAGGAGGCAGGCGCCTGGCGGGACTGGCTGCTCCGTGCCGTCGCGGGCGTCCCGGCACAGCTGCAGATCATGTACAGCATCACCGGCGAGCACCGCCTGTCCGAGTGGGAGGTGGACTGGCTGCCGGGCTACGAGGGTTCCAAGCCCGTGCGCATCGGCAACGGCGCCCACGGCCAGATCCAGATCGATGTCTATGGCGAGGTGATGGATGCGCTCTACCAGGCCCAGCGAGGTGGCCTGGCCAGCAGCGCCGACGCTTGGGCGGTGCAAAAGGCGTTGCTGGCGCATCTTGCCGACGTCTGGCGCGAGCCGGACCGGGGCATCTGGGAAAGCCGCAAGCCGGAACGGCACTTAACGTTCAGCAAAGTCATGGCCTGGGTTGCGTTTGATCGGGGCATCAAGATCGCGCAGGAATTCGGGCTGGAGGGTCCGGTGGAGCGCTGGAGCGAGGTGGCCCAGGCGATCCACGAAGACGTCTGCGCCAACGGCTACGACGCGGAACTCGGCAGCTTCGTGCAGTCCTATGGCTCGAAGCAGCTGGATGGCAGCCTGCTGCTGATCCCGACGACGGGCTTCCTGCCGGTGGACGACCCGCGCATCGGCGGGACGGTTCGCGCCGTCGAAGGCCGGCTGCTCCAAAACGGCTTCGTCATGCGCCACGACCCAGCCGAAGTCGAGACCGGCCTGGCTCACGGAGAAGGTGCTTTCCTTGCTTGCTCCTTCTGGCTCGCGGACGCGCTGGTGCTGCTCGGGCGGGGCGAGGAAGGACAGCGGTTGTTCGAGCGCCTGCTGGACCTTTGCAACGACGTTGGCCTTCTGTCTGAGGAATATGACGTGCGGACAAAGCGGCTGGTCGGCAACTTTCCGCAGGCATTCTCACACATCGCGCTGGTCAACACGGCACACAACCTCGAACGACGCAGCAAACCTGCGGAGCAGCGTGCAGGAGAGGTCAGGCCGGGAACGTAGGGCCGTGCAGACCAGAGAGTCGTAGCTTCGTAGTGCCAGGACGACCTCCTCCTCAGGTGTCTCACCGCGCAAGCGTATCAGGCTTGCATTTTTCCGCTTTATGGACATCCGGCTGAAAGCGACGACGATCGCGCGCCGACGCGCGCCTGGCTTCCGTCCGCTGCAACTGCGTCGCAAGAAGGCCCGGCGCTCACCTTCGGGCAAACCTGCCTTCCTTTACAGGGCTGCGGGCAACACTTCAGGATTGGTCCACTCACGATGTTGAGGATGCTGATGCTGGGGTTGGTCCTGCTAGCGGACACATGCGGGGCGGGTCCGGCCGCGGCGGCTGAGGAATTGCAGGCCCTCGACGGCGCAGCTCTGGGTCTTTGGTGGGTGCTGCCCTTCGCCGGGCTACTGCTCTCGATTGCGGTTCTGCCCCAGTTGCACGAGAACCCATCCACCCGGCCGCCTCCTTTTTTCTTTAAACCTTTGTGGTGTTTACCCAATCTGGGTGAAACGCGATCCCAAGTGGATGGGTGCCAGATGTCGCCTGCGGCTGGTTCCCCGGTATCGCCCGACAGTAGAGGCACAGCACCCACACCCGCAGCGGCTGGTGGTGCCCGGCCAGCACTGTTCCGGTGAGGTCGTCGAAACGCCCCGAACACGTCTTGCACCGGTAGCGCTGCACATCGTCGTGGCCGTCCCGGATCACTGCATCTTTGTCACAGCCGCGGCACCGGACGCCCTCCGGCCAGCGGTGCTGGCGCACAAGCGCGAAGCACTTGGCGTCGTCGATCAGGCCCGAAAGATTGATCAGGTCGGATGTCGCCATGACAAAAGGTCCTCGTGCGAGCCGGTCAGCTACTCCCGCCTGTGCTCGCGCACCAGGTACTCGCCGCCCAACTTCCCGGTCCTAGCCTCACCACCCCGGAACCCAATAAGAGCCTCTTGCCATTGACTGGCAGGACGGGTCCGCCCCAGTTTTTATGGAATGCTTATGATCCCGGGCTTGAATACCATTTGTTTTTTATCTGGCTGTAGAATCCAGACATCCGGCATAGTTTATCTCGGTTGCACCTACGACACAATCTTTCAATGCTACGCGTGGGCAGGAAGGCGGCAGGGTCTCGACCTCTTGCAACCCATTCGCCGAAATCTTATGTGATTTGAATGGAACAAGGAATCTGCGTGGCTGGCCGCCACGCTTGCACCTGAACACGACGCGGCCGTGTTCAACCGGCCTTCATGCCTTTCTGGCTATGTTCCTGTTCAAACGAGAGTATCATGACCTCCATTGGAGGCGACTTACGTCTTGCCTACTCCCGGCTCGGCCGCGCTGATTTCGACAGCATAGCGTCATTGAACCTCGACACGGTCCAGTTGGACCGTTTCCTCGGTCCTTTGGCGGACATCGCCGCAGCAGTACACCAGGGTTTAGCTCACTCGCTGGTCGCGATACGGGCGGAGGGCCGGATGGTCGGCTTCTATGTGACCCACCCGGATCGGCGTGACGGCGCATGCTGGTGGCTGGGTTGGCTCGCGTTCGACCGTGGCAGCCAGGGCCATGGCTTCGGCCGGACCACTATGACGCGCATCATGGCCGCGTTCCGCAGGCTTGCCGGTTGCCGGCGCGTTCGCCTCCTGGTCGCTCCGGACAACGCCTGCGCCCTCCGCCTGTATACGCGGGCGGGTTTCAGTCGGGTAGACGTCCATGACACTGGCGAGCTGATCCTTGAGGCGACGCTGCCGCACCCGCCGGGTTCCGACACGCGGCCGGGTGTGATGCGCCGGCAGCAGGCGGCGCCGGGCCACGCATGCCATGAGGGACGGCTACGCAGGGCGGCCGGGCCTTATGCGGCACAGATGATCGGGGTGCAACGTGGACCGCCGGGAACTGGCGGTTCCGGCGGGCCGGGCAGGATCATGGTCCAGTCCCCGCTTGCACGCGCGCCTTCGATGCGCCCCGGACTGCGGCAAAACCGGGCGGCTGGCCCTCCGCTGCGGCGGTCTTGCACAATCGTGAGTGGGTACCTCGCCGCATATGGATTGTTTATGCGCTTCGATGCCATTCCACCTGCCGAGACGTATACCAAGGGTCCACTGACATGAACAAGCCGCTTCCGTTGCTCGCCGCCTTCGCCGCGCTGTTCGGCACTGGCGCCTACGCGCAAACGGCCCCCACCGTCCAGGAACAGACCGGCACCCCCGGCAACCCCGCTGCAGCGGCCCCGGCCGACAAGCCCTACGTCGCGCCGAAGAACCTCGGCGAGTGGGCCAGTAGCATCAAGCTCGACTTCCAGGTTGACGGCGGCATCACCGGCAACCCGGATGACCCAAGCAGTCGGCGCAACTTCGGCCGCCTGTTCGACGACAACGCCAACCGGCCCGTGCTGAACCAGGCAATGGTGACCTATCACCGAGACGTGGACCCAAAGGCGACCAGCATAGACGTCGGCTTCAAGCTGCAGGCGATCTATGGCTCTGACGCACGCATCGTCCACGTGCTCGGCGTGCTCGACCAGCTCATCCACGACCGCAACCAGATCGCGGTGACGGAGGCCAGCGTCAGCGTCCGTTTCCCTGACCTTTTTGCAGGCGGCATGGACTTGAAGGCCGGGCTGTATCCGACGCCCCTGGGGTTCGAGCTGATTGATCCCAAGAGCAACCCGTTCTACTCGCACTCCTATATCTTCAACTATGGCCTGCCCTACGAGCATGTCGGCGCGCTGGCGACCGCGCACGTCTCCGACACGATTGACCTCTACCTCGGCATAGACAGCGGCACCAACGTTGCGGTCGGTTACGGCAGCGGCGACAACAACAACCGCCCTGGCGGCATCGCCGGCATTGGCTGGAACGCGCCGGGCGGGAAGTTCACCGTGCTCGCCCTGACCCACATGGGGCCGGAGAACAGCAAGCGGAACACGCCGTTCGCCAACTCCGCCATGCGCTTCTACAACGACGTCGTCGTGACCTGGAAGACGACGGACAAGCTGACGCTCACCACCGAGTTCAACTACGTCCAGGAGGACGGCTTCAACGCCAACGCTTACGGCGCCGCGGGCTATGCGTCCTACGCGCTGTCGGACACGCTGACGCTGAATGGCCGGGCCGAGATCTTCCGCGACAACCAGAACTTCTTCGTTTCCACCCCACGGTCGAGCCTGGACTACGTGAACCTTGAGCGCGGCGTGTTCAGCAGCTTCATCACCTCACCACGGGCTGCGACCTACACCGGGCTTACTGCCGGCGTAACCTATAAGCCCTCGGGCATGCCTGCGGCGCTTAGTACCGTGATGTTCCGCCCCGAGGTCCGCTGGGACCGGACGCTGGAGGGCATCCGCGTCTTCAACGACGGGCGCAGCCGCAACCAGGTGACCCTCGCCGCGGACGCGATCGTCGGGTTCTAGGCGGGGTGGGGCCGCGGCGCAGGGGGCCGGTCCGTGACGGCCCGCCTGGGACAAAAGCCTTCATTTTGGCAAAAGCTACCTGATCAGGCCAGCGATGTGCATTCTATTCGACTAGAGTGCCCAGGCCACGGCAAACATCAGCAACTCTGCCTTCTGCTGTCGGTCATATAGGAATTTTACGTCGGCAAGCCTTTCTGCATATCGAACGTTTATGCACGACCTGGTATGTTTTCATCGGATCGGAACGAGATTCCGGCAAGCGGCCGCTTTTCATCACTGAGTCCATGGCGTACACAAGCCAACTCTCGGCCGCGCCGGTATCGCATCCAGGTCCTGTATCGTTTCAGGAGCTGCTCTTTGTTTTACAATGCAAATGTCGCCGTCGAACCGGCGGTGTCGCTGCTGGAAAGCTACAGTCCCGATCACGGTCTCAGCAAGACTGAGGCTGCATTGATCGCATTTGCCGATGCGGGCTTAGACAGCCGTGTCACCCTGCTTGGGTCGCATACGCTTGACCTGCTGTGCGCGCTGTTGAGGCAAGGCCACGTCAGCGCATCGGCGATGCGGCTCAGCGACCGGCCGCCCTCAAAAACGGCTGATGTCGTTCTTGTGCCGCGCGTGGGATCGCCTGACCACCTATCACGCGCGATCGTGCAATCCCGCCGGCAACTGGTCCCGTTCGGCACCCTGGTGCTGCACCTGTCTGGCAGCCCAGACGCCGGGCTGCTGCGGCAGGCAAGCCACCTGCTTATGCTTCATGGGTTTGGGCTGGTCCGCAAGCGCGTGGTGTCGGATGAAGTGCTGGTCCGCGCCGAATTGCCGCTGCATGGACGTCTGGCATGCGCTTGATCCACAGTTCGCCAGCTCTGGAGCGCCATGCAAGCGGACGGCGTGCAAGCAGCATCGCCAGCCTCAGCGGATCGGTTACCGCCCTTGTGACTCCTTTCTACAAAGGTCGTTTGGACGACGCAGCCCTGGGGGCATTGTGCGAACGTCAGATCGGGCATGGGGCGGCGGCCGTGGTCGTGTGCGGGAGCACAGGAGAGGCAACGTCCCTGTCCGTTGCGGAGCAAGCCTGCATCTTGCGGATCGCCGTAGGTGCGGCTGCAAACCAGGTGCCCGTCATTGCCGGTTGCTGCGCCTCAACCACCGAGGAGGCGGTCATTATCGCCGGCGCTGCAGCACAGAATGGAGCCAGCGCGCTGCTGTGCGCGCCTCCGCCATACTCCCGACCGACACAGCACGGCATCGCCGCACATGTCAGGGCAGTGGCGCATGCGGCCGACCTGCCGGTGATCCTTTACGACGTACCCGGCCGCGTCGGGGTCGCCATAGAAGATGAAACTGTGGCCCGACTGTACGAAAGCGGCCTGGTGGTGGCCATCAAGGACGCTGCGGGAAACCTTTCGCGCCCTGCACGCCTCCGGGCGCTCTGCGGCACGAGGTTGCTCCAGTATTCAGGCGATGACGCGACGGCGGCAGCGCACCGCGCCATGGGTGGACACGGCTGCATTTCCGTCACCGCCAACATAACGCCGGCACTGTGCGCCCAAATGCATGCTGCCTGGGAGCGGGCCGACCTGATCGAGTTTGGCCGGCTGCGTGACCTGTTGGCGCCACTGCACCGCGCCCTGGGTCGGGAAAGCAATCCGATCCCCGTCAAGGCCGCTCTATCCCTGGCCGACCTGTGCCACGGGGACATGCGCCTGCCCCTCACGCGCGCCTCCGCTGCGACCTTGGACGAACTGGGCCTGCTGCTTCCAGACTTGATACGTGCAGAGGAACAGACGGCAGGGCGGCCTCACCTTACTCTGCTCCAGTAGTATCATCATGCGCCTGAGCAACACTGGAATCTTGGTGCAGATTGCGTTCGCGCTTCTGCTGGCCCTGATTGCAGCCCCGATTGTTCGGACTGTTACATCGGAACTCAACCACACTATGGGCCGGGTTTGGCCGTTCTCGATGGCTCGCTGTCACTCACCCTCAACACCAGGCTGCATCGGCCAAGAAGCCGAATTTGCAATGAAATTTCCGGTGACGCGTGGCGGGGCCGGTCCACTGTGAGCGGACCTTGGCAATCCTCGAAAGACAACGAGCCGCGGTCACTTGACCCGGTGTCGCGGCGCAGGGCCGGCCGGTTTGTCCTGCACCTGCTTGTCCTTACAGTTCTTATCATCATGCCCTACCTCTCGCAGGAGCAATCCCTTCGGGAGGGAATGGGTGTCCTATCGCTGGCCTTCGGGTTCGGAGGGATGGTGAGCGTGCTGTTCGCAGCCATCCGCGGCGAGCCATTCGCGAAGGGAAGCCTCAACGGCTGGGATGAGGCCCTGGTGTTCGTCGCCGCATCGCGGATCGTGCACGCGGTCATGCAGCTTCAGGCGTGACAGGTGAGCACCGATGAGTACGCACGGCAAGGTGCCTCCGGCTAACCGTTTTCCCGCACGAGGGTCTGGGCCAAACAGGCCCTTTGGTTGGCTCAGGTTGGCCTTGAACGTGCTCGCGCGTGAAGCGGTCCTGGGCCTGCTGCTGTGGTGCGGGAACGCGGGACAAATCAGCGTCACACTGGTGTTCTACTTGTTGGGGCTATGCGCCACCATCTCGTGGACGGGACAGTTTGGGCTAACGCGTCCTGCAAGCTGGAGGACAATACTCAAGGAAAGTTTAACGCTGTATCTTGGGGCTGTTTGCGTCAGCAACCTCCTGCTGGTAGGACTCGGCTTGGCTCCGTGGTGGCAGGGCCGCGTTTTCTGAGATGGTGCGGGGCCTCTGGCGGCGAAGGTCAGACGCCGCTTTCCAGGCCAGCCGTTCACCACTCCCGCGCCATGCCCTATGGGAGACCTTGGATCGGCACTGCGGTTAACCGCGGCCACATGGCCTGCTCGAGACCGGCCTCCTACAGCCTCTCGGGAGGCAAGCGAGATCAGGGAAAGGTGCTGACTGGTAGAAAACGGTCGAGTTCCTGCAGCCGTTCCTGCTCACGTTTTATGCTGAATTTATGCGATTGGCGGTTCACGCACATGGCTTCCCAATGCGGGACGGCGGTACCGAGAGTGACTGGCCGCGAAACCGTGGAGGCTGCGCATGTACGACATCCTGATCATTGTGCTGGGCACAGGGGGCATCCTGCTCATGGCGGCCTATGCCGCCTTGTGCGACCGCATCTAGCCCCATGCTTGATCTCATCCTAGGCGGCGTTGTGTCCGCCGGCCTGTTTATCTACCTCGTCTGGGCGCTCGTGCGCCCAGAAGACTTCTAGGGGCGCCGCCGTATGACGTTTCTTGGCTGGGTGCAGATATCGCTGGTCCTCACCCTCGTGTTCGTCTGTGCGATCCCGCTCGGCCGCTACATCGCCTCGGTCGTGCAGGGGGAGCGCACCTTCCTGTCCCCCGTCCTCGGCCCGGTGGAGCGCGGCTTCTACGCCCTGGCCGGCGTCAACCCGGCGGCAGGGATGGGCTGGAAGACCTATGCCTTCGCGCTGATCCTGCTGCAGGCGGTCCACTTCCTGATCCTATATTTGATGCTGCGCTACCAGGACCTGCTGCCGTTCAACCCGGCGGGACAATCCGGCGTGTCGCCGCGGCTGGCGTTCAACACCGCCATCAGCTTCGTCACCAACACCAACTGGCAGGCCTATGGCGGCGAAACCACGCTGTCCTACGGTACCCAGATGTGGGGCCTGACCGTGCACAATTTCCTGTCGGCGGCCACCGGCATCGCCGCCGCCGTCATGGTCGCCCGGGCGTTCGCTGCCGGTGGCCTGCGGGAGTTGGGCAACTTCTGGGCGGACCTGACGCGCATTACCCTGTATGTGCTGCTGCCCATCGTGCTGCTCTACACCGTGTTCCTGATCGCCTCCGGCGTGCCGCAGACGATGGGCGCCTATGTGGACGCAACGACGCTTGAGGGCGCGAAGCAATCCATCGCCCTCGGCCCCGTTGCTTTCCAGGAGGCGATCAAGGTGCTGGGCACCAACGGCGGCGGCTTCTTCAACGCCAACTCCGCCCACCCATTCGAGAACCCGACGGCCCTGACCAACGTGGTCGAGACCTGGTCGGAGATCGTCATCCCGTTCTCCCTTGCTGTGATGTTTGGTTACATCGTGAAGGACCGCCGCCAGGGCTTCGCGCTGTTTTGGACCATGGCGATCCTGATGGTGACGGCGGTCGTGCTCTGCTACGCGGCGGAGGGCGGCGGGAACCCCGTGCTGACCGCGCTGGGCATCGACCCCAGCATGGGCAACATGGAGGGCAAGGAGGTCCGCTTCGGAACAGCCATGTCGTCCCTGTTCGCGGTGACGACGACGGCCACCTCGGACGGTGCCGTGATCGCCATGCACGACAGCTTCACGCCCTTGGGCGGCATGATCCCAATGTTCCTGATCCAGTTGGGCGAGATCGTGCCCGGCGGTGTCGGCTCGGGCCTGTATGGCATCCTGGTGTTCGCGCTGCTGGCGGTGTTCGTCGCTGGGCTGATGGTCGGGCGCACGCCGGAGTATCTGGGCAAGAAGGTGCAGGCCAAGGAGGTGAAGCTGGCAATGCTGGCCGTGCTGATCCTGCCGCTGTGCATCCTTGGCGGCACTGCCTTCAGCCTAGTGACGGAAAGCGGCACCGGGTCGCTGTCCAACGCCGGGCCGCACGGTTTGAGCGAGATGCTCTACGCCTGGTCCAGCGCGACCGGCAACAACGGCAGCGCGTTTGCCGGGCTGACGGCGGACACGCCGCTGCTGGATTACGGGCTGGGCATCGCGATGCTGCTGGGGCGCTTCGCGTTCATGATCCCGGTGCTAGCGATTGCCGGGTCGCTGGCGGCGAAGCCGAAGCTGCCGCCCTCCGCCGGAACCTTCCCGACGCATGGGCCGCTTTTCATCGGCCTGCTGATCGGCGTGATCCTGATCCTGGGCGGCTTGCAGTTCCTGCCCGCCCTGTCGCTCGGGCCGCTTGCGGAGCATTTCGCCATGCTCGGCGGCAAGACGTTCTAGGCGTCAAGGGCCGTGCCTTCTCGCCCACTCCGTCATTGCAAGCCGCTTGCGGTGCGGCAATCCAGGGACCGCCAGGAAGGCGGTCCGATCTTCTCGTACCTGGATTGCCGCGCCGTAGCGCTGCTTGCAACTACGGCCTGTTTCTCCCCAGCTTTCCGCTAGGACGACCTTCATGGCACAGACTGCCGACTCCATCGCGCTGTTCGACGGCGCGATCATTGCCCGCGCGACGCGCGACGCTTTCGTAAAGCTCAACCCCGCCCGGCTCATCCGCAACCCCGTCATCTTCGTGACGGAGGTCGTGGCGGCGCTGGTGACTGTGCTGGCGATACGCAATCTTG
>JAABUK010012527.1_pt1 | contig 10787 bp, 11 predicted proteins | sample 5559141 | NCBI WGS metagenome assembly JAABUK01 (sample SAMN10711869, study PRJNA513367) | rock metagenome | isolation source: Antarctica rocks | place: Antarctica: Victoria Land, Pudding Butte nord | collected 2016-01-03
CGCCCGATATGTTCAGTAACGGCACGAAACGCGCTGTCAATCGCAGCTTTAGCTTTTTCCTGCGACTCTTCGGAGATGAATGGCGAAACGGGCTTGTCGTTGTTTTCTTGCATAACGAAACCTCCGAATAATTATAATCGCGCTGATGTTGCTATTGCAATCACTTCAAGCTGAATAATTAGATTACGAAGACTTTTCGTGACGCGCAAGTTATGCGCGTGCTAAGATGCTTGCAATATGCGCTCCGACATCATACTTATACGCATTGTCTTTACTGCCATCCTAGTTACTTCGGGCTTCGTGCTGCGCCCCGTCGCGGGTCGTCCTGTGGAATCGGCGCTGGTCGCCGCGCTGATTGCGGGCGCGATTATTTTCTTTGAACTGCGAATTCGTCGCGCTTCTCTGAAAACATTAATCGGCGCGGCAGTCGGCTCGATTCTCGGCATTATCGGCGCGTTTCTCATCGGCGTGCTTATCAGCCGTCAGGAATCAATGGCTGTCTCGCCGGAAACTAAAACCTTTTTGACGCTTGCCCTGACATTCTTTATGTCTTATGTCGGCTTGATGGTCGGCGCGGCGAAGGGCGATTACCTAGACCTTTCGGCGCTCGGCGGCATCTTCAGCGACAAGGCTGCGCGGCGTGATTACAAGATTCTGGATACTTCCGTCATCATCGACGGGCGCATCGCGGACGTGGCGGAGACGGGTTTCTTGGGCGGCTCGATTGTTATTCCGCAATTCATTTTGCGGGAGTTGCAGCAAGTCGCAGATTCGCCGGATTCATCTAAGCGCCAGCGCGGGCGTCGCGGACTCGATATGCTGCAACGACTTCAGAACAACAACGCGCTCGATATTCAAATCGTCGAAACGGATTTCCCTGCGGTGCGCGAAGTCGATTTGAAACTCATCGAACTCGGCAAGCTGCTCGACGCCGTGATCGTCACCAACGATTTCAATTTGAACAAAGTTTCGCAACTGCGCGGCGTCAACGTGCTCAACATCAACGAACTCGCCAATTCCTTGAAACCCGTCGTGTTGCCCGGCGAAGCGATGAAAGTTTTCATTCTTAAAGAGGGCAAGGAATACAATCAGGGCGTCGCGTATCTGGACGACGGCACGATGGTCGTCGTGGATAATGCGCGTCGTTTAATCGGCAAGAATGCGGATGTCGCCGTGACGAGCGTGCTGCAAACAACCGCCGGTAAAATGATCTTCGGGCGCATCTGGGAAGAAGGCGTGGACAACGGCAGCGCTAATAGTAATAGCCACGCCAACCACAGCAACGGCGAATTGCGCACACCCAACGGCACTCGCCGCCCGCCGTTGCCGCCCGCGCGCGACACACGCAACGGCTTTTCCGCTCCGGCGCGCGTCACCGATCAAGACGAATCGGCGGCGGATTAAACGAAAAGCCGTTTACACAATTACCGCTACCGCCTTCTTAATTTTCAGCTTCTATGAACGTCGCCATCATCGTCGCCGCAGGGCAGGGCACGCGCATGGGCGGGCGCACGGCAAAGCAATTTCTCGAACTCGCAGGCGCGCCAGTTATCATTCACACGCTGAAACGTTTTGAGCAGTGCGATGCGATCCATGAGATCATCGTTACGTTACCCGAGCCGGATGTGGCAAGCTTTCAAACGCTCGCCGGAAAATATGGCTTGCATAAACTCACGCGCATTGTGCAGGGTGGAGCAACACGCGCCGCATCCGTTGCCCGGGGATTGCAAGCGGTGTCTGCCGCGACTACTGAAATAATTGCCGTGCATGACGGCGTGCGTCCCTTCGTCACGTCCGACGAAATTAGTCGAACAATCGCGGCGGCACAAACAAATGGCGCGGCAATCCTCGCGGCTCCCGCCACAGATACGATCAAGGAAGTTGAAAACGATGTGGTGCAGCGAACGCTTGCGCGAAATCGTTTACGCCATGCCCTGACGCCGCAGTGCTTTCAATACGAATTGCTATGCCGCGCCTACGACCAACTAAATGAAATGGACGCGGCAGAAGTCACAGACGATAGCTTTCTCGTCGAGCGTTTGGGCATCCCTGTTCGCGTCGTCGAAGGCTCCGCGCGCAACATCAAGATCACGCGCCCGGAAGATTTGGCTTTCGCCGAAATTCTGTTGAAGCAGATGCCGGATGTCGGATGCTAGAGGCTGGAATTGATTCTTGCTTCTCGCTAACATCTGACATCCATCATCCAATATCTAATTTTATGTTTCGCATCGGCATCGGACACGACACACATAGATTGATTGACGGACGCCCTTTGATGTTGGGCGGCGTGCATATTGACGAAAGCCTGCGCGGGGCAGACGGTCATTCGGATGCAGACGCTTTGGCGCACGCGTTGACGGACGGGGTGCTCGGCGCGTTGTGCGAGGGCGACATCGGAGTGCATTTCCCGGATCGTGATCCGCAGTGGAAGAACGCGGATAGTATGCAACTCTTGGCGCGCGTAATGTGGCTCGCGAAGGAGCGCGGATTTTATGTGGTCAACGTCGATGCAACTGTGATGCTGGAAAGACCGAAGCTGCGCCCGTATGTCGCGCAGATGCAATTGAATCTGGCGCAGACGCTCAATGTAGATTCCGGGTGTGTGAGCATTAAGGCGAAAACGGGTGAAGGACTCGATGCCGTCGGGCGCGGTGAAGCCGTGACAGTGCAGTGCGTCGTGTTGCTTGCAAGTAATAGTGGCAGTGCTTGAGGAGTGAAAGGCAAAAGTTTGCAAACGCAGGATGTGATACGGAAAAAGCGCGACGGCGCGGCGCTCTCTTCGGAAGAGATCGCTTTTTTTGTGCGCGGCGTGGTGAGCGGCGAGTGGGCTGATTATCAAACGTCGGCGCTGTTGATGGCAATTTTGCTCAGCGGCATGACCGAAGCAGAGACGCACACCTTAACCGATGAGATGCTTCATTCCGGCGAGGTGCTGGATTTTTCAGACATCCAAGAGGCGAAAGTTGACAAGCACTCGACGGGAGGCGTCGGCGATAAAACTTCATTGATTATCGCGCCGCTTGCTGCCGCGTGTGGCGTGTGCGTGCCGATGATTTCCGGCAGAGGATTAGGACACACGGGCGGAACGCTCGATAAGCTCGAAGCGATTCCGGGCTACCGCGTGCAGTTATCGCTCTCGGAGTTTCGCAGTGTGTTGAAGCGCGTCGGGTTTGCGATGACCGGGCAGACGAAAGAGATTGCGCCCGCTGATCGCAAGCTTTACGCGTTGCGCGATGCGACGGCGACGGTGGAAGCTCTGCCGCTAATCGTCGCGTCGATTATGTCGAAGAAATTGGCGGCTGGACTCGATGCGCTGGTGATCGACGTGAAGACCGGAAGCGGGGCGTTTATGGCGGATGAAGCGAGCGCGAAAAAATTGGCGCGTGCGCTCGTTAAAACCGGCAACGCATTCGGCGTGCGCACCGAAGCATTGATTACGGACATGAATCAGCCGCTCGGAATGGCAATCGGCAACGCCCTTGAAGTGCGCGAATGTCTCGAAATTCTGCGCGGCGAAATGAAGGATGGCGCGCGTCCCGTACACGATCTTTCCATTGAATTAACGGCGCGAATGGTGTGGCTCGCAAAGGCCGCTGCGTCGCTCGAAGCGGCGCGCGTGAAAGTGCAGCAGGCGCTCGATTCGGGCGCGGCGTTGGATCGGTTTCGTTTGAACATCGAAGCACAAGGCGGCGATGCGCGCGTGTGCGACGAGCCTGCCAGACTCGCGGATTTGACTTTGCGCGAGGTGCATGTAGAATCTGCGCGCACGGGATTTGTAGCAGGCATTGACGCGGCGGAGATAGGCCGCGCCGTCGCAAACATCGGCGGCGGACGCACGCGCGTCGAAGACTCCGTTGACCCAGCCGTAGGCTTTCTGGTAAATGCGAAAATAGGCGACCAACTCTCTTCGTCCGCTCGAACGCTCGGCGTGCTTTACTGCCGCACAAAAGCGCAGTCCGAAGAAGCCAGCGCACGTATTATCGCCGCTTACCGTATCGCAGACGAACCTGCGGCTTCCACGCACGCACTCATTAAGGAAGTAATCGACGAATGAAATACGCTTCAAGACTGCCGCTTGCTTTCGCTTTGTGCGTGTCACTCATTGGCGTTGCGGTTTTTAATTCGTCGTGCCGCATGAAGGCACGCGCGGCAGATGATAAATCCAAAGTGCATGTCGGAATCGTGTTCGACATCGGCGGCAAGGATGATCGCTCGTTCAACGCGTCGGCGTGGGAAGGCGTCAAGCGCGCGGCGAAGGATTTTCCGATTGTGCTGCGCGACGTAGAGCCGGGTGATCCGACTTCAATAGAACCGGCGATGCGCGCCTTTGCCGAAAGAGGTTACGACTTAATCATCGGCGTCGGTTTCGCGCAGACTCCGATTATGGAACAGGTCGCAAAGGATTATCCGAAACTAAACTTTGCGATTATCGACGGCGTCAGCCAACTGCCGAACGTCGCATCGCTTGTCTTCAAGGAACATCAAGGCTCGTATCTCGTCGGCATGATCGCCGCGAAAAAATCGCAGACCGGCACGCTCGGTTTCATCGGCGGCATGGATATTCCGCTCATACACAAATTTGAAAAGGGCTACGAAGAAGGCGCGCGCTCCGTTAATCCGAACATACGCGTGATTGATAATTACGTCGGCGTGACGGACGCTGCTTGGAACAATCCGGGACAGGGAAAGGAACTCGCCGTCGCGCAAATCGGCAAAGGCGCGGACGTGATTTTCACAGCCGCAGGCAACTCCGGCCTCGGCGCGTTCGATGCCGCCGAGCAATACAAAAAATTCGTCATCGGCGTCGATTCAAATCAGAATTGGGTCAAGCCCGGCTACGTCCTTACCAGCATGGTCAAGCGCGTCGATAACGCCGTCTATCAAATCATCAGTGATCGCGTCGGCAACAAATTTCAAGGCGGCATACACGTCTATGGCTTGGAGAACGACGGCGTCGGCTACGCGCTCGATAAATATAACGAGCCGCTGATTCCAAAGGATGTGTTGCAGCAAGCTGAAGCTGCTAAACAAAAGATTATCAGCGGCCAGATTCAAGTCACGGATGCAATGGCGAAATAAGGTGAATTCGTTTGACAACGCCGAAAAACTTTTTCGGTGGCGTGAGCATAGGAAACGATGGCATCAAGTGATGCCGGAAATGACGCTCGCTGAAGTTGAGCAGATCATGGGCTTTAATTTCGATTTAGATTCAGAGAATAAAGCGGGTAGGTTGGTTTACTCACATCATACATTTGATTATTTGCCATTCTACATTGTCGTTAATAAAGCAACCGGCAAAATAATTCGCAAAGGCGAAATTCGAGCGCTTGAAGAACTCTAGAGTTTCTGTAACGGTAATATTTGCATCCATGCTTGAACTGCGAAATATCACAAAGCGTTTCGGCGACGTGCTGGCGAATGATGCGGTGAGCATCACGGTTGCGCCGGGAACTGTTCATGCCATTGTCGGCGAAAACGGCGCGGGCAAATCGACGGCGATGCGTATCGCTTACGGATTTTACACGGCGGACGCGGGCGAGATTCTGCTGGACGGAAGTGTGCGCCGGATTGCGACGCCGCATGATGCTATTAATCTCGGCATAGGCATGGTGCATCAGCACTTTATGCTGGTCGAGACGATGACCGTCGCGGAAAATATCGTGCTCGGTGCGGAGCCGGGCGGTGCCGCCTCGCTCGATCTCAAACAGGCTGCGGCGCGCATACGCGAATTGTCCGGCGAGTTCGGGTTGGCGATTGATCCGAACGCGGCGGTTGAAAGTTTGTCGGTCGGGCAACAGCAGCGCGTCGAACTGTTGAAGGCGCTTTATCGAGATGCGCGACTTCTTATCTTGGACGAGCCGACGGCTGTATTGACGCCGCAGGAAGTCGAAGAGTTTTTCGTGATCTTGAGGCGAATGCGTGAGGGCGGCAAGACGATTATTATCATCACGCACAAGCTCGATGAAGTGCTGGCGATTTCCGATGACGTGACGGTGATGCGTGACGGGCGCGTAGTCGGCAATGTGCAAACGAAGAACACGAACGCCGCAGAGTTAGCGCGCTTGATGGTCGGGCGCGACGTGTTGCTGCGCATCGAAAAGCCACAGGCAAAGACGGGCGCAACGGTGCTCGCAGTGCATAAGTTGTCTGTGACGGCGCGCAATAAAACGCGCCCGCTCGATAACATTTCGTTTGAAGTGCGCGCGGGCGAAATCGTGGGCGTCGCGGGCGTCGAGGGCAACGGGCAAACGGAATTGATCGAAGCGCTGGCCGGATTGATTGATCCCGCGCTCATCGCAGGCAGCATCGAATTTGAAGAACGAAACATTACACGCATGTCCGCGCGCAAGCGCAAAGAACTCGGCATCGCGCACATCCCGGAAGACAGGCACAGGCGCGGCCTGCTACTCGATTTCGCTTTGACGGAAAACTCTATTCTCGGTGTTCATTATCGCCGTCCGGCAGTCGCCGCGCCGCCTATGGGCGTGATGCTCGACAACGCAGCGATACGCGAACGGACGCAGCAGATCATCAAAGATTTCGATGTGCGTCCGGCTAATCCCGATTTGTCTGCGCGCTCTTTATCGGGCGGCAACCAACAAAAGTTAATCATCGGGCGCGAGTTCGATTTGCAGCCGAAACTTCTACTCGTCGCGCAGCCGACGCGCGGCGTTGACATCGGCGCAATCGAATTTATTCACCGCAAACTCGTCGCCCTGCGCGATGCCGGATGCGCCGTCTTGCTCGTCTCCGCAGAGTTGGAGGAAGTGACGGCGCTCGCGGATCGTTTATTGATTATGCGCGAAGGCCGCATCGCCGGTGAAGTCGATCCGAAGCAAACAAGCGTCAGCGAAATTGGATTGCTGATGACGGGCGGAAGTTAGAATTTGCGATTTTGGATTTACAATGGCCGATTGGATAATGGTTGTGCAAGCATTTTGTCAGTTGCCACTAGCTTCAGCTAGTGGATGGGGTAAGTTAAGGCTGTGGCTTTAGCCGAATCAAATTTGAAAGATTATCCTTGTCAGCTTTAGCTAAAGTAGATCGGAAGATTCTCCTTTAATTTAGATTTGGCTAAAGCCTTTCCTCTTGTCATTGCTTGTCCACTAGCTAAAGCTAGTGGCAATTAAAAAGGTACAATGCCAATACAATCGGAAGATCAAAAGTTCAAATTTAAGACTTCGGCGTTTCAATCTGAAATCTAAAATGGTCGCGGCCTTATTCCAATCGAAAACCTGAAACTGTATGAAACTTCTACGAGAAATAATGTTTCCCGTGATCGCGGTGGTCGCGGCGTTCGTCGTCGGCGGCATCGTTGTGTTGCTGATCGGCGATGATCCGATTGAGACGTACAGGCTGTTGATCGGAAGCGCGCTATCTTGGCCGGACGGCATCGGGTATACGCTTTTTTATGCGACGCCGCTTATCTTCACGGGGCTGGCGGTGGCGGTGGCGTTTCATTGCGGGCTTTTGAATATCGGCGCGGAAGGGCAATTATATATCGCGGCGTTTGTGACGGCGTGGGTCGGCATTACGTTTGCCAATTTGTCAGGCTGGATTTTGATTCCGCTGGCGTGTCTGGCGGCGATTGCGACGGGCGCTGTATGGGCGGCGATTCCGGGCGTGTTGAAGGCGCGGTTCGGTTCGCATGAAGTCATCAACACGATTATGATGAACTTTATCGCGGTGGCGCTGGCGAGTTATTTTACGCAGTATCACTACAAAACGCCGGGCGATGCGATTCTGCAAACCGTGCCTATCGGCAATCAAGCGCTCGATCCGAAGGGCATCAACGCGCACATCCCGCGCTTAGGGCATTTTATACAAGGCTTTCCCGAACGCATTCCTTTGAATGTCGCGTTTATCTTAGCGCTCTTGGCGTGCGTGCTCGTTTACATTTTTTTGTGGAAGACGAAGTGGGGCTACGAGATTCGCGCGACGGGTGCAAGCCCTGCGGCGGCGGAGTACGGCGGCATCAGCGTGCGCAAGCAGATTGTGCTGGCAATGAGCGTGTCGGGCGGCCTTGCGGGAATGGTTGCGATCAACGAAGTGCTCGGCTATCGCTATCGCTACTACGACGGATTTTCGAGCGGCTACGGTTTCACAGGCATCGCCGTCGCGCTTCTAGGGCGCAATCATCCGGCGGGCGTCGTGCTCGCGGCGCTCTTGTTCGGCGCACTGACGCGCGGCGGTTTGTTCGTAGATATTTTCACCGAACACGTCTCGAAAGATTTAGTGCTGGTGTTACAGGCGATGATAATTTTATTCGTCGCCGCCGAAGCTCTCTTTCGTGGGCCTTTCGGCAAGTTCGGTTTGCTGAAACGATCAAAAGTTTAAGCTCGGTTCGGCGTCTGTAAAATACAAATTTACCACAGGAGATTTTATGCTTAATTCCTCGCTAAGAATTGCTGTCGCAACTGTTGTCACTATAATTTCTCTCTTATGCTTTGGCGATTGCCGTGCGCAATCCGTTCCGGCTCAAAACGAAGCATCCGCGCAAAAGAAAAGCGCTTCGTCGCAAAAATCTACGGCGAATAAATTTCCGCACGCGATAGAGAGAGCAGGCGATGCGGGAAGAATCATTTCACTACTAGCGCTCGTGCCTGACAGCGGCTTGCCGAAGGAGTTAATGGACAATGCCCAAGCAGTCGGCGTGTTTCCTGAAGTGAAGAAGGAGACAGCGTATTTTACGCACATTAATCAAGGTTACGGTGTGATTAGCGCGCGGTTGGAAGACGGCTGGACGTTGCCCGCCTTTTATAACTTCGGAGGAAGCGGATATGGAAATCCGTTTACAAGAGGAAAAACCAGCGGCGTGATTTTGTTGTTCATGACCAAAGATGCTGTGGCAGCATTCGAGAAGGGTGGCGTTCCGTTGAAAGGCGAAAAGAAAGCGATTGCGGGGCCGGTGGGATCGCTTACGGACGAACAAAAGAAGGAATTAGCAGGCGCGCAAATTCTGGCTTACTCTTATTATAACGGCAAGTTGGACGGGAACGATTTCGGAAAAGGTTTCTTCAGCAGTTTCGCGCTCAACCCGGATAACAAAATCAACACACCGCTCTACGGCATGAAAGGCCGCGAAGTGCTCGCTGGTAAGAAAGTAGATACAACCTCGCTTCCGGCTGGCATCGCCGCTTATCAAGTTGCGTTGCAGAAATACTATAGCACAGCAACGAAGTAACTCTGCCCTGTCTGAATTCGCGCGCTCGGTTATTCGCTTTTTCACTGAATGCCGATTACTGAAAACTGATTATTCGTTATGAACGAAATTTTTAGCCTCTCTATTATCTTCTCGACGATTCGTCTGGCGACGCCGTTATTGCTTGCGGCGCTCGGCGGGTTGTATTCGGAGCGTTCGGGCATTATCAATATCGCGCTCGAAGGCTTGATGCTGGCGGGCGCGTTTACTGCCGCCGCTGTGACTCACTACGCGGGCAATCCTTGGATCGGACTTGCGGCGGGCGTTTGCGCGGGCATGTTTGTCGCGGGGATTCATGCGGTGGCGTGCATTCGTTTCAAGGCCGATCAGGTCGTGACGGGAACGGCGATCAATATTCTTTTCTTGGGCGTGCCTGCTTTGATGAGCGGTGCGCTGTTTGATTCGACGGGCGCGACGCCGCAGATTCCGCGCGAACAATTGATGCCGTATGCGCCGATTGTTTTAGCGTTCGCGCTTGTCCCGATTACTTGGTATGTTTTGTTTCGCACGCCGTTCGGATTGCGCCTGCGTGCCGTCGGCGAAAACCCGGAAGCGGCGGACACGGCGGGCATCAATGTTGCGCGCATACGTTATACGGCGGTGCTAATTTCCGGCGCGCTGGCGGCCATCGGCGGAGCGTATTTGTCTATCGGTCAATCATCTTTGTTTACGCGCAACATGACGGCGGGACGCGGCTTTATCGCACTCGCGGCCTTGATCTTCGGCAAGTGGCGACCCGTGCAGACGATGCTCGCGTGCTTGCTGTTCGGCTTTGCCTCGGCGGTGTCGATTCAGATGCAGGGCGTCGTAAATATTCCCGTGCAGTTTATTCAAATCGTGCCGTATGTTTTGACGATGGTTGTGCTCGCGGGCTTCATCGGCCTTGCCCGCGCGCCGCGTGCGCTCGGATTGCCGTATCAAAAAGAGCGTTGAACTTTTCGATACAGATGCGCAAACACTCTTGTCAAAAATCTTATTTAGGGAGTGATCTGCAATGCTTTATTTTCCGAGTTTCATAGAATTTCTCGGAGTCACAGAGACTCTTGTAATTCTGGCGTTTGTTTTGATTGTGTATTTGGCTCTGAAGAAAACGCGCGGGTTAAAGTAAGTATGTCTGAAGAATTGAGCACTGCAACGCTCTATGAGCGTGCCGAACATGCCGCGCGATTGATTCGCTCGCGTTTGAACGAGAACGAAGCGCCGCGCGTGGCGCTGGTGCTCGGCAGCGGTCTCGGCGCGTTCGCGGACGAGCTTGAAGACGCGGTTGTTGTGCCTTATGAAGAGATACCGGGCTTTGCGCGCTCGACGGTTGAAGGCCATGCCGGACGGCTTGTGATTGGTAAGTGCGGCGGCATTACGGTGGCGGCGATGCAGGGACGCTTTCATTATTATGAAGGCTACTCGCTCGATGAAGTCACGTTTCCGATTCGCACGTTCGGCGCGCTCGGCGTGAAAGCAATTGTGTTGACGAACGCGGCGGGCGGCATTAACGTCGCTTTCAATCAAGGCGCGCTGATGCTGATTAGCGACCATTTGAATTTGATGGGCGCGAGTCCTTTGCGCGGCGCGAATGATGAACGCTTCG
>JAABUK010012529.1_pt1 | contig 10785 bp, 13 predicted proteins | sample 5559141 | NCBI WGS metagenome assembly JAABUK01 (sample SAMN10711869, study PRJNA513367) | rock metagenome | isolation source: Antarctica rocks | place: Antarctica: Victoria Land, Pudding Butte nord | collected 2016-01-03
GCCCGCTCGCTTAGTGTTGTGATATACTGCCATGTTCTCGTTAATGTACGGTCTTTGGGAGTACGTATGCAGGAAGGAAGAGCTGAATGTGTTAATCATTGGTCTAGATAACGCAGGCAAGACTACACTACTCGAGAAGATCAAGGGCATGTACTCGAGCTTGCCAGGGATGGCTCCTGAAAAAATACTTCCTACTGTGGGCTTAAACGTGGGCAGAATAGATTTCTCATCTGGCACGAAACTCATTTTATGGGACTTGGGAGGGCAGTCAGGCTTGCAAAATATTTGGGACAAGTACTACGCTGACTGCCACGCCATCCTTTTTGTTATTGATGCCACTGACCTCAGCCGTGTTGAGGAGGCTAAGGAAGCATTGGATAAGCCTCTTGGTGGCCGGGATACTTTTGGAGCACCACTGCTTGTCTTGGCAAACAAGTCTGATCAGCAAGATGTGGCGCAGAGTGCTGATGAGGTAGCTAGCAATCTAGGACTGAGTGCAGTCACTAGCCGGCCACACAAAGTACTGCAAGCCAGTGGTCACTCTGGTCAGGGCATTGCTGATGGTATGAGTTGGTTAGTATCAGCTGTACAGCACAGTAACAGGGCGCTTTTGATGCGACAGCGGCGCTCGAGACAATGATGCCTGCCTGCTAAGCTGGGTTTGACTCTCTAGTACACGGTGTGACATTGTAACCTGTCCAGACCCAGTGCAGTCTGTGAGTTATTATGCTCACTTCAAACGTGCAGCAATCACCTGCAGCCTAGAAGTAATGCTGCTCGTGCACACACCTTCTGTGTTGTCGGTCACATTCATCAGATCGTTAAATCTTACGTGTTAACACTCACATTGCATTTTAGGATAGTGATCTTCCTGATGTCATGATGAAACTGAATCATGTGTGTCTGAAAGGGTGCTCACAACTGTCGAGCGAAGCCTTTGTGCATGTCAGGTGACTTAGCATTTTATTTCATTTACTTTGCATAATAGTTGCCGCAGCATAAGGAAAGCCCCCGGTAGACGCGTGTCTGCAGCTGCTTCCTTGATAGATCGAATTTTGTGTACACGTGCTCAAGGATGCACTGGTTTGCAGGCTTAGGTAATTCTGGACCATAGAGTTACTGTTGCACAGTATGCAGTCAGAGCCCTGAATTGGACACTGCTGACAAACTCTCGTGGCATCCATAGATGACAGTCAGTTTGAGGCTGACGGCCCGCAGCGAGCTGCGCAAGCCCAATGCATGTAAATGCTGAATTCGAAGGTTGTGTCAGTGATATTGATCGATTTTACATGTATCAACGTGAAAAGCCTTCAGAATGTGTGTTGAGCCTCTTGTGTGAGTGCAGTAAGGCACATATGCCAGGCGTATACCGATTGTCAGGCAGTGACGCTCGCCCAAAGATTCAGGCACAAGGCAAACAGGCTTGTGACCGACGTGCTAAGACTTGATCTGTTGGCTGTCTGTAGCAGCTTGATGTGTGCATAAATTGTGGAAAGCTGCCTACAACTTGACTGGCACAGAAAGTTTGCACAGGGCGCCTAGGGCTCAAGCAGTACAGCCTGAAAGCAAGCAAGGTGTGTAATGCAATGCAACCATGCACTGTCATGCATGCAGGTGCATTGCACCACAAAAGTTGCTGTTCACACTCATGTCAACTGCAGCTGGCCCAGCTAGCAAATCAAAGTCAGAGTGACAAGGCAGCATAAGTGACATCAAAGAGCACCCAGTGTAAAATGTATAGGCTGTACATGTAATGCAAAATGCATCACCAGCTGATTGCCGCATTGATGATGCCCTCACCTTGGGCCAAAAGAAGGCTGTAGACCTGCTTGCGTTGTTGCATTCTGGTGTGCATACTGCCAAACTGCGCTGCAGCTTGTTTTTGCAGCTGCTTCTTAGAGACACATATGCCACAAATACACGTGCAGAAAGGTTAACAGGGCGTCGCAGTCGTCCGTTTGGCGCTGTTCTGACAATGTGAAAGTTGTGTTTGCCTCTCATGAAGCTTAAAGCTGCCTTCCAATGCAGGAAAACATATTGTCATGACAATGCAGTGTACAACAAGCCATATCATACACATGACACACACATGCCAGATGCGCTCATGACCCATCACCAGCACCTCACGAACTAATCTGCCTGGATGCAGGATACCAAATTGTACATACTATGTTGGTACAATAGACCACGCTTTTGCTGCTTCCACAGGCCATACCATTACTGCTTCAAATCTGGAGGACTACACATTTGTATCTGCTGGCATCACCAGAGGCTGAGCTTCCTGTTTGGCACCAGCGAGAGCAACAGGTGAGGGTGGCGCTGCAGCTTGTGGGCACCGTTTGTGGTTGACATCCACCTACAGGTACAAGATATTTGCAGAGGTTTTTTTTTGGACTTGGCTAGCAAAGTTCACTCGCGTGGCCCACAAAATCAGTCGCAGACAGGTGCTGCTACGCTGTAACAGGCATGATGCACAGCCAACAGAGTCAACGTTACAGCCCAAAACAAGGTGTCAAAGCTGTTTGGGTGCTGTACGTCATGTCTCAGGCTTTGGGACCTTGGGTGCTTGTACAGTTGATGGCTATGTTTAGGTGAGTCGTGTACCTATTCAGAGACGAAATTGCGCTCTCCACATCCTCAACCAGGAAGAGAGGCTCCTCCTGGACCATGTGATCAATATAATCTGCCGCAAACCAGTGCTGCATCACTTTCATGGCAGCAGGAATTCCGTTGAACTCTTCATCAAGAACCAAGGTAGGCCTGCAGTATTTGCACAGCTGAGATGTCAACTGTGAAAACATGCTGGTGCATTGCCATCAAGTGAGTCATGTGCGACCCTTCTACAGCAACAACATTTCACATAATATGCGTGCCAAGCAAGTACCTCTGAGAAACCATTGCGGAAACATTGGCTTCAGGAAACCACAATTTCAACTGAAGCAATCGCATAGCAACTGTGCTGGTGTCAGCAGTCATCAACAGCAGGATCTGAGGTTGTAGCTTCTGCCAGCGATCTGCCAGGTCTGGAAGCAGAGTTTGCAGTTCCTGCAGCAAGGCTTCATATTTTAACAGCAAGCAGAAAATAGCAATTTTTGCTGTTGTTTATTTCATCATGGTAGGCTGCTGCATGATATATTGGAGTCCAGGCTGTGCAAGAGCGGTTTACAATTGTGAGCTGCGCACCTTCAGTGCTTTGTTGTCAACTGGCTGCAAACATTCATTTGCTTGTGCACTCTGCTGCAGGCCATCCGTATCCTCACTCTGCCCCATCAAAACAGGTAGTGATGCGTATTGCGAGTTAGCCTGTCGCTCTCTGAGCAGCTGCTGCCTTGCCTTGTCCAAGGCCTGCTGTCCAGGGGTTGCGATAACAGCTGGCAGCGGGTTCACCTGCCGATCATGGCCTGCAGTGCCAACGCAGCAGCAGGCCAGGCTAGGGTCTGCTCTCACCGTCTTTCGCCATGTGATGGGCTTTGACAGAATTACTGGAGCTGAAACCATGTAGCTTTGTGGTCAACTGGTTGTCTGCCAAGAAATCTGCCTTTGCCTGGCATACGTGAGATGGGTCATTCGACCCTTGCTTGCGCAAAACCCTCAAGGTGCGAGCCAGCCGGGCAAGAGACTGATCTGCGCAAAAGTACCTTCAGCTTTAGGGCTGTCACGTCGACAAAACCTGCTACTCTTGTTGATCTGGATGCCAAGTGACATAGCTTGTTGAGCTCGACAAAGGCTCTGTGGGAAGGCGCATTCGCATGTCCAGGCCTTGAGAGCGATTGTATGCTGGCGTGAGAAATGTCCTTCTCCGCTGAGCGAGCGAGGTGCCGGAAGCGATCTCGGTAGTTGGGCTGACAAACCCTACACAGCAGCACATGCATGACTTTGAAACCAGCTGATGTTGTCAGATTTTTGTTCTCGGGCGCTCCGACCCGAATAAAAGTCGCCTCTATCTGCCCTTACATCTTGCTTGCACGCGAAAATACCTTCTCTTGTTGCTGCCAGTAAGTAGTGCTTGATGGCAAACAGATGGGGTCACCAGGCTGGTGGGGCCGATCCGTACAATCAGTTCGCCACACCTAGAGACGATAAGCTTGGCAAAGTGCGTGACCCTCTTCTGACAGCATCCAGATGGTTTAAGCGACGAAGTCAGAAAGAGAAGGTTCTACTGGGCAGCATATGTGGCTTGCTGGTGAGTGCAGGCTTGATGGTAACAGCTGGACACCAAAGCAGACTGCGGCATATGTGTCGGATTTGCAGGCGTTGTTTCTGATGTGGTTGGTGATAGAGGATCATGACAATTTGTTCATCATGGCAGAGTTTGTCCACTTTGCTGGCATAGGCATGCTGCTATACAAGTTGTTCAGCAAGAAGAATGCTGGAGGTATTGACTCGTATCACCTGTGCTGCACTGCAATATCCCAAATGCAGCATGGTCAGACACTCATTTTCGTTCATGTAGGTTTGTCACTCAGATCACAAGAGCTGAGCGCACTATTCTTGGGCATAAGATTATTCTGCAGGTGAGTCACGATTTGCATGATTAGCAGTAAACCCTGTGTGTGTAAGCAGCATAGGCAGCTGCTCCTTTACAAAACTTACCACTGCATTTATTGTTTCATTGCAGTTTTATGATGGAGTATGACATCCATACCTTTTTGGACCTACTCACTCTACTAGCAACGCTGCTAGTGATATACATGCTGTGGTTCCCCTTGAAAGACTCTTACCAAGCAGCTGAGGACAACATTCAGTCCTACTATGTGGTAAGCCTTTCACATGATGCAAATGCAATGGGGTATCTCTTTCAAATCTCCAGCATATCACTGCTGCAGCATGGTACGCCACACAAGCACACATTGTGAATGCAAATGCAGGCAGTTCCCTGTCTCCTTCTGGCTTGCATTGCAAAGCCTGGCACTCAGCACAAGCTCGTTTTCCGGGTAAGTCACCCAATCTCAATCACATATTTAGTGAGCGCCTTTCTCATGACGCACACAGACTAAACCATCACTCAGATGCAGTTGACATTTGTGGCTAGTCTGCATCAACATAGACACACAAACACACCAGCTCATTTGCTTACACAGCTGATGTACACATTTCACACATGATTTGCATTCATCTTGGACGCTGCAGATCATTTGTTGATGTCACAACAACTCTGGCTTGGACCAGGTAGCCAGTTCATCTGCGCACATGCACATGCTCTCACATGTAAGGTGTGCGACTTACATTTGGCTTGCAGATCATGTGGGCCGTATGTGTCTACATAGAAGCAGTCTCTGTACTACCACAGCTACGCATGATGCAAAAAGCCAAGGTTGTGGAGAAGTTCACAGCGCATTATGTCTTTGCACTGGGTGTCTCCCGGTTTATCAGTTGTGCACACTGGATCTTGCAAATCATAGATGGGGACAGCTTCCTTTTGCAAGCCATTGGCAGTGGCATATGGCCGGCCATGGTCCTGTTGTCAGAGGTTGTGCAAACAGGCATCCTTGCTGACTTCTGGTAACGCTCAACATTCTTCCTATACTGCTCATGCTGTGTATGTCTTGGTGGCTGATTTGCACGTTTCAGTGTGCATGCATCACACAGCTGCCATGGCAGCTCTTGTCAGTGTGCTAGGCCCTAAGATGCTGTCTGCATGCATTGCCAGCGTAGACATAGGTGTTTGCGGCACTCTGGCATGATGTGATGCAAACTCACAAATGCAGCAGCAAGCAACTGCATAGCATCGCAAATGGCGTTGCAAGCAAGCTGAAGGTCAGATGTAGATACAACAGCATGCTTCTAACCCTGTAGCCTATATTTGCATAATGCATGCCAGTTGTGTGGCCTCCCATGCTTTTGCGTAGCACAGTGTATGTCTGAATTGCTTGACGGAACAGATGTGCACAGATTATAAGCTATCAAGCCATAGATAAGCATACTCAGCTTGGATGCTGGCCTTGAGAGGTGCTGGTCTCTTGATTCAACAGGCAGCCTCTGTGACAAGGATGCCTGCAGTGGCCTAGGCAGTGACTGCTCCTAGTTTAGTAAAGAGCTCTCCTGTCTGTGCAGCTATTACTATGTCAAGTCATATGCGGAAGGGTCTGGAGTGATTCACCTAGCGGCTGGCATTGTGTGATGCCACAAAGCAAGAAGCAGGTAAGCAGTTGACTTATCGTGATGCTTTTGCTACCCAGAGTGCATCAACAAGTCTTTAGATCAAACGCTGACTGGTCCTGGCACACAGCATTCGAGGCGTGATGGTGTACAAAGCCAATGCTACGATTGTCTGCGTCTATAGGTCCTCACAACTTGCTCTGTGCTGCACTTTCAAAAGACAAGTGTGTTTGTGCAGGTCTAGTCCAACAGCTGCACATGTCATGTCTCCATGCAGCACACATATGAAAACAAATGTGTGAACCGAGGCAAGGAACACTCGACGTAAGCATTACAGAGGCAGCTTGAAGCTGTCCCCATATTGCACTCCGGGCTACAGCCCGAGGGCGTGTGCAGTTGCTGTTCTGCTCGGAAGCGGTGTTATTTTCATGTGTGTCTGTTGTAAGGCTGTGTTTGACATGTCTTCCATTGCTACATGCCACGTTGCATGAATGCGTGCAATATTGACATTGGTCCCCAACACTTGCTGGGGACAACCAGAAGTTACAATCATGCATGGCGTTAGCAGCACAACTGTGCAGGTTTCTTCCAAAGGTCGTTTACAAGGTACACATTGTCCTCAAGCCTTTAGAAGCAGACAACACCTCCTTCATCGCTGCAAATTCGAAAGCTACCTGAACGCAGCTGGGTTGACAGGAGTACTCATGAAATCAGCAATCATGGTCACTGCAGACTCACCAGTGCACTGCAAGGTGTTGAATAAAAACGTTTGCAAAGCAACAAAGCCGTCTGCAAAGCCTGTTACGGCAGCTTGCTCGAGTAACGTCATGCTCACTAACTTGATGTCTGGAGCAAGCATGCAGCAGGCAATGCTACTGTTTCAGCATCTTGATAGCTGATATGCTGCTGAGTGACTTACAATTTGACAACCTGAATTTTTATAATCGGCCAACTGTGTTGCTGAGTCGAGTGCAGCACTCTAGCATGTATCTATATGCTAGCTGCAAAGTTCCCACAGCTATAGAGCCAAACTGTGTCACGAGCTGCCAAAAGTACATGAGCAAAGCAATCCAACAGCTGCTTGGGAGTGTCGCACAAAACATGCAGAAACAGCATGGCAGAAGTGCCTGGTTCTGCTGTTGCTGCACGGTCTGATGCAGAGCAGCAATTATAGCTTCAAGCTATCGAAAACAGCCTGTCTGCCCAGCAACAGCAATGACTGTGCGCGAAGCAATCTGATCATAGACAGCCGTCTTGTCACTGTGCATGCTGTCCAGGTATGTGCTTGTTGTCATCAATTTGAGCAGTTTATTACAAGCTATCCTGGCTTGCCTGGCAAATTGTCTGTTTGCATCTGCACTTCAGACACATTGTAATGGGGGTGCTGTGTTACGGGACTCCAAAACTGACAAGCCAGCATGTTTGACGCTATAAGCTGACCTGCTTTCTTTTCTGCATGGCCTTTGCAAGCTTGCTGCTGGCACCATTTCTGCAATGACACATGACTGGCGCCCGACTTGCTTAATAGACATGCCAAAATCACCTTGCATGGGCCAGAAAGTTGCAAGCATGGCTCAAGGCAGCGCAGTGGTGGACAACAAGGTGTGACAGCTGAGAGCACACTGTGATTTGAGACAATTTACCCTTGTGATGCTGGTGCTGTTTCAAACTCTTGTGTTGGCATAGGGTGCCATTGTTTGTACTGAGTTTTGTGCACTAGCCTTGGGTATGGAATTTCGTACTGTCTAGCATACTGTAACCTGACCTCGCCTTCAACAATCTGAGACACAAGGTCGTGCGTTAGTGTTCACTAAAGCCCACTGCTTGTGCAAGTGCACGCACTTGTGCACGCACTTGTGCATGCACTTGTGCATGCACACCTGTTTGTCAAGGTCAACAGGGCTGCTTGTGTGCTGATTGACTCGAAACTGTCTCTTGGCCTCTGATTTGATGTACTGCTGTTCCTGCAGCATGCCAAAGCTTCATATCCAAGCACTAAGTCAAGCTGTTCAAATCAAGGCCATACCTCGGGAGGACCAGCCCAAAGCCGACCCGTGCGCAAAATTTGCCTGTACAATGACAGTACCCTTGTACGGGAGCAAACTGGCATCTGTAGCCAAGAGTTCAAGCAGATGCGTTTCGGTTGCTCCTACAAAGCGCTTAGACTTTTAGCCCTAGACCTATAGAATTTCTTGCTCCAGGGTGACTTGACTGCTGTTTGGCTGAGCAGTAGCCACGGCTTTTCCGTGAGGTTCATCTGTCCGGTCATGTTGTGCAGACCAGAACTCTGGTGGCCACTACGATGTTGACTGTGCTAAGCTGTGACAACTGCATCTGAACCCCCCACTTTGCTTGCTGGCCTGCATGACAGACGCAGGCTCTTTAGGATCACAGCTTTCAAGTGCTCCGACGGACGGCATCTCCGGTCTGCGATTCTCTGCCACCAATGATTTGCTGCTTGCATGCTCCTGGGACGGGGTAGGTTGAACTGTAGCTCAGCTTGGCTTGCAAAGTGATCAACTAGCAAGTTATGCTGCATAAGCTAGGCTGTGAGTGCAACCTGCAGTTAGCTAGGCTTTATGATGCACGCCATGACAACCTGCGTGGCAGCTACTCCCATCAAGCCCCTTTACTGGATGCATGCTTCCAAGACCAGTCTACCATCTTCACTGCTGGTCTTGACAGCCTTGTCAAACGGTAAGCACTCTCGTTGATAATGAACGGCTTCCAATGCTGCAACAGCTTAGCTGAATCTGAACATCAGCTTGCTCTGTCTGCAGATACGATTTTTTTGGGCATGCAGAGACTGTGATAGGTCAGCACAGTCAGCCAATCAGATGCGCAGAGTACCTGAAAGAACTTGGGCTAGTTGCCACTGGCAGCTGGGATAACACACTACGTCTGTGGGACCCAAGACTGCCCCTGGGCAAAAATTGTGTCAGCCTTATACCACTGCCTGGAAAGGTCTTTTCCATGGCTCAATCTGGCAGTCGCATGGTGGTGGGAACTTCAGGGCGGCATGTCCTGATATATGATTTGCGCAGGTATGCATAAGGTCTTCTGGATCAGTAATGAACGTGCTGCAAATTGTCATCAAAACATATTACTCAGGCCAACAGATTAGTGACAGAGTTTGTGCATGACAAGAGCGACAGCTCACAGGTCTGCATGCTTCTGCAACACAGACCATGGTGCAGCAAGACTTATTCCGTCACCAGTCTCGACGCTGGTATGCAACAGAGGTGCTTGTCACTGACAGTGACAGAAGAACAGCTGTGCTTGCGCAATCAAGCGTCAACAATGACCGTTTGCTGCAGCATTAAAAGTGGACAGCCAGAGCAAACCCGTGAGTCCTCGCTGAAATACCAAACGCGCTGCATACGCTGCTATCCCAATGGTACTGGCTATGCTCTTAGTTCTATAGAGGGCAGGGTGGCCATGGAGTACTTTGACAACAGCGAGCAGGTCCAAACGAAGAAGTATGCCTTCAAATGTCATAGAAGAAGTGAGGCAGGCAGAGACGTGGTGTTTCCTGTCAATGCCATTGCGTTCCATCCTAGCTTTGGGACCTTTGCAACAGGAGGTATGCCTCTGAATGGCTAATGCTTTCTCAGTGTTTGCCTGTATTGTTGGGCATTGTTATTTTCATCCTGTATCTGTTACTGATGCAACGCTGTTTATGTTCTGCGCACTATCATTTTCTGCATGTGCTATGACATTCAAACCAGGTCTTGAAAGGGCTGTGGCAAGTTTGTTGACGCTGCCAATCAGTGGAAATTTGCAATTTGCTGCACGTGTACCAAGAGTGATAATGATGATGTCCACAGGTTTGATCTCAGCCATGTAGATCGCAGCCCCATCACTGTTATGCACTCTGCAGGATGTGATGGTGTTGTGAACATATGGGACGGCGAGCACAAGAAGAGGCTATTTCAGATTGCTAAATACCCAACCAGCATAGCAGCTATTGCGTTCAATGCAGATGGCAGCTTGATGGCGGTAGCATCAAGCTACACGCATGAACAGGGTGACATTGATCATCCGCCCGACGCAGTATACCTGCGAAGAATCAATGAATCAGAAGTGAAACCAAAGCCTAGAAAATAGATTTGAGACCTTCAGTATCTGCCTCTTATGTACAGATTGGCGTTTTATGCAGAGGAATCCCTCTGCGTTCTAGCACAGCCTTGACTTTGTAGAGTGCTTCACTTACCCGCACACTGATGCCAGCACATGTGTTGCTCAACTATTTGTTTCCCCCTATGTCAACGAGCAACTTGAACCACAGTCATCTGATGTGTGCTGAACTGATTCACCATGTGCCCTTGCTGTGATACTGCGTCAAAGTTCCTGGCATTGACGAAATTGCCGCGTGCGACAAAATTCGGTGACAACATATGCTTCATAAGCAGAGCGCAACAAGAAGTTGAATTTACACTCATCATGCATTCAGACACCTCAATTTTAACTTTTGGCACTACTTCATGTTGAGATTGGGACGGTCATATTGCATGTCACCTAACCCCTTGGCCAAATGTTGCGCTTATGCAGCTGTTCATTGATCTAAGATTGGTACAGAAGCCTGTTGCCAGCTTTCCAATTAGTACCACAGGCATTAGCCAGACAGAATCTGCAGACAAAGCTAATCAGAACAACGCTGGATGTCTATGACAAGACCTGTGAAGT
>JAABUK010012530.1_pt1 | contig 10785 bp, 10 predicted proteins | sample 5559141 | NCBI WGS metagenome assembly JAABUK01 (sample SAMN10711869, study PRJNA513367) | rock metagenome | isolation source: Antarctica rocks | place: Antarctica: Victoria Land, Pudding Butte nord | collected 2016-01-03
CCCTTGCCTTCCTCCCTTTCGCTTTCCCCTGCTCCACCCTCAGCCCTCATTCCCTCTCATGTGCCCTTCACTGCTTTTCACAATTGTCTCCTCTTCTCATCCATCTTGACTGCCACAGCCACAAGCAAAAGTGGTACCTCAGGTATTGTGACTATTGGTGCCCAGTCAGCTTTATCTTGTCCCCTGCATCCTGTCACTATTGGCCCCCCCAGCCGTTATGTCATGCTGTAGTGCATGACAGTAATGACAGTAACAACAGTAAACTCTATGTAATGCTGTGGTGTGTGCTGTATAGAGGAGCTGGTGGTCCAACCAAACGGCACTGTCACAGAAGTTTCTGGAAGTGGATCAGTCACAGGCACGCTGGCCACATCTTCTTCTCCTGCAAGCTATGTGGTGTCAGCAGCTGACTTCTCTGAGGACTCCAATGAAGAGCTGCCGCCTGTTGGAGGTGAGGCACACTGTCTACTTGATGAGGCGCACTGTCTACTAAACGAGGCGCACTGTCTACTAAATGAGGCGCACTGTCTACTACATGAGCCGCACTGTCTACTAATTGAGGCGCACTGTCTACTAAATGAGGCGCACTGTCTACTAAATGTTGCTGCCAGTTGACTGCCTGGACTCTATATGTGTACAATTGCACGTACACATATTTATACACGTAGCTATACACATATACATATACATATACATATACATATACATATACATATGTGTAGTCATCCATCAGTGGTGATGAACAATCATGTGTACAGTATAGTGCAGGTATGCATATACTGTGCTAGCAGCAGGCTCTGAATGCAAGAATTCAATTTGAAACATGCCTCTGATTGAAACGCTTGCCAAGCTGAAAGCATGTTCTGTTGTCATGCACAGATTGTGTACTGTGTAAGGTTGCTGCATCATGCAACCCATCTTTGACACCCCTTGCAACAACTTGGTTTCCTCTGCTTCTCATTTCATTTCACCGTCTTGGTGCAACAGTTGTGTTATTTTGATACATCCTGTTTTTGGAGGCATTCATCTCAGTAGCCGGAAACAAATGTGAATAGGTCCAGTCAAACGTGCTGACAGAGGTCTCTCTTCAGTCATCACTGTGCAGAACCACCATACCAGCAGCTGTCTGATTTTGCTCTTGCTGATTCTAGACTGCTGAAACGCTGTCAATATTAGGGCTGTCAACATGTGAGACTGAAGGACTGCTTTAAGTGCTGATGGTTTGTTGTCTCTACAGGGGATCTTCTTCTGACTGGGGGTGACAGTCACAGCAGGTCTACCCTCAGCCGGGGAGGCAGCGTCACCGTAGCAGGTGGCACAGCAGCTGCTGACTCATCCGCCTCCTACATCCAGATTCAGGGAAGCGACATAACCGGGACAGGTGGTGACATCATCATAGCCAGCACTGGCGATGTGTGGATCCAGTCAGCTTTGATTGTCTGTGGGGCAACCACCCTTGGCAACTTGACTGTTACAGGCGACAGCGTGATTGAATATGTGACAGCTGAGGATCTAGCTGTTGTGGGCAGCGCGTCTTTGGGCAGCACCAGTGCCCAGCAGTTGACAGTGGCTGGCACCAGTACTTTGGGCAGTACTCAGGCTGCCTCTCTGCAAGTTCTGGGCACCAGTACTTTAGGCAGCACTCAGGCTGCCTCCCTGCAAGTTGTGGGCACCAGTACTTTGGGCAGTACTCAGGCTGCCTCTCTGCAAGTTGTGGGCACCAGTACTCTGGGTAGTACTCAGGCTGCCTCTCTGCAAGTTGTGGGCACCAGCACTTTGGGCAGTACTCAGGCCGCATCTCTGCAGATTACCGGCAGCAGCACTTTAGGCAGTACTGCGGCAGATACCATGGCAGTCATAGCCACTGCACAGTTTGACTCAGATGTCACTATTGATGGCTCCTTGTCAGTGCTAGGGGACATTGTGCTGGGCGAAAACAGCACCCAAGCGTTGTCAGTCTATGCAGTGACCACATTTGAGTCCACAGCATCGCCTATCACCACCAATGCCGCCTTCATAGCAAATGCTGGGGTCACGACCAACGCTGCATTCACTGCTAATGGTCCAATCACAGCAACTGCTGCAGTAACAGTAGAGGGTGCACTCAGAGCGCAAGGCAACACTGTGATTGGGTCAGCTTCTGGAGCTGACACACTCACAGTCAACGCTGTGACCACCTTTGCTGCTTCGTCTTCGCCCATCACTGCCAATGCGCCCATCATAGCCAATGCTGCAGTGACTGTTTCTGGGTCCCTTCAAGCGCAGGGAAACACCGTCATTGGGTCGGCATCAGGATCTTCAGACACACTCACAGTCAATGCTGTGACCACCTTTGCCGCTTCTTCTTCGCCCATCACTGCCAATGCCGCGGTGATGGCCACCGCTGGGATGACTGTAGCTGGAGCTTTTGCTGCCTCAGGTGATTCCCTCATACTGCTGTTACTTCTCCACCTTCCTTTGCAGTTTCCATTACACATGTGTCTTAACTACAGCATCTGCAATACATGGAACATTGATACTAGCAAGGTCTGTCACCACCTTGTCTGGGATGTACACTCTCAGCCTGTTTGTCTTGTCAGTTGATGCCCTATGCTGACCGTTGCTGCATCTTTCTGTACACACATCACCAGCAGCTTTGTCAACAGATTACAGGCTCCATGCGCCAGTAATTTCCACGCCTCCTCTCTGATACCAAGACTGCACTATTGTGCCCACATTGTGTCTGTCTATCCCCCTCCAGGTGATGTCACCTTGGGCACCACAGCAGGAGCCACGGCGTTGCATGTCTATGGCGTCACCACCTTTGAGTCCAGCTCGGCGCCCATCATAGCCAACGCTGCGCTTGTGGCCAACGCCGGACTCACAGTCAGCGGCGCCTCGGTTCTTGGTCAGACCAGCAGCGATCTGCTGACAGTCAACGCAGCCGCGAACTTCACAGCAGGGCAGACGGTGCTGTTTGGCAATAGCAGCACTGCAGCCAGTTCTGCAGTGCTGCAGTTTCAGCGGCGGGCTGCTGCTGCAGCTGTGACTAATGGCACGGTGTTGGGGGAGGTGCAGTTCACAGGGTGGGATGGCACTGCTGATGGGCTGGGAGCACAGATTCGCTCCGTTTTCACAGTAAGTTTTTATTGATACGCTCCATCTTGACAGTAAGTTTGTTTTCATGTTGATCAACATATTTTTGCCTCCCCCCCCCTCCGTTGTCTCATGTTTATATTCTGCCCTGTATTCTTGGAGGGAGAAACAAGATGTGCTGAACAGTTCTGTGTTGTCGATGCAAGAGAATAACACTGCAGCATCTGAACTGCGGTCACTGGATGCTGCTGTGGTACAGGCTTAGAAAGCTTCTGCATGACAGAGATCTGAAGGCCTGTCATAGCATTTTGTTGCAGCAAATCAGAAGACATGTCTGCATGCTCAGAAGTGTCTCACATCGCAGCAGATTCCACAGCTTATCATCAGCAGCATGTGCTTGAAGATGGGTGAAGTTTTGAACATGTGCACAGCAGTCTAACAGCAAGCGCAGCTGTATGAAACAGTTCCGGGCTGCTGCCTTAGGAAGCTCCCGTTATGATCGCTGAAAAGCGTAAACTTAACTTTTCTTTGCTTCTCTTTTCTTTTCTTTGCTTTGCTTTACATTTTTTTCAAATTGCCCTCTGGTCTGGCATTTGCAGCTGCATCTATGCTGACTAATCTGCTGCTGATGGAGACTTATTGACTCTTGAACATTGTCACGTTGGTTTTGGTCCGCTTCCTCACTGGCATGCTGTTGCTCATTGCATCAGGCTGATGTAAACCTCCATAGTTGGGAGTAGATGCATCACTGCAGAGATACACACTTGCATGTGCTGCACTGTGCTCATTGCATCATGCTGATCCAGCCTTTCAAAACTTGACGCATCACTGCAATGACATGCACTTGCATGTGCTGCAGGGTGCTCATTGCATCAGGCTGCTGCAGCCCTCCAGACTTTGATGCAAAGTTTGATGCATCACTGCAGTGACACGAAGTTGCTTGTGTTACACCGCAGCATGATGGTTGTGATGCTGCAGGATGCTGTGGGAGTTGGGAATCATGCTGCAAACCTGATCTTTAGCACCACTTCAGCTGGCTCCTCAGGCGTCCTGCAAGACTGGCTCATCATAGACAGCACAGGCTTAGCCACCTTCACAGGTGAGCACAAAGTTTGCTGTAACAGCAGATGCCAATTGCAGCAATGACTGCAGCTGTTGGCAAGCATGAGACAGATGAAGTAGCAGTAGCATGCTATCTGCTAGTACTGATTGATCACAGCTCAGGTCCATGCATAATCTTGTGTAATTTGCGTCATGCATGTATGTGTATGTATGTGCTCATCCTCCACTGACATTCCTCCATGTTTCTCCATGCACGTTTGCATCTAGACCTCACAAAGCCTGCACAGCCTAGCAGAGACAGGCAACATGCCATGCTTTGTGTCATGATACATCATCATTGTACAGCAATGGTACATCATTGCTCTTCATATGAGTCAGCAACATGCTTTGGGCTGAGCAATATAATGTGATGTATGATGTATGTTGTAACGCTGCAGGGTCGTTGACTGTGACTGGCAACACAGTCCTGGGCACTGCTGGAGGCAGCCAGACAGTGACTGTGAATGCAGCAACCACTCTCACTGGTGCAGTCACAGCATCCAGCACAGTGCTGATCACTGGTGCGCTCACAGCTTCTGGCAACACAGTTCTAGGCAGCAGCAGCAGCAGCCAGACAGTGAGCATCATTTCGCCAACAACTGTCAGTGCGGCTGTAACTGCAACAGCACCCATCACTGCTTCAGGGTCTGTCACGGTCACTGGGAGCTTTACAGCTTCAGGCGACACAGTGCTGGGCAGCAGCAGCAGCAGCCAGACAGTGAGCATCATCTCTCCAACAACTGTCAGTGCGGCTGTAACTGCAACAGCAGCCATCACTGCTTCAGGTTCTGTCACTGTCACTGGAACCTTTACAGCTTCAGGTAACACAGTGCTGGGCAGCAGCAGCAGCAGCCAGACTGTGAGCATCATCTCTCCAACAACTGTCAGTGCGGCTGTAACTGCGACAGCAGCCATCAGCGCATCTGGTCCAGTCACTGTCACCGGAAGCTTTACAGCCTCTGGCAACACAGTGCTGGGCAGCACCAGTGGCAGTCAGACCGTCATCATCAACTCCCCCACCACTGTCAATGCTGCTGTCACTGCAACAGGCCCCGTAACAGCAGCAGCAGTGTCAGCCACATCTTTGACTGTCAGTGGCAACACAGTTCTAGGCACCAGCAGCAGCCAAACAGTCACCATCAACGCAGCGACTAACCTCAACGCTGCTGTCACAGCAACAGCGCCTGTGACAGCAGCTGCAGTCACGGTCACAGGGACGCTGACGGCGACAGGCTTGCTGAACGTCACCGGCGACGCCATCCTGGGCAGTAGCACGTCAGACTACGTGACGATCAACGGTATCACCACGTTCTTGTCTGCAGTCACCTTTGAGGGCGGTGTCACCTTTCCCAACGGAACCACCGTCACAGCCAGCAGTGACACCACATTGGGGACCACCGCTGAAGATTTGCTGCTGGTCAACGCTGCCGCCACTTTCACCAGCGGCCTGCAGGTCGAGGACGAGCTGAGTGTCAACAACTTCTTGACGGTCGCCGGCGACACTGTGTTGGGCAACAGCAGCAGCGACGAGCTCATAGTGAACGCTGTTTCCACGTTCACAGGGCCTGTTTACCTGTATGGCGGCAGCGCGGTGCCATCAGTGTCGTCTGTCATCGATTTCCAGCGCCAACTTGGTACTGGACCTGTGACTGTTGGAACTGTACTGGGGGCTGTATTGTTCACTGGCTGGGACAGTGCTACGTATGGTACCAGTGCACAGATAGAGTCTGTCTTCACGGTAAGCTGCTGACAGAAGGTTGTTGGCCTCTGTGTCCTGCTATGCTGCATGCATATGGTGTACACACGATTATACCTAGAGTATCATAATTCATCACAAGGGCTGATGAAAGGCCCCCTAGATGCTTCAATTCGGCCATGTGCATGCGGCAAGCCCAAATTTGCATGCCATGCAGTGTAGCAGTATACTCAGATCTTGCCTACTCATGGCATAAGACACTATTGCCATGCTTGTCATAACCTTGCCAGGATAGACATCTTTGCAAGGCCTGAGCCAAAGGACACTTGGTTCGCGCTCAGACATCAAGACATGCACTGCATTTGTGTTGCATGCAACAATGATTGGTAGCAAGTCATGTGTGCATGCTATGCATATCATATACATTGTATCACATTATATTATGGTATACGAAATTATATTATATTACATTACATTATATTAGTTTATTATTTTGTTTTATTATATTATACTGTATTATATTTACTTTATCAAACATTATAATATGCATACTATGCTCTCCTGCAGGACACAATAGGGGTGGGCAACCATGGTGCAAGCCTGAGGTTCAGCACCACATCAGCTGGCGCTTCGGGCACTTTGCAAGACTGGCTCATCATCAGCAGCACTGGCTTGGCCACCTTTCAGGGTGAGCTTTGATACAATGCGCTCAGCACGATTAACGTGTGTATTACCACTGTACTGCCGCTGTTTTGCCAATACTGTAAAGCACTACGTAACATGGGTTACATTTTGATAATTACATAGGCTGCAACCCTGTCAGCAACGCATGCCTGCCTTCTGCATACAGATGTGCTTGCTGCGTGGTGAGTGCTCATTCATTCATTCCTTCATGCATGCATGCATGCATTTCATCTATCTTTTTATTCATCCATTCCCTACGTGCTGAAAGTTGCAGGTGTCTTTCCCTGAGTATATACAGTCCTGAACAGCTCCCTATGTGGGGTCCTGTCTTGGCAGTGAGCTTATTGTACAATGCAAAGGCCTACTGTGCTCAATGAGTGCTTACTCCTGCATACCATGCATCATGCAAGTCAACAGACCTGGGCACACAAACCTAAGTACAAGCACACACATACATACACTGTTGAGTGGTTGCTGCTGCTGATATCAGGGCCTGTCAGTGTGAACGGCAACACAGTCTTGGGCAGCAGCAGCGGCAGCCAAACCCTGATCGTGAATGCAGTCGCATCTTTCAACGCCTCAGTCACAGCCAGTAGCAATCTGACAGTCACTGGCTTGGCCACCTTTCAGGGTGAGCTTTGATGCAATGTGTTCAGCGAGACCAACGTGTTATTTGCCATTATACTGCCACTATCTTGCCAACACTGTCAAGTACTACATATCATGCGTTACGATGTGAGAATTGCATAGGCTGCAGTCCTGTCAGCAACTCATGCCTGCTTTCTGCCTACAGTTGTGATTACTGCACTGTGAATGCTCATTCATTCATTCAATCATTTGTTCTTTCATTCATTCAGTCATTCACTCATGCATTCATTCACCCATTCATGCTTTCATGCATCCTCCATCCATCCATCTATCCAGATATCCACCCATCCACCCATCCATCCATCCACTTGCTGAACTGTTTATTCATCCATTCATGCATACTGAAAGGTGCAGGTGTCTTTCCTTGAGTATGCACAATCCTGAGTAGCTCCCTATGTGAAGTCTTGTCTTGGCAATCAGCTTACTGCACATTGTACAGGCTTACAGTGTGCGAAGTTTGCTTATGGCTGCATACCATGCATCATGCAGATCAACAGATTTGAGCGCTGCTGTTGTGCACAAACCTAATCATAAGCTCGCATGCATGGACCTTGTAGGGATGCACAAGAAAAGCTGCTCACGAGAGACACGACTTGTCCTGCATGTACCTAGCTCACATCATGAGCTGGAAAACGTTTTGATTAATATTATTATTATTTATTATTAACATTATTATTATTACTATTATTGGTATGATATGCATGGACTATTGAATGGGTACTGCTGCTGATTTCAGGGCCTGTCAGTGTGAACGGCAACACAGTCTTGGGCAGCAGCAGCGGCAGCCAAACCCTGACCGTGAATGCCGTCGCATCTTTCAACGCCGCAGTCACAGCCGGCAGCACTCTGACAGCACAGGGGGCCACAGTCATAGGCATCAGTGGCAGCACCACTCTCCTGACAGTGTATGCTACCACCACTTTCGTTGGTCCAGTCACAGCCAATGCTCTCGTGACAGTCAGTGCACTCACACTCTCTGGTGCTCTCACAGCTCAAGGGAACACAGCTCTCGGCACCAGCAGTGTACAAACCCTCACAGTCGCTGCTACAGCAAGCTTCGCGTCTCCAGTCACTTTCGCCTCCTCTGTCGGCATAGCAGGCGTGCTAACAGCCGCCGGCAACGTAGTGATAGGCAGCAGCAGCAGTTCTAGTAGCAGTCAATCCCTGACTGTGTATGCTGACTCAGCCTTCAGTGGTGCTCTGAGCGTGGCTGGGCTGTTCACTGCATCAGGCAGCACAGTCTTGGGTACCAGCGGGGGAACCACACAGACTCTGACTGTCTATGCTGGCAGTGCATTCAATGCTGCTGTGACAGTTGCTGGGCAGCTCACAGCCAATGGCAACACACAGCTGGGCAGTAGCACAGCCACAGGGCAGACTCTGACTGTCTATGCTGGCAGTGCATTCAATGCTGCAGTGACAGTCGCTGGGCAGCTCACAGCCGACGGCAACACACAGCTAGGCAGTAGCACAGCTACAGGTCAGACACTGACTGTCTATGCCATCAGCACCTTCAATGCTGCTGTCACAGCAAACGCTGCAGTGACAATTGCTGGAGTGCTCACAGCCAATGGCAACACACAGCTGGGCAGCAGCACAGCTACAGGACAGACACTGACTGTCTACGCCACCAGCACCTTTAATGCTGCCGTGACAGTTGCTGGGCAGCTCACAGCCGCTGCCAACACTCAGCTTGGCACCAATAGCAGCCAGACGCTAGTGGTCAATGCAACCGCCACCTTCAACACTGCTGTGACATTTGCATCCACTCTGTCGGTGGTTGGCTTGTTCACAGCACAGAGCAGCGCAGTCATCGGCAGCAGCAGTGGTTCAGGTCAGACGCTGACTGTGTACGCCATCAGCACATTCAATGCTGCAGTGACAGCAAATGCTGCTGTGACAGCAAATGCCGCTGTGACAATTGCTGGGTTGCTAACAGCCAATGGCAATACTCAGTTGGGCAGCAGCAGCAGCCAAATACTAGTGGTCAATGCAGTTAGCACCTTCAATGCTGCTGTGACCGCTGCATCCACTCTAACAGTGGCTGGCTTATTCACAGCACAGAGCAGCGCAGTTATCGGCAGCAGCAGTGGTTCAGGTCAGACTCTGACAGTCTATGCCACCAGCACCTTCAATGCTGCTGTGACTGCCGCATCCACTCTCACAGTGGCTGGCTTGTTCACAGCTCAGAGCAGCGCAGTCATCGGCAACAGCAGTGGTTCAGGTCAGACACTGATAGTCTATGCCACCAGCACCTTCAACGCTGCAGTCATTGCAAACGCTGCAGTGACTGTTGCTGGGGTGCTCACAGCCAATGGCAACACTCAGCTGGGCAGTAGCACAGCTACAGGCCAGACTCTGATAGTCTATGCAGTCAGCACCTTCAATGCTGCTGTCACAGCTAACGCCGCTGTGACAATTGCTGGGTTGCTCACAGCTAATGGCAACACAGTGCTAGGCAGCAGCAGCAGCCAGACACTAGTGGTCAACGCAGTCAGCACCTTCAATGCTGCTGTCACAGCTAACGCCGCTGTGACAATTGCTGGATTGCTCACAGCTAATGGCAACACAGTGCTAGGCAGCAGCAGCAGCCAGACACTAGTGGTCAATGCAATCAGCACCTTCAATGCTGCTGTGACCGCTGCATCCACTCTCACAGTTGCTGGCTTGTTCACAGCTCAGAGCAGTGCAGTCATTGGCACCAGCAGTGGTTCAGGTCAGACGCTGATCGTCTATGCCACTAGCACCTTCAATGCTGCTGTTACAGCAAATGCTGCCGTGACTGTCAATGGGTTGCTCACAGCCACTGCCAACACTCAGCTTGGCACCTACAGCAGCCAGACGCTAGTGGTCAATGCAATCAGCACCTTCAATGCGCCAGTCACAGCGAACTCAGACGTCAGCATCGCACTGGCAGGCACCCTCACAGCCCGAGGCAACGTGATACTGGGCTCCCTGGGGAACAACCGGACACTCACCGTAACAGCCAACACCACGCTGTTCAACTCGTCTGAGACAGGGGCGTCTGTGACAGTTGCCAATACAAGCACCTTTGCTGCGAATGGTAATGTCAGCCTGGGCACAAACAGGAGCAATGCGTTGACTGTGAACTCGGAATCTGTTTTCTATGGTGCGGTGACGGGTACCGTGGGGGTGCAAGTCCGATCTGTGGTGATCACTCCCGCAGCTGTTGCTTCTGTGATTCCAGCAACAGTCAGCTTTGTGGATGCTTCAGCCAACACTGCTTCTGCCAATCTACTCAAGCTGCCCGTACCAGTGATGGGCTTACAGATATCAATACAGGCAGGCGCTACTCAGTTTGGGGTGGTGACGTACAATTCTTCGTTCTTCATCAACGGTGATTCAAGTAACAGCACGCATACATTGTACCCATACCAGCTGGTAAGCTGCACTGCAGCCTCTGCCACAAACTGGTATTGTTCTTATACTGGATACGTGTATACATGTATCACTTTAGTTTGTACAAAAGGTGCATTCATGGTCGGACAGTTGTTCTGAGCAGAATAGCATTCCATCAGTGCGCATGCAACTGGTGTTTAGGCCAATACTACTGCTACTTT
>JAABUK010012531.1_pt1 | contig 10785 bp, 9 predicted proteins | sample 5559141 | NCBI WGS metagenome assembly JAABUK01 (sample SAMN10711869, study PRJNA513367) | rock metagenome | isolation source: Antarctica rocks | place: Antarctica: Victoria Land, Pudding Butte nord | collected 2016-01-03
CACGTTAGAACGCCTCGCCGAGCTGGTTCGTCAGGCCGAATCGAAGGCGCGAGCCCAGCGCCTCGGCGGGGACGTGCGGCTGGCCGGGGACGCCCTGAAGCTCGCCGAGACGCGGGCGAGCGAGGCCCAGCGCCGAATCCGTGAGGACCGGCCGATACGCGTCCGCGAGTTGAAACAGGCCCTGGACGACGACAAGCTGCTCCGCGAGATGACCATCAAGCTGGCCCAGTGCAAGAGCTACCTCGAATCCGACGACGAGGCCGGCCGGCTCGTCCAGTCGGCCCGCGCCGAGATCGAGCTCAAGCGGGTCGAGGCCCAGAAGGACCTGGACTCGATCGTCCGCGAGGCCGCCGAGTCGCAGAAGTCGCTGCAAGCCGCCCTGGAGAAGTACACCGAGCTGCGCAAGGAGCTGGACCGGCTCCTGCCCCAGCTCGCCGCCGACTTCAGCGAGACCGACCGCCTGGTCTCCGGGGTCGCCCGACTCTTCCCCTCCAGCCAGATCCCCGAGCTTTCCCAGGAGATCGAGGACGGGTCGATCCACTTCGGCTCGCTGGAGGCCCGCGAGCAGAAGGCCCAGTTGATGATCTGGATCGGCCGGCTCCGCCGCCTCCAGGGGATGAACTTTACCGAAGGCGGCGAGGAGACGACCGCGCTGGAGATGATCTTCCGGCGCCTGGTCGGCCTCTCCAAGCAGTACATGCCCGGTTACATCGACGCCTTCCAGGAAGGGTATGTCGCCGACTGGGACCAGTACATCATCGACGCCCAGGAGCAGTTCCGCCAGGCCGCCGAGCTCTCGGTCCGCGACCGCGAGCTGAAGGCCGCCCGCGACGAGCAGGCCGTGCGCGACCAGGAGCGGAAGCGGCAGTCGCAGGCCCTCTACCGCGACGCCTTCCGCGACCTCCGCGCCGTCATCGCCGCCCACAGCCTGCCCGAGCAAGGGATGGACGAGTTCCTCGCCGCCCTGTCCCGGGTCGTTAATCTCGGCGGAGGCTCCGACAACGAGCTGCTCGACTTGGTCAAGCCCTACCGCGAGCAGATCACCGGCGGCGACTTCCGCGTCCTCCGCAAGCACCTCGACCGCGTCCGCGACGAGGATACCAAGGGCGAGGAAGACTCGGTCCTCCGCCACCAGTTCGCCGAGTTGATCGCCCAGACCAAGGGGAAGAAGGCCGTGATGATCGGCGGGGCCGCCCGCGAGGACGCCCGCCGGACCCTCCACCAGTTCTTCGAGTTCGACGAGCTGGACTGGGAGCCCTACGAGGGGAACCGCCCGGCCCTGATGAAGTCGCTCGAACAGAGGGTCCGCAACAACGGTGTCCACCTCGTCCTGATCCTGAAAGAGTTCGTCGCCCACCACGTCCCCGAGCGGCTCCGCCCCCTCTGCCAGGAGAGCGGGATCCCCTGCCTGATGGTCGAGCACGGCTACGGGGCCAACCAGGTTGCCGAGGCCCTCCGCAACGGCCTCAAGCCCGCCGGGGCCGGGGAGAGCGACTGAGCCCGGCGAGCCCCGTTCATGGCCGCTTCGGGATCCTCGACCAGGCCCGAGTCGCCAGGTCCAGCTGGTAGGCGTCGGGGTTCTCTTCGTAGGCCTTGCGCGTGCAGATTTTCCCGCCGGAGACCTCGATGCCGCCCCCGGAGAGTCGGGCCCGATGCCCGCCGATCCAGCCGGGCGACTTCCCCTTCGTGGCGACCGGGTCGATGGCCAGGGTGTCGACGTCGAGGCGGTAGACCGGCGTGGTGCCGAACGCCCGTTCGCCCTGGTAGCCCAGGCTCCCGATCAGGTAGAGCGAGCGGTCGACCAGCGTCGCGGAGTGGAAGTCCGTCGGCGGGAAGACGGCCTTGGGGTAGCCATGGATGGAGAAGGTGCCGTCTTCGTGGTGGACGATCACGTCGTTATAGATGCAGAAGTCATCGTCGTAAGAATCCTCGTGTTCGCCGCCCACCTCGATGATCCTACCGTCCGGCAGTTCGGTGATCGACCGGCCGAACCGCTGGAAGCACCAGACCGCCTCGCCGTCGGCGCGTTCCGGTTCGAAATGCGACCGGGCCTGGTAGGCGTTCGCCCCGCCGGCGATCATGGCCTTCCAGTACGGGAAGTCCATCGGCTGGGGGTTGGCGTCGCCGAAGGCCCGGTGTTTGGCCTGCTGATACTCGGCCGGCGTGCAGGCCAGCGATCCGTCGTGCGGTTGCCGGGTCAGGGCGGCCCGCATCTCGTCGTTGATCTTGCGGAGGTCGGCCCCGGCCCGGCAGAGCAGGCGGACGATTTCGAGGTTCACCGCCGAGTCGATCGCCTTGCCCGTGGCGCCGCCCCGATCCACGTCCGCGCCGGCTTCGAGTAGCCGACGGACGCAGCCGGTCGCCCCGGACTCGGCCGCCTCGATCAGCGCGGTCCGCTCGAAGTCGGCCATCTCGTCCGGGTCAATCCCCAGCCCGAGCAACCAGTCGAGCATCGCCTCGCGGTTATTCTCGCTGGCGTACATCAAGGGCGTCTTGCCGCAATGGCCGCGGTCGGACAGGTCGGCCCCGGTGTCGAGCAGGAGCTGTGACCTGGCGACGTCGCCGACCTGCAAGCTCAAAAGCCAGGCCGTCCGCTTCCAGTAGTCGCGAGGGGTCAGGTCGTCGCCCAGCTCGACCCGCCGCCGGACGTCCTCGATCGAGCCCAGCGCCACCGCCCGCATCAGCGGGGTCCAGCCGAGCTGCGCGGGGTCGGCCCCGGCGTCGAGGAGCAGGGCTACCGCGTCGAACCGCCCGATGTTGGCCGCGACCCGGAGGCCCGACTCGCCATGATCGCTGACCGAGTTGAGATCCGCGCCGTCATCGATCAGCAGCCGGAGGATCGGGAGGAGGTGCGGGTCGCCCGCGATCGGTCGGCCGTACATCACGTCGATCAACGCGGCGTAGCCGTGGGGCCGGACATAACGGGCGTCGGCCCCGGCGGCAAGGAGGGCCCGGACGGCTTCCAGGTCGCCCGAGGCGAGCGCCGTGCTGAGGTCGTTATGATCCGACATCGAAACCCTCTCCCAGGACCGGTGATGCTCGTGGCCGACGGCGAGACACCGCCCCGGATCGACGGGTTCACCCGCCGGCGAACTCGGCGGCGAGGTAGGCGGCGACCTTGTCCCAGATCTTGGCGGCGGCCTCGAAGTCGGCGGGCATGGCGTGGACGGTCTTCGGGGTCTCGACCCGGGGCGGGGCCTGGGTCTTGCGGTTCAGCGGGATCTGGGCGGAAGGCCCTCGGGCGAGCTGGCCCTCGGCCTCGGGGCCGAGCAGGGTGTTGCCCAGGGCCTCGGCCTCCTTGGGGTGGGGGCACCCCTTAGGGATCGCCAGGACGTTGGGGATGAAGAGGGTGCCGAGCTGGTCCGGCTGGCGGTCGGGGTAGACGATCGCCACGGGGCGGGCGGCGTCGACCTCGCCGATCGCGTCGTCGGTGTCGGTCAGCCCGAAGAGGGCCTGGCCCGAGCCGACGGCCGTGGCGACCTGTTTGTTGCCCGAGAGGACCTGCACCTCGTTCGCCTTCAGGGCCGAGAAGAACGCCCGGGCCTTCTCGTCGCCCCAGGCGGCGAAGAGGCAGGTCGCGTGCGTGGCCGTCGTGCCGAAGAGCGGCTTGGCGATCGCGACCTTCCCCTTCCATCGCGGGTCGATCAGGTCGTTGATGCTTTTGGGTCGGTCGGCTTCGGGCATGAGCTGGGTGTTGACGATCAGGATCCGGGCCCTCGCGGCGAAGCCGTACCAGGTGCCGTCCTCGGCCCGGAACTCGGCGGGGATGTCGGCCGCGTTGGGGGGCGACCATGTCGCCAGGAGCCCCTTCTCGCGGAGCCGGAGGGTGTTGAGGATCTCGTTGTTCCAGAACAGGTCGCACGTGGGCCGGGCCGCCTCGCGGATCAAAAGCTGGGCGAGGCCGACGGTCTTGCTGCTCTCGACGTCGAACTTGGAATCGACCTCCACGCCCGAGGCCCTGGAGTAGGCGTCGAGCAGCGGGGCGGCGAACTCCGGGTCTTGCGACGAGTAGACGACCACGACCTTACGGTCCGAGGCGTCCCGCCCGCCGCACCCGGCCAGGGCGAGCAGGATGCAGGCGGATCGGGCGATCACGGTTCGGGGCGTCGGTTGCATCGCGGGGTCCGCCGTCTCGGGGTCCGGGGTCGAGCGTCCAGGTCCCGAGGCTAACGCCGGGCTCGGTCGGTCGGCAAGGGCGATCCGCCTACGCGCCTCCGGGAGGTTCTGCTAGAGTCCGGCCCGAGTCGGATCGTGATCGGGACGATACGGAAGGAGCCGGTCGTCACATGGGGATTTTCTTGAAGGCCAGGCCGTCGGACGGCTGGGGCGAGCTCGGCGGCACGGGCCGCCCGCTGGTCCGGCCCGCGCCGAGGTCGGGGACGTTTTTCCCGCTGGTGGTCCTGGCGGCGGTCTTGCCGGGGCTCTACGCGTTGAACTGGTGGAACCTGACCCCGCCGGGCCCCTGGTGGGGGATGCGAGGGCTGGCGGTCCTGGAAGGGCATGTCATCGACCAGTCCCCGGCGGCCGACGCCTTGCGGCCGGCGATGGAGTCGAAGGCGTTCAAGGCCGTCGCGCTCCAGCCGCCTCTCTATGCCTGGCTGGAGGCGGTCGGCCTGGGCCTGGGGTCCGACCGCGCCCCCTCGGCGACGGTCCTGCCGAGCTACCTGGCCGGGGTCCTGATCGTCCTGCTGATCTACTGGCACGGCCGGCTCTGGCGGGGCTCCGGCGTCGGCCTCGTCGCCGCCGTCCTGACCGCGTTCAACCCCCACCTCCTGATCCAGATGAAGGAGGCCTCGCCGGCGACCCTGGCCCTGGCCGCCACGCTGGCGGCGATGTACGCCTACGGCCGCCACTTCCGGGCCGACGCCTGCCGGGCGAGGTTCGACCTCCGGGGCCGGGGCGCGTCGTGGGTGGTGCTGGGCGGCCTGGCGCTGGGCCTGGCCTTGCTCTCGATGGGCGTGATCGGCCTGCTCTCCATCCCGGTCGTCGTGCTTCACCAGGCTTACCTCCGTTCGGAGCTGGCGCCGATGGAGCGGCGGTCCCGCCCCTGGTATGGCTGGTGGAACAACCCGAGCCTGATGGCCGGGTCGATCGCGCTGGGGATCGGCCTGCTGATCGCCGGGCCCTGGTATTTGCAGATGCTCGGCGGGCACGGCCGGGAGTTCCTCGCCGCGCTGCTCAACCCGCCCGACCCGCTCGGCTGGGAGCGGCCGACGTTGCTGGCCAGGCTGAACGACCTGGCCCCGGCGACCCTGCCCCTGGCCCTCTTCGCGGTGGCCCGGTCGATCAAGGCGGCCCTGATCTCCGAGCGCGACGACCGGGCGACGATCGGCGGGATCTTCTGGGTCTTCTGGCTGGCCGTGGCGGCGCTGGCCCCGGCGACCTGGGCCGGCGGCCCGCAGACGGCCCTGGGCCTCTTCCTGCTGGCCCCCCTGAACCTCCTGGCGGCGCAGGCGATCAGCGACCTGGCGGCGCGGCGGGTCTCGGTCCGCCGGCTGAGCTGGCTGGCCCCGGCGACGGCCGTCTCGATCGCCTGGTGGCTCAGCGGCGACCTCCGAGGGGCCGTGATCGGCCTGACCCGCGGCCACGTCGCGCCGAGGTCGGCGCTCGGCCTGCATCTCGCCGTCGACCTCCTGATCGCGGTGGTCTGGCTCTCGCGGGGCCTGGGCCACTGGGCCCGCCTCCGCGACGTCCGCCAACGCCGGGTCCTGGCCAGCTTCCTGCTGATCGTGACGGTGACCTCGCTGGGCGACGGCCTCCGCGAGGTGACCTTCCGCCACACCGAGACCCGTGAGCTGATGAACCTGAGGGCCGCCGTGCTCGTCCGGCACCGGGCCCGGCCGTTCCGGGGGATCGCCGTGGTCGGACCCGACCTCGACCGCCCGCTGGTGGAAGGCCCGACGCCCGGCGGCCGACTCCGGTTCATCCTCCGCTCGACCCTCCCGGGAGTCCCCGAGGTCGACTTCACCGACACCGACCAGCTACTGGCCTCGGCCCCCCCGCCCGACGGCCCGCGCCTGGTCGTGCTGGTCGGCCCCGAGCATCGGCTCTCCTATTCGGTCCAGTCGCAGCTCGGCCTGGAGGCGATCCACCCCGGACAGGCCGGCCGCCCCGGACTGCTTGACGCCTTCGCCACCGACCTCTCCGCCACCCTCCAGCAGGCCACCTCGGCCCCCGCCACGCGCACGAAATAACACCCCTGGACGAATTTCCCCGGAGGCTTGCCCCGGCCTCTGCCATCTCGTACACTGCTGAACGGAGATGGCCTGAACGCACGACAAGGAGGGCGCCCCCGATGACCGGCACCATCGTCAGGACTCGACCCGCCCCGCCTCCCCCGAAGCCGCCCGAGCCCAGGATTCGCGAAGTCTGCCTCACCGGCTCACCCGGCCCGCGCTACATCCACGTCGCCCCGGATCGGAAGTCTTGAGGACCGGGGCTTTCCCGTAGGGCAGGACTTGTCCTGCCGTCCCGACGTGATCCGGCAGGACAAGTCCTGCCCTACCAGAGGCCACCTCCGGCGGGCCCGGGTCCAGAGTCCTTTCAGATTGTGCCAATGCTCCTCCATCGCGATCCTTCGGACCCGGCTCGCCGGGCGGTCGAGCTGGCCCAGCGGGGCCGGATGATCCTCGACGTGGCGACGGTCGATCTCGAAGCTTCGGAGCAGAAGCTCGGGCCGTTCCACCCGACGTCCTGGCACTTCCGCCAGGCCCTGGCCGACGCGAATCGGTCGTGGGACCGCCTCCGCGCCGAGTTCGGGGGGTCGGCCCTGGATTCGGCCCTCGGGCAGCCCCCGATCACGTTCTTGACCCTCGGCGGGGACGACGGGGAGTTGCCGCCGGTCGTCCTGATCCCGATCGGCGGCAAGACGTACCGGGCCGAGCGGATCGCCGGGACGCCCCTGGCCCCGACCCAGTGGCGGCTGACCCGGCTCTCGCCGCCCCTGGAGCATGGGCCGTACTACGCCTGCCGGCTCCGCGACGCCTCGACCCAGTGCGACTGCGCCGAGTGGGCTTATCGCGACGAGACCGCCGGCCCCCCGCCCCCTTGCAAGCACCTGGCTGCGCTGGCGGCCCTCGGCTGGATTTGAGCCGCCGGGCGACTTGACCGGCACCGGCCCTTGCCGCATGCTCGGAGGCCGGGAGCCGGTCGCGACGCGGCGGCCGGCCCGATCACCCGGTATCTGGAGGCCCGCCGGATCATGGACCGTCAGCCCGTCGAATCCCGCCTGATCCGCTCCGTCGGCTACGACCCGACCGGCAGCATCCTCGAAGTCGAGCTGATCGAGAACGGCCGCGTCTATCGCTACTTCGACGTCCCTTACTCCATCGCCGAGGAGCTAATGTCGGCCGGATCCAAGGGGGCCTACTTCAACGAGCACGTCCGCGACATGTACGCTTATGAAGAGGCCGAGCCGGGTTGATCGGCCCGGGGCCTGGGCATCGCGGGCCCGATCGGCGATAATCGATGGTCGTCGCCGCGCTCGACCCGACCCGCGATCCCAGGTGCGTTGATGGATTGGTCGCCCGCCTTCGAAGCCGCCCTGCCCTACCCCGCGTTCCTCGACCGCTTCGCCACCCCGGCCCAGCGCACCCGGTGGGACGCGATGCACGGCCGGATCGGCCTGGAGCCCGAGCAGGCCGCGCTGCTCGGCGGGTTCAAGCGGCGGATGCCGGTCCTGGTGATGGCCGGGGCCTGGTGCGGCGACTGCGTGAACCAGTGCCCGATCTTCGCCCGGTTCGCCGAGGCCTCGCCCGTCATCGACCTCCGCTTCCTCGACCGCGACGCCCTGCCCGAGGTCGCCGACGCCCTGGCGATCAACGGTGGGCATCGGGTCCCGGTCGCCCTGTTCCTCAGCGAGGACTTCCGCGAGGTCGCCCGCCACGGCGAGCGGACCCTCTCGGCCTACCGGAAGCTCGCCGCCGACCAGCTCGGCGCGGCCTGCCCGACCGGCCTCGTGCCGCCGAGCGACGACGCCACCCGGCTCGTCATCGCCGAGTGGCTCGACCAGTTCGAACGGGCCCAGCTGATCCTCCGCCTCTCCCCGAGCCTCCGGGCCCGGTACGACGACTGAGGGGCTTCGCACCGATCAGGCCCCCTCTCGCCCGCGGCCGAGGACCTTGCCCAGGATCGCCACCATCCTCGCGTTGGTCGAGGCGTCCTTGACGGCGAGCCGCACGGCGTCGAGGCCCGGCCCCCCGCCCATCCCGGCGGCATCGCGCAGGTAGAGCCCTTCGGCCCGGCAAGCCTCGACCAGCCCGGCCGCGTCCGGGCCGCCTTCGGGGAGGTGGGCGAGTAGGAAGTTGGCGACCCCCGGGATCACGTCCCAGCCGAAGCCCGCGAGCTGCCCGGCCAGGTCGACGCGGAGGGCGGCCGTCTCGGCGAAACGGGCGGCGTAGTAGGCGGGATCGGCCAGGGCCCGGACCGCCGCGACCTGCGCGGGGATGCCGACCACCCAGGGCGGGGTGATCCCCCGGAGGTCTTCGAGCTGATGCGGCCCGGCGCAGAGGTAGGCGACCCGCAGCCCGCTCAGGGCGTAAGCCTTCGACATCGACTTGCAGACGACCACGTTCTCGCTCGCGGCGGCGAACCCCTCCAGCGACTGGCCCGGCCCGGCGTACTCGACGTACGTCTCGTCGACCCAGACCCGCGTCCCCGTCGCGTCCACCCGGCGTAAGACCCGTTCGAGGTCGGCCCGGGGCAGGTGTCGGCCGGTCGGGCTGTTCGGGTTGACCAGGACCGCGAGGTCGTACCCCTGGCCGAGCGCGTCGAGCAGGCGATCCGGGTCGAGGTCGTAGCGGTCGAAGCGGTGAAGCTCCAGGCGGTCGACCAGGCAACCGATGACCCGCTCCAGGACGTGGGCGTATTCGCCGTAGGTCGGGTCGAGCAGGAGGACGCGCGACGAGCGATCGAGCCAGCGCGGGAAGGCCCGGAAGATCAGGTCGGACGACCCCGAGCCCGGAAGGATCGACGCCGGGGAAAGGCCGCGAGCCCCGGCAATGGCGGCGACCAGCCCGGAGCAAGTCGTCGGCGGCGAGGTGGCGACGAGCCAGGCAAGGTCCTCGCGGAGCGCCTCCAGGACGCCCGGCGCCGGGGGATACCAGGCGTCGAGGACGTCGGCGTTGATGAACGCGTGGCGGCCGGGGAGGGCTTCGAACCCCTCGCCGACGGCCTCGATCGACCGGCCGCCGTGGAAGCAGGGGGCGGGCCTGCGGAACGGGAAGGCCAGCCACCAGTCGGCCTTGCGCTCCAGCCGGTCGATCAACTCGGGGTGGGCCTCGGCCCGCTCGCGGAAGGCGGCGACCGGGGCCTGCATCAGCTCGCAATCGACCAGGCCCGACCGGACCGATCGGCCGCAAGGCTCCAGCCCCGCCCGCCGGTAGAGGCCCATCACCTCGCGACGGCCGATCGCCACGACCCGCGACCCGCCGAGCGACTCGACCCAGCGGAAGGCCGCGTACATCAGCAAGGGGGCCAGCTCGCGTCCCCTCCGGTCGCCCTGGACCGTCAGCAGCCGGACCTCGTGGAGGCCCGCGTCGATCGGGAACGGCAGGTCCTCGCGGCGGAAGTACTTGTCGATCGAGTAGGGGTGATCGCCCGGCGGGGTCAGGCTGACGCAGCCGGCGACCTCGCCGTCGACGAGGGCAACGATGGATTGATTGACCGCGTCGAGGGGGTCGGTCAACCGCCCCGACTCGTTGGTCGCGTGCTGGCCGAGCTCTCGGGCGTAGACTTCGTGGCGGATCCGATAGATCGCTTCGCGGTCGGAGGCCGAGGCCCGAGCGATGCGGAACCGGGGGGTCGAGGCCGGTGTCGAGGCCCGGCCGATCGGGGATGGGCGCGGGGTCATGGTGGGTGGTTCGCGGGCCGGCCATGGGATGCGGGCGGGGCGGCCACGTCGCCTTCCCCGGTCACGAGGTGTTCGAAACCCGCCCCGAGATTAGGCGAGCCCGGCCCGCCCGGCAAGCGGGAAGCCCGGTCAGACGGCGTATCGGACCCCTTGGCGGAGGGCCTCGATGGCGCCTGGCCCGGCGTCGAAGTCGTCGGGCAGGTGCGTCAGCCGCATCTTCGCCCGGAGCGGGCCGGGCAAGGCGGCGAGGTGCCGGTACGGGGTGTGGACCGGCGAGTCGGGCAAGGAGGTCGCCTCGTGGACGATCAGGTCGGCCGGGGCGAGCCAGTCGATCAGGCCGGGGTCGTACGCCGAGTCGGCGCTGAAGCCGAAGGTCCGGCCCGCCGCCGTGATCCGAAAGGCCGTCGTGGGGATCGAGTGGCGGGTCGGGCGGCCCTCGATCGAGAACGGCCTGAACTCGACGGGCGAGGCCGTGCTCAGGGGGATCAGGTCGACGTAATCTTCCAGCCGTTGCGTTACGAAGTCATCCCCCGTCCGCATCCGGCCCATCCCCGCCGCGAGCAGGCCTTCCCAGAGCCGATCCGAGACCGAAGGGTCGGCCAGCCAGGTCGACCGTCGCCCGAGGGCGAAGTGCTGGTAGAAGGCGAAGTCCTCCAGGCCCGAGGCATGATCCGCATGAAGGTGCGAGATCGCCACGCCCGCCACCCGGTCGAGGTCCAGCGCCGAGCCCAGCGCCGCCAGCGATCCCTCCCGCCACATCTTGCGGACCGGGTGCGGGCAGTCGATCAGGAGCCAGTCCTCCCCCACGCCCAGCGCCAGGCAGGTGGTGTAATACGCTTTCCGAAAAGTTCATGCCCTTTGCTTGAGATATTCGGCGTTGCAGATCGTCTTCAGCCTCTCGACATCCTGACACACCGCTCGCACGCTGCGGACTG
>JAABUK010012534.1_pt1 | contig 10781 bp, 12 predicted proteins | sample 5559141 | NCBI WGS metagenome assembly JAABUK01 (sample SAMN10711869, study PRJNA513367) | rock metagenome | isolation source: Antarctica rocks | place: Antarctica: Victoria Land, Pudding Butte nord | collected 2016-01-03
GCTGCAAGGGATGGATACCGGGAGCTTTTCTAACCCACTGACTTGCAAGTCATAATTCGAGCACAGCTTCTCCGGTATCCTATGTGGCTGAAGCTTGCGGCTTCAGCACACATCCGTCAACATACAAATTCGAGCGTTATGAACACATCGTCGAAACCTGAGAAGCAGCGAAGTTGCTTTACCTACGTGAAAGCTATGCTTGTCTGATCTTTAATGAATCCGGTTTATAAACTTGACGGAGCGGCCATCAAACCGTACAGTTTTCCTGTACATAAACTCTTCCGCAGAATTAGGAGCTTGAACTGATGGCGATACATACGACATATACGGATGCGCGTGCTAATTTCGCCGCGTTGTGCAATCGCGTGGCGGCTAATCGTGAAGCGGTGTTGATTAAACGTCGCGGGGCGGAGGATGTGGCTTTGATTTCGGCGGCGGAGTTGCGCGGGTTGATGGAAACGGCGCATTTGCTTCGTTCGCCGAAGAATGCGGAGCGTTTGTTGAAAGCTTTGTCGCGCGCCCAAAAAGGAAGCGGCAAATCACGAACAGTCGAATCCTTGCGTGAGGAATTTGGTCTTGGCGCGGAAGACTAAAGGGCGCGGGCGGCAATCTCAAACCGGAAGCGCACGCTCTCCGCGTGAAACGGTGTTCCAAACGGAATTTCGTGAGGACTTGCGTTATTGGGTAGAAACAGATCGCCGCATTGCCTTGCGAGCTTTTGATTTGATCGAAGCAATCGTGCGCAATCCGTTTGAAGGTATCGGCAAGCCCGAACCTTTGAAATATCTTGCGGCAGGCTGCTGGTCGCGTCGGTTAACGCAAGAGCATCGCATTGTTTATCTCGTCAGCGACACTCGCATAGATTTCCTGCAAGCGCGTTACCATTATTAAGTTTGCTTCGCTTGATTATGTTTGATTGCCCAAGTCAATCGTGCCGCAAGGCTTTCACAGGATCAATGCGTGCGGCGCGTGCCGCCGGATAAAGTGCGGCGAGGATGGCGACGAGGATGGCGAACAAGATTGCGCCGAGCCACAAATAAGGCGGCAGCGCGAAGAAGTCTACGAACGATGCGCCGCGTGGTTTGAGTAGATAGCGATAAGCCAGCGCGTTTGACAAAGTATCAATTGCCCACGCCGCAAGCACGCCGAGCACACCGCCCGCCAAGCCGATCACCGCTGCTTCGACAAAAAAGATTAATTTAATTTCGCGGTCTTCTGCGCCGATGGCTTTCATAATGCCGATCTCGCGCGTGCGTTCGAGGATGGACATAATCATCGTGTTGGCGATGCCGAACGAAGCGACGAGCAAAGATATGCCGCCGAGCAGACCGAGCGCAGAATTGACGATGAGAAAAAATGTGCGCAGTTGATCTAACTGATTAAAGAGCGCGAAGCTTCCGAAGCCCATTTCCTTCAAACGATTCGTCACATCGCGGACGGCAACGGGATTACTCACGCGCACGGTGGCAGACGTATAACCTTCCACTTGATTTTCATTGAGCGCGCCTTTTCCACGCGCAAGTTCCAGCGCGACTTCGTCCATCTGGCTGCGATGCGCTCGCTTCCACGCAGTCGCCGCAGGCAATGGAAGATAAACATTCGCGCTCTGTGTGAATCCGCGAAAGCCGCCACCGCCGTTGTTGTTCGATGAATCATCCTTTGTTTCTTTGCCGACCACGCCGACGATGCGAAAAGACTGTGCGACGAGATTGCCCCTCGCTTCGGACTTATTCTCCGGCGCATCTTCTTCGAGCGGCAAGCCGAAAAAGCTGGCGGACGAATCCTCTTCACCCTTTTCCGCAGCACTCTGTTTGTTATTTTTCTTTGTTGACGACGGCGCAAGGAATTCCAACGTCTTGCCGATGGCATCCTGCGGTTTCGCGTAATTGAAATCGCGCGCCCATTGTTCGTTCACAATCGCTTCATCCGCATTCGCAGCATCGAGCATTGCACCGGCGACGAAATTCCTAAAGCGCGCGGACGCATTCGGGATCATCGCGCCGCCGACGGTTTGCGTCAGCACGCGATTATTCGAGCGCATGTAAACGGGAAAGAAAACGCTCGGCTCGACATAAGCGACTTCCGGTATCCGCGCGATCTCTGCCACCGCCGCATCGTCGAGCACGCGCGTCGCCGTTCGTTCTGAACGCGATTCCCTTGCGCGGCGATTATTGGAATTTGTGTCGCCGCCGCTTTCGTTATTGTTCGTCGCGCTCGCCTCCGGCGTTGATGAAGCGAGGCTTGTGAGGCTGCGCCCGTAGACGCTGATCTCGTTGAATAAATCCAAATCCTTGAAGCGCGAAACAGTGTTGCGCTGCAATCCCAGACCGAACGAAACCATCGTCACGATCACCGCGACGCCGACGATGACGCCGATGGTCGTTAAGCCTGCGCGCAGTTTCGCTTCGCGTAGATTCCTCAAGGCCAGCCGCAGAAGATCGAAAAAGCTCATGTGTAACTCATGCGCAACTCACGTGTAAAAAAGCCGCTCAGTTAAGCGATGCGGCTTGCGCGTGGAGACTCTTTAATTGCTCGCGCACGCTTTCTTTGTCGGGCGCGTTTGTGGCCGCGCGCAAGTATCGGCGCAGCTCCGTGATGGCCTCCGGCGCACGCCCCGATTGCGCGAGCAGCGCGGCGCGGTCACGACGCTCATTGACGGCATCGGGCTTCAGCAACAGTATTCGTTCGATGACGCGTAGGGCGCGCTTGAAAAGTTTTGCGGAAACGTAAATGCCTTTTAGATTCGTTGAAAGACGCACGAGGATTTCGGTGTTCGTTGCCGCGCGCAAATGTTCTTCGGCGAGCGCAATGTGCCCGCCGTAAACCGTGTCGAGTAAATCCTGACAGTCCGCTTTAGTGAGCGTGCGCCCGTGAAACGGATCAACGAAAATCGCTTCGTTCATGTCGCCGCCCAAACCGCTTGCATCCGTCAGGCGCACGATAAAATGACCGGGCAGGCCAATGCCTTCGACATGGAATCCGGCGCGGCGTCCGACCAACATATAAACGATGGAAAGCGTCAGCGGAATACCCGTCCGGCGATCCAGCACTTCGTTCAAAAAACTATTTCGAGCATCGTAGTAATCCGTTTGATTTCCCCTGAAGTCCAATTCCTCGAACATGAATTGATTAAAAACTTCGACTGCCGCGCCGAATGATCGTCCGGCAATGCGAGCGCGCGCCGTCTCGCCCCACTCATCGAGGAGCGAAAGATAATGTTCGACGTTTGTTTGAGGTTCTTCTTCGGCAGCGATAAGCAGCGCGACGCGCCCCAGATCAAAAGACGAAGAGGAGTCTGCAATGGCAGCGATGAAGCGTTCGCGCGCTTGCCGTGCGAGAAGTTTTCCGGCGGGTGTCATGCAGTCGTTCGCGTGTTGAATTCAAAGACATGATGCACTGCGTCCACCGTCCAATCGGCGAGGCTTGTGGTCACAACGTCCGCGCCTGCCGCGCGCAACTCATTCGCTGAAACCGTGTTAGTAACAGCGAGCGTGTGAAGCCCTGCCGCCTGTGCCGCTTTGATGCCCGGCGGCGCGTCTTCAATCGCAAGGCATTCGTCTTGAACCAGCGGATAACAATTTCGGCGCCTGCCCGCTTCGTCCGCAAGTTGAAAAGCGCGCTTGTAGCACTGCGGATCGGGCTTGCACGTTGTGACGTTTTCGGCGCTCACGATGACATCGAACGTGTCGCCCAACCCGATGCGTTCGAGCACGTAATCAATCTGCGTGCGGCGCGACATGCTAACGAGGCCGACGATGAAATGGCGCGCCGCAGATTTGACGAATGTGACAGCGCCGGGGAAAAGTGGCAATTCCTTTTCGATCATGCCGCGATGCAGCTCTGATTCGCGTTCGATGATCGAGCGCATTTTTTCGTCTGACAAATGATGCTGCGTTCGCTCGTAAGCGGCGCGCACGAAGGTTTCGTCGTCCATGCCGAGCGAACCGTAATAATCCGCGTCCGAGAGCGTGACGCCTTCGGCCTGCAACACTTCCTGATAGGCTTCCTTATGCACGGCTTCGTCGTCGATAATGACGCCGTTGAAATCAAATAGTATGGCTTTAATCATCAGTAAATTCCCGGCTAATTATTTTTGTTGATCTTAATGTTTAATTGACCACGCGCCCGTCCTTCATGTGAATCGTGCGGTCTGCGAAGTTGGCGGCTAACTCGCTGTCGTGCGTGACCATAATGATCGTCAGATCGTCGCGCGCAACCATTTCGCGTAAGAGTTCGAGGAGTTCGGCGGCGCGCGTTGAATCGAGATTCCCCGTCGGCTCGTCTGCGAGCAACACGCGCGGGCGATTGCTGATCGCGCGTGCAATGGCGACGCGCTGTTGTTCGCCGCCAGATAACTCCGTCGGCCTGTGATCGAGACGCGCGCCGAGTCCGACACGCTCAAGCAAGCCTACGGCGGTTTCTTCGCGCACTTTGCCGCGCGCTCCGTTGAAGGCAAGCGCGAGCGAAACATTTTCGGCGGCGGTCATCGTCGAAATCAAATTAAAATTTTGAAAGATCATGCCGACCGACGCGCGACGGTAACGCGCCATCTCTTTTTTGCTGAACGGCGCAATCGCCTGTCCCGCATAAACGATTTCGCCGCTCGTCGGATGATCGAGTCCGCCGAGCATGTTGAGCAATGTAGATTTGCCGGAACCCGAAGTGCCCTGCAACGCGACGAACTCGCCCGCTTCAATGCCCATCGAAACCGTATCGAGCGCGACGACTTCCGCGCTGCCCATCCAGTAGATTTTCGATACTTCGCGCGCTTCTATTAATGAAGGCATACCGTAGCGAGGAGGCAAGCGGAAAGTCTAAGAGTAGATTCCGCCTTTTTGATTAAGCGAGAAAGTAATGATTAAAGGTTTTAAGATCGTTCACCGTTCGCGCCGTTATTGCCGCGCGCCGAAATATAGCGGTCAACAGTCGCAGAAAGGGCGGCAACCACATCCGTCAACTTATTAACATTATCGGTAACGGCTATTAGTTGGTCATCGTGATTTACCAGCAAGTCGCTGATTGCCGTATACGAACGCTCGAAGCGCGCGATGCGCTGCTCTTTGTCGTCATCACGCCTCGCCAGTTGTTCATCACGGCGCATGAGTTCTTCATCACGACGCGCCAGTTCTTCGTCACGGCGCGCGAGTTGGATGAGGATGGTTTGCGTTAGTTCCTGCTGCTCGGTAATGCGCTCTTGGCGCTCGATGATGAAGTTCATTATTCGTTCGAGTTCGTCGTTGGTCATTCGGCACGGCCTTTCTTAACTTCGGCTTTGTGAAGCCGTACTATTTCTCGAATGAGTGGGTGGCTCCGATTGAAGTCGCGCGTGAGCGATGCGATCTCAGGAGGCGTTAAAAATTCTTCGTTGCGCGGGATGCTGTTTGATTATAGTCGTTCGTCCATGCCTCTTTCCGTGTTGCTTACTTTGCGCTCTTTCTTCATCTGCACCTAATATCTAACATTCCGACATCTACCGTTAGACTTCTTTGTATTCGGAATTCACGTCTTCATCCGAAGAAGCGACGCGATAGTTTTTCGATTGCAGTTGCTTGGTGATTAAAAGATCGTCTTTCGTTTTCAGCAAATCAGCGCGGCTGTAAACCGACAACTCGAAGTTATAGCCGTGCGTAATCGCATCCTTCGGGCAGGCCTCGACGCAGTAGCCGCAAAAAATACAGCGCCCGTAATCTATATTATAGACTTCCGCGAAACGTTCCTCGACGCCTGTGCGGTCATTCTTCGAGCGCGGGTCGTCCTTCGCGACGATGTAAATGCAATCGGACGGGCACGCCGCCGAGCACAAAAAACAGGCAACGCATTTTTCCTTGCCGCGCTCGTCAACGTGTAGCAGATGTTGCCCGCGATAGCGCGGCTGCACGGTGATCGGCTCATCCGGGTATTGAACCGTCCACTTCTCTTTCGGAATGTAAGAGAAGGTCACGCCCATGCCTTTGATAATCGCTTTTGTGTTTTCGATAACGTCAGTAATGATTGACATAAAAGCCTCTTAAACAAGTTCGAGTCGGCTAAAGAAATATGCAATTTCGATTGCCGCGTTTTCTTCCGAGTCTGAGCCATGCACGGCGTTTTCGCCCAAGCTTCCGCCGAAATCCTTGCGCAAAGTATTCGCATCGGCTTTGGCCGGATCAGTCGCGCCCATCAAATCGCGCCACGCCTTGACCGCGCCATTTTTTTCGAGCGCCATCACGATGCACGGCTCACTCGACATAAACGCCGTCAACTCGCCGAAGAAAGGCCGCTCACGATGCACCGCGTAAAAGCCTTCGGCTTCCTTAAGCGTCATGTGCATCAGCTTCATCGCGCGAAGTTTGAAACCTGCGTCCGTGATGCGCTGAATGATCGCTCCCGCTTTTCCGCCGCGCACCGCGTCCGGCTTGATAATTCCAAATGTATGATTGCCTGTTTGCTCTGCCATGTTTCCTCTTGAATTAATTTAGATTAGCTTTTTACAATCAAGGTAGCTTTTGATGCTTTGTCACCAAAACCGCTATTCCCGATAGCATTGCTGTAACAAACGACATGATTCCTATCACTCTATATAAATGCGCACGTCGCAGAAACAAACTCCGGCTAATGTCGCTTTCGATGCCGGGAAAAGCCCAAGCATACGGATCAAAGGTGTATAAATACTCGTGCAATCCTATTGAGGCCAGCATTACAACTATCGCAAGCCCACTTAAACTGATGAGAACGCGCGTCGTATTCATACTGTTATTCAATATCGCTTAGCCGTTGCGCGTGCGCCGAGTGCGTCCTTCATCGAAGTGCCGATGTCGGCGGGCGAGTGGACGACGCGAATGCCTGCCGCTTCGAGGGCTTTCATTTTTTCGGCTGCCGTGCCGTGCCCGCCGGAGATAATCGCGCCAGCGTGCCCCATGCGGCGTCCGGGCGGCGCGGTCTGCCCTGCGATAAAAGCGACGATGGGCTTGCGCACATTGTCTTTCGCAAACGCGGCGGCTTCTTCTTCCGCGCTGCCGCCGATTTCGCCGATCATCACGATGCCATCTGTTTCGTCGTCGTCCTGAAACATGGCGAGCGCGTGCAAGTGCGTTGTGCCGATAATCGGGTCGCCGCCGATGCCGATGGCGGTTGATTGTCCTAAACCGAGCGCGGTTAATTGCCCGACGGCTTCATACGTTAGTGTGCCGGAGCGCGAGACGACGCCGATGCGCCCTTCTTTGTGAATGTGGCCGGGCATAATTCCGATTTTGCATTTGCCGGGCGAGATGATGCCGGGACAGTTCGGGCCAATGAGTCGCGTCGCTTTGTCCGCGAGATATTCTTTGACCTTCACCATATCGAGTATGGGAATGCCTTCCGTGATGCAGACGACGAGCGGAAGCCCTGCGTCAGCCGCTTCCATAATCGCATCGGCAGCGAACGGCGGCGGCACGTAAATCACGGAAGCGTTCGCGCCCGTTTCGCGCACGGCGTCGGCAACAGTATTGAAGACGGGCACATTTTCATGCGTCGTGCCGCCTTTGCCGGGCGTCACGCCGCCGACCAGCTTCGTGCCGTATTCGATCATTTGCTGCGTGTGAAACGTGCCTTCCTTGCCTGTGATTCCCTGCACAATCAGGCGCGTGTTTTTGTCAACGAGTACGCTCAAGGTTTTCCCTCAAATTTAATGATTAATAGAAAGACGCGGCATTATAACATGCGCATGGATTATGGACGAACGCGATGCAGTTAGCGCGAGCCGTCAGACTAATTCAAATTTTTCGCCGTACTGCGGCACTTCCACAGTCCAGCCATAACGTTCGATGATGTGCCCGCGCATCGCGGCGGCGGCATCGGGTTCGCCGTGCGTCACGAAAGTGCGACGCGGCGCGGGCAGTGCCGCGAGCCAGCGCAATATTTCGCTCCAATCCGCGTGCGCGGAAAAGCCGCCGATTCTTTCGATATGGCAACGCACCGGAACAAACTGTTTGAGAATCCGCACTTCGCGGTCGCCGTCCAGAATGTGCCGCCCGATGGTTCCCGCCGCTTGATAGCCGACGAAGACGATGGTTGCATTTGCGTCCGGCACAAATCTTACAGCATGATGCAGCACGCGCCCGCCCGTCATCATGCCCGAAGCAGAAATAATTATACGCGCGCCTCTTTCATCGTTCAGCCGCTTTGATTCCTCGCGCGAGGAAGCTGTAATCATCGAATGCGTGCGAAGCGGATGCTTATGCTCTGCCAGCACGCTCGCATAATCCGCGTCCTGTTCCTCTGTGCGATTGCTGTAAACCTGCGTCGCTGCCGCAGCCATCGGCGAATCGACGCGGACGGGCAAAACGGGAATACGCTTTTCGTCTTCGAGTTGGCGAATAAGATAAATGAGTTCTTGCGTGCGCCCGATAGCAAAGGCCGGAATCAGCACGACGCCTTTGCGCTGCGCCGCATCATTGATGATTCGCGCTAGCGCATCGTCGGGCTTTTCCGGGTCGTGCAGGCGATTACCGTAAGTTGATTCGACAAGCAAATAATCGCACGCGGGCGGCTCGACAGGGTCGCGTATGATCGGCTGATCGTAATGCCCAAGATCGCCGGAGAAAAGAATGCGTCGTCCCGCGCCGTCTGCTCCCGCACCGTCAATTTCGACGAGCACAAGGCTTGAACCTAAGATATGCCCTGCGATGCGAAAGCCCGCGCGAATGCCTTTTGCAACTTCGATTGATTCGCCCGTGTTCGGCAGCGGCTGAATCAACTTCAAAGCGGCGCGCGCGTCCTCTTCCGTGTAGAGCGGAAGCGCCGGATGATGCTTCGTCAAATTGTGGCGATTGCGATAAGCGGCATCCTCTTCCTGAAGGCGAGCGGCATCGGGTAACAAAATCTTGAGCAGATCGGACGTGCCGCGCGAACAGTAAATCGGATTATTGAAACCGAGCGCGACGAGACGCGGCAGATAGCCCGTGTGGTCTATGTGCGCGTGCGTGATGAGCACTGCGTCGAGCGATGCGGGATCAAACGGCGGGTCTTGCCAGTTGCGCTCGCGTAGTTCCTTCAAGCCCTGAAACATGCCGCAGTCAACGAGCACGCGCGCCGTTTCCGTTTCTACCAAATACTTCGAGCCGGTGACAGTTCCGACGCCACCCCAGAATGAAAGTGTTGCCATTCGATCCTCCATTACACAAACGCTGGCGTTAAGCTATTACCCACAAGCAGGGTGAAGCAAGCGCGAAACAAAAACTATAAAGAGTGCAGAATTAACAGCCTGCTTAGAGGCTGTTTGAAAAATCCGCTTTAGCTCCGTTAGGAGCGGCATGTTTATAGCACGCAAGTATTTCCCTTTCTCTTCAGCTCCGTAGGAGCGGCATCGCCTACATGCCGCTCCTACGGAGCTGGAATTTATTGATCGCACGCCAAACTATAAACATCTCGCTCCGCTGGAGCTAACTTTCCAAATAGCTTCTCGGACAATCCGTTTAATGTTTGAGTTAGAGCAAACCTTTTTTGATAACGAACTCTCTGCCTTTCTGACTAAGGCCGTATTCAGGGTGACGACCTTTGCTGAAGTACGAAGCGTGCAGATAATCCTGTTCTTTCAATTTATGCAGGTAATAATCAATCTTAGTTGAGTGCAGTTGTAACGCATCTGCCAACTCATGTTTGCTTATCGCCTTGTCTCGCCGGGCAAGGAAAGTAAGAATGTTCAACTCGGTTTCATCTGGGTCAAAGGTAGGTGTGAGACGACTCACTTCGTCTTTAAGCTGCTGAATCTCTGCTTGTGCCTTACGCAAGTCGTCTTTGAGAATCGCATTCTCCGTTTCTATAGCAGCATACTTTGCTTCCACCACACTCACCTTTTCTCTAAGAACGGCGTTGGTAGGAATTTCCTGAAGTACGTCACCAAGCAAGCCCATATCGCTAACCCTTTCAAGATAAAATTAGGACACTGTTTTACTGCCCGGCGAGCGCGACGACTTTTTGCGCGGCGTCCTGCATTCCTTTTGCCACCGTAAAGTTCATGCCGGATTCTTTGATAACGCGCTGGCCTTCTTCGACGTTCGTGCCTTCGAGACGCACGACGACGGGAACTTTGATGCCCAAGTTTTGCGCCGCGCCGACGACGCCGCGCGCGACCATATCGCAGCGCACGATGCCGCCGAAGATATTGATAAGCACGGCGCGCACGTTTTCGTCCGCGAGCAGAATCTTGAAGGCCGCTTCGACACGTGCCTGCGATGCGCCGCCGCCGACATCCAGAAAGTTTGCGGGTTCGCCGCCCGCAAGTTTGATGATGTCCATCGTCGCCATCGCCAATCCTGCGCCGTTGACCATGCACGCGATGTTGCCGTCGAGCTTGATGTAATTCAAATCAAACTTCGATGCTTCGATCTCCAGCGGTTCTTCTTCGCTCAAATCGCGCAAGTCCGCGAAGTCTGTGTGACGAAACATCGCGTTGTCGTCGAAATTCACTTTCGCGTCGAGCGCAAACAGGCGTTTGTCCTTCGTCAACAGAAACGGATTGATTTCCATCAGGGACGCGTCCATCTGCGTGTAAGCCGTGTAGAGCGATTGCATAAACTTCGCCGCTTGATTGATGAGTTCCGCCGGAAGGCCGAGCGCAAAGGCGAGTTTGCGGGCTTGAAACGGGCGAAAGCCGACTGCCGGATCAATCGTCTCGCGCACGATTTTTTCGGGCGTCTTGTCGGCGACTTCTTCGATGTCCATGCCGCCCTCCGTAGACACCATAAACGTGTCGCGTCCCGTCACGCGGTCAAGCACGATGCTCAAATAAAATTCCTTATCAATCGGTAAGCCTTCTTCGA
>JAABUK010012535.1_pt1 | contig 10780 bp, 16 predicted proteins | sample 5559141 | NCBI WGS metagenome assembly JAABUK01 (sample SAMN10711869, study PRJNA513367) | rock metagenome | isolation source: Antarctica rocks | place: Antarctica: Victoria Land, Pudding Butte nord | collected 2016-01-03
CCTCAGATACTGCAGATCGTTTAGCCCCACGCGTGCCCTGGAAAGGCATGGTGCCTCCGGAGCCGCTGTCCGCAGGCCCCGGGGATGGCGAGCGGTGCAAAAAGTAGCTGCTGGCCCTGCTGAGCATCGCCGTGACGCTGTATGCAGTATTCGTGAAAAACTCGCGCGAGAGAGGTTGCTGGCAGACAATTCTACCAGCTATTGCTTCGTTTCTGAAGGCAAACACATGACACCCATGCTTCGTTCATGCTGCGCTCACAAAGTCAGCCCTCTCTCTCTCTCTCGACGTTAGCTTGTCTTGGATTCGGCCCAGTCCATTTCATGAGCTCATGAGCCAACAGTCCAGGCCAGCTTTCGGATAGTGCCAATCCCACGTAGACCACAGCCGCTCAGGTTCTGAAACCTGTGCTCTGGATGCTGCTCCTTGAACCCCGCTGTCAGCGCGCAGAGGAGTTGTCGGGCCTGCCAAAGATTCCAATAGCAAAGACACGAGCTTTCTTTCACGCCGCACGTCAGTCAATATCGCCACTCCAACAGTGGGCACAAGACACCAACCCGAGTGAACCTTCAACAAGCAGCAGTTCTCTAGCAGAACCACCTCAATCGTCATTATACATTGACCATCCTAAGACACGCAATACTGTGACAGCTTCTGCTGGTGAGCAGCTGTCAACAGTCCAAGCTGTTGTGACTGGCACAGCTTATGCTTGCAAGCTGTAGCTTTCCTTGTCCTGTGTACCTTGCCACCAACCCCTTGACTCTGCTACACAGCAATGACTTATATGATGCGCCCTTCTTGCAGGTCCACCTGCATCTCAACAAACAGCAGCACCTTCAACAGCTGGCAGAGCAGGGTTTCCTTCTGCTGCTGCCTCTCTTACATCAAGATTCTTATCCCCTGCCCAAATAGCAAGCTTGCCAAGAGAGTATGCACAGCTACCAAGTCGCCTTGCTCTCAATGCAGCACAGCAGTCATTAGTATCAGCATCCTCCAGGGCGGTACCATCTGACCTTACTGAAAGCACTCATGCCAACTTTCCATCTCAGTAGCCTGTTCCCCACCGTGCTGATCATCACGCATAAATGTCCTTGCATGACCAGGAGGGCACAACTGATACAGCCAACAGCGTGTCAGATGAATCACTTGATGTTGCCTTCAGTTTGCCTCAGCCTTCTGCACCATCGCCCATGAATGCGCCTACAATGCAGCAGTTGCACTTTGGACCTTCAGAAACAGGCGCCAGGCCTGAAATTCAGCAGCCAGCTTCTTCTAATGCTGCGTCGCCCTCCTAGGCACCGCAGAGACTGCGGTTCTAATGCGGCACTTCTGTTACAGCCTCATGTTTGCTGATGCGACACAAAAGTGCAAAGCTCAGGCCAGCTGATACATCACATCTTTGCTTGCCATGTGCAAAGAGTGTGCCTATTCCAAGATTTCCAGGTAATACTTCTGCCAACTATTATTCCACACAGTGCGGTGTGCTGACGTTTGTCAGATCAGCAGCTACGTTTGGTAGCAGCAATGAGTCTCTCTGCGCTGGGTTGCTGCAAGCTGCCTGCAAGCCTTGCTAGCTGACTGTTCTTGAAAACAGGTATGTAAACTCAGCATACATGCACTGCGCTGGTCCAGTCTGTCATCACTGGCTGTTCCAGTATAACCGTAGAGTTTGTGTCTGTAGAATTATGCACCCATCAGTCATATGCGGTGTGCACCTGCAGATGAGCACTAGCAACCATGCTGCAACTCAAGCCTCTAACAGCAGGCTCAGAAATGTTTCAACAGCCTTGGCCCTTACCCCAGCTCCAAGTGCTGTGCAACCTTTGCACACAAAAAACAGACAGCAGCAAACAGCAGCACTGCCACAGCACAAGTTCTCACAGGAGATTCAGGGCAGGAAAACACCCGTGCTAGCTATGCTAGAGCGTTTTGAGGTTCTGCAATAGGAAGGAACACACCTTGCAGGACTCCTGTCCTTGAATTGCAGCATCAGTCTGTACCATTCTTGCGCACCTTGATCAAGGCATAGTTGTTTGTTTGTGGGTCTTACATTTGCAAGGTCTTTTGTCTGGGCATGACGGAGCTTGCTGCTCTGTGCTTTATTTAGGTGTTGATAGAAAGGCAACTTGTAAACTGTGCTGTATACTGACCGTATACAGTCCTATGCACTTGACCAGACCAAACGAATGAGAGTGCTGTGGCAAACATCAATCAGGCACGATGTGTACTGCTACGCGTCTGGGAACGTTGGCAACACAAGAATGTGAGTGAGGCCATACAGTACAACACATGCATGCATCATATGAGCAACAACATATTGTTTCCTTATCCTTACACAGCATACCATACAGATGCTAAATGCCTGCATAGGTACATCCTAAGGCCTTGCATACACACTACCTCAGGCACCTGCGTCTGATGCAAACAATTGTGATGTGCGTCATAACACATGGTGAGCTAACACCAAACGATTACAGCAGTTCTTGAAGCCCCCATGCATTGAGGCAATTGGCACAGCTGCGCTGTCATGTGTCAGACAATCCTACACCCAGAACCAGGTTCGATATTTTGTCAGATCACATGGCTTGATGCATCAATGGATGAAGTGCACATCAACGCTATACTTGATAGCCTCACCAAAATCATGCTGAAAAGGACTGGAACCATCACACACAAACAAGTTTTAGACCAGCAATAAACATGCGTCGTGACCGCACATGAATGATGCCATTTGAGCTTTTCCCTTGCTGGCATACTATTGCATAATGATAGCTTTGTGCAGCTTCATAGTTTTAGTCAGTGTGCTGATTTCTGGAATAAAGGGCTCCTTGAGGATTGCAAAGGCTGCTATGCGCTCATGCGGCGCTTGGGCTGAGAAGACCTTGTTCGGCTCAGCTTTGATGATGCTGTGCCTCTCAGCATCTATCATTTAGCCTGATGCAACAGAGAAACCCATCACACAACATCACTGGTCCTTTCATCATTTGAGCAGGCTGACATGAAATATATCAATCATGCCGTATGAAACTGTACCAGCATCCTACCCTTGCAGAGAGGCTATGGCATGAATGCAATTAAGCCAGCTTGGTTGCAGTCCCGGCGCCAAAGCCTGACACTTATCAGCATTGCACTGCTAGTTGACATTCATGAGTACAGCTGCAGCATATTGTCCTCTGATCCTAACACGCTTGCACACTTTGTCACAAGACACCCGTGCCTTGGATGCTGCAGCCTGGCACACGAGGAGCATTGGCATCATTCATGTAGCGCAAAGCGCAAGTGATGCAAACGCCTTGCTCTGACTGTGTTGACTGCCTCTGTTAACTGCCTTCGACACTCACCTTTCTTTGTTTCCAGCTCTTCCCAGGCCTCAGGATCAGGGACCAGACCACTACTGCTCCCAGGGACCAGCGGTCTTGTCCCAAGGTCAGCACCATCACGCCGGCCATGTTGCTTCCCAGCACTCCCTCTGCATGACATCAAGCCCATGTCAAACACACAGTAGGCACTGATGGCACCGCAGCACAGAACCTTGCATCAAAAGCGCCGTAAGCATTGCCCCAGGCGCAGTCTGCTGTTGACACACGTGGCAGTTGAACAGAGCAACAGGCAGGCAGGCACACAGACAGATGCACACATAGACACACTGATATCGACAGACATACAGGCAGGCAGACAAACGGAGAAAGAGACAGCAAAACAGACCACCCAAGGGACATACACAAAAAGCAGACAAACAAGCCATAGATAGGCTCACGCAGAGATGATCAGTCACGGCCCCACAATAGTCTAATCATACAGAGACATACGTGTGGACAGACCTGCAGGTGCTGCCACCCCAGACCAGCTGGTGCTGCCACCCCAGATCTCTATTGTCGAATCAGCTGCCTTGATTCAGTGCTTTCTGGGTGCCCTGGGGGTCATTGTAGTAACCTTTCATGACCCTGGAGCCCTGAGCTAAAACAACCCCGTCCTGCCCATCTGCAACATCATGATAGGTCTCAGGGTCAGCCACCCTCAGTTTGGTCCCAAGAGTCAACCTGCCGGCAGAAAAGCAGGAGTAGCATATGCCTTAGCATGCATGCCTTAGGGCATCGCTGGCATACCTGGAAGCATATAACAAACCTTATATAGGAGTGTGCCAAGACAAACAGTATGCAAAGGATGCCTTTGCCAAAGTATGCCACTGGCTTGAGTTAAAGTGAGAGCAGCAGCAAATTTGCTCTTTAAAGAGCAGCATGCCTGCACGTCAGCAGGATTTTTAGTTGATCAGCTCCATTTTACATGACATATGCAAATTATGCATTTCTCTCGTCTTGCATATATCTGCAAGCTGAAGGAGGCTGGCATTGATCCATCAGAAGAAGATGCGGCCGACTGATGGCTGGCAAAGACAAGTGGCACATATGTCATATACTGCAAGGCATCAGTGGAAAGATAGGAGAAATGCATGAGGCATCATGCATTTGTTCCATGTTGCAGCTGATGCCTTGCAGCCGCTGACAATAGACCAGAGACCAGACTCAGCACCAAGCCTGTCTTGCAAAAGCGACCACACCCAGTGTTTCCTGGATGGCACCTGTGACGTCACCAGTTTCCTACACAGAGCTGGCAGGTCACCTCTGTGCAGAACTTGTGACGTCACAGGTGCCATCCAGGAACGCAGGCGGACAAAAGCTTTTTGGTTAAGATTAACAAGGTGTTGATCTTTAGCCACTTGCTTTCCTGGATTGCAGATCTGCAGCAGCAATGTAATCTAGCAGTGCATGCATGGCACGGTCTGATCCTGGCTTCAGCCAATTGCAGGCTAGGAAATGCACATCAGGCCACTGCAACAGCCAAATGTGAGGGCCTGCCTGTGAGCTGACAGTGTGAATGAACTTGACAAGTCGACTAACAATATCTGGCAATGAATGATGAAAAGTGCTGCAACCACATTAACTGCTCACAAACGTGACCACTGGGATGCAAAGTGTGGCACAAACAAATGGTGGCGTATGACACCGGTGCCGGCCTTTCCTGGCACATTCACACCTATGAACTGAACAGTCAAAACCCCTAGCTAGAGCATTTGTTGTCAAAAGAACCTTGTAGGCCTGGTTGGCAACAGATGTTCTGGCGAGAGGCTTTGAGTGGCCTCAGGCCAGTTCATACCTGTGAATGTGCCAGACTCTGAACCAGCATGTCTCTTGTGTTCTTGTAAAAACATAAATAGTAACTTTACAATCATAACTGTACATGATGATAATAATGGTCTGCTAGCGCCCCCAGCTGCAGTCATCATGACATTTGCTGAGGCAAGGGACGCAGCCAGCCAGCCACAGCGGCGCTGCTAGCCATGGACCAATCTGAAACACGTCATGTTGCGCACTGCTCCTGCCTCATGCACATTGTTGCTTCAAAGCAAGATCAATGTAGAAGGCTGACACAGAAACTGCGGGGCATACCATGAGCATCACATCAGCCTCCTCAACGACTGTCACTTGAACACCAGTCAAGTCCAGCATGTCTCTTCACCATTTGTTCAGCTTGCCAAAGGTGGCTGCCAGCATCTTGCTCCAAATCACGACTCCCCTGCGCGTCAGGCTTGGGCTCAAACTCAGAGCAGGAGGACAAAGCAGCATGTTTATACACCAGCAAATACATATCAGCTCCAGTTTGCATGAGAAGTTGACAGGTTGACAAGCAAAAGGGACAATGGCTATGCAAACGGCAAGGCAACAACGCTGAGTCAACTGCTCACTAATGTGAGCACTGGAGTCAACTGCGCACTAACGTGAGCACTGGGATGCAAAGAGCGGCACAAACAGATTGTGGTGTATGACAGACACTGGTACCAGCCTTTCTAGGCACATTCACACTTGTGAACTGACCTGGGCCAGTCAACGCCACAGGCCAGAACATCTGTGGTCAAAAGAACGTTGTAGGCCCCGGCCAACACACCCTGCATCACCATGTCTCTAGTGTTAGGTTGCTGTGATAACAGTTGGTCACAGTGCAACCTCAGCGCCCCCAGCTGTAGTCATCACAACATCTGCTGAGGCAGGGGACGCAACCAATCACAACAGCTATGGACCAATCTCAAACAGGTCATGCTGCGCATTGCTTCTGTGTTACGCACTTGTTGCTTTGAAACAGGATCAGACAGGGTCTGGACCAGCATAGCAAGCAGACAACGAGAGCTGTTGGCATCGCATTCTGTGCAAGAGAGACATGTACCTCATCATGCAGCCTGTCCAGCTGCGTGATGCTGTTGAGAACACCAGAGTGCAACTTTGTGAACTGTTGCTCAGGGCTGCACCCTCGTTTTCTGCAATAGCATCACGCAGATGGACAAGCTGCATGATGCGGTATAGGTGTCCCTTTCACAGAATGTGTGAATTGTAAGTGAAACTCATCATGCAGCCTGCCCATCTGCGTGATGCTGTTGCAGAACACCAGAGTGCAACTTTGTGAACTGCTGCTCAGGGCTGCACCTTAGTATTCTGCAACAACATTACGCAGATGGACAAGCTGCATGATGAGGTACAGGTGTCCCTTGCACAAAATGTGTGAACTGTGGGTGACACCCTTATGTTGGTGAGGAACCTGATTGTGGCAGCCAGAAGCAGAAACTTCTGGTTATGCCTTCTCCTCCTCACCATCACAACACATGCTTCAGTACTGGGTGCTGCTGACCAGCAAACCTAGGCTGCCAACGTCCATGGCCACATGCACAACATCTGGCTGTTCACCACTGCACATGTTGTGCTTCTTTGCAAGCCTGAAAGGCCAGGACTGTTGGGAGGACGGCATGCAAAATGACAAAGCTAAGGTGCTGCATAGACCAGGCCCCATGTTTTGCAAGCTTACATGGCCAAGACTGTTGGGAGGGCATGCATGATGCCAAAGCTAGCTTGCTGCATTGGTCAGCCACCAGGCCCATGCTGAAGCCTTATGCATACAACAGGCTGTACAGTAGACATGTTGAATAAGCTGACAAACCTGTGTAAGTTGCAGGCTGTGCATGACATGCAGCCCGGTGTGGCTGTTGAGCAGGTCATGACTGTGACCAGCCAGCCAGCTAGGCTGCCGTAAGGCAGGTTCCAGACCAGACAGATAGGCACAGCCTGTCTGTGCGAGTGTACACTGTCAGCATCAACAAGCTTTGCTGGGAGACCGTCATTCACAGCAAAGGTAGATTGCTCTGATGCAACATCACAGATTTGTTGATTAGTTGATACTGTTGCGCGCGCCTCATGTACGTGCTGCTGAAACTTGAGGATGCAGAATTTGTACTGCAAGAATTGCAACCTGGGGCTTACTTCATTGCTCAAACCATGCTTTGGTGACTACGTTGGTGGTATAAAGATATAATAAAAACAAAATTAGATATAGGAACACTCATTGTAGGAGTTAAAGCTTGCTATTTTGCTCAAGCCATGCTGTACTGACAGCCTCAATGCAGAAATAGCAGTCACCTGGGAAATGGTGCCAGTAGGGCTACTGTGAGCAGGGCCCAACCCAGCTGGGCGGTGATGGATCGGGGCTTCGCAGCCCACATGGGGTCCGCCCCGTTCTTCACCCTCCTGGATCTGATGAAGATTCCACTCAGGGCAAAGAAAAATGCGGCAATGGTGCGCTTGGCACTGGAGCCCCCCTTGATGGCTGCCTTCACCTATACCATATGGACCAGATGCATCAATGTAATGTTACTGTTGTTACTGTCAATTACTACGTCACTGCATGAGGTATGCACAAGCCTTCAAGCACCCCTGCTAGGGGTTTGTTTTCTGTGTAAGGAGTGTGGAGGTAAAGTGCGCCCACCTGTGCCTGGAGGGTGTCAATGACCGGAGGCGTACACACAAAGAACTGAGGGGTGAACTTGGTCAAGTCTTCTCTGAAGCGACAGATGCTGGTGTGGACCTGCTTAATGCCAAAGGAGTAGATGATGTAGCCACAGGAGCGCTCATAGATGTGCCAAGGCAGCAGCAGACTCAGGGAGCTCCCTCTTGGTGACAGCTATAAGAAGTGCTTCAGGTTGTTGAGCTGGTACAACAGGTTGCTGTGGGTCAGCATCACACCCTCCACCCACCAACACCATCAGCTTCATTCTGTCTCACTTGTGTTATACGTGGTCTTGATTTGCAAAGCGCTGGTGCAGGATCAATCACTTGTTTACTCATCACTCACTCAGCTGTGCACTCACTCGCTCAATCACTCAAGCGTTCGTGTGTTCACTTATACACCGCCCGTAATTGCCCGTAAAGCCAATTACATGCAATCCTGAGTATATCTGGGTATGAAGACTGGCTTTAGTAGTCAGCCCACTAACAAATGCTCCAGGGCATGGATGTGCAAAACACATGATCAGCACAGGAGCACAACAGCACAGCAGCAAAGACACACACGCACGCGCGCTTCATGGCAGATGAATGGTCCAGGTTTTGTGCGCTGCCACAAAGAAAAGCTGTTAGTCATCACGATGAGGCAGGGGATGCAGCCAACCACAGCAGCAGGCATGGACCAACCTAAAACATGTCCTGCTCTTGTGTCATGCACTTGTTGCTGTGAAGCAGCATCAGGGTCTAGACCAGCATAGCAAGCAGACACAGAAGAGACCTGGTGGCATTGCATGCTGTGCAAGACCTGTACCTCATCATGCAGCTTATCCATCTGTGTGATGCTGTTGCAGAAGACCAGAGTGCAACCTTGTGCATTGTGGGCGACACCCTTTCTGTTTCTGGCTTCCACCTTTCTGTTTCTGGCTGCCACAATCAGATGTCTCACCAACATGGCCTTCTGCTGGGCTGTGACAGTGAGCAGCTGCACAAGGTCAGGTTGGTCAGGAACCTGATTGTGGCAGCCAGAACCAGAAAGGACGCTCTTGACCAGCATGCCTGGACTGTCATTGCTTGTACCCACCTGCACAACATCTGGCTGTTCACCGCTAAGAATGCTATGCAGGTCTGCAGACAACAACAACCACCAGCTTGTGATGCTGCAGGCTCAAGTCAGAGCATAGACTGAATGCATCAGTGCTCAAACACATATATGTTGTGTGCACTGCCCAGGAGACAAATCAAGAATGATGGCAGTGACGGTATGTTATAAGTTGCACAATGCAAACACAGGCATCTGGTTCAATTTGTCTACCATGCGCAGTCCAGCGCTGCATGTGCCAACAGATTGAGATGCACCTCAGGTCTTCTGGGCCCCAGCAGTTGACCGGGGAAGCTCCTGTCTTTGTCTCCGTAGGTGGCGCTTGCGAAGATGAGCTGAGGTTGCCCTGGGTGGGGGGGCCCCTTAGCCTCATGATCCAAGACTGAGAGTCATTCATCATGCCCCCCTATACAGGACACACCTGGTCATTAGAGCGCTTGCTATGGGTGCAACAATAGTAATATGATCACAATGTAGACGCTGTCCAGGTCATGATCAGCTAAATACATGCAGGGTAACTTTTGCCTCTGCACAACATCCTAGGATCGAATTCGAACCCCTGCACATTAGGCTTGGGCTCAGACTGAGAGCAAGAGCACAGAGCAGCATGCTTGCACAGCAAATCTTAATCAACTTGCAAATCTTAATCAACTTGCCTTGACGCGTATCTGAAACCGGATGAGAGTGGCATGCTGTCATTGCAGCTCAAAGCAACTTGTGTTCACAAGAAGACCGCTGCTGTCAGCAAGAAGACAAGGTGCTCTCAAGGTGGCCACGCAGGTAACATGCAAATGCCTAGCTGCGCAATGTGCAACAAGACAATGTTACCATCAAACATGCTATACCTGTCATCATGGCTAGTGCTGGTGACCAAGTAGGCTCGAATGCGCCTCCAGGCTTGTCCAGCGCCTTGTGCCCAACAGAGAGCTTGCTTGAGCTGACTAGCAGGCTCTTGATCCAGCACCATGCACACTGCTTGCGTGTGGCCTTTTTGCTCCACCCTCATCAGCAGCATCATTGCTGTCAGCGCAGTCTTTCCAGTGCCACTTGCACCCTGCAGCACACAATGCCAGCACTGTTGATGAGTCTTTGAGTCAAATAGCTGTGAGACTTGCACAATGACACAGATGTCTCTGATGAGAAAAGGGCACATACATGTGTGTTCATTCGTACGAATGAACAAAAACTTATCATCTATATCTTATGTAGTAAGCTGCCATGTTTGCATTGTGCAATGCACCTTGCATGTATGTCCATATCTCAAATGAGCTCACTTCAAGGGCAGGCCTTGATGGGCAATGCAAACAAGTTCCACCCATCGGCATCCATGATGAGGATGCCGATGGACGGAAGTCATTTGCAATGCCCATCAAGGCCTCAAGCTGGACCCAGAGGGTGTGTGGAGACCAATTGTCTGGAGCCTTTATCTGAGGTATTACAATAAAGGCACACCCACTCTTGCAAAACGCTCTTTGTCATGGCTGTACAACAGGTCCATCTGTACGACCATGACAAAAATGAGCATATTGCAAGGGTGGGTGTACACACGCGCCTTTATTGTAACACCACAGATAAACGCTTCAGCCACATCAGGCTCAGCCAGGCCATATCAGGCTCAGCAGAACGACTCATGTCAGTAAAGGGACCAAGAGCTGCTACAGTGTACTACATCACTATCAGCTGTAATTTACAGGCTGTAAATGCATTGGGCTCAACCAGGTCCATCAACAAGATGCTGTAAGGTGACAACCACGTGTGATGATGGATGCAGTCAGTTGAATCGAGGACGACCTGCTGACACAAAACCAAGTCATTGTTATATTGGCAAATGTGCCTGCAGGACCTGCTCAAGTTGGTGCC
>JAABUK010012536.1_pt1 | contig 10780 bp, 10 predicted proteins | sample 5559141 | NCBI WGS metagenome assembly JAABUK01 (sample SAMN10711869, study PRJNA513367) | rock metagenome | isolation source: Antarctica rocks | place: Antarctica: Victoria Land, Pudding Butte nord | collected 2016-01-03
GTCGCCTGGTGTGCAGCGACCCTCGTGATCTTCTACCTGCTGACCTCGGCGGTCGGCGGTATCATCGGCGGCACGTTCAGCGCGCTCGGTAGCACGATCGGCGCCGTGGGCCGCGGGGCTGCCTCGGCCGTGTCGGGTGCGGCGCAGGCGGTGGATGGCGACGCGCTGCAGGCGCAGGTTCGCCGGCTTGTGAACCCGAACGATGCGCAGACGGCGCAGGACAACGTCGTCGGCTACATCCGGGCCAGCGTGAGCGGCGACAAGGCTGCTGCCGATGCCGCTCGCGACCGCGCTGTCGAGAGCATGGCACGGACGGCGAACATCAGCCCGGACGAGGCGCGGACCCGGCTGCAGCAGGCCGAGCAGCAAGCCCGGCAGGTGGCCGATCAAGCCAAGCAGAAGGTTCAGCAGGCGGCCGAGGCAACCCGCAAGGGTGTCGCCACGGCAGGGCTATCGGGCTTCGTCGCGCTTTTGCTGGGCGCCATCGCTGCCTGGTTCGGCGGCGGCATCGGCGCACCGCACCGCGAGGCGTCGCTGACCAGTCGCAGGATCTAATCGCGAACGGGGTGCACCGCTGGCGGTGCACCCCACCGTTCGCTACAACGGTACAGTACTACGATGAGCGTAAACTGTTTGTATGGGTGCCGCGCAAACCTCTGATATATCATACCAATTCTGACGTTCGGAAGATCCCTTCCAGCAAGTCTGTAACGTTTGGGGGCTCTCCGCAACAGGATGGTGGCCCGGCACGCAACGGGAAACGCGCCCGTCAGCGTGGAACCGAGATGTCACGATAAACCTGTTGCGGGCGCCCGACCTCACGCATAGAGACGCTATCCACCGGCGAGACCTTAGGCCGGAGTGGAGACCCGATGTGACCGCTCAGGCGACCAGCATACGCGCGATACGGACGTCCGGCCCCTGGCCGTCCCTTGTCATCGCCCGCTGCTCGCCTCCCGTCTCGAAGGTCGTCCATGAAGCCGTCCCCCAGGTCATCCGGAACTCAGCCCGCCTCATCCGCGAAAGTTCGGGCTGTCGCCCGCCCCAGGCCTCCAGGCACTCCGAGCGGAAACGGAGTCATCATTTATGGTGACCCGCACGGGCAGTGGAGCCCGCTGCTTCGAGCCTGCGAGGAGAGCAGACCCGCAGGCGTGGTCATCCTGGGTGACTGCGATCTTGACGTCCCACTTCGTCAGAAGCTGAAGCTCTTGTTCGAGGCAGGCGTGCCCGTCCGCTGGATCGCGGGCAATCACGACAAGGAGTCCAAACTCTGGCACGACCATTTGTTTGAGAACTACCCCGAGGGAAACCTCGGCTCCCTCGGCATCTGGCTGGGGGGCATGCACATTGCCGGACTCGGTGGGGTGTTCAAGGAGCGGATCTGGTACCCGCGCACCCACAGCGCCCAGCCACTGTTCCCCAACCGGGTAGCCTATATGCGGTCCCTGCCTCGCGCGAGCCGCTGGCGAAGTGGGCTACCGCTAAAAATGCGGGACACGATCTTTCCCGACGACGTCGAGAAGCTGAGAGCGCTGCGGGCCGACGTCCTCGTAACCCATGAGGCGCCAAGCACGCACAGGTTCGGCTTCGTCGAAATCGATCGGGCTGCGGAGCTTTGCCGCGCCCGTATCGTCGTCCACGGTCATCACCACAGGAGCGTGACCGGCCTCCTTCCCACCGGCGTGAAAGTCCGAGGGCTGGCGAAGGCTGAGGTCCTCAGGCTCCGTTTAGAGGACCTCGCATGATGCCGGACAGGGAACTTAGCTCGAGTTGGGACGGCGTGGGTCGGCAGCGCCAACTGGTGGCCGGAGAGAGGGTCGGCCGCTTCGTAGTCGTGCGGGATATCGATGGCCGAACCCATGCGATTGCGGCTGGATCGGTGGCTGCGCTGTGCCAGACGGACGAGGGAACCCTCGTGATGCTACCGGGCGGAAAGATGGTTCACGTTCAGCAGTCCATGGAGATCGTGCTGAATTGCATGGATGGGCGCCCGGTCGGGATGAGGGTGCCAGCATTGGGATCCCGCTACCCGGAGATGTCCCGTGGGTACGATCACACCCCGTTCCAAGTTGTCCATCATGTGCGCAGCCTTCTCCGGCGCGGACGCCCCCGTCAGGATGTGGAGGCCAAGGGGCGGCGGTCGCTCCGACAGATCGGCCGCAGAGGGAGCCTACTCGCGTGGAATACGCGCCAGGCAGTGAGTATCCGCTGCCTGCGTCACCAACCCTTTGGCGGCGGCGTCGTTCAACTGCCACCGGAGACGCTGCGGCGTCGAGACGAGGACTACTGCCTGCGCGAGCTCATGATGCCGTGCGGCGGCATCATGGGCCCTAGTCCGGCTGACGCTCAGACAGCCTCAAACTCGCGGACCCGAAACCAGTATTCGTCAGCGCGGCCTTCTGGTCTTCCCTCTTGCTGCCATAGAACGTAGGCGCGCTCGCGGAGGCGTTCATTTGTGGCGCGGTGCCAATACTCCTCGGACCGACCTTCGGGCCGACCGTCCTGCTCCCACAGGAAGTAGGCGCGCTCGCGGACCACGCGCTCCAAGCCAACCTTCGTCTCCGCATCGCGGTCCAAGTCGTCGCCGTAGGGAGCCATTTGGCCACCTCGGCCGACATGCATTCTAGCTGACAGCGTTTGAAGCTGCGCATCTGGGGCCAGCTGCTCGTGGGCTGCTGCCGCCAGTCCCTTGGCTTGGTATTCAGCATCCTCTGCCGCCCCATCCAGATCCCTCAAGGTGACCGGAAAGGTGTGCAGGACATTGCCGCCCCTGCTCAGCACATCAACCAAGCGCTCAGTCATCCCACTCTCCCCAGCCAGTCAACCGCGGCTCACGGGCTTGTCATAAGATAATTTGGAACATATAGATAGTCATATTGCATTGACTCAAAGTTCATTGTGGCGCCCTTGAGTTTTGGTGATGATTTCCGGCTTAGCATAAACCAGCCCGGACGACGGTTTTACAATCATCGGCGGCCCACGACTCTGCCCGATTTGATCACGTGATTTGCAATGAGCGGGCGCTTCGGCGAACGTGTGAGAGACGGAGCCGACGGGGAACGACGCCCGCGCGCGCCAACAAAGGAGCAATGAACATGGACGACATCAAATCTGCGGCGGCCGGACACCACGAGGACGCGGCCACGCAGCTGGATACGGCAGCGAGGCTGCATCGGGATGCTGCCAAGCAGTGCTTGAACGGCAACTTCGACAAGGCCCAGAGCCTCGCGACATCTGCAGCCGAGGCCGAGACGGTTGCCAACAGGCATGCCCTGCAGGGACTCGACCTCTACCGTCACCACGCCGAGGAAGTTGCCGAGCATAAGAGCGAAGTGGCTTCGGAGGTCGCGGCGCGGGAGGCCAAGCACGCAGCAAAGGCCGCTGCTGACTAAGGCTGGCATCTCAGCTTCGGAACGGAGAGCGGAATTGCGGAATAAGAATAATTCCGCTCTTGTTCTGGAATACCAGAGCGACCATCTTCTGGGTATGGCAGACTTCCGGTTGATCGATTACGACCACACCCGCAATGGCGCCCTTTACAATGGCCACCTCTCCAACTCAGGGGGGAGCACCGAGGCGCTTTGGACATTTGACCAGGGTGCCGAGACGATCACCCACTCCCCAAACCTGACTGCGGCGGCGTTCACCGACCTCTGGAATGGCATTAACGCCTCGGTCGCCTCTCGCGGCGTGTTCTGGCGCTATCTCGTTAGTGACCCGACCCGCCCCATCCTGCCTGAGGCAGACCATATTGTCGTTGCAGCCTCCGAGGTCGACGGCCGGAAAAGCTCGATGACTTTCATGGTGCCGATCGGTGTCAACGACCTGGAGTTCACCGATTGGCTCGAAGCGCTTGCCCTGCCAGCTTCGAAACCCGCAGCACTGGCCCCCTGAGCGTCTGCTCGGTAGTCAGCCGAACCGGAGCGGCGCCTCCTGTCGAATACGGTTCCTTTTCGGGGCGGCCGGAAGATCGCGATAACCCGAGACAGCCCACCCGATTGCGGAAGCCGGTCGGGTAGCTGCAGTCGGCGCGTAAAGAGCGCCCTGATCCGGGGGGCCTCGCTTGCTGACTGGTATGAACCGACCCCCTTCGCTCGGCCGTAGCGGAGGGGGTCGTGCCGGATTGGGTCAGACCTTATGCTCTGGGTTGGCCCCGCTGGTGTTCGTGCCCAGCGTCTTGTCGACGCCGCGGCTGACCATCGTTCCCTTCGGGTTTGCAGGCGTGCCGTCCGCCTGATCCGGACGCTCCCCGCTCATGTTCGTGCCAAGCGTGTCGTCGGCGGCACGCGTTACGGGATTGTCGGTTACGTCACCACGGACGGTCTCCGTGCGGTGCGTGCTCGATCCCGTTCCCAGCGACCCGTGACCAGGGTTGGCTCCGCTGATGTTTGTGCCGAGCGTCTCGTCAACGCCCCTGCTGGCCATCGTCCCACGCGGGTTTGCAGGCGTACCGTCCGCCTGATCGGGGCGTCCCCCGCTCAGGTTGGTGCCGAGGGCGTCGTCGGCAGCCCGGGTAGCGGAGTTGTCAGCTACATCGCTGAGACCAACCGCCCCGGCGCGGTAAGTGCTCGGGCCGGTGGTAGCCGACTCATGACCTGGGTTCGCGCCGCTGATGTTCGTGCCCAGCGTCTCGTCAACGCCCCTGCTGACCATCGTCCCGCGAGGGTTAGCAGGCGTTCCGTCCGACTGGTGCGGACGCTCGCCGCTCATGTTGGTCCCGAACGTGTCGTCGGCGGCCCGGGTAACCGGATTGTCGGCCAAGTCGCCCCGACCGACTCCGCCCGCGTAAGCAGAGGCCGCTGCTACCCCGGCAACACGTGTCGTTCCGGCGACACCTGTCGCCCCGGCATAAGTGGAGCCGGGGGACCCTGTTCCGCCTTTGAGGATCGATTGCGCCTGCGCCTCCATCTCGTCGCTGGCGCGCACTGAGACGAGCGTGCCGCCCCGTTCGATGTGCTCCGCGTAGCCCCGGGCCTCGGTCTCATCGATGCCAGCGCCCGTGAGCGATCCGAGCAGGCCGCCAGCGGCCGCGCCCACGCCAGCCCCGGCCAGGGTGGCCACAAGCCAGCCCGCTGCCACAAGGGGTCCAACGCCTGGAATCGCCAGGGCACCGATTCCCGCTAGCAGCCCCGCTCCCCCGCCGAGCACCGCCCCTACGGTCGCGCCGGTGCCTGTGCCTTTGGAGGTGTCATCCGTTGTGTCGGTGGCGGCGGTGCGTGTCCGGTCTCCCGAGATCAGGGTGATGTCGGAGTGGGGGATGCCTGCGCGCTCAAGCGCATCAACGGCGCGAGCGGCTTCGTCGTAGCTGTCGAATGTGTGTGAAACAACGCGCATGGCGTTTCCTTCCTTACTTCTGGTTAGGTCAGGAGGCGCCGACGTTGCCCTTGTAGTCGAGCCAGACCTTGACCGTGCTCCCGCCCTTCTTGGCGTTCCCGTGCCAAATCCCGTCCGCATCCTTTTGCAGCCCGGTCACCTCCGCGTACCCGTTGCCCTCGATACGGCGGCGTGCCTCGCCTTCGGTGAACGAGTTGGCGCCCTTCGCTGGCTGCGGGGCGTTCGCCGTCGTGGTCGAGACAGCCTGATTGCGGTCACCTGATGCGGCCGCAGGTCCAGTGTTCCGGTTTACGATCCCGGTCCCAGGCGCCGTGCCGGTGTCGGGGCTCACGCCTGAGGTGGTGGGCGGCGGAACAGGCCGGGCCGGAGCCGTCGTAGTCTGGGCCACGCTCGCTGTGGCAAGCAAGCTCCCGATCAGAGCCATCGCCGTAGTCAATACCTTCATCTGGATGAACCTCCCACGTCGCTCGGACGGACGCGTGCCAGCTACGGCTGACCGTGGTCCGCTACCTACAAGACGCGTGGCGCAGAGATGCGTTCCCGGATGCGGACGAGGAGCGGCTTCCGCAGGCCCCCAGAGATGCTGGCGTCAGTCAGCGACATCCGCCCGCGCTTAAGCCGACATCGCAGAGTAACAGCATTGCAGAAGTCTCGCCCAACATAACGCGTTCGTGTTCAGAACGCCGGGCACGATGGCTTATGCTGCGCTGCGACATAGGAGAGTAAACTTGACCCTTCAGAGCCTGATGCAAGCCGGTCCTACTAAGGCCAACGAGCTTTTTACGCGCCTTGCCGAGACCTCGGATACCGCTCTCAAAACCCGCGAGCGGATCTTCTCAGAGTTGAAGACTGAACTTGAGCAGCACGCGGCCCTTGAGGAGCAGCATCTGTTCCCCATCCTGCGCAAGCAGGCCGAGACCAAGGAGCTCGTCGCCACTGCTATCCGCGACAACAAGGATCTGCGCGCCAAGCTCTTGGCATTCGAGGCTCTACCAAAGAACGACGAGACATTCCTGTCCAAGGTCGCAGACCTGCAGAAGGCATTCCGCCAGCACGCCCGGGATGAAAAGCGCGAACTACTGCCCGCCGTCCAAAAGGCGCTAAGCGAGGAGCAGGTTCAAGGCATCGTGGAGAAGATGGAGGGCAGCCTGGCTGAGGCGGACCAAGCCCGGCAGGATCAGGTCGAAGAGAGGCGCACCACTGCTCGCCGTGAGCGCGAGGAGCGTGAACAGGCTGAAGCGCGCGCCCAGCAGGAGCAGGAGGCAGAGGAAGAGCGCCAGGAGGCAACCCGCCGTGCCGAGGCTGCCGCGCGCAAAGCTAGCCGGGCTGTAGCCCAGGCCACGGAACGCACTATCGAAGCTGTCGCCGAGGGGACCCGGGAGGTCGCCGCTGGTGCCCAGCGCATGACCGCTCGCGCGGTCGAGGCTGCGGGCGAGGCGGCGGGACGTTCGGTCGCCCTGACGTCGGCCGCGCCGCGCACCGGCCTGTTCTTCTGGGACATGATGATGGCCGGGATGGGCACCCAGCCCAGTCGTGCCGTGGCCACGAGCCAGGGGCACGACTCGGTGGAGGCACGGCAGGCACCCCGGAACGAGGAGGTGATCCCGCTCGCGGAGGAGGTCCTCGTGGTCGGCAAGCGCACAGTCAACACGGGCACCACGCGTATCCGCCGCTATGTCGTAGAGACCGCGGTAGAGCAGCAGGTGTCCCTTGTCCGTGAGCGCGTGGTGGTCGAGCGTCGCCGACCCACGACGAGCAAGGTCGCGGGCGACGCGCTGACGGAATTGACGGTAGAGGTCGTCGAGACGGACGAGGTTCCCGTGATCGCCAAGTCCGTCCAACTCCGCGAGGAAATCGTCGTTCGCACGGAGCGGACCGAACACACCGAGACCGTGCGCGAGACGGTTCGCCAGGACGAGGTGGAGATCGAGCAGGCCAACGCTCGAAAGTCTGCCCGGACCCGCGTCTAGGTTCGGCTCGGTCTGGAGTGCAGGGGCGGCTTTTAAGCCGCCCCTTTTCTGACTGGAAGGACGTCCTCGGCGGATTCTGGTTGGAAACTCGGTGTTCGAGTTCAACGGGAAGCAAGGAAGCGCGGCGCAGATCTGGGCGATCAGCGTTGGGACGGCAACACAGAACTAACAAGTGATGGCGCGTCGCTGTCATCCCGTCGGTAACTTATGCTATAAGACAGCTTACTTCTTTCGCGGTTTTCCCCTGCATGCAATCGTCTACCCCCACACCCGAAAGCATGTTGCAGGCCGCCATCACGGCTATGCACCAGGGGGGCGACAGACTTCTCAGAGCGCTCGACGAACTGCCAGCCCCAATCTACGTCACGAACGCGGACGGCATCGTCACCCACTTCAACAAAGCCTGCCTCGCATTCGCCGGGCGCACGCCGCGAGTGGGCGAGGACAGCTGGTGCGTCACCTGGAAGCTCTACACCGACCGGGGTGACGTCCTCCCCCACGACCAGTGCCCGATGGCCGTGGCGATCCGCGAGCGGCGTGTCGTCAGAGGGTGTGGGGCCGTTGCCGAACGACCTGACGGCACTCGGGTCCGGTTCATGCCTTATCCAACCCCGCTGCTCGATGATGACGGCAACCTCCTCGGCGCGGTTAACTTGCTGCTGGAAGTCCCCGACCGCCAGCAGCCCGAGGCTCTCCGGGCGCAGGCCGCCAGGTGCCGTCGTCTTGCTGCCTCCGTTTCCGACCTACGGACCACGGGGGTCCTGACCGCGATGGCGGCCGAATACGAGGAGCAGGCGCTCAAGCTCGAGCAGGTCCACTAGCTGAGAACAAGGGGGGCACCATCAGCATTGACCCTCTGCTCATCCAGCCGGGCGCGCCTACGCCTCCCGCTCCCAACCAAGATACCCTCCGGTTTTTGCGGCCCGCAAACGAGGGATGGTCGCGCGGAGCCGTCCGGATCCGGAGCCTTGTCGCCATCTAGGGCGTAATAGCGGGCCTGCTCCGTGCCTTCCCAGGACCCGGCGAGGATGCCGTGGAACGTGAGCGAACCCGACGCTCGGCCCGGGAACCTGCACCAGCCCTCATGCGCTGTTCGCACATGCACAAAACTCAGAAACCCCGTTTGGTCCTCAAGTCTCTGGCCGCAGGAGTGGCCGCAACTGGCGCGCTCGCTATCTGCAACCACCTAGTCGCGCGCCGCACAGAGCGCAGGCACCCGCCGGAGGGGTCGTTCATAGTAGTGGATGGGGTCCGCCTTCATTACAGCGACCGCGGCCACGGCAGTCCGGTGGTGCTGATCCATGGCAACGGCGTCACCGGAGCGGACTGGAACACGAGCGGCGTCGCGGACCTCCTGCTTCCCAAGCACCGAGTCATCATCTTCGACCGACCCGGCATTGGTTACAGCAACCGCCCGCGCGGCCCTGTCTGGACTGCCTCCCGGCAAGCTGAGTTGCTCTACAAAGCATTGCGCCAACTCGGCGTCGAGCGGCCGGTGGTGGGCGGCCATTCCTTTGGTTCCATCGTAGCCCTCGCGCTGGCGGTCCAGCATGAAGCCGAAATCTCCGGCCTTGTCCTGCTCAGCGGGTATTACTTCTGGACCCTACGGCCGGACGTGGTGCCAGTCATAATCGGAGCTCTGCCAGGGATCGGCGACCTACTGCGCTACACGGTGTCGCCTTTGCTGGGCTGGCTGCAGATGCCCTTGGTCAAGTGGGCTATGTTCTCCCCTCGGCGGGTGCCCGCGCAGTTCCGAGCGGAATACTCGAACGGCATGGCCCTGCGTCCGTCGCAGATTCGCGCGACCTCTGAAGACGGCGCACTGATGATACCCGGCGCCCTTGCCCTGCGCGGAAGCTACAAAGATCTGACCCTGCCGGTAGCCGTGATCGCAGGCGAGGATGACCGCGTGGTCTTCAAGAAGCGGTCCGAGCAACTCGCAGCCAACGTTCCAGGCAGCACATTGCAGATCGTACCCGGTGCCGGACACATGGTCCACTACGCTGCACCTGGGCTCGTCGCAGAAGCTGTGGAGGCAATTGGGCGCAGGTTCGACGAGCCCGTCGCCACTCTGGATGCTACACAGCCCTGGCTGACACACGGGCTCGCGGCGGCCTGAGCTCGAACGGGCTCGAAAGCCGCAGGAGGCCGCCGCGTCGGCGCGGTTGGCTACCCCGCCTCCTTCACAAAGCGCCTCTACGCTTCGTGCTCGGGTCCGGCGGCGTCTAGCTCGAGAAAGCGGCTGACCTGAGGCGCGCTGACGGGGCGCCGCGAGGAGAAATGGCGATCTGACGCGAGAGCTTGCACCGACCGCCACGAAGGGATGGCTCTGAAATTGTGGTCAGGGGTGGCGCTCGCCATACCAACGCTGCCCTTGAAGCTCAAAGCGGATCAGCAAATCCTGCCAGCATGGTTCGGAGGCCCGTCTCCCTGCACGTCGAAGCAGGGCGCGCCCTGATTGCATCGTGAAACGCACCTCTGTCGCCCACGAGCACCACCTGCTCCGTTGCCCTGGTAATCGCCGTGTAGAGCAGGGTTCTATCAAGGATCTTAGCACCGAAGACGGGCAGGATGACTCGGCGGAACTGAGACCCCTGCGCCTTGTACACGGTCAGGCAGTAGGCCAAGGCGAGGTTGTCGAGGTCAGCGCCAGCGACCGTGACTCGGCGTCCGTCAAAGTCGACCTCGACGACACCGGGGACAGGAAATCCGAGAAGTGTGCCGAGGGATCCATTCTGGAGGTCGCGCGCGTAGTCGTTCCGCGTGAACATGACGGGGTCACCAACGGCCAAGCTACGTTCGCTCAGCCGGAGCCGCCCGGGGGACATGATGTGCTGTAGATGCTCGTTGATGGCTTCCGTCCCGGCCGTCCCCTTTCTGACCGGCGACAAGACCCGGGTCTCGCCTCCGATGTAGCCAAGGTCAGAAAGCACGTCGGTCACCGCATGCACCGCGTCTTCGGCACTGCATCCGAGGAACGTGACGCCGCTTCGCACTCCCTTCGTGTAAGCAGGGACAATCGGAGTCCTGCCGTCGCGGACGGCTTGTGCGATCGGCGGGATCCCTGTCCGAGCCGCTTGCCGATGAACTTGTGTTAGCTCGGTCTTTGGGATGCCGTCCATGTCGGCCAGCAAGTGGAAGGTCAGCCCGAACTTGATCGGCGGCAGCTGATGAGGATCACCGACTAGGAGCAGTCGACAGCCCTCCCCGAGGCGCCGGAGAATGGAGTATAAGAGGGGCAGGTCGAGCATGCTCGCCTCGTCCACCACGATCAGACGGTCCGGCCCCAGCTGCAGCTTCCCGTTCTCGCAGGCGCGAAGAAACCCTGCGATGGTACGGGCTTCGCGTCCCGTTGCCTCGCGCATTCGCATGGCTGCCCGGCCGGACAAGGCCATCTGCACGACCGTGACCCCGCAGCGGTCAGCTGCCTGGTGAATGGCTGCCAAGGTGGACGTCTTCCCGACGCCCGCGCCGCC
>JAABUK010012538.1_pt1 | contig 10780 bp, 11 predicted proteins | sample 5559141 | NCBI WGS metagenome assembly JAABUK01 (sample SAMN10711869, study PRJNA513367) | rock metagenome | isolation source: Antarctica rocks | place: Antarctica: Victoria Land, Pudding Butte nord | collected 2016-01-03
CGCCCGCTCTGCGGAGCGTTCGCCGGCCAAACCGAGTTGGCAGCCGACGCGGACCGACGTCATACTCGATGACGACATGAGGATCTGATCACCGCAGCAGCGTCTGCCCCCCACTCGCCCGGCGAGCGCGTCGACCTCACGGGGTCCGTGCCCGGCGAGTTCGTCCTCAACTGTCTGGCCTGGTGATCGCATGACCTCTGCTCCTTCTTCCGCGCTCCACGCCGAATCCGGCCCCGCGCCGCTGATCGGCCTCGACCTGTCCCGCACCTTCGGTGCGCGGACGATCTTCGACGGCGTGGACGTGTCCGCGCACCCTGGCCAGCGGATCGGCATCGTCGGCGAGAACGGGGCGGGCAAGTCGACCCTGCTCCGCATCCTCGCCGGCGCCGACACACCAGATGCCGGCACCGTCGAACGACCCGACGACCTCGCCTACCTCCCCCAGGACCCTGCCTTCGACCCCGCTGACAGCGTCGGCGACGTCCTCAGGCAGGCACTCGCCGAGCTGCACGACCTGGTCGCTCAGGTGGAAGATCTCGGCGACCGTCTCGGCACCGAGCCCGAGGTCGCCGATGCCTACGCGCTGGTCCTCGACCAGGCCGTCGCCCGCGACGCCTGGGATGCCGACCGGCGAGCGCGCGCCGCCGCCGACGCACTCGGACTCGACGGGATCGACGACGACCGGTTGATCGGCACGCTTTCCGGCGGCCAGCGCACCCGGCTCGCCCTCGCGGCGTTGATGACGACCCGGCCGTCCTGCGTGCTCCTCGACGAGCCGACGAACCACCTCGACGACGCCGCCCTGACCGTCCTGGAGGACTTCCTCGTCTCGCTTCCGGGTGTCGTGGTGGTCGTCAGCCACGATCGCGTGTTCCTGGACCGGGTGTGCACCGCGATCATCGATCTCGACCCGAGCCACTACGGGACCGACGGCCATGGCGGCCGGCGCTCCACGGGCAATTTCTCCGACTACCTGGCGAACAAGGCCGAAGCTGCGGCCCGCTGGCAGCGCACGTTCGAGGAGCAGCAGGAAGAGATCAAGACGCTACGTCGAACCGTGGCGGTGGACGCCCGCCAGGTCGCCCACGATCGCCCTCCCTCCGACGGCGACAAGTACATCTACAACTTCAAAGCCGGCAAGGTCGCGAAGACGATCTCCCGGCGGGTGCACGACGCCGAGAATCGGCTCGAGCAGGCCGAGAGCAGTCAGGTGCGCAAGCCGCCGACGCCCCTGAGTTTCGAGTCGGCCCTCACTGCCCGGTCAAGAACCGATGGCACGGTGATCTCGATTCGGGATCTCGACGTGCCGGGACGCGCCCACGTTGACCGCCTGGACGTCTACGCCGGCGAACACCTGCTCGTCACCGGTGCCAACGGCTCAGGAAAGTCGACGTTGCTCGCGGTATTGGCCGGCGTGCTGAGCGCCCCGAGCGGTTCCGTGTCGGTGTCGGCGCGACGGGTCGGTCTCCTCACCCAGGACGTCACCTTCACCGATCCGTTGCTCAGCGCAGGTGCCACGTTGGCCGCGCACGTCGGCGAGGAGTTCGCCGAGGAACATCCGCTCGTCGAGCTCGGCCTGCTGCATCCACGTGAGCTGATGACGTCGGTGGGTGTTCTCAGCATCGGCCAGCAGCGGCGGCTCGCGCTGGCGATCCTGGTCGCGCACCACCCCGATCTGATGTTGCTCGACGAGCCGACGAACCACATCTCGCTGGTCCTTGCCGGTGAGCTCGAGGACGCATTGTCGGTAAGCCCGGGGACGGTCGTGCTTGCGAGCCACGACCGCTGGCTGCGCCGGCGGTGGAAGGGCCGGACCTACTCGATGGTCTCGGTAGACGCTTCGTCGGGCACCACCACAACGTCGTCGTAGAAGTCGTCGAGCCAGCCGCGCTCCACGTCGGTCCACCGCCGCGTGTGGCCGCTGGCCGGATCGAAGGCGACCACCACCGTGCGGGCCCGTGCGTAGACGGTTTCCCCATCGTGTATCGAGTACGCGATGGTCGCCGAGGCCGCGCCGATCCGCTCGACCCAAGTCGAGACCGGGGCGGGCTCGGGTCGGAACGTCAGCGGTGCGACGTAGTCGATCTCGTGCCGGGCGACGACGACGTCGCCCTCGAGCGTCGTGATGCCCTGCCGGGACGCGGCGACAAAGAACAGCGCGACCCGGGCTTCCTCCAGCAGGGTGAGGAACCGGACGTTGTTGACGTGCCCGTAGGCGTCCATGTCGGACCAGCGCAACGGGCAGGCGTATACGTGACGGGGCATGGGGTCATACAACAAGGCCGACGCGTCACACCCGGTGTCGGGGTGCCGCGTCGGCCTGGGAGTTGGTGCGGATCGGCCCGGCTATCGGGCCCGGCGGATCAGGCCTTGGCAGCCTGGACCGAGAGGGTGATGTCGACCTTGTCGCCGACGAGGAACTTGCCCCCGTCGAGCGGGACGTTGAAGTCGACGCCGAAGTCCTTGCGGCTGATCGTGGTCGACGCGTCGAAGCCCGCCTTGGTGTTGCCGAACGGGTCGGCGTCGACGCCCACGAACTCGGTTTCGAGATCGATGGAGTTGGTCTTGCCGTTGACCGTGACGTCGCCGGTGATGACCCAGTCGTCGCCGTCGGGACGGATGCCGGTGGAGACGAAGGTGATGGTCTTCTTGTCCTCGGCGAAGAAGTCGGCGGACTTGATGTGTGCGTCACGCTGTGGCTGGCGGGTGTTCACCGAGTCGACGTCGATGTTGACGTCGAACGAGCCGCGCACCTTGGTCATCAGGTGGCGGACGACGAAGCCGACCTCGGAGTGTGCCGGATCGATGGTCCACGTGCCGGTGGTGAGGCCGGCGTCGCTGAGTGTGGTGGTCATGTGGTGGTCTCCTAGAACGAGTGCGGGCGGCTCTGACGGATGGCGGCAGTTCGGATATTGCAGCAGTCGGACGGAGTAGAAACCGTCCAACGTTCAACTGACTTCCTGAACCGTAGCAGTTATCATTGAACTGTCAACTGTATGCGTACACTGGTTCCATGCCTGAGACGACCTCACTCGAGCCGGCCAACGACGTGCGCTGGCTCGACGACAACCAACAGCAGCACTGGCGCTCCTACATGCTCGGGACCCTCGCCCTGTTGGAGAAGCTCGACCGCGATCTCAAGCCCCACGACCTGTCGCTGTCGGAGTACGAGGTGCTCGTCCGGCTCTCGGAGTCTCCGAACCACACGATCCGGATGGCCGATCTCGCCAGCTCGACCAACCAGTCGCGCAGCCGGCTGACCCACACCATCAGCCGGATGGAACGCTCCGGGCTCGTCGAACGCGTCGCGTGCGACGCGGACCGTCGTGGTGTGAACGCCGAACTCACCGAGCACGGCCACGCGGTCCTGGTGGAGGCGGCGCCTGCTCATGTCCGCAGCGTTCGCGAAGGCCTGGTCGATGTGATCGATCCCGAGGATTTCGCCGCGGTCGGGCGCGCGTTCGCCGCGGTCCGTGGGAAGCTGACCTGCGAGTAGCACCCGGCAGCTGCTCACCCGGGACTAGCACTCAGCGGCACTTCAGCGGCGCGGTGTCGACAGCGGTCGAGTTCGAGGTCCCAGCCCGAGGCCGGAGGTGCAGACGTCGCGTCGACGGCCAAACCGGCGAGTAGCCCGCCGATGCATCGCGCCTATGGGGTTTTGGACACCTGTCCGGTCGTCACCTGGGTCCCCCCCCCCCCCCCCCCGCGCGATGTCAGAACGGTCGGCCGGGCCCGGCTCGATGCTGACGCTCTTGACCTTCGAGCCAGGCCTCAGTACTCGTGCCACGTCCGCTGCTCGGGTGACCGCTTGCCGACCGCGACCGGCCCGACCCACACCAGGTCGTCGAGGTTCACGACCACCGCCTCCTGGGTCGATCGGGCGATCACCGCCACCACCTAATGGTCTGGATCGGGGTTCTCCTCCCGATGCGGAACCCACGGCGGCACGTAGACGTAATCTCCGGGCGACGTCGTCAGACGGGTCTCGGTAGCGTCCTCGAGGAAGACGAACTCCGGATGTCCTTCGAGCACGTAGATACCTGTCTCGGAGGCACCATGGTGATGACTAACGGACCCGGTCGAGGGCGGAACGATGGTCTCGCCATCCAGATCTCGCTCGACCCGACGGACTTGCCGGAAATCGCCTCCCGCCGGCGCATTCCGCTTGTCTGCAAGGTGTCTTCGGTGAGATCAGCAGCATGCACGTGATGCAGGTGCCGGTCTAATTCGACACCGGTCGGCTCGGTCCCTCCCGCGGGCCCTGCCTGATCGTGCGCGGCGTCGTCCGATTCGCTGACAGCCACGTCTCGTCCTTCCGGTTTCGTCGGCATCCCGAGCTACTGGTCAATACCGGCCATCAGTGCCCTCCCGCGATGTCAGCGAGTGAGCCGGCGGTGCGTGACCCGCCTCGGCTCCGAGCCGTTCGATCTTGTTCGTCTCGTAGTCGGCGTAGTTGCCCTCGAACCAGAACCACTTCGCGTCGTCGGCGTCGTTGCCCTCCCACGCCAGGATGTGCGTCGCGGTGCGGTCGAGGAACCAGCGATCGTGGGAGACGACCACCGCACAGCCCGGGAATTCCAGCAGCGAGTTCTCGAGCGACTGGAGCGTCTCGACGTCTAGGTCGTTGGTCGGTTCGTCCAGGAGCAGCAGATTGCCGCCCTGCTTGAGGGTCACGGCCAGGTTGAGCCGGTTGCGTTCCCCACCGGAGAGAACGCCGACCGGCTTCTGCTGATCCGGACCCTTGAACCCGAAGGACGCGACGTAGGCGCGGCTGGGCATCTCGAAGTTACCGACCCGTAGCCAGTCGAGCCCGTCCGAGACGAGCTCCCACACGGTCTTCTTCGGGTCGAGTCCGCCACGCCCCTGGTCGACGTAGCCGACCTTGATGGTTTCGCCGAGGCGCAGCGAGCCGGAATCCGGCTGCTCCTCCCCTACGATCATCTTGAACAGCGTGGTCTTGCCGACGCCGTTCGGACCGATGATGCCGATGATGCCGGCGCGCGGCAGGGTGAACGACATGTCCTCGATGAGCAGCCGATCGCCGAACCCCTTGAACAGGTGGTCGACCTCGAGGACCACCGAACCGAGCCGCGGGCCCGGCGGGATCTGGATCTCTTCGAAGTCGATCTTGCGGGTCCGCTCGGCCTCGGTGGCCAGTTCTTCGTAGCGTCCGAGCCGGGCCTTGTTCTTCGCCTGCCGCGCCTTGGGGCTGGACCGCACCCATTCGAGTTCCTGCTCGAGGATGCGACGGCGCTTCTCGTCCTTGCGGCCCTCGACCTTGAGCCGTGCCTGCTTCGACTCGAGGTAGGTCGAGTAGTTGCCCTCGTAGGGGTGGGTTGCGCCACGGTCGAGCTCGAGGATCCAGGTGGCGACGTTGTCGAGGAAGTACCGATCGTGGGTGACGGCTAGGACGGCGCCTGGGTACTTCGCGAGGTGACCCTCGAGCCACTGCACGGACTCGGCGTCGAGGTGGTTGGTCGGCTCGTCCAGGAGCAGCAGATCGGGCTGGCTCAGCAACAGCTTGCACAGCGCGACGCGGCGGCGCTCACCGCCGGAGAGCTTCGTGACGTCGGCGTCTGGCGGTGGCAGACGGAGTGCGTCCATCGCCTGCTCGAGCTGGTTCTCGAGGTCCCAGGCGTCGACGGCGTCGATCGCTGTCTGCAGATCGGCCATCTCGGTCATCAGGGCGTCGAAATCGGCGTCGGGATCGGCCATCTCGACGGAGACCTCGTTGAAGCGGTCGAGCAGGCCCTTGGTGTGCGCGACACCCTCCTGGACGTTCTCGAGCACGTTTTTCGACTCGTTGAGCTCGGGCTCCTGCATGAGGATGCCGACCGTCTTGCCGGGCGCGAGCATCGCATCGCCGTTGGACGGCTGCTCGATACCGGCCATCAGCTTCAGCAGCGTGGACTTACCGGTGCCGTTGGGCCCCACCACACCGATCTTGGCGTCAGGCAGGAACGAAAGGGTGACGTTGTTGAGCACCACCTTCTCCCCGAGAGCCTTGCGGACGTTGCGGAGCGTGTAGACGTACTCGGCCACTGCTGAATTCCTCTGCTGGATCTGTGGTGCCGCGGGACTGACCCATCCTGCCAGCACCCGCGAACGTCACGAAACGGGTTCAGGTGAGAGGCATGCCCCGCTCGATGAACTCGATCGCGCGCACCGACTGCGAGTAGTCGTAGTCGGGACCGAGGACGGCATGCATAGCGCCGGTCACGGCTCCGCCGAAGACGCGCAGTTCGAAGTCGTCGGACGAACGACCGAGCCGGTCGGGGAGGCCGTCGGCGATCAGGTCGACGTTGCGGTTCATCACGTCGAAAAGCGCGATCCGCGGTTCCGGCACCGTTGATGTCAAGACCCATCGTGTCGTCTGTCGAGCTCCGGTCACGCCGCGCTGCGGCTCCCCTCGACCGCGCCGACCGGCGCAACTCGCCGACCGTCGTCGGCTATCGGCTCGGATTCCGCTTCGGCGTCACTGGCCTCGGACGGGTCGTTCGTCAGCTCCTTGCGGACCCTCGCGAACCGGGTCTGCCCACGGTTGAGGTCATGGCCGACTGCAGAAGCCTCGACCTCGACGCTGATCCCGTTCTTGTCGTCGCGTTCCCAGGGCACGACCCGCAACTTGCCGGTGATCACGATCGGGTCGCCCTTGGTCAGTGACGTGACGACGTTCTCCGCCAACGCCCGAAAGCAGGCGACGGTCACGAAGGTGGTGCGCTCGTCGATCCACTGACCAGTGCCCCGATCGAAGTGCCGGGGCGTGCAGGCCATCCGGAAGCTGGCGAGGGCAACCCCCTTGTCGGTGCGGGCGAACCGGACGGCGGTGGCGACATTTCCGGTCAGCGTGACCGTGGCATCGTTCATGGGCTTCTCCTTCGCAGGACGCGGTCCGCGCCGATCGGCGTGGACCCTCGTTGGTGGACGACCACCAGCGTGTCCCGCCGACCCCCTGTCGTTGCCTCGAGACGTGCGACCTGTGGGTAACTCCACGATCCGTGCGGCTGTGGACAACTTGGGAACGCGCCTCAGCGCAAGAGCGCCGTGAGCGCAACCCGGCAGCTCTCGTGCTCGGACAGAACGCGCTGGACCGGCTCGACGATCGCCTCGTCGGACACCCCCGGCGACCGACTCGGTCAGCCGCTGCCGAGCGAGCTCGCCGCGTCACGGCCCCGACCGCACCACCTGCTCGGGCGGCTGCAGCGGAGTAACGCGCGGCTGACACCACGAACAACCAGAGGTCTGAAGCAGCGAGAAGCTGTCGTGCCAGTTGACGCTTCGCTGTTGCCACCGAGTCCATGGCCGGAGCGTCGAGGAGACCGATGCCCTTCGGCGCCGAAGCCGACGCGACGAGCTGGACGGCCACGTCGCTGTCATTTCCGTCGGCGACACCGACGCGCAACCTGTGGGCAAGAGCTGGTCGGAGGCAAACCACGAGCCGTCGGCGGGGTGATGGACGAGCACCGGCAGGCGGGTGGTGGGCCGCAGCAGGCCTGCGCTAGATACCGGCGAACCGACCAGAGCGTTGACGAGGGTCGACTTGCCCGCGCCGGTCGAGCCGCCGATCACGGCGAGCAGCGGCGCGTCGAGGAGGGCCAACCGAGGGAGAACGCAGTCGTCGAGCTGATCGACCATGGCGTCACGCACATCCTCGGCTGCCTCGGCGCCGGTCGTCTGCAGTGGGAATGGGACGCGGACGAGCGCATCGCGAAGCAAGTGAAGTGCTGCCGACGGGTCGACGGTCCCCCGCGTCGCCTTGACTACTGTCGCAGAGTAACGGCGAGGAAGCGCTGCGCAGGATCGGCCTCGCTGGCCCGGACGCATGCAACCCTTAGGATCCTCGGGTCAGCGTCCTGCCCTCGTAGCTCAGATGGATAGAGCAGCGGCCTTCTAATCCGCCGGTCACAGGTTCGAGTCCTGTCGGGGGCACCGGTAACACACCAGGTCAGACCCCATCATGGGGCGTCAGGCGCACCACTCACGACTCCTTGCGACACGCCGCGTGCCACGTCCGTGCCACTCGAAGCGGAGCTCGCATGCACCAGGTCGAGACCCGCGGCGATCTCGACATCGCGTCCAACGACCCGTCTCGCGTAGTGCTTCGTTGTGATCGTCGCCTTCGAATGACCCAGCCGGGCCGCGATCTCCACGGGCGACCACCCCGCGTCATACAGCCATGGTGCGTGGGAGGCACGCAGATCATGCGGCCGAGCGTCCAGACCCGCAGCCTTCACGGCAGGAGTCCACACCCGATGAAGAAAGTTCGAATGCCGTACCGGCAATCCTTGCGGGCTGACGAAGACAAGCACCTCAGGACCGGTCCACGTGGCCGACGACTCAAGGTGCTCAGCCAGCCGATCTGACAAGAAGCCCGGCATCGTCACTATCCGATGCTGATGCGACTTCGGCTCCTCCATCGTCACCACACCAGCTGCCTCCGACAGCGACCCGGCAACGATCAATCGGCGCTGCGCTGTCTCAACGAATCGTCGGCGCAAACCAGCAGCCTCGCCGAATCGCAACCCCGTATACGCCAAGACGAGCACGAACAGGTCATACGGAGGCCGAAGCACCCCGGCCAATTTGGCAACGTCCACCGGCGAGAGGACGCGCGGTTCATACTCCGGAATCCGCGGCAACCGAATCCCGCGGCACGGAGTCACTGCCAGCACGCCGTCCATCTCAGCCGACCCCATCATCTGCGATAGCAATCGGTATGCCTGTCGAATCCTCGACGCGGACATCCCCGACGCCACCAGCTCCCCCACCCATCCCTGAACGAGCGGGCGCGTCAACTCCCCGAGCGCACGGACTCCAAGGTGCGGACCAATAACCGATCTCGCCAAGCTCTCATAGCCCACCCGCGTCTTCGGCTTCAAATTCGGCAGATCCCGCAGCCACAACGTCGTCCACTCCTCGAGTGTCACCCGACCCCGCCGCTCGTCAATCCACGTACCTCGCAGCAGGTCAGACTCCAAGCCTGCTAGCCACTTCTCCGCATCGCGACGACGAGCGAACGTATGCGGTGCCGCCAGTAGCTCGCCCTTCGGCGTCCGATACCGAGCCTGCCAACGACCAGAAGGCAACTGCCGTACCGCGCCAAATGCGCGCCGACCCGCCACCGTCAGCCAGCCAACTGTGAAAGCTTGTCCACATACTCATACAGCGCAGCCGCCGGCACACGACGCACAGAGCCGACCTTCACCGAGCGAAGCGCACCCGACCAGATCAACGAATAAAGCATGCTCTTACTCAAACCCGAGACCTCGGACGCCTCGTCCAACGTCAACAACAACTTCTCCATGACCTCTCCGCCCGTTGATGGTTGACGTCCTCCCGATTCGGAAGGATGTGTCGGTCCGCCCGGTCAGCGTCAAGGCCGCCTCCGGCGTCACTTCGTGATTCCACTTCGTTCCAGCCCTGACCCCAACCGACCAGACCAACAAGCAGCAGGGATCGGGAGGCCGCCACGGATTCAGGCCACTGTCCGGCGATCGGCCGCCTTGGTCAACCGGTGCTCGCGGGCACGCGCTGCAGTGTCGGCCGCGAGTGCGGCGTCGCCATTGGTCAGCCAGCCCATCCCGACGAACCGCCACGATCCGACTACCAGGGTCGTGTCCGCGGAGTCCTCGGGCAGATCGTCGATGTCGGCTGCGCCCGTCAGTGCGGAAGATTCGCCATGCCGCTTGAAGGTTCGGCGTGCTTCCCGTAGGGAGGTGAGCGTGACTGAGAATGCGCGGGATGCGGTGCCGAACCGGCCGCGGAACCCGAGCGCGTCGACCCAACGTGACAGCCGGCTATACGGTGCGACCGTGTCAGCATCGACGCCATCACCGGGTTCACGGGCAGCGGCCCGGGCGAGCCTTTCGACCGTTCGGCGGACGCGACGCAGATGCGCTTGAGCACCGGCGCCGGGCTCCAGGTTGGTGGCTTTGGTGGCGTACTTGGCGATGTAGGCCGCGACCGTCCTCGGGGTCATTGCGGTCAGCCTGGTCGTGCACGACACGCGCGTCGACCTGGGCACCGAACCGCAGCTCGACTCCGGGGAGCGAAGGACCGTCCTCGGGCGACGTGTAGCGGACGGCGCCAGCCGATGTGCGGACGAGCTCGGTCAGATCCTCCGCTGACACGTTCGCGAGCGGCGCGGGCCATCGGTCGCCGTCGACGGGTGGTCCGTCGAGACGGATTAGGGCGTGAAAGTGGATGACGCCGCGGCGTTGGTACTCGGCGACCTTGGCGAACTGCACCCGCACCAGCCTGCGACCCGCTTTCTCGGAGACGCCCAATCGCTGAGCGAGATGCCGCCGAAGGGTGATGGTGAACCGCCGCCACAACTCCGGTGCCCACCACTGCCAGATCACGTGGCTGGTGTAGTCGTAGCAGTCGGGACACAACGGCTGCCCCACCTCCTGGTCGTCTGCGGTGTGGATGCGCATGCACCACGTTGCCCGTCCATGCGGACACAACGCGAGAGATGAGCGTGCTCGGCAGCGGCGGGCCTTCCGACCGTTCTTGACACACGAGTGGACGGCACCGAACGATGGCGCGGTCAGCGTCGCGAACACGAGCGGATGGCGGCGCACGTCCTCGGGGACGCCTTTACCGCCGACCATCCCCGCCGACAGCAGGTGCCACAGGTCCCCGGCGTACTCCGTCGAGCAGGACGGGCATACATCCGCGCGTCGGTTCCCACACCGCACATAGGCCACATGATCCGGCTCGGTGTCTGACGCATAGGTCTCCAGCACCTCACCCGTCGCCGAGTCGATCGTCGACGACG
>JAABUK010012540.1_pt1 | contig 10779 bp, 8 predicted proteins | sample 5559141 | NCBI WGS metagenome assembly JAABUK01 (sample SAMN10711869, study PRJNA513367) | rock metagenome | isolation source: Antarctica rocks | place: Antarctica: Victoria Land, Pudding Butte nord | collected 2016-01-03
ACCGCTCCCCCCCTTGACACATCTCCGTCGTCCGTCATCGCCCGCCCCCGGACACCCCCGCACTTTCGACCCGCGCGCGAATTGCGGGATCGCGGGTGGCGCGGCGGCGGCGGCGGGGCAATGCTGAGAAACGCCGCGCGGATGGCGGCGGGGTAGGCGGGGAGGGCGGCGATGGCGGGGGGCGGGTGCCTGCGGCGGGCGAGTGTCGTGGTCGGGTGGGCAATCTTCCTGTGGGGCGGCCTCATGGTCGTGGGGTTGGCGCTGTACTGGTGGACGGGGCCGACCCCGCCGTTCGCGACCGTCGCGCCCTATCTCGCCCTGGCGACCGTCGGCGCGGCGCTGATCTGGGCCCCCCTCCTCCCGGGCTGGGCCGCCGTCGGCGCGTTGTGGCGCGCCCTCGCGGGGCTGGGGGTGCTCGCGCTCGTCGCGCTCCCCCTCGCCCGCCCGGCGGCTCGCCCGGCTCTCGCCGCCCTGGTCGCGGCGGGGGCGGTCGGCGCGGCGCTGGCCTGGCGGGCCCACCGCCGCGCCCTGCGCGTCATCGTGGCACCGTACCCCCGCAGCCCGGACTGGGACGCCTGGCTCCATGCCCTGCCGTCCGGGCAGGATGCCGGGCGGGCGGGCGAGTGGTGGGTCAACAACCGGCTCGACGCCGCGCTGCCGCGCACCGCGGACTACGTCGTCCTGCACAACGTCGACCTCGGGCGCGCCGGGGACATCGACGCGGTCGTGATCGGCCCGACCGGCCTCTGGGTCGTCGAGGCCAAACTGTGGTCCGGCGAGCATCACCTGGAGATCACCGGGCCGTGGATCCGCGTCCCCCACTTCCGCGACTTCACCGACCCGCATGACCAGTTGGTAACCCTGCTCACGCTGGTGCGGGACTACGTGGCCGCGCGCGCGCCCGAACTGGTGGGGGTGACAGGAGCGGTGCCGCAGGGGCTGCTCGTCTGGGCGCACCCGTACAGCACGGTCCTGGCGGTGCGCGGCCGCCGCCACTGGCCGGTCCTGTGGCTCGATGCGGCCATCCGGCGGATCCACCGCCGCCGGCGCGGTCGGCGCCTCAGTCACGCGCAGATCGCCCGACTCGTGGCGATCCTGGCCCCGACGGCGCGGGCGATCGGGGACAACTGACGCGGCCCGCGCCACTACTCGTCGGGGGCGGGTTGTACGAGGGGGCGGGTCAGGCGGACCTGGTAGGCATCGCCGCGGCGCTGCGAGACGACCAGCGTGGTCGCCTCGAACGACACCTCCCAGGGCTCCCCTTCCAGCAGCGCGATGGCCGCGGGCGGGGGCAGCGTCGTCCCGCGCACCGCGTGGAGGTGGGGGTGCGCGTCGGCCCAGGTCGGCCATACCGGCGTGGCGAGCGGGTGGAGGGCGTCGTGGACGGCGTCGTACCACTCGCGCAGGGCAGGCATCGGCGCGACCCGGAGCAGGATCGTGTGCGCGGTGGGCGCGTCCGGGCGATAGATCGCGTTGTACGGCCCGGCGGCCCGGATCGGGACGGGCGGCCCGGCGAGGCGGCGCAGCGGCGCGACCAGGTCGGCCGCCGGGTCGTGCGGCCGGAAAGCCCCGATGGTCACGTGCGGGTCGGGGTTCGGGGTGCCGCCCGTGAGCGCGGCCATCCGGCGCGTCACCGGATGTACACCCCGCGTGTGTGGGAAGAGTATGGCATACCACACCGTCTCGTCCATGTCGTCCCCCCCCGCCGCGTGGCGGCGCCGTCGGTCGCCCGCGCCTCACGCACTCTCGGCGTAGGTCATCGTGCTGCCCGTCACGAGCCGCGCGTCCCGCAGCCGGTCCATCGCGATGACGAAGTCGTCGCGGCTCCACATCTTGGTGAAGGCGAAGGTTTGGCCGTCGGCGTGGACCAGCTCCCCGTCGTCGCCGAAGACGCGATGCGGCTCGTACACCCGCCCTTCGTCCGCGCGTTGCGCCGTGAGTGCCGCGCGGAAGGCCGCCGCGTCGAGCGTCCCCGGCGCCGCGCGCCAGAGGTCGGTGTGGGTGCGCCAGTCGATCGCCCGCGTGATCCGCTCCGGCGTCACGCCGTGCGCGCAGAGATGGCGGACGACCAGGAAGATCGCTCGCACCTTCGCCAGCCGCGCGTGCACCATCCCGTCGATCGCCACGTCGTACTTCGTGAGATCGCGCGCGCTCGTACCCGCGGCGCGCTCGGCCTGCTGCGCCTTGCGCTGGATGCGTACCTGGTACTCGGCGGCTTCGGGGAGGGGGACGAGCTGCTGCACGTCGACGAGCAGGTGCTCCGCCAGGCGGTACGGCTTGATGCGGATGCAGCGGATGTCCAGGTTATAGGTCGCGGTGAGCCAGAGCACGGTCGAGGTCACTTCCCTGTCGAAGTCCATCGAGGCTAGGACGATCCGCACGCGTCGGTTGAACCCGGCGTCCTCGGGCTCGTCCCAGCCGAGGTGGTCGAGGAGCGTCCGGCGCGCGTCCTCGTCGCGCCCGCGCTGGCGCAGGTAGGCGTCGAACGCCTCGACGGCCTCCGCGAACGTCAGGGGCGACACCATGGCGGCGTAGCGCAGCGCCTGCAGTTCCATGTGGCCGCCGTCGTCGGTGCGTTTCAACTCGATCACGACAAGGTTCCCGTCACGGTCCACGCCGAGGAGGTCGATGCGGCGGTTGCTGTCGGTCCAGCGACCGAACTCCTCGGCGATGATCAGCGTGTCCGCCGCGAGGACGTCGATATTGTCGCGCAGGAGTCGTTGCAGATCGCGACGCTCCAGCAGCCGCTCGCGCGCGAAGGTCGTCGCGGCGACCTCGCTGAGCGCCGTCTCGGTCACCTGGAAAATCGCCATCCCCCCTCCTCGTTCATGCGGTGCCACCCCATTCGTGGATCGCGTCCGCAGAGCGGTGGCACCCGCCGCTCACGTCTTAGGGTAGGCCACACCGTGCGCCGGGGCTGTAGCCGGATAGTCCCGATGTTTCCCCGTTTGCGGCACTCGCGGTGCCGTACACCCGCGCCGATGTACCCGATACAGCTGCAGCAGTCACACTGCCTCTGTGGTCCCATGTGCCCCACTGCTGTGCCTTTCACCAGGGGATGCACCTGAGGCTCACAATTGCCCCGGAAAGGCCTAGCGGCGCCTCTCCGGGGCAATTCTTTTGTGCAACTCAGGTTCAGCCCATGCAACTGGGGCTCACCGCAACCACTTTAGCGCAACCGGGGCGCACTTCTTCGCGCAACTAGGGCTTAGCTGAGCCTTTCACTAGCCTATGCGACTGAGGCTCAAATCTCGCGCTGACTGCGGCTCACCCGGCGACGCGTTCGTTGTGCGCTTTATATTCCTTCTCTCAATCGGCCCGCCCGGCACTGACTCGTTTGCATTGGCACAGGAGACTGTTCTGCCGATATCCGCCGGCCTTATATCCGGGCGGTCTTCGCTGCCTTCGGTGTCTTCTGAATGTCCCTTGACAGTGGGTTGCCACCGTGTAAAACTACGATTTACATACAAGTTCATCGGTGTTTTAGAGGGGAAGCGCATGATGCGGTCGAACAATGCGCTATGCTTTCCGCGCATCAGCAGAGTAACGCTGCAACGCTTTTCCTTGTATTCCTCGGCAGCGTCGATCACCGTGGATATGCCAATTGACGGAGTATTCTGTCTGGCTGGCGCGAACGGCCTTGGGAAATCGACATTCCTCGCAGCGCTTAGCTATGGGCTTACGGGTATCGTGGCCGACCCGGCGCGTACATTTAAGTCAGTGTCCGAGTGGGAGGTGGCGGCATTCGCGGGGGCCGAGGCTGCCCTCGCCCGCGCCCTCGACGCGCGCGTCGGCCCCGACGCCCTCCTCGGCGCCCCGCGCACGTTCGCCGAGCTGCGCGGGCTCCTCCAAATGGGGGGCCAGCGCGCACCGGAGCTGCTCGCCCGCCTCGCGGAACTGGTGGCCGTCGGCCTGGTACTCCGCGGGTATGCCCTCCCCTGCCCGCGCTGCGCGACGCGGGAGTGGTATCCGCTCGCGGAGGTGCGGGAGTCGCTGGCCTGCCCCGGCTGCGGCGGCGTGTTCCCTCTCCCGGTGCAATCCCCCGTCGGGGCGGAGCTGCCCTGGCACTACCGCCCTAACGGGCTCGTCAATCGGGCCGTCGACCTCGATGTGCTCCCGCACCTGCTTGCCCTGCGTCACTGGTCGACCACAACCCTGCGCCCCTCGTGCATCGTCACCGGGCTTGAGTTGCGGCGATCTGGGGAGGCCGACGCCGACATGGAGCTCGACTTGCTCTTCGTGGCCGATGGCGCGTTGCACGCCGCCGAGTGCAAGGCCGGGGCGAAACTCACCGCGAAAGACTTCGCGACCGCCCGCCGCGCCGCCGCCCTGGGCGTCCGCGCGTTCGCCTTCGCCACGACGGCACCATCCTGGGAAGCCGATACCGCCGCGGGGATCGCGACGCTCGCCGCGGAACTGGCCCCCGACATGACGGTGCGTTCCTGGGTCGCGGCCCAGTTGCTCCCGTCGCGCACCTGAGCGACGACGGATCGACCACCCGCTGCGACACGTTATACGCACGCCCATCGCAGACAGGGTACAATGCGGGGACAGGTGCGAGGGCCCCGGGTTGCTCGCGCGGGCAGTCTCGCGCGGGGTGGTGCCGCCCGGTGGGGACGCCCGCCGTCGCACCGCGATGGTCGTCACACGAGGTAGGGCAAGGTGGTACATCTTCCGATTTTCGAGCGGCTCGATGTCGATGGCTATGGTTTGTATCCCGGCGATGGGCAGCGCGCGGGCGCACACATCCACTTCACGCCCGGACTCACGCTCATCGTCGGGGCCAACGGCCTGGGCAAGACGACGCTCGTCACGATCATCTATCGCCTGCTGACGGGCACGCATGATATCGCGGGGCTGAATAGTCGACCCGAGCTCGGGACGCGGCGACTGGAGGCCTCGCCCCTCCAGCCCGCCGCACGGCGCCTCTTCGCGGGGCGGGTCACCGATCGTGCCGAGGGCGCGACCGCGCGCCTCACGTTCGCGCTGGGGGCGCACCGGATCGTCGTCGAGCGTCGGCTCGGCGATCTGACGCTCGCCCGGTTCATCTTCGACGATCGGGCCTTCGACGCCTGCGAGGAGGGCGATTTCCAGCGCGCGATCGCCCGCGCCGCCGGGGTCTGGTCCTTCGGCGACTGGATCGTGCTCCTGCGCTACCTCGTGTTCTACTTCGAGGATCGTCGCGCGCTGGTCTGGGACGACACGGCCCAGCGCCAGATCCTCCGCATCCTTCTGCTCCCCGTCGAGATGGCGCAGCGCTGGTCAGAGGATGAGCGCGCGATCCTCACGCTCAACAGCCGGGTGCGCAACCTGAACGACACGGTGACGCGCGAATCCCAACTCCTCGAGCGGGCCGAGGATGCGCTCGTCGGGGCACAGGAGGTCCGGGATGAGCTGCGCAACCTGGAGCCGTTGCAGGTAACCGATACGGAACGTCGCGAGGCCCTCGAGCGGGATTTGGCCGAGGACGATGTGCGCCGGGGGACGGCGCGCGGGCGTTTCCTCAGGGCGCAGCAGGAGCGCGAGTCGCGCTACCGGGCCCTCGAGCGTGCGAAGCTCATCGCCATCGACGCGCATTTCCCCCGGACCTCCGACACGGCCCGCTATATCCTGGCGCAAATCCTCGCCGACGCCGAGTGTCTCGTGTGCGGGAATCGGGTCCCGGCCGTTGCCGCGGATCTGGAGGCGCGCATCGCCGGCGGCCGGTGCGTCGTCTGCGCCTCGGACGTCGCGCGCGCCGGCCCGGAGCCCTCATCAGACGCGCTCATCCAGCAGCGCGTGGAACACGCGGCGCTCGAGCTCACCGTGGTGGAGCCGGAACTGGCGGCCGCACGAGGCGAGCTCGATGCGGCGGAGGCGGCCTTCGCCGCCACGCTCCGGGATGTCCGCGCATTGTCCGAGACGACTACGCGCCGGGCGGCGCGCATCGCTTTCCTCATCGGCCAGCTCCCCGACGAGGAGGCGCAGATGCACCAGCAGGCGGCGGAGTTCGCCGTCACGCGCGGGCGCCTCGCGGCGATGCGCCAGGAATTGTCCGAGCGGCGAGAGGCGTTCAACACGTTCGTCACCACGCAGAATTACACCATCGCCGAGCGCTCGAGCGCGATACTGGGCGCGTTCGAGCGCTATGCCTCCGGGTTCCTCACCGAGTCCTGCCGACTCCTCTGGTCGCCCCAGCCCGGCATGCTCGGGCAGACCGGCATCCAGATCGAGTTCCCGTTCTTCGAGTTGGAGTTGGGCGGGGCGGGCTTCGCTTCGCCCGTCCGCCGCAGCGGGCCCGAGCAGGTCTCCGAGAGTCAGCGCGAGTTTATCGACCTCTCCTTCCGCATGGCGCTCATCGGGGTCGCCACCACGGGCGAGGTCGGGAGCATCGTCATCGACGCCCCCGAGTCGTCCCTCGATGCGGTGTTCGCGCGCCGGGCCGCGGAGGTCCTCGCCCGCTTCGCGGAACCCGGTCGAGGCAATCGTTTGGTGCTCACGTCGAACCTCGTCGAGGGCGAGTTGCTGCCGGACCTCCTCCGCCGGACAACGGCGGCGGGGGGCGACAACGGGCCACAACTTGTCAACCTGTTCCAAATCGCCGCGCCCACCGCGGCCGTGCGCGCGTTGCGCGAGGAGTACGACAGGATCTACCGGCGGATGGCCGCCTCCGCCGACGGCGATGCCACCGGGGGGGGCGATGAGCGCGGGGGAAGGTTCGGCCCCCCGCGATGAGCGCGGGATGGGGTTGCCGCTCCCGGCCCATTGGCCGGGCGACGCGGCGGTGCAGCGGCGGGTCCGGCTCGTCATGTTGCTCGACGCGGCCGAGCAGGCGGGGCTCCTCCCCCTCTCGCTCGTCCGGTTGCACGCCTTCGCCTACCTCTCCAACGTCCTCGCGCCCGTGTGGCGACTGGCCCCGCTCGACGGGAAGCTGCTCAAGCGTCGGGGGGGCCCGTTCTATCCGGATCTGCAGCGCGACCTGGATCGTCTCGTCGGCACAGGCGTCGTCGCCATCGCGGAGCTGCGCTATGTGGCGGACGCGGACGATCGCTGGCGGGTCGATGGCTCGTGCCGCCTGAACCCGGCGTCCGCTGCGCCGATCCTGGAGGCGGTGGCGCGGTATGACGACGAACGGCGCCTGCTCGCCTTCATCCAGGAGCTCGCCTACGCGCTGTCGGCGCTGGGCGATGCCGAGCTCGACCGGCTCTTCACCGAGGATGCGACCTATACCGATCCGCTGGTCAGCGTCGACAACGTCATCGACTTCGCGGAGTGGCGCGATAGCAACCACACCGCCGATGTCGCGAACTATTTCGACCGCCTCCTGCCCGGCGGGATCCAACCCACGATGGGGGAGAAGCTCCACCTGTACGCCCGCCACCTGCACAGGAGGTTCGCGGGTGCTTCCTGACGATACCGTGCGTCTCCCCGCCGGTTGGCGGGCTGTCGACCTCGCCGAGACGGCCCGTGTGGGCGAGGGGGCGGGATCCGACGCGGGGGCCGACCCCGACGCGCGCTTCCGCTGGAATGTCGTCCGCCTGATCCGCAAGCGGCTGCAGCAGGATCACGCCGGGGCCGATCCGCGCCAGCCGGCGATCTTCCTGCTCCAGCCCGAGCCGCCGCAGGCGGCCCTCGACGTCATCTCCTCCCGCGTCCCGTTCTTCTCCAATGGGATGACCCAGGTTACCGGGCGCGTCTGGTTCGTCAACGCCGTGGTCCAGACCGGTCGTTACTGCCCGTTCGAGGGCGATGACGAGGAACTGGTGGCATTGGTAACACGGCGACTCGGGCAGGGCACGATCCCGGCTATCGTATTCGATCCACGCCCGGAGGTCCCCGAGGCGCAGCTCTTCTGGAAGGGGCTAGACCACCTCGATGAGCGCGTGCCGCTCACGCTCGACGACGCCCAGGTCGATCTCGACACCATCCTGGCACTCATCGATCGTGTCTATGCCGAGATATTGATCACGCCCGAGTTCCAGACGCGCGATTGCAGCCCGTGGTTTGATGGAGCTAGGTGGCGACCGGTAGAGCGCGCCGAACAGCGTATCCAAGCCTATGTCCACAGCGGGCTGGTAGGGCACTTACCGTCGACGTATGAAGTGCGACCCGAGCAGACCATGCAGGAAGGGCGGGCCGACCTCGATATCGTTTGGAAAGATCCCTTCAACCCTGGCCATGTTATCCACCACACCATCCTCGAACTGAAAGTGTTGCGTAGCTACGGCCAGGGAGGAGCCGGCGTTTCCCCGCGCGAGACCTTGCTGGCGATAGCGAAGGGTTTCAGGCAGGCCGTCGCCTATCAGCGACGAAAGGGATCGCGCTATGCGGCCCTCTGCTGCTTTGATATGCGCCGAGTCGAGCCGGCCGGTGACGAATGCTTCGATCATATACTCGGACACGCGCGACGCCTGTCGATCCGATTGCGCCGCTGGTATCTTTACGCAAAATCCGAGTATCGCCGGGATACGATGGTCGCGGAACTCCTCGAGGCGGATCGCTAGAAGCCGTGCGAGGAGGGCCAGGCGCGGGCCAGGCGGCGCAGCACGATGGACCCATCACGGCCTAGAGCAGGCCCTGATCGTCGTGCAACGGCAACGAGAGGGACAGCGAGTGTGCCGCACGTGAGGAAGGTTTTCGGTGAACCGGCCACCTGATCCCGCGAGACTGCGGCGAATACGGCTCATCGCGACCGACCTGGATGGTACGCTCCTGCGCGGGGATGGCACGATCTCCGCGCGGACGCGTGCGACCCTGGCGCGCATCCGCGCTGCCGGGCTGACCCTGGTGGCCGTCACCGCGCGCCCGCCGCGCTTCGTGCGGCGACTGGCTGCGGCGGAGGGCCTGGTCGGCCTGGCGATCTGCTGCAATGGCGCGCTCGTCTACGACCTCGATGTGGGCACCGTCGTGGGGCATACCCCGCTCGTCGGCGACACGGCCGCCCGGCTCGTGACCGCGCTGCGGACCGCGGTGCCGGGCGTCTGCTTCGCGGCCGAGGCGGGGGAGCGCTACGGCTGGGAGGCGACCTATGCCGCGCTGGACGGTGCGCTCGTGGAGCCGGGCGGCCTGACGCGCGACGCGCTAGCGTTGTGCGCCGCCCCGGTCACGAAGCTGATTGTCCGCCACCCCTCGATCGGTGCCGATGCATTGCTACCCCTGGTACGCGCGCTGGCCGGGGCGGCGGCCTCCGCCACCCACTCCGGGGCGCCGTTCGTCGAGGTGATGGCCCCGGGCATCCAGAAGGCCGTCGCGCTCGCGGCGCTGTGTGCCGATCTGGCGGTGGCGGCCGACGAGACGGTCGCGTTCGGGGACATGCCCAACGACCTCCCGCTGCTCGCCTGGGCGGGCTACGCGGTCGCGGTGGCGAACGCGCACCCGGAGGTGCTCGGGGCGGCCGACGAGATTACCCGGACGAACGATGATGACGGCGTCGCGGTCGTGCTCGAGCGGCTCCTCCCCATGCGCTAGTCTGAGCGCGCGCGACGCGCGCCAGTGCTGTCGTTGGCCCCGCTCGGACAACTGCTAGTCGCGCGCGAGCACGAGGAGGGTCTCGGAAAGGGCGAAACTCCCGCCTTGCTGCGGCGAGGCCCGCATCGAGCGGCAGGGCTCGGCCGTGCGCACGACCCATCCCGAATGCGGCGCGAGGTCGGCGAGGATGGCGGCCGTCTCGATTTGCACGTCCGCGTAGCGGCTGTCGCCGACGACCATCCAGACCTGCCCGTCCTCCCGGATCCAGCCACGCATGCGCTCGAGGACATCCGCCATATCGCGGAAGTAGCCCGACACCATCTCGGGAAGTTGGCGGCTCCAGAGCTCGTCGCGCCGAGCGAGCAGGCGCTCGATGGTGGTATCGAGGCGCGGCGACCCGACCGGTGCGCCCGGGTTGTCCCGCGTGATCTGCACGTGCGAGTAGAGGGTCGAGGCCCGCAACGCCTGGCAGGATACGGGGGTATCGAGGTAGCCGAGGATCCAGAGCTCGACGTTGTAGATGTCGGTGTAGTCGAACGAGTTCGGATACGGGGGCGAGAACACCGCGAGATCGCAGGGGACGGGATCCTGCAGCATCCGCTTGCAGTCGCCGCGACGCAGCTCGTAGCTCGCGCACAGGCGCGGCGAGAAGCGGTGGACGTCGGCGATCGCGCGCGCGGCCACGGCGCGGAACGCACGGTCCAGATCGGCGACCGTGCGCTGCTTCCCCTCCCACCCGCCCCGGTATCGGCGGCCCTTCCCATTGACGCTCACGTTGCTGATGTCGACCAGGATCCCGCCCAGCAGCACGCGAAAGAAGCGGCGATGCCGCTCGTCGGGCAGTTGCCCGATGCCGCGCAGGAGCGCGGCCAGCCGACCCGCGACGGCGCGCGAGAAGAGCCAGCGCCCTCCCACGCCGGGCTCCACGAACGTCGGGGGGAGGTTGCCGAAATCCCCCGCGAGCTCCTCGACGGAGCAGGCATCCGCGTGGCGGAAGATCGAGCCGAACTCCCGCGCGAGCAAATCCGCGTCGTATGTGGTCAGTTTCGACTCGATGAGATCGGCGAGGTATGGATTCACCTCGATGGTGACGGGATGCACGCCCAGGAATTGGCACGAGAGGGCCGTCGTGCCCGAGCCCCCGAAGGGATCCAAGCAATTGCGGACGGGCAGCGCGCTCTCGGCGATGGCGCGCGCCACGAATTCGGGGGCGAACGCTTCCTTGAAGCGGCGCCACATCTGAAACGGGAGGATATCCGCGCCCGTATTGGTGCCGAGGGACACGACCGCGCGACTTTGCGTCCAGTCATTGAACGTTATCGCCACCCGGCC
>JAABUK010012541.1_pt1 | contig 10778 bp, 10 predicted proteins | sample 5559141 | NCBI WGS metagenome assembly JAABUK01 (sample SAMN10711869, study PRJNA513367) | rock metagenome | isolation source: Antarctica rocks | place: Antarctica: Victoria Land, Pudding Butte nord | collected 2016-01-03
GATGCCGCTTCGCGACGTGGCGCTGCTCGAATCTGCGGTGTATCGCACGCGCATGGCCGAGGCGTTCGGTGGGGAAAGCGATCCGATCCGCCTCGCGACGGCCCTCGCCGTGGGCATCTCGCAGGCGCAGGCGTTCATCGAAGGGAACAAGCGCACCGCCTTGCTTTCGACGGATGCCTTCCTCCGCCTCAATGGCCGCCAATTCGCCGGTGATCCCCTCGAAATGAGCGAAAAACTCATCACCATTGCCGAACGGATTGTCGACCGACAGGGAGCGGAGGAAGATTTCTTCGTCTGGCTCTACTTGCATGTCCAACCGCGCAATGCCTGATTCCTCATCTCCACTGCCCGGAGATCACGACACATACAGGGCCATTTGCTGCAACGCGGGGCGGACGGGCTGTTCCCAGGTGGCGTGCGCGCTCGCATCTATTGAATATCTTCGGCATTATTCGGTATACTCTCCACAATCTGGTGACACATACGCTTTTGCCTGCGACGCGCGGAGACACTTCGCTGCAACGGCCCGATTTCACGGCATCAGTGTATCGTTCACCGTGGCGTTCCGTCGTATCGTCAGTCACAACCCAAGGAGTATGCAGTGGAGACACGGGAGCAGGGAAGCATACGTCGGTCATTGACGCGGCGCGGGTTCCTCGGGGGCATCGCGGCGAGCGCGGCGGCGGCGATCCTTGCGGCATGCGGCGGCAGCACGGCGACCGAAGCGCCGAAGGCAACCGCAGGTGCCGCCGCGACGACCGTACCGGCGGCAACGACGGGTAGCGCGGCCACGACGGGCGGGGCGACAACTGTCGCCGGCGCCGCCGCAGGCAGCACGCCGCAAGCGGCGGCCTCCCCGGCGGCGCTGGCGGATGCTGGTTCGCTCACGATGCTTTCCACGCAATTCTCACCGATTGACCAGGCGGAGAAGTTCCGCAAGACGATCCTCGCCAACTTCAAGGGCAAGGTGGACTTCTTGCCGCAGGATTACGGGCCGTACAATGACCGCGTCCGCGCTGAAACGCAGGCCAATAAGGTGACCGTGAGTATCCTCGGTGGCCTGCATGGCGATCTCGTCCCCTTCGCGAATGATGGTCTGCTGCAAGACTTGACGCCGCTTCTCACCAAGCTCGGTGATCGTGGCTTCCCGAAATCCTTCCTCGACCTCGCGAAGGTCGGCACGCCGGACAAGACCTTCTATATCCCCTGGATGCAGGCGACGTACATCATGGCGGCGAACAAGAAGGCGCTGCAGTACCTGCCGCAGGGTGCGAAGCCGGAGACGCTCACCTACGCCCAACTGAAGGATTGGGGCGCAGCGATGCAGAAGGGGTCCGGCCAGCGGCGCATCGGCTTCCCGGCCGGGCCAACGGGGCTGATCCACCGCTTCTTCCAGGGTTATCTCTATCCCTCCTATACGGGCACCACGGCCGTCGGCTTCAAGTCGCCCGAAGCGGTGCAGATGTGGGGCGATTTCAAGGAGATCTGGCAGTACACGAACCCCGGCTCGACCAACTATGCAAACTCCGGTGAGCCGCTCCTGTCCGAGGAGATCTGGGTCGGCTGGGACCACATCGCGGGGTTGCTCAACGCGCTCCAGACCCGCCCGAACGATCTCATCACCTTCCCGGCGCCGATGGGGCCAAAAGGGCGGGGGTTCATGCCGGTGCTCGCCGGGTTCGCTATCCCGAAGGGCGCGCCGAACCAACAGGGCGCGGAACTGCTCATTAACTACCTGACACAGTCGCCGCAGCAGGTAACCACGGCCAAGGAAGAGGGCTTCTTCCCCGTGACCAATGCGACGGTCCCCGCTGATCTCTCCGCAGGCGTCAAGCTGGAGGCGGACGCGATTCAGATGCAATCCTCCGGTTCGGGTGGGATCACGACGCTCCTGCCCGTCGGGCTCGGCTCCAAGAACGGCGACTACAGCAAGGTCTACTTCGATTCCTTCCAGCGCATCGTTGTCAAGAACGAGCCGGTGCAGACGGTGCTGGAGGATGGGGCGAAAATCATGCAGGGCATCTTCAACGACACGAAGGCGCCGTGCTGGGCGCCCGACCCGATGGGAGCCGGTGTATGCACAGTCAAGTAGCCACGGGCGAGCGGGCGATGGCGACCCCGGCGCGGCGAACCCGCCGCGCCGGGAGGCCCAGCAAGTCATTGGCCGTGTACATGCTGCTCATCCCTGCCGCGCTCTTCCTCGCGGTCTTCGTCGTCTGGCCGATGTTCCAGGCGCTCTTCCTATCCGTGCGTGGGGAGCACGGCGGCTTCACGACGGCGAACTTTCACCGCATGACGGGGGACACCTACTTCTGGCCGGCGGTCAAGTACACGGTGCTGTTCATCGTCGTCATCGTGCCGTGCAATTTGGTGCTCGCGCTGGTAATGGCATTGCTGCTGCAAGCCGACCTGAAGGGGAAGGGGTTCTTTCTCTATGTCTGGGCGATCCCGCTGGCGATCTCTGACCTCGCCGCCGGGATCGTTTGGCTTTCCATCTTCTCCCCGAACGGCTTCCTTAATTCGATCTGGTCCGGGCTGGGCTTCGAAAAAAACCCCTTCCCGTTCCTGACAATCGAGCACCCGGTCAGCCAGTTCCTCTGCATCGTGATCGCGGAGATGTGGCGCGCGACTTCGCTGGTCATGATTATCCTCCTCGCCGGTATCCAGTTGATCCCGAAGGATTACGGCGAGGCGGCGGAGGTCTTCGGCGCGACCGCCTGGCAGCGATTCCGCTACGTGACGCTGCCGCTCCTGCGCCCCAGCCTCCAGGTGGCGATCATCCTGCGCACGCTCGCCGCCTTCCAGGTCTTCGCCATCGTGCTGGCGCTGGTCGGGCGCACTATCCCGGTGCTGGCCGAGGAGGCGTACTACTGGCGTGCCACCCTGACCAACAATTACATCGCCGCCACGTATGCGGTTGTGATCATCATTGTCTCGATCGCTGTGACGATCGTCTACTTGCGCGCCCTGCGAGTGCGCGACGAGCAGCAGGGGCTGTGAGAACCTAACACCCCCCGGCCCCCTTCCGTACCCACGGCGTGGGAAGGGGGAGCGAGCCTCCGTGAGACTGAGGCGTTCGGGGAACATCACGGCATTGCGAAGAGTCACCCCCTTCCCACGCCAGAGTGACGGAAGGGGCCGGGAGGTTAGGTGTATGACTGCCATTGTCACGAAACCGGCAGAGAGGGCGGTGCCCGTCGTGCGGAACCGAGCACGCTCGCGGCGCTACATGATGGGGCGGATCGGATTGTATGTGCTGGCGATCCTGATCACGCTCTTCATGCTCTTGCCGATCTACTTCATCGTCATCAGCGCCTTCAGCCCGCAGGCGAAGATCTATGCCTTCCCGAAGGCGCTCATCCCGCACCGGAGCGACCTCTCGACCGCGACGTTCTCGTTCTTCATCCACTCCACCGGCGTGCCCGAGTCCGTGCGCAACAGCATCATCGTCGGTATCGGCACGCTGCTCTTGTCCACGCTGATCGGCGCACCCGCCGGGCTGGCGCTCGCCCGCTTCGTCTTCCGCGGCCGCGCGGCATTCCAGCTCTTCATCCTCTCCACCCGTGCCTTCCCAGCGGTGATCCTCGCCATCCCACTCGCCGTGACCTTCATCAATTGGAATCTGTATGACAAACTGCTCGGCGTCGTCCTCGTCCACACCGCGTTCAGCTTGCCGACGACGATCCTCGTCATGAGCAGCGTCTTCGTCAGCATTCCGCGCGATCTGGAGGAGGCGGCGCTGACACTCGGCTGCACGCCGTTCGCCGCCTTCTGGCGCATCATGTTGCCGCTCTCGCTGCCGGGGATGGCGGCGACGGCGATCCTCACCTTTGTCGGCTCCTGGAACGAGGTCTTCGCGGCGACGATCCTGACGGTCAAAAATCGCACGCTGCCCGCGCAGGTGCTTGCTTCTCTCAACAGCTCGCAACTCCCGTACAAGTTCGCGGGCGGCTTCGCGCTCGTTATCCCATCCCTGGTCTTCATCTTCTTCATGCGCCGCTATCTCTTCAACATGTGGGGGCGCGTGGTGAGATAGTGGGCAGTGGGCGGTGGGCGGTGGATAGTTGGGAGTGCCCCTCATGCCGGTGCTAAATTACCGAGAATTGCTACATGGCAGCGAGCGATGGACCTTGTTGAGAGTGTTTACCGGATGACGAAGGATTGGCCGGGCGAGGAGCGCTTCGGCCTGACGAGTCAAGTGCGGCGTGCTTCAGTGTCAGTTTCCGCAAATATCGCTGAAGGGCAGGGACGCACGACAACCGGAGAGTTTCTCAACCATCTCTCTATCGCCCATGGATCGCTCCGTGAGGTCAAAACGCATCTGCTTATCGCGCAACGTCTGCACTATTGCGATATCGCGGCATGTGAGCCGGTGATGGGACAAACAGCGGAAGTAGGCCGCCTGCTACAAGAACTGATGCGCCGCCTCCGCTGACCACTGACCACTGCCCACTGCTCACTGCTTACTGATCCGAGGTGATTATGGCTGAGATCAACATCCAGAACATCATCAAGACATTCGTGGGGAGCAAGCAGCCCGCCGTCAACGACGTTGACCTGACGATTGCCGACACCGAGTTCATGGTGCTGCTCGGGCCGAGCGGCTGCGGCAAGACGACCCTCCTGCGGATGATCGCGGGGCTGGAGTACCCGGACAGCGGGAATATCCTGATCGGCGACCGCGATGTCACCAATTTGCCGCCGCGCAACCGGGACATCGCGATGGTCTTCCAGAGTTATGCCGTCTTCCCGCACATGAAGGTGCGCGACAATATCGCATTCGGCCTGCGGATGCACCGCACGCCGAAAAGCGAGATCAGCCGCAAGGTCGAGCGCGCTGCCGATCTCCTGCAACTGACGCCGTATCTGGACCGATTCTCGGCACAACTTTCCGGCGGGCAGCGGCAGCGCGTCGCGGTGGCGCGGGCAATCGTCATGGAGCCGTCGGTGCTGCTGATGGATGAGCCGCTCTCGAACCTCGACGCGCTCCTGCGGCTCAATTTCCGCAGCGAGCTGAAGAAACTCGTCCAGGAGATCAAGACGACGACGATCTACGTCACACACGATCAGGTCGAGGCGCTGAGTTTGGGCGACCGGATCGCCGTGATGCGTGACGGCGAGATCATCCAGTGCGGCACACCGATGGAGGTCTACAACAACCCGGCGACCGAGTTCATCGGCAGTTTCATCGGCAACCCGCCGATGAACTTCCTCAAGGGGCAGCTGCGGCACGCGGACGGTTCCGCGCATGTGGCGGTCGGGGAGCACATGCTCAATGCGCCGCCCGGTCTGATAACGGCGGCGGACGGCGACATCCTCGTCGGCATTCGTGCGGAGAACATCGCCGCCGATCTGCACGACACGGAGGGCGCGCTCCGGGCGCACGCGGAGGTGATCGAGCCGGTCGGCGCGAACATGCTCATCACGGCGGTCGTCGGCGACCAGCGGGTGAAGGTGCTGACGCGCACGGACTTCCCCATCGAGACAAACGGCACGCTCTGGTTGCAGCCGGAGTGGGACAAGTTGCGCTGGTTCGACCCGACGACGCATCAGGAGATCGCGGCCCAATGAGCACGCCGAACGCGGGAACGCACATTCCCCTCGATCAGATGGTGGATCGCGCCGTGCAGATGCTGCGCGAGAACGACCTCGGCGGCTGGACGAAGGCCGCCCCACGACTCTACCCGCACCAGTGGAGTTGGGACAGCGCATTCATCGCCATCGGCCTCGCGCGTGTCGATACCCGCCGCGCCGCGCGCGAATTGGAGACGCTGTTCTCCGCGCAGTGGACGACGGGCATGGTGCCGCACATTGTTTTCAACCCGGCGGCGGCGGGCTACTTCCCCGATCCCGAGCGATGGGGCACGGATGTTTCGCCCAACGCGCCGACGACCGCGCGGACGAGTGGCATGTGCCAGCCGCCCGTCCACGCGATCGCGGCGCACGCAATCTGGTCGATCGCCCGTGGCACGGAGTCGGAGGCCGATACGCTCGCCTTCCTGCGTGACCTGTACCCACGGCTGCTGGCGTGGCATCGCTATCTGGCGACCGATCGCGACCCGGAGGGGTCGGGCCTCGTGACGATCTACCACCCGTGGGAGAGCGATGCGGACAACTCCCCGGCGTGGGATACACCGCTGGCGGCGGTGACGGTGGGCGACCTCCCGCCCTACACGCGGCATGATCTGAAGCACGTCGCGGACCCGTCCGAGCGACCGACGATGGCCGAGTACGACCGCTACCTCTGGATCGTCGAGGTGATGAAGCGGGGGCGCTACGATGAGGCTGAGAGCTACCGGACGTGCCCATTCCTCGTGAAGGGCGTCTTCTTCAGCGGGGTCCTCGTCGCGGCGAACGACGCACTGCTCGACATCGCGGCGGTGGTGGATGCACCCGACACCGACCGCACCCTGATAACGGAGTGGCGCGATCGTGGGCTGCGTGGCCTCGCCGACCGCTGGGATCCCAATCTCAACCTCTGCCTCGATTACGATCTGCGGGCCGGTGCGCCGATCCCGGTGCAGGTGATCGGCGGCTTCGCGCCGCTCGTCGCTGGGCACCTGACGCCGGAGCGCCGTGCTGCGGTCCTGACGACGCTCGACAGCCCGGCGTGGATGGGGCATTCGCGCCTGCGCTGGCCCCTGCCACCGAGCGCCAGCCCGGAGGACCCGGCGTTCGATCCCCGGCGCTACTGGCGCGGCCCCGTCTGGCCGTTCATGAACTGGCTCTTCTGGTGGGCGCTCCAGCGCATGGGCGAGGCGGAGCGCGCCGCTAAACTGCGGCAGTCCGCGCTCGACCAACTCGTCGATGGCGGCTTCGCGGAGTACTTCGAGCCGTTCACCGGCGAGCCAATCGGCTCGCTCGAACAGTCGTGGACCGCTGCCGTCGCGCTCGATTGGCTCGCGGGAGAAACCATGTGAACCACAGAGGCGCAGAGGGGACACAGAGAAACGCAGAGAGGGAAGAGAAAGACAAGAATGGAACCCTTTTCTTTCTCTTCGTTTTCCTCTGCGTTTCTCTGCGTCCTCTGCCAGGTGCCCCTTGGGCAGATGCGGTTCATTTGGTTTCTCCCGACCACATCCCCATGACCTGCCGCAGGATGGCGAATTCCCCGATGTGGTAAGCGTTGTGGTCTGCGACGAGCAGGATTTCTCGCAGGATGGTCTGGCCGTCGCCGTGTGGGATCGTCGCGTGCAAGTCCGTTGACGGGTCGGTGGCGAGGTCGTCCACCGCCTGCACATCCGCGTGGAAGGCGTCGATCGTCTGCTGCCACATCGCCGCGTCCGTGACGGCGTCCGGCGCGGGCCAGTAGTCGTCCGGCCATTTCATCTCCCGGTACTCCGGGTTGCGGATGAAGTCGAGGATGTCCTGCTGCGTGCGCCGCAGGTGCTCCAGCAGGTGCCACGGCGTGTACGGCACATTCGGCGGGCGGTCATTGATGCGATCCATCGGGAAATCCGCGACCGCCTCGTCGAATTTCATGTGCGCGTTGCCGCCGCGCAGCAGGTGATGCAGTTGGTCGCGGAGTGCGGTGTCGGATGCCATTGATTGATCTCCTTCCGATACGTGGTCTGCGTATGCTCCCACGCTATCACCGGTCAGCGCAACCGCATATACCAACCTCAGAACATAGCGCCCCATGCTACTCTTCTGATTCTCCTCAGCGATGAAGTGACGAAAGTGACGAATAAGGATATACTGCGCAAGGAGGTGGACAATGGCAACATTGATGGCAATTGAGCGCATATTGGACGAGATCGACCATCTGGCGACCGAAGACCACATGCAGGATATTAAGGCGGTCGTGGCGCGTGCGCGTGAAGAAATCGTGGACGATGATACACTCGTGACGACGACACAGGCCGCGAAGCTCCTCGGCATTGGCTCGATCAACACAATCAAGTCGATGATCAAACACGGTGAAATCATTGGCGCGCGCAAGGTTGGCAACCGGGCGATGATCCCGCTTGGGGAGATCAAGCGATTGCAAAACACGAATGTCGTGCGCGATTTGCGCGCCATTGCGCATGCGATGACCCTCGGTGCGCTTCCTGGTGAAGGAGACGATGGGACGCGAATGACGCAGGAGCAGATGGAGATTCTCGAAGTGGGCCGACCGGGCAATCTCCCGTGGAAGAAGTGAACCTTGCGCCCGCCCTCCCGCGCGCGGTCCTCGACACGAACGTCCTCTATTCACATACGAGACGGATTACGCTCGTTGGGCTGGTTCGCCTCGGGCGCTTTGAGGCGATCTGGTCCTCTTGGATTGTCGCGGGATTGAATCGTGTCCTCACCTGGCGCTGGGCGGAGCGATACGGTATCGATGCGATGGCGCAGCGCGCGGCATCGGTCAGTGCGAAGGAGAGGATGATATACCTTCCCACCGCCTTCGAGTTGGTTGATCCGCCGCTCCCGCATCCGATTCCATGGCCGGAACTCACTGATGCGTCAGATATCCCGATCTATGGGACAGCGATCGTCGCCGGCGCGCAGTACGTCGTGACGGATAACCTCCGCCACTCTCCGCCGCGTGATCCCGCGACGAAACGGCGCATCTGGAACGGGATCGAGTACATCACGTACAACAATTTCATCGGTCTTGTTGGATAATGCCACATCGATGATGTGCGGAACGGGTGAAACGAAAATCTTCAAGCAGAACAGCGACGTGTCGGTTGGCTGATGCAGCGGAGGGAGGAAATGGCGTTGAGGGTTCGTCCGGCCCGGTCAGGGGAGGCGGTCAGCATCGCGCGGGTGCATGATCGCTGCTGGCGTGCCGCGTACACGGGCATGATGCCGGAGAGCATCATCGCGCGTTCGACGTATGCCCGTCGGGAGGCGATGTGGGCGCGTCTGTTGGCCATGCCGGACGATGCGCGTTGTGCGTATGTCATCGAGGATGAGCCGGTAGGTGTCGTCGGTTGCGCTTGGGGCGGGGATGAGGAGTCGGGCGACCCGATGTATACCGGGGAACTCTCCGGCATCTACCTCCTCCCGGAGTATCAACACCGGGGATTGGGGCGCGCATTGATCGGGGCGGTCGCGGATAACCTTCTCCGGCAGGGCCATGCATCGCTGCTGCTGTGGGCGCTCGCGGACAACCCCGCCCGCCGGTTCTACGAGGCGCTCGGCGGGCAACGAGTGCGCGCGCGGGAGACGGCGATGGACGGCGGGACAATCCGCGAGGTTGCCTATGGGTGGCCGGACATCCGCCTGCTCATCGGCGCCGGGTAAACGGCGGCACCTTGGGGGCATCGGGAAAGCCATCGGCAATGACAATTGCGAGACGACAAAGGGTTTTGTCCCACCGCTCACCGCTCCGTGTTGCGCTCGAACCAGTCTCGCAGCCGCTCGATGGCGATCCGACCACAGCGGAGGAACATGCCGTTCGTGTCCCCCGCGATGTGCGGCGTGATGAAGGCGTTCGGCAGCGTGCGGAGCGGGTCGTCCAGCGGCAGCGGCTCGGTGTCGTAGACATCGATGAAGGCGGCGAAGCGACCTCGCCGCAGTTCCGCGACGAGTGCTTCGGTGTCGTACAGCGCGGAGCGCGCTGAGTTGACGAAGACCGCGCCATCCTTGATCCGCGCGAACTCCCGCGCGCCGAGCATCCGTGTCGTCGCGTCCGTCACCGCCATGTGGAGCGAGATGACATCGGCGGTAGCGAGCAGTTCATCGAGCGCGACGCGCCGGATGCCGTATGCCGCCGCATCCTCCGCCGAGAGGAACGGGTCATACGCGATCAGCGGCGCGCCGAAGTGGCGGAACTGCCGCGCCGCCGCCCGCCCGACCCGGCCCGCGCCGATCAGCCCGACGACGCTCTGCCCGAGCAGCCCCGCATTTCGTCGCCCCGGCTCCGCCCAGAGGCTGCCGGACTTCAGCGCGCGGTCGTAGTGCACGAGCCGCCGCACGCCCATGATCGCCGCGCCGATCACCCATTCCACGACCGCCTCGGTCGTCGCGTCGGAGGCGTCGATCACCTCCACGCCCGCCGCGCGCCACATCGCGCTCGCGGGGACATGCCCGCCGTGCCACCAGTGGGAGACCGCCGCCACCTTCACCGTGCCGACGGCATTCAGCACATCCGTCGTGATCTCGGTCGCGCCGATGCCGTTGAGCGAGAGGATGCCATCGACGCCCGCGAGTTCGTGCGTCAGTTCGGCGGGCGTGTACGGCTGCGCGCGCTCGCCGCCGGTGGTCACGGTGGCGAACGCCCGCAGCCGCACCTCGTTCGCGGCGTCCATGTAGAGCGTGTACCACTCGGCAGCCCGGTGGATGTAGATGTGCGATGTGCGCATGGTCATGGTGTTCCCTCCGCGTGACGGCGAAAAGCGGGTATGATGCATTGTGACACGGCGAATCGACCGAACGCCACAGCGAGCGAAGAGCGAAGAACGAAGAAGGAGCAATCAGCATGAGCGACCCCATCACCCTGAACGGCGCGCGCATCCTCGTCACCGGTGCGTCCACCGGCGTCGGGCAGGCGACGGCCGAGCGGCTTGTGCGCGAGGGCGCGTCGGTCGTCGCGACGGTGCGGCAGGAGGCGGACGCGCCGCCGCTGCGCGCGATGGGCTGCGAAGTCGCGCTGCTGGACGTGACCGATCATGCGGCGGGCGCGGCGCTGATCGAGCGGGTCGGGCCGCTCGACGCGCTCATCAACAACGCGGCGTACTCGTACCGCAGTGCGTTCGAGCACGGCGACGACGCCGAAATCCGCACGATGTTCGATGTCAACTTCTTTGGGCCGTGCGCGCTGGCCCGCGCCGCGCTCCCCGGTATGC
>JAABUK010012542.1_pt1 | contig 10777 bp, 15 predicted proteins | sample 5559141 | NCBI WGS metagenome assembly JAABUK01 (sample SAMN10711869, study PRJNA513367) | rock metagenome | isolation source: Antarctica rocks | place: Antarctica: Victoria Land, Pudding Butte nord | collected 2016-01-03
ATTATGCTGCAGGTGATTGCCGAGCCAGGTCGCTACTTTGCAGAAGCATGCTGCACCTTCGCCTGCATGGTGTTTGGCATCAGGGCTCAGAAGCTGCTGGATGGGGAGCAGGGCTACGATTACTGGATCACAGATGGTCTATATGGCTCCATGAACAGTGTGATGTATGACCATGCCACACTGACAACCAGGCCACTCACTGCTGCCTGGTCCAAAAACGAATCAGAAGTTGCCACAGAGCAACAGACTGCCTCAGAGCAGCTTTACAAGTCCACTGTGTTTGGACCCACATGCGATGGTCTGGATACTGTGTTGACCAATTACAGCCTGCCAAAGCTTCGCAATGGTGACTGGCTGGTGTTCCCCAACATGGGCGCCTACACCCTTTCTGGTGCCTCCAACTTCAATGGCATCAACAGCACAGATGTGAAGATGTTTTACCTGTGGTCGCAGCGCAGCGTCTAGGCTATGAGCATCCTGCGCGCAGCATTGATATAGATCTAGCCTTGTGCTGTAAAAGCTGTTTTGCAAGTAGTGCGTCTGACTCAGTTCCAAGTCAATAGAGTGTGATGGTGTCATCGTGTTTGCTGTGTTACAAGGCTGGACAATTTCATGCAAAAGTGAGTAGTTGAAGTGTTTCATACAGTGTCTCTACATTGGAGGTGTTTCAAAACAGAGTGCAAATGTGTAAGCATTGTTTCATGACTGTGTATTTATTTACAGTGTTCCTATTCTGATGTGCAAAACCTCATCGCAGAGAAGAGCATAAGATTGGAGTTCTTGATCATAAAGACATCGTCGCTCAGGTTTGGGCCCTTGTGGGACTCTACATTTCTCCCCTGTTGTTCAATACTTGAGCCCTGGGAATGGATCATATCAGCACCTGCCTGACCACTGTAGTTCTGCGACACTGATGTGTGCACCTTTGCAGGACTCAGTAACAGTATACGTCTTGTATGTTCAGCCGCGATGCAGAATGCACAATGATGACACTGTAGGCCTCCAGACAGGTAGACTTGTGCTGAGCACAACGATTGTGTTGTCATTGTCTGCGTCAACATAATCGTTGTGCTCAGCACAAGTCTACCTGTCTGGAGGCCTACAGTTTCATTGTGCAATGCAAAGGCAGTGCACAGCAGCCTGCGCTCATAGTGCTTTACATGCCACTAAACAACTAACCAGAAACAGCTGGCAATCGTGGATTCATTCAACAAGATAGACAATAACAAGATGTGATAGAAGTCCTGCCCTGGCCTCATGCTGAGCTGTGCACATTTATGTACACACTCAATAGCAACACACAACAAGTGTCATTTGCCCCTGCCCCGCCCAGCACCGCGGCCCCCACTGGCCTGACCCCCACTACCTCTCCCCCTACCAGAGCTAGACCCACTAGCTTTGGCTGTGCTGGCTCCACTGGCTTTGCTACCACTCTTCTTTTTAGCCTGCGTTTGAGAACAGTTCGTGATCTGAGAGTTGAGAACAAGACAGCACACTACACAGAAGTGTCGTTGATACATCTATCTGCAGTACGATTCTGTATACACTGGACAGGCTCTGGACTATGGGCCACACTGTGACTGCGCAGATCACGCTACACATTTGTAAGGCCTGAGAGTCTGTTGAGTGCTGTGACTCAAAGTAGCATCTGTGCACACACTGAGGCAACATGATAAGGCATCGATCATCTAGTAGAGCGTGCAGCCTGCTGCAGTTGCAACACATCAGGGACACACCTTGGGATCAATTTTAGCCTCAAATGTGACCCCTCTCTTTGCAAGCTGCTTCTGTTTCTTAGCCAGAACAGCTGGGTCACCCTCCTCCTCCTCCTCTTCTTCCTGGTCTGCAGCTGCTTCCTGACTCTCCTGCTGGGCAGTGTCTGGCTCCATTTCAGGATCCAATGGGTCACCTAAAACATCCCCACAATGTAGAAATGCGTATCTACTGTTCCCAGACGTTTCTGAGTTTAGATTTCCAGTGTAGGGATGACGTTTCTGGATTGGATTAGACGTTTCGGAATTGAAGAGAGGTGAGTGCCACCAGCAACAGTGTTTCAACAACATGAAGGGAAATCGTTTTTATGTTGATTGTCTTCTAGTTTGATTTGTTTTCATTGATCTATCTTTTGTGTTTATCTGTCTTTTTGTTGATCTGTCAACATGACGCACACATACGCGCACACACACACACACACACACACACACACACACACACACAATCACACACAAAAACACACACACACGCACACCCATAGCTAAGTGTGCACGCCTTGGTGTGACAGCAACATGTGACTGGGCTGGGACTGAATTGCTCAATGTGAAGATCTGCCATACCACCGCAAGCAGTAACATTGCCTGCTTGGTGGCATGTGATGACTGTGGAACAAACTCTGCTGGAGTTGCCAAGCTGCATAGGCTGCAACACCATGTGTGATGAAACGAAGCAACAGCTTGAAAGGCACAACTAATACATCAGGAAGCATCTGAGCATATTTGAGTGTGGGGTTGTTGCTGCAGCATAAAGCACGAAGCATGCGCACATGAGCTGCTGTGAAGCTTACTCATGTTGTCATCCGTAGCAGCAGCACCCTTCTTGCCCTTCTTCTTCTTGGTGAACCCGGCCACCTCTGTGTTGGTGCGAGGCCTCACCAGGTTCTTGTTGAACTCCCTGCACCACATGTGTGTTCCCCTCAGAAATTGTCACACCTCATGTATCATAATACATAATAACAACAACAACAATAGTAATAGTAATCATAATAATGATAATGATGGTAATTACGCTTTCCGGCTCATGATGAGCTAGGTACGTGTGGGAGGTACAGTCATGCATCAGCTATACGCCTGTCTTTACCAAAGTAGCAATAGAGGCAGGAGAAGCGTTTTCAGACAGTAGGCAGGGAAAGCCAAATAACGATAACAAGCAGAACAAGGACACTCAGACGTTGACTTGGCAGAGGTTTGACCCTAGGACACCAAGGCAGACCCTTGAACAAGAGCAGACGTGCACACGTATGACAGCTATGTCCTTAAGCAGGGTAGGATTGGCTATCAAGCATTGCTTGATGGGCAGCTCATGCCTCTCAAACCTCAAACAATTGTGTGTTTACCAGATGCATATTAGAGGAGAGACCTATCCACATCTGGTGTGCTGCTCAGGACCGCGTACTCTTGCTTGAGGCAGTCTGGCAAGTTGGTCTGAGAGATGCACTTGGCATTTGCATGACACTGTGTAAGGCAGTACAATGGACATACCTGGTGAAGGCAGACTTGACTTGGGTAGGCACCCCCTTCATGGGGTCCTCGCCCCAAGAGGATTTAGTCTTCCACTTAGTCACATCCAGCACATAATCCAGATCATCCCTGGCAATGCAGTAAGCATGCATCTGTTCAATCACTGGCTCGATGCCCTCCTTCTCTTGGAGGGCCAGGGGGGCGGTCAGGGTCTGGCGCAGGGTGGGTAAGTAGAAGAGGCGCAGGGAGGTGCGGTCGCTGTGCATGTTGCCGCTGCTGAGCATGCGTGTGTGCAGCTCACCCAGCAGCCGCCGCTGCTTGCCTGATGACGAGTTGCTGCCCATCCATGCTGTGAACCTGTGGCCCAATCCAGAGCGTTCAACACAGGAGCGAGGGCTGCAATGCACATCTGACAACGTTCAACCCTTGGAAGGAGGTTTGGAATGCACATCTGGGTGTTGTCAGAAAAGACTACGCCTTTCGGCGTCAATTTATTGAGAAGCCCAGTATTATACCGGGCTGCCCAGTGGGTGTTGTTACTTATGTATGTTGGGAGGCGAGGTCTGTGTCTCGAACGGCAGGTAGAGAAGGGAATTTGAGGGAAGAGGCAAGCAGCTTATCAGGTGTCAAGGTCTGCTTGCAATCAGGGAAAGTGTACAAGCATAGCTGTTCCAGATGAAACATACCACGATCTCAAATGTACTGATCAGGCGGCTCACGGCGTGCAAAGGTCTCTAATGCAGAGCAAGATTACAGTGAGCCAGACCAGGCAAAAGCTGTAGAGTGTAAAGCTCATCAGATGTCACTTGTCTGGCTAAGGGGCCTACAATTCAAGGCAAACATTGTGCGGGCAGCAGCTGTTATTGTCTAGTATGTTCGGCCTGAGCTGACTTAAGTTGTCATGCAGTTGCTGTTGAGTTAGGAATGCCATTCACAGGCACAGAGTTACAATCATGTAAGGCAGATATCAGCGTACCTGGGGAAGTTCATTTCACCAGGGAAGAGGCCGAAGGTCTCGCGGCTGCCTCTCATGTAGGCTGCAGGGAAGACGCTGCCCACCACCGCTGCAAAGGGCATCAGGCTCCAAGACTGGTACTGCCTCACTCGCCTGTTCACTATGTCCCCTGCCGAGAAAGCGTCTGCCGCTTTGGCAATGAACTGCAGCAAGCAGCTTATGCTCAGCTATAGCATCAGGCTACATCTGTGCCTGCCAGCACACCTCTGGTGTTCAGACTTGCAGACCTCAGCTCCAGGCTGCCGCCTTGGGAGGCTCCTGTTATGATTGCCGAAAAGCGTAAACTTGTCTTTGCTTTTCATCAGGCTGTATGACAGGTGTTGCATCACCTGTCTGTGGAGTGTGTGCGCTAGCAGGAGGTGAACGCTGCCTTTGCAGTGAGCTGCAACTTTGATCAACTTGCATTACAATCTAGTAGGACAAAGAGCAAACAGTGGCAAGCTGGAGCGATTTGCTCTGCTTTTTGCTGACATCCCTCATTGTGTGCAAGAAAGAGATCCTGAAGATCCTGTTTCTCGCACACAATGAGGGTGAGATGTGCTGCTGAAGGTACGTCAGCTGCACAGGACCTGCACAGCCCAGTGAAGATCTGCGCTCTCTACTGGACCCTCCAAACAGCAGATCCAATGCTGTGAGGGTCATGCAGCTTTCACAGGCACATGGCAATCGGGCCGTGCAGTAAGGGTCATGCCGCTTTCATACCCACATGGCAAGCAGACGGTACAAGCCAAACAGGAAAGAAAGCAAAGAAACGAAAAGACTACGCATGTCGGCGTCAATTTTATGAGAAGCCAAGAGTTATACTGAGCTGCCCAGGGGTACAAGCCAAACATGTGGCTCTGCATATGGTGGAGGCATACACTCACCTGCATCCGCATCTGGTCATTGGTGGCAACAACAGGCCGGTGGTTGAGGTAGTTCTCCTGTATGAGGAGGGGGACGAGGTCCATGTCTTGGAAGACCAGGTCAGACTGAGTGCCCAGGCTGAGATGCTGAGCCTCCATAGACAGCAGCTTGCGTGCTGCTTCAAAGGGGCTCATCTCAAAGTCCTTGCTGGTACCCATCTTGTTCTGCACCAAAAGGGGGGATTGCTGAGAACCCTGTTCTCTGCTGCAAACAGCGATAGCAAACACATAGGTGCTGTCAGTTCCGGCAGAGTGCTACCGATCCAGGATTTGCAGACATGATACAAGCCAAGGGTCTGTTAGGGAAACCAAGCAAGGCAGAATGTATGACTTGTGACAACATCCAGCATTCCCGGCAAAAGGCGTCACACCTCTGCATGCTTGCACCTTAGCAGGGTCCTCAATTATGGAAAGAAAAGGAAAGACTCCGCCTTTTGGCTGCAAATCAATGAGACGCCATGTATTGTACTGGGCTGCGCAGGGTCTTCAATGATGCCTGATGATGATGCAATGGTGTCGAGCAAGCAGGGTACAAGATGTCCTTATAGCATCCATAAACAACACCTAACTCGTATCATGTGTGGCTGAGACATTACGCAATGGTGTCAAACAAGCAGGGTACAGGATGTCCTCATAGCATCCACAAACAGAACTTAGCATGTGGCGTCTGTTGCTGAGGAGTTGACACACCTTGACCTCATCGTAAGAGAGGGCTCGACTGCTGAGTCGCACCATCTGGAGCTGACCCAGGATGAGCCTGATGTCAGAGTTGGCGCCCTCCACCAAAGCCTCTAGGGTTGACTCATTCACCTGCAGGCCCTCCTTCTGGCAGATCTGCATCATCCGTTTTGAGATCTGCTGCCTGGTGGGCTTCCTGCACATGCACATCGACAGATCGCAACAGATAGTTGCCAATGATTGGTTTCGCAGGTTATGCTTATGGAGTAACTCCATTCATTGCAGGCTCTCCTGATGGACCTGTGTCATGCCAGTTGATGTCTGCTGCCTGGGGCGTCCTGCACGCCAGCAACCCTGAGTGAATAGGTGCCACGGATTGACTTTGGTGCGTATGAGTATGCAGCGACCTTATTTATTTTTGAGCCCGCCTTCTGGCAGACCATACACAATGTGAAATCTGCTGCCCTGGCAACTTTCTACAAGTAACACACACTGATAACAATGAGTCGGGTTTTGTAACACAGAGTGCTTGAGACTAGCATATGCAGCATGCTGTCCTGTGTAGAAGAAAGGGAACTTCAGGCTTCTTGTACATGCATACCTATGGTGGTGTGGCAGGACATACTAGACGCATGCAACGTTTTACCTCTGGAAACCATCAGGGTGGCTGACTCAGACCGCATTAATGAAGTTGATTGATGTAGACCTTGTGATTGTAAGGCATGCAAGAAGCAACTGTGGCTCACCTGTAATCCAGCTCGATGGTGTGGTTGCGCAAGGAGCGCAGCTTCTGGTTGTACTTGTCATTGCAGATGCAGATGATGGGCACCTTGCTGCGGTGAATGGACTGGATCAGCTCTGAGACGCCCCCCCGGTCACCCCCTGACATCCCATCTACCTCATCCATGATCAAGCAGATCTACATCAGTGACACTGGTCTCAATTGTGCCTAGTCTGAGATACAGCTTCCTTGCTGTACAGTCAGCAGAGCATACCATGTTGAGTCATGCTGACCGGAAAAGACAAGAGAAGACTGCGCCTTTCAGCGTCAATTTAATGAGAAACCAAGTATTATACCTGGCTGCCCAGGGGTATACTGGCTGCAGAGTGGTTGGAGGATGTGCCATGGTCAGAGCATGTGCCGTGTTTGCATCACCCATGCGGTCGATGTGCTGGGCCATCTCATGCATCATCTAAGCCAGCCAGACAGCTGTATCTATTGCTGGAAACTCTGTGCCAACCAAGCATGATATAATACAAACATGACAGCTGTTGGTGTTTCCAACCGTAATCAGCATTCTCATATTTATGGTCAGCATCCCCAAAAGTGAGTTCAGCACATCTATAACTGCACACTTGCCTGATGAGACAATTGCAGCTCATGCTGTGCAATACAGGGCAAGAGTCCAACACAGAGTGCAACAATTTGTGTGGGCTGACCTTCTTGGGTTTGTGATCTGCCCCCATGCCAATGGCTGTGTTGGTGGCCAGCTCCTTGATGCTGTTGGCTAGCTTGGCCCCTATACCCTTCAGTGCGCTGCTGTCTGCCTTGTTGCGAGTGTCACTGGCATTCACCTCCACCGGAGTGAACCCCAGCTCCCTGAAATACACTACAATGTTGCTTGGCATGGCTGCATCGGCTGCTTCTGTGCAGGCAAATCTGATTGGTTGTGCCTTCTGTATCGTCGGCACAACTGCAAGGGGTGGCATGCAGTTCAAGCCATGATGCAGACCGTCGCTCTTGGAGGACTAACACAAGACATGGCGCTTCAGCAACATGTGGATGTCATGCTGCAAGGGGGACTCACGCAGCAGGACAGATGCATGTGACATCATCCAAAATGGAAGCATGATGCTATAGTGAAGCATTACGGCAAGCGTGCAAGCAGACAAATGGCTGCCAGCTGCTGCTTTGCGCAAGCACACCTGCTGATGATGCTGGCAGAGCTGGTCTTGCCAATCCCCGGAGGCCCACTCAGCAAGATTGCCTTCTTGGACATGTCCTTGGGCTTGCCTCCACCCCGGCCCTTTGCTTCCCCAGGCTGCTCATGCTTCAGGTGTATTCGCTCCCTGTCACACAAGGAAATGGATGAGTACTACTCCAGTCATGATCCGCAGAAGATGCGAGCATGACAGCCTCAGAAGGTGTCGGTCAACTGAGCCAGTCATGTTTGACCATGAAATCAAACATAACTGGGTCTGTTGACCGACACCTTCTAAGGCTTGCTCTGTGTGACACATTGCACACCACAAACCACAGCTGGATCAATGCAGGAGTTGCCAACGAACAAATGTGCCAAGATCGTCAAGCTGATGCTCTCCACAAAGCCACAGCCACACACAAGCACAGCCACACCCAGAGACAAGGTAGTTGGTCTACCAGTCTTGCAGGAATGTACGCAGCGTGGCAACCAGGGTGCCATTGCCCACTAGCTCAGCAGACTTGGTGGGCTTGTGCTTCTCCACCCAGAGCTGCCCACTGGCATTGGCGGCAGAGCCACCACCCATGGCCCCTCTGCCACTGCTACTTGGGCCCACCGAGGCTCCAGAAGACCGAGCCCCTGCACGAGGCCAAAACCAAACCGTGAGAATGCTGGCCTGGGTGCAAAGCAGAGGAACGAGATGTTGTTTGGCGAGAAGTCCTGTTGTGCTGATCAAGATCTAACACCGGCTCCATGACCTGGACAGAGTCAGTGTAGTACTGGTGCACAATATCAGCGTCCTGGACAATTACAGCAGAGGATTCATGCATAATGTCTGTGTCCTGGGTAGACTGAGCACAGGGTTGGTGCACAAGGTCAGTGTCCTGGACAGAATCAGGACAGTATTTTTTGTCAAGCGTCAGTATTATGTGCAGAACGAGCACATTAATTTGTGTACAGCGCCAGTCTCCTGGACAAAATTGGCTCAGGATTGGTGCACTACGTTAGTGTAGTGTGCATGTAGCTGCTACCTCACTGACATTGCATGCGTGTGCCCGTGTGAAGTTGGGCTGCCCTAGTGCTGTGCGTGAAGCCCTGCTGACCAGCAGCAACTGCTGTGCTGCAAAGGCATGAGAGCAAGTACTGTAAGCGTAAGGCAGTCATCTCATAAAGGCAATGATCAATAAGTTCAATGGGCCCAGCGCACCTGAAGCAGCCATGGAGCTTGCAGACAGAGCAGCTTTCTTGGCGTGCGCCCCAGTTGCAGCAGAGCTCTTGCCAGCATAGAAGTTGCCTGCTGGAATGGCTGCAAGCGCTGATGCCCTTTCTGCTTTCACTTCAGGCTTGGCCTCAGCAGCTGCCGTCTCAGGCGCTGCAGCGACCAGAGAGAACAGACCGTCTTCGTCAACAAGCTTTGTCCCTTTGTCTGCAGCCTGCATGTCAGTGAAAGCTTCCATTTTTGACCAACATTAATCTGGTCAGGTGCCAACTTGATTGCAGCCTGCATGTCATTGAAAGGTCCCAGCTTTGGAACAACATCAATCCAGTCAGATGCCAGCCTGATTGCTGACAACAGGGCTGTGACATGCTCAGGCAAGGACATGCTCATGGGAAACGTGGCCAACAAAGATTGACATCACAATCTGTAGCCATCATGTTGTCAGCATTGACACATTGTGTCATGGCACTTTATCCTGAAAATAAGAGCTGTTCTGGACTGAGAGTTCAGCTCAAAGAGCAATGATGACTGCCAAGCCATTATCATATGGCATTTTGTGGTGCAAGCGTCAGCAAGCTTTGCCGCATGCTTGGTTGGCTACAGGCAATGTGCACGACTAATGGAAGAGGACACCTGCCTGGGCAGCAGCAGGCATGAACCACTCAAATGAAAACATAGCACAGGTTGTTGCAGACAAACACAAACACAGACAGACAGGGATCTGCATTGCCTCCTGGCACGTGACAAAATGTCAAAAGCTGAAGCGTGCCTGGTTAACTTTGGAGTTGCCAGAGTTCTCGCCGACCAGCAGGAAGTCGGTCTTGCCACTGACACTCCCAGTGACTCTGCCACTGTGCCGCTTAATGTAGTCCTCAGCCTCACCACGGTACAGGGAGTCCAGAGTGCCAGTGATGACAAAGGTCTTGCCCTTCAGGCAGTTGGGGTGACCCAGGGGCTTGTCCTGAGTCACACATGCATGTAGGTACGTTCAGTATCATGTATGTGTGCATGAGCAAGGGAGTCTGATGCAGTACAGAGACCCTGTAAAAGGTCAGCAGGTAGTTATGGCAGAGCAAGCACTCATGCATAGCAGCAGCAAATGGTGTACAAAACCACACGAGGGTTAGCAGTGCATGTGGCGCAAGCAGACAGCTTGTTTTTATGAGCAAGTACACCTGCAAGTTGTGCATGCGATCTGTGTCCTACATGCTGCTGACACATTTGTTGTTGGGACCCCCTGAGAGACACTTGCATGCAGAAAGGCAACAGGCTAAGCACGTGAGGATAGGTCGGCATATATATATGTATAACACGTCATAACCCGAGCAAAGGGGGCATGTGCTTGACGGCAACCGCCAGGCAACATATGGGTAGCCAAGCTGTCATGGCGGCGCTGAACTTATATGGCTTTGATTATGTTGACGTCCCAGAAAGATACATCTGTTGACTCCCCTATCAAGTCCTAAAGACACAAAATGAAACAATCTATACAACAGCCAAGCGCCTTGTCACCACATGCTACCACACCAACAACTGACACAGTACAAGGCGAGCCATACCTTGCTGCCATGCTGAGGAGGGGGTATGCTGTCCCCACCCTGGACGTACCCACCACCCTCCTGTTTTGCCATGACGCTGAACTTGCCTGGCACTGAAGGCAGCTTGGCAATGGCTGCCGCAACCTTGTCCATGGCCGCCACAGTCTCAGGATCATCTGCTTCTGCTGCTGCTTTAGCTGCTTTGCCCTTTGCAGGCGTGGCCTGCATTCCAGCCGCTTTGCATTCAGCAGTGTAGAAAGCCGCTGC
>JAABUK010012543.1_pt1 | contig 10777 bp, 10 predicted proteins | sample 5559141 | NCBI WGS metagenome assembly JAABUK01 (sample SAMN10711869, study PRJNA513367) | rock metagenome | isolation source: Antarctica rocks | place: Antarctica: Victoria Land, Pudding Butte nord | collected 2016-01-03
GGTCGATGATGGTGCCAAAGCCAATCGAGGTGCCCTGGGGTGTCAAGTACTCGACCGGTGTGCCGACGCGCACGCCGCTCATCTCGCCCAGCGAGAGGCGCGCGAAGTACGGCGCGCCCTTGCCGTCTGAGCGCGCGGTCTTGTTCAGCACGGCTCCCTGCACGCTCAAGGGCCGGTTCAGGTCGAAGATGGCGCGCGCCACCGCTCCATCCACCGCGCGCTCCTGCAGCGAAGCCGAGCGCCCGGCCCGCACATCGCGCGCCAGCGAAGCCGAAGGTGTCACCGAGTTGGCGTTGACGTTCCTCAGCGAAGTCGTCGCGATGTCGGCGACGCCTTCGGTGGCGGTGTAGCTGCCCTCGCCGCGCCCGGCCAGGCCGCCCGAACGGGTGTCGATCAACTCGGCGACCACCGAGTAGGTCGCTGAAGTGGCCGTGGAATCGCCGGGGCGCAGCGTCACCGACAGCGTGCGGTCGGCCTTGACCTTCTTGCTCAGCACGGCGTACTCGGGCACGCGCAGGGCGTCGCGCTTGAGCGTCGTGGCCCGCATCGCATCGGCGACCTCAGCCGGGGAGATGTTCTGGTAGCCGGGCAGAACCGAGATCGCCGCGTAAGCCGCCACCATGCCGCGACGGGCCAGAGCCGCGTTGCCCCCGGTCTCGGTCGCGCCCACGATGGCCACGCGCAAATCGTTGGTGACGTAAGACTCGCCGCTGGGACGCACCGTGACCGCGCCACGGCTGACGCCCGCAGTGTCGCTCGCGCCGTTGGAAGCGCCGCTGCTGACTTCGCCCGCAGCCTGAGCCTGGGCCACCGAACCAGCCTGGGCCAGCGAGCTGCTCGTGCTCGAAGTACTTGCAGGCAGGCCGGCCTCCTGCGCGTGGGCCGAGGCCGTGGAAAAAGCGAGCGCCACACAAAGCGCGGCAGGCAGCATCGCGGGCCGTGTTGAGGCGAGGCGAGGTAGGGCGAGGCAAGGCGAAGTGGCTTGGAAGATCATGGCAGGCTCCTGCGAAGGCAGCGTTGAGACGGCAAAATCGCACGGCAAGCACGGCGTCGGACGGCACGGCAAGGGCGGCACAGCGGGCACCGTTGGGCGCAGCCGGGCGCAGCGAAGCGGCTGTGGGAGCAGCCATTGTCGCCCTCATTATAAAGGGCGCGCGCCCGACCGTCAACGCGAGCCGAGCCCGGCGCCCAAGCCGCCTCAAGTACTTGGCCACTCAGCGCGCCACGCCCTTTCTTCCACATCGCGCTCGCTTTTGAGAACGCCTTGAGTTCGCGCCTGGGCTCAAGGCCGCGCCTCGCTCTTGGGGCGCCGAGGCTTCATACTGCAAGGTCATGGATTTTTCGCCCTCGCCCTCGCCCGCTTCCATGAGCCTGCTGGCGCGCGACGCCGCCTCGATGCAGGCGCTGGGCGAGCATCTGGCCGGCTTTCTCCAGGCGGGCGACATCTTGCTGCTCGCGGGCGAGCTGGGCGCGGGCAAGACCACGCTGGCTCAAGGGCTGGCGCGCGGCCTGGGCGCGGCCAGTGTCGTCACCTCCCCGACTTTCGTGCTGCTTATTGAGCACGAAAGTCGGCTGGCTCCGCTGCTGCACCTCGACGCCTACCGGCTCGAAGGGCTCAGCTACGAGGAGGCGCGCCAGGCCGGTCTCGAAGAGTTCTTCGCGCGCCGCGACGCCGTCCGCCTCATCGAGTGGCCTTCGATGATCCCGGACTGGGTCGCGGCGTTCTGCGCCCCGGATTCAACGTGGCGCATCGCGATTGAGCACGAGGGCGCGGCGCGGCGGCTGCAAGTACTTGCGCCGCCCGCGCGCGAGCCGTCGCTGCCAAATTCGCTGCAAGAATGGAGCGCGTGAGGATGCCACGATGATTGTCCTGGGAATCGAAGGCGCGCGGCTGCCTGCGGGCGTCGCGCTGCTGCAAGTTGATGAGGAAGAAGGCAGCGTCCAGGTCGGCGCGCTGGCCCTGGTCGAGAAAGGGCCGAATGCTTCGGACTCGGTCTCGGGCTCGCTGCTGCTGGCCATCGAAGCCGCGCTCGAACACGCCCAGAGCACCCTCGAAGAAGTCGGCGCGCTCGCCGTGGGCATCGGGCCAGGCTCGTGGACCGGCTTGCGCGTCACGCTCTCGCTGGTCAAGACGCTGGCTCAGGCGCGCAACATCGCCATCGTCGGCGTGCCTTCCTTCGATGCTCTGGCTCAGGCCGTGTGGCGGGCGGGCGGAGCCCAGCCAGGCGATGAGCCGAGCCCAAGCCGCGCGCACAGGATGCTGCTGGTTGTTGGGGAATGCCGTCCCGGTGAGCTGTATGCCAAGCTCTTCGAGTCTTGCGAAGACTACCTGGCTGCGGCTCAGGACGAGTGGATTGCGGCCCCGGCTTCGCTGCTCGACTCGCTGTGGACGCAGGCCCTTGCGCGCGGCATCGAAGCGCCTCCGCTCATCGTGTGCGCCCAGGGCGACAGCGCCGCCAGCGCGATGCGCCAAGTGTGCCAGGAGCAGGACGAAGCGGCTCAGTTCGCCTCGGTTGATGCCATCGGCGCGGCCCTGGAGGTCGCGCTGGCCGCGCTGGAGCGGCTGGCTGAGGGCGAGGCCGACGATCCGCTGAGCCTGGCCCCGCTGTACCTGGCGCCTTCCGCGGCGGAGCGCGTCCGCTTCGGCTTGTGAGGAGGCCAACGGAACCCAGGTGGCGGCTGCGCCCGCCTCAAGCCGCCGACGCGCCCGCGCTGCAGCGGCTTGAGGCGGCCTGCTTCGGCGAGCCGTGGTCGCTCGGCCTGCTGCGCGAAGTGCTGAGCGACCCCAAGTACTTGCTGCTGTGCGCCGAGAATCTGGATGCTGCGGATGGTGAGGATTTGCTGGGCTACGCGGCGGCCTGGAGCGTGCTGGACGAGGGGCAGATCGACCGCTTAGCCGTGCTGCCCCGGCTGCGTCGGCGCGGCATCGGGCGCGCTTTGCTGGGCGGCATCGTGGAATTGCTGGGCGGGGCCGGAGCCGCCAGCGTGTTCCTGGAAGTCCGCGCCGGCAACGTGGGCGCCATCGAGCTGTATCGAGCTGAGGGCTTCGCGACTGCCGGCAGGCGCCAGGGGTATTACGCGGACGGCGAGGACGCCGTTGTGCTGAGGCTCGGAGTCGAAGGTGCAAGTACTTGAGGCCAGGTGCTGGCGGGCTGCGAAACGACCATGCTGATTCTGGGAATTGAAACTTCGTGCGACGAGACTTCGGTCGCTTTGCTGCGGGCGGACGCGGCTCATCCGCGGGCGGGCGTCGAGGTCAAGGCCAACTTGATCGCCTCGCAGGTCGCGGCTCACCAGGCGTTTGGCGGCGTGGTGCCCGAGATCGCCTCGCGCGCTCACCTGGAAGCTCTCAATCCTCTGCTGGCCGGGCTGAGCGCGCAGGCTGAGCTGGACTGGAGCGAGCTGGGCCTCATCGCGGTGACTGCTTTTCCGGGCCTGGTCGGGGCGCTGCTGGTCGGCGTGAGCGCGGCCAAAGCGTTGGCCTACGCGCATCGGATTCCTCTGGTGGCGGTTAATCATGTGGCCGGGCACGTCGCCTCCAATTTCCTGGCGCGGCCCGGCCTGGAGCTGCCGATGCTGGCGGTCGTGGTCTCGGGCGGGCACTCGGACTTGCTCTTGGTGCGCGAGGAAAACGGGCGGCTGGCCTTCGAGCGCATCGGGCGCACGCGCGACGACGCCATCGGCGAGGCGTTCGACAAGGTGGCGCGCGTGCTGCACCTGCCGCTGCCGGGCGGCCCTTCGCTGGAGCAGGCGGCGCTCGAAGGCAACGCGCGCGCCTTCGACTTCTCGGTGGCGAACCTGGAGCCGTCCTTCGACTTCTCGTACTCGGGGCTCAAAACAGCCTCGGCGCAGGCGGTGCACGGCGCTCGCTCGCTCAAGCAGGCGCTGCGCGAGGCGCGCGATGCTGAGCTGGACGAGGGCAAGGTTCGCGATGTCGCGGCCTCGTTCCAGCGCGCGGCGGTGCGCCAGGTGCGGCGCAATGTCGAGCGGGCTTTAGCTCAGTTCAGGCCGCGCACGCTGGGCCTGTGCGGAGGCGTCGCGGCCAACGAGCCGCTGCGCCACGATCTGGCGGCGGCGGCTCAGGCCGTGGGCGTCGAGTTCGTGGTGCCCGAGAAGATTCTGTGCACCGACAACGCGGCCATGATCGCGCTGGCGGGCTGGCAGCATTTCTCGGCGCTGCCCGCCGAGCAGCAAGCGTTTTCGATGCGCCAGCTTCAGTTCGAGGCCCGCTCGCAAGCTCCCCTGGGCCAAGCTCCAGCTGAGCTGAAGGGCCAAGCTCCAGCTGAGCTGAAGGGCGCGGCGGCGGGCGGGCGATGACGATTCTGGAATACATCACGCCCTCGCGCCTGGGCGGGGCCGAGGAGTATTTCGTGCGGCTGGTCGCGCTGCAGCAGCAGGCCGGGCACCGCGTCCTCGTCGTCACCAAGCGCGACGCTCTGCTGCGCTCGCGGCTCGAAGGCAGCGGCGCGCAAGTACTTGGCTGGCTCACGCGCGGCAAGCTCGACCCGCTGACCCTGAGCCGCCTGCTGCGCCTGATCCGCCGCGAGCGTGTCGATCTGGTCCACACGCACCTCACCACGGCGAGCTGGCTCGGCGCGCTGGCGGGGCGGCTGGCGCGCGTGCCTGTGGTGGCTCACGTGCACGCTGCGGACTCGAAGACGTGGTTCCAGCACGCCGATTACCTGGTCGCGGTCGCTCAGGGCGTCAAGGAGCACCTGGTTGAGCAGGGCGTGCCTTCGGCTCGAATCCCCGTGTGCTACTACGGGCTCGACATCGCGCGCTTCGACGCGCTGCCCAGCCGCGACGAGCTGAGGCGCGAGCTTGAGCTGCCCCTCGATGCTCCGCTTGTCGGCGTGGCGGCCTCGCTGCAGGAGCGCAAGGGGCACCGCTTCTTGCTCGAAGCGATGGCCGAGCTGAGCCCGAAGCTGCCCGATTTGCACGCCGTCTTCGCGGGCGAAGGGCCTGAAGAAGGCGCGCTGCGCTCTCTGGCGGCTGAGCTGAAGCTGGGCGAGCGGGTGAGATTCCTGGGGTTTCGCGGCGATGTGCGGCGCGTGGTTCCGGCCTGCGACGTGTTCTGCCTGCCCTCGCGCAAGGAAGGGCTCTCGATCGCGGTGATGGAGGCGATGGCGATGCGCGTGCCCGTGGTGGCCACGCGCATCGCCGGGATGCCCGAGATCATCGAGGACGGGCGCAGCGGGCTGTTAGTCGAGCCGAGCCAAGCCCAGCCGCTGGCGCGCGCGCTCGAACGGCTGCTGAGCGACGCTGAGCTGAGCGCAAGCCTGGCGAGCCACGCCCGGCGCACGCTGCAAGAAAAGTGGGAGCAGCACGCCTGCTTCGAGCGGCTCGAAGCGTTCGAGCGCGCGGTAGTCGAAGCGTGGCGGCGCGGCCACAAAGTCGATTGCGACCAGCCGCGCTGGAATTGAAATCTTGAAGCCCGCCCGCAAGCACTTGCAAGTACTTGCGGGCGCGCCTCAAAATCCCGAACCTTTGAAGCGCGCGGCTGCTGGCTTTTCGCCGCCCCGATTTTGGCCATGTCTTCTTCTTCCTCGCCGCCTGCGGGCGGGCGCGCTCACGCCAACGAGCACCAGTCCTCGACTGCGGTGGCCGCGGTTGCGGGCGTGGTGGCCAAGAGCCTGGCCTCGCCCGCCGTGCTCTCGGTTCCGGCGCGCCACATCGTGGCTTTCGCGCCCAACTCGCTTTCGGATGCGCTGTTTTGCCTGCCCGCCCTGGCTGCTCTGCGCGAGTCGTTTCACGGCGCCCAGATCTCGTGCGTGGCGCGCTCGTGGCTGTCGCCTCTGGTGAGGGCCACACATTTGGTGGATGAGGTTCTGGAGCGGCCCAAGGGCGGGCTGAGCGCGCAGGCCTCGCTGCTGCTCAAGCTGCACGCGCACAAGCCCGACATCGCGCTGACGTTTTCGCCGGCCCGCAACGCCGTCTTGATGGCCTGGTCCAGCGGCGCTCCGGTGCGCGCGGGCTTCGAGGAGGCCAAGATGGAGGCTCTGCTCACGCACCGCGTCAAGCGCAACGGCCCGCCGCGCATCGAAGCCTTCCTTGAGCTGGCGCGCTTCCTGGGCTGCAAGACGCCGCACCTCGATTACTGCGGCCTCATCGAAGCCGAGCCGCAGCCCCTTCAGCAAGCGCAGGCTCTGCTCGATGAGCACGGCGTCCCGAGCCTCTTCATCGTGGCCGCGCCCAGTCCGGGCAGCCAGATCGACGCCCGCCCGCTGCCCGATTGGAGCGGAGAAAAGTGGGCGCGCACGCTCGCTCTGCTGTCGAATTCGTGGCCCGTGGTCCTGATGGGAAGCCCTTCGCCTCAGCGGACGCGCGAGGCCGGGGCGCACGGCGTCTTCGATCTGGGTGGCCGCGCCGACCTGCTCACGCTGGCCGCGCTGTGCTCCAAATCCGCGCTCTTTGTAGGCGGCGACGGCGGGCTCCTGCACCTGGCGAGCGCCATGAAGACGCCCGTTGTGGGCTTATACTCGCCCGCAGACGCCGGCAAAACCGCGCCGCGCGGCCCGCGCCGCATCGTGCGCGCCTCGGCTGAGCTGGAGCCCGTGCAAGTACTTGAGGCCGCCCGCGATTTGATCGGCTTGTAACAAGGGATGACAGTATGAAAATCAACCGTTTGGCCCTGGCCTCAGTGATGCTGATGGCCTCGGGCGGGCTAAGCTCGCGCGCCGCCTTTTGCGCGGGCGACATCGTGTGCGCGGCGCGCTTCTACGTCGCGCCACGCCGGTCGAAGGGGCAGGCGGCCTCACGCTACCACTTGTTCCGCATCAACGCGGATGGCAGCGGGCGGCGCCAGATCACGAGCGGCGCGCACGACGATGGAATGCCGCAGTGGTCGCCCGATGGCAGGAGGATCGTCTTCGCGCGCGATGAGGGGCTTGTCTGCGTCGTCAACGCGGATGGGAGCGGGCTCAGGAGCGTGCTCAATGTGAAGAGCTACGTCGGGCCGCCGCAGTGGTCGCCCGATGGACGCGAGATCGTGCTCTTCGACAGCGGCTCGAACACCCTGCGCTTCATCAATGCGCGCACCGGAGCGTCTCGCTCGCTGCGCGGCGTGCGCGCCTGGGCCTTGTCGCCCGACAAGCTGCAGCTGGCCTGGAGCACGACGGACAACAAGCTCTGGGTCGCCAACTTCGCGGGCGCCAGCCGCACCGTGACCTCTCTGGACGCCAGCACGCTGGCCTGGGCCGGGCCTCAAGTACTTGTGGCGGCCACCTCGAAGAAGGGCGTCGAGGACGGCGGCGAGCTGGACGGCCTTGTCGTGCTGGACACCGCACCGGGCCACACCGCGCCGGGCGTGATCAAGCGCCTGCCCATCCACGCCCGCCTCGTCTACTCGGATGGCTCGCCTGCCGCCGAGCTGGACGCAGCCGACCCGCGCTCCGAGCTGATGCCTGTCAAGGGCGCGCCCGGCAGCTTCACCTTCCGCTGGGACAACTCCACCAGCAGCGGGCAAGACGGCCTGTACTTCCGCGCCGGCACCCAGACCGGCGCGCTCAAGCTCGTAGCCGAGGGCCAGTTCCTGGCGTGGGCGCCCGGTGGCAGGCGCTTCTGCTGGGCTCCGTATCACGAGCTGAGCGATTACAACGCGCCCGGCCAGCGCAAGCGGCTGGTGTACACCTCGCCGCTCAAGGTCAGCGACGGGCGCACGCCGCGCACCTTGATCTCGGGCCTGGTGCTCATCGCCGGCTGCGACTGGCGCTGAGCCCAACGCTCCAAGTACTTGCACCCGCCCATGATCTCGAACTCAACTTCAACCACGAGCGCCGCCCGCGTCCTGGTCGCGATTCCCGCGCGCTGGGCCTCGACGCGCTTCCCCGGCAAGCCTCTGGCCCTGCTCGATTCGCAGCCCGTCATCGCCCACGTCGTGCGCGCGGCTCTGCAGGCCGAGGGCATCGAGCGGCCTGTCCTGGTCGCGACCGACGACGAGCGCATCGCCCAGGCCGTGCGCGACCGCTTCGAGGCTCAGGAGGTGCAGGCCGTGATGACGGACGCGGGCTTGCCTTCGGGCACCGATCGCCTGGCTCAGGCCCTGCGCGCTCACCTGGGCGAGCCCGAGAGCGCGCCTGAGGCGTGGGAGGAGCGGCTCGCGATCATCAATGTGCAGGGCGACGAGCCGTTCCTCAACCCCTCGCACATCGAGAGGCTGGCGCGTGCGATGCGCGAGCACCCTGAGCTCAAGATGGCCACGCTGGGCGTGCCCCTGAGCCAGGACGAGGACATCCTGAACCCCAACATCATCAAGATCGCGCGCGCTCAGGATGGCCGCGCGCTCTATTTTTCGCGCGCCCCCATCCCCTTCCACCGCGACGAGCCGGTGCAGCGCAAGTACTTGAGGCACCTGGGCGTCTACGCCTACGAAGCGCGCTGGCTGCTCGAAATGGCCGCGCTGGGGCCGTCGCCGCTCGAAGAAATCGAGAGGCTGGAGCAGCTGCGCGCCCTGGAACACGGCGTCGCGATCCGCGTGCTCGAAGTCGAAAGCGCCGTCGACATCGCCATCGACACCCCGCAAGATTTAGAGCGCGCCCAGCTCTGGCTGCGTCGCACCCCCGATGCTTGAACCGCCGCCTCCGCCTCAGCCGCCCGAGCCGCAAGTACTTGAGCCCGTTTTCGAGCCGCGCTTCGAGCCTCCCTGTCGCCTGGTTCCAGACGATTCGCTGCAGCAGGTACGCGGCGAAACCATGAGCTGCTTCGCCTGCCCTCGGCTGGTCTGGTGGCGCGAGGAAGCGGCGCGCCAGGCTCCGGCACGCTTTCGCGGGCAGAGCTACTGGGCGCGCCCGCTGCCCGGCTGGGGCGATGCGAGCGCGCGGCTGCTGATTGTCGGGCTGGCTCCGGCGGCTCACGGCGGCAACCGCGTCGGGCGCCTCTTCACCGGCGACCGCTCGGGCGACTGGCTCTTTCGCGCGCTGCACAAGGCCGGGTTCGCCAGCCAGCCGAGCTCAAGGGCGCTCGACGACGGGCTGGAGCTGCGCGGCTGCTACATCGCGGCGGCCTGCCGCTGCGCCCCGCCCGCGAACAAGCCGCTGCCCCAGGAAATGCGAAACTGCCGCCCGTATCTGGAGCGCGAGCTGAGCCTCTTGCCGCGCCTGCAAGTACTTGTGGGCCTGGGGCGCATCGGCTTCGACGCCGCCTTCGACGCCGTGCGCTCGGCTCAGCGAACCGAGCTCAAGGCACGCCCGAAGTTCGCGCACGGGGCTCAAGTTGAGCTGAGCGAGGGCCTGGTTCTGCTGGGCACCTTCCACCCGAGCCAGCAGAACACCTTCACGGGCCGCCTCACCGAGCCGATGTTCGACGCGGTATGGAGCCGCGCGCGGGAGATACTGAGTACTTGAAGGAGAACCATGCAGACACACATCCACCAGCTTCCCAACGGCCTGACCTTGATCGGCGAGCACAGCAGCTCGGCGCGCTCGATCGCGGCGGGCTTCTTCGCCCGCACCGGCGCGCGCGACGAGACGCCCGAGATTTCGGGCGTCTCGCACTTCCTGGAGCACATGATGTTCAAGGGCACCGCGCGCCGCTCGCCCGAGGACGTGAACCGCGAGTTCGATGAGATGGGCGCGCGCTACAACGCCTACACTTCCGAGGAGCAGACCGTCTACTACGGCAACGTGCTGCCGCAGTTCCAGCACCGCCTGCTCGACTTGCTCGCCGACATGATGCGCCCCGCGCTGCGCGGGGCGGACTTCGACATGGAGAAGAAGGTCATCCTCGAAGAGATCGCGATGTATCAAGATCGCCCCCAGTTCTCGGTCTTCGACCGCGCGCGCGAGGAATATTTCGGCTCGCACCCGCTGGGCAAGAGCGTGCTGGGCTCGTCTGAGTCCATCGCTGAGCTCAAGCGCGAGCAGATGCACGAGTACTTCGAGCGCCGCTACGCCGCCAACAACTTGACGCTGGTCATGACGGGCAGCTACAACTGGCAGCAGGCCAGGGCGCAGGCCGAAGCCGCCTGCGCAGGCTGGAACACCTCGGACGCGCCGCGCGCCCTGGAGCCGTTCCGGGGCAGCGCCAGGGTCGTCGTCGAGCGGCCCAAAGCCGGCAAGCCGGGCCACAGCAGCCGGGGCGAGGACAGCGAGGCCGAAGCCGAAGTCGAGGTCGATAAGTTCAACCGGGCCCACATCGCGCTGATGGCTCCGGGCTTCTCGGCTCAGGACGCCAATCGTTACGCGGCTTCAGTGGCTTGTGAGGCCATCGGGGCTGGTGACGCCTCGCGTTTGTACTGGGCGCTGGTGCACACGGGCCGGGCCGAGGCCGCGCAGATCGGGCACGAGGCGGCGGACGGCGCGGGCACTTACTACGGCTATATGCTGGCTGACCCCGAGCGCGCGCAGGAGGCTCTGGATGAGTTCAGGAGCGTGGTGAGCGAGGCGTGCCGCAAGGGGCTGCGCGAGGAAGAGGTCGAGCGCGCCAAGCGTCGCATGGCGAGCGGGGCCGTGCTGCGCGACGAGACGCCGATGGGCCGCCTGCGGCCCGTGGGCATGAACTGGATGTATCGCAAGGAGCAGGTCGCGCCCCAGGAAAGCCTGCGGCGCCTGCTCTCGGTGACGACCTCCCAGGTCAATGAAGTGCTGGCCGCGATGCCCTTCGAGCGCGCCACCGTGGTGGCTCTGGGGCCGCTGGATGAGCTGAGCTAAAGGCTGCGGCACAGGGTCGAGATGAAGAGCGCCCGCAAGTACTTGAGGGGTGTGCACAAATCCAGGAGCGCCTACAGGGACTTTTGGCGAGTGCGCTGTCCGCATCCGTGGAGGAGTATCAATACACCGAT
>JAABUK010012544.1_pt1 | contig 10777 bp, 2 predicted proteins | sample 5559141 | NCBI WGS metagenome assembly JAABUK01 (sample SAMN10711869, study PRJNA513367) | rock metagenome | isolation source: Antarctica rocks | place: Antarctica: Victoria Land, Pudding Butte nord | collected 2016-01-03
TATCGACCCGGACGCCCTCGAAGACACAGTCCCGCATATAAGGACTCACGACGTGCATCGCGTCAAAGCGGGCGCCAGTAAGGCAGAGCCCAGTAGCGTCGTCCACGTCAACTACGAGTGTGCCGTTGCTACGACGCCAACTCCGTGTTGACCGCCGCGGTACCCCGCGTGTCATTGATTCCACCTCTCATCACAGCAGGCGGTAGCCGGCTTGGCATCGTTTCTAGGGGAGAGTATATAAGGCGTACGCAACACCTTCGTAGCCCGGCCTCGCGAGGTGTGCTGCCACTGATGCCGGAGTTGTGAGTTCGACGTACGCGCGCGTGTAGTTGTCATAGAAGTCAGGGCCGCGGGTGAAGTAGTTGAAGCGCCCCTTGAACTGCACATCCAACTCGTCTCGAGCCGCTCGGTGCACCGCCTGTCCGAGAAATCTCGAACCTCCAACCGGATTTCCCTGGTAAGCCCCACGCTCTGCGGGCGACAGCGATTTGAGAAGCCTCTCAACGCCTTGATCGCTTACCTTTTGTGCGGCTCGCTGGACGAGGGCGGCTGCGGCATCCTCGGCTGTCCGGGCCCCCGTGGCGGCAGCAAGCTTAGCGAAGCCGGCGCCGGCGAGTCTGGCGCTGACTTTGGCCAGAGCGCCGATCCCGAGGGTGGCTACGGTATCGATAACAAGTTGAGTTGCGCCATCCGGATAGACCCGCCCCGGATCCGCGCCGTCCCCGAGGGCTAGCATGTATTGTTGCAGGGGATTCAGGCTTACACCGGACTTGTTGAAGTACTGAAGTACCTGGTAAGCGTGCTTATACCCATTCGCCATACCGCAGGCAGTCTCGAGTGCTCGGCGGTACTCATATGTCTGGAGCTTTCGACTCCCGCAATCGAGCTTGTTGCTACTCAGTAGCCCTGCTGCCAACCGGCCCTTCAAGATCTCTTGTGCCGTCGCCGTGACGGCTGCCTCGGCTCGACGTGCTTTTACTGCATTAGCGTTAGGGCAGTTTGCCTTGTCGCCGTCGGGTGCTTGCCCACCACCAGGGCAGGGGGTATGTCCGTCGGGGTCGTTGAGGTTGACGGGGTCGCCGTTGACGTAGGTGTACCGGTTGCTGGTGAGGGGGTCGGTGCCGAGTGCGAGATCGGCGGTGGGTGAGTTGGAGCGGTAGGTGTCTTGGCTGAGGAAGGCGGTCTTGCTCGGGTCGTAGGTGCGGGACCCGAGCTGGTAGTTCCCGGTGCTGTTGTCGCGTCTTTCCCCGCGGTAGTAGATGTCGTTGCTGGTGGTCGGGGTGCTGACGGCGGCGTTGGTGGGGCAGGGGCTGGCACTGTTGCCGGGGGTGCTGCCGCTGGTCTTGCCCCAGGGGTCTTGACGGGTTGCGCAAGCGACACCACCCGTCCCGGTGGGGGTTCCCGAGGCGGTCGAGTCGCCGGTGATCTCGGTGACGCTGCCTTTCCCGTCGGTGCCGAGGTAGTGGTTGTGCGGCTGGGTGAGCGCGCCGGTGCCGGTGGTCCAGGTCATGGCGGTGTGAGCCCGGCCCAGGCCCAGGGTGTAGCGCCGGCTCGGCGTTGTGTCTGTGGTCTCGGTGGCGACGCCGGTGTCCTGGCCGCTGTAGTTCATGGTGGTTGTGCTGGTGCTGGTGCTGGTGTTGGTGCCGGCTACGGCCTGGGTGTCGGAGCGCTGCCGGTCGAGGGCGTCGTACTTATAGGTGCTGTCGGTGCGGGGTGTTGGGGATACGCAGGTGGGACTGGTGGTGTTGGCGGTGGTGCCGGCGATACGGTCGAAGCCGTCGAAGTTGTAGGTGGTGCAGCCGTCGGTCTGCAGCGCGCCGGAGGCCCGGTAGTAGCTCTTGGAGTCTGCTTCCCCGGTGGTGCCGCTGTTGTAGGTGCGGATGCTGTCGTCGGCGTTGTAGGTCGTGGTGCTCTTCGTGGTGCCGGTCTGGCCGGGGGTGGTGTGGGTGAGGCGGTTGCCGTCGGCGTCGTAGGTGCTGGCGTGCGCGCCCTGAATGTCGGTGTTGGAGACCAGCCGGCCGGTGCTGTCGTAGCCGAACTTCTCGTTCTGCGCGGCTGTGGTGTTGTCGGGTTGCAGCTGGGCGCTGTTGGCGGCGAGTTGCCGGCTGAGGTTGTCGTAGGTGTAGGTCCAGGAGCTGACGGTGGTGCTGCCGCGGGTGGCTGTCTGGTCGCGGAGGCTGTTGTCGTCGTTGTAGGTGCTCCGGGTGGTCTGCCCTTCGGGGGTGGTGCTGGTGGTGGTGCGGCCAGCGGCGTCGTAGGTCCAGGTCCAGGGGGTCGTCATGCTCGCGCCGACGGTGTCGGAGGTCTGCCGGGTCGCTAGGTCGGCGTCGTTGTAGGAGTACCGGCTGGTCTGCATCGGCGCGTTCGGGGAGGTCTGGGTCCGGGTGAGGCTCTGTCCGTTGCCGTCGTAGCCGGTGGCGGTGCGGCCGCCGTGCCCGTCGTCGACGGTGCGGGGCAGGCCGTCGAGGTAGTAGCTGCTGGTGACGGTGCTGCCGCCGCCGGTGCTGTCGGCGGCGGTGAGCGGGTCCCCGTCCGGGTCGTAGGTCGTGGTGATGCTCTCCGGGGTGGCGGTGCTGTTGCCGCGGCCGAGCTGGGTCTGCAGCCGGCCGTTGGGGTAGTAGGAGAACTGCTGGGAGCCGCCGAGCCCGTCCCTGGCGGCGATGTTGCCGTTGGTGTCGAGGGAGTTGTGCGTGGCGGTGGTCTTCAGGCCGCTTTGGTCGTAGCTCCAGACCACCTGGTGGCGGACCTGCGCGTCGGTGCTGTCCACGGTGGGCGGCGCGAGGGTGGTCGCGAGCAGGTTGTCGGCGGTGTAGGTGTTCTCGGTGGCGACCCCGCCGGGGTTGGTGGGGTCCTTGGCGTTGGCGCTCGGGCTGTAGATCTTGGTGGTGTTGCCGGTGAGGTCGTAGGCGTAGGAGGTGACGCCGCCGCCGGTGTTGGTGCTGCTGGCGGTGCGCCCGTCGGCGGTGTAGGTGGTGGTGGCGGTCTGGCCCAGCGCGTCGGTGACCGCCACCGGCTCGCCGGCCGCGTCGTAGCTGGTGCTCGTGACGTGGGTGACCGTCGTGGTCGTGCCGTCCGAGTTGGTCCGCGGGTAGGACTGCCCCGTCGTGCTGGCCGGCAGGTGGTCCGCGGTGTAGGCGGTGGTGGTCACGTGACCGAGCGGGTCGGTGACGGTGAGGACGTCGCCGACGGCGTCGTAGGTGGTGCTGGTGGTCGTGGTGCCGCTGCCGGTGGGGGACGGCCCGGTGGTGCTGGCCAGGAGATGGTCGTCGGTGTAGGTGCTGGTGGTCTGCCGACTGCTCTGCCCGGGCTGGGCGCCACCGGCGGTGGCCATGGTGGTGGTGACGGCCTGGCCGTCGGGGTCGTAGCCGGTGCGCACGACGCAGACCCCGACGGTGCCCGGGTAGGCCGGCAGCGCCGGCATGCTCGCGGGGACGGGGACCGCGGCGGGGTTGGCCCCGGTGGGGCAGTCCGCGGCGGGCGTGCCGGTGGGATCGGTGGCGGCGGGGTCGGCGGTGTCGTAGCGGGGGGTGTAGGTGGCGGTCGGGCGGCCGTCTGCGTCGATGTCGGTCCTGGTCAGGAACCGCGGGTCGGGGCTGGTCGTGCTCGCGGTGAACGCCCGCGCGGAGTAGCTGCCGACGGTGTGACCGTCGGCGTCGTAGACCTTGCGGGTGCGCACGTTGCTCCCGCCGTCGGCGGTGGCCGTGCCGGCCTGGGCGGCACTGGTGCTGCTCGCGCCGGCGACGGTGTCGGTGAGCCGGTTGTCCGCGTCGTAGGAGTAGCCGGTGGTCCGGAACGCGGTGCCGTCGACGGGGACCTGGACGTAGGTCTTGTTGCCGACAGGGTCGTAGCCGGTCGCGGTCGTGTAACTCACGCCGGGGCTGCGGGGCTTGGCCATGCTGGCGGCCCGGTCCAGGGCGTCGTAGATGGTGGTGGTGGTGTTGCCGTCGGGGTCGGTGGCGGTGACGGCGTTGCCGTCGGCGTCGTAGCCGGCGCTGCTGGTGATCGCGGTGCCGCTGTCACGGTGGCGCGTGTTGCTGACCGGGTAGCCGGCGGTGTCGTAGGAGGTGTGAGTGGCGTAGACGCTGCCCGGGGTGCAGGTGCCGCTGCCTTCGGTGAACTCCCGCGCCGTGCAGAAGTCGACGACGTGGCCGTCGGCGTCGTAGTTCTGCCCGGTCCGGGTCGCGGCGATGTTGTTGTTGTTGCGGGGCGTGCTGGTCGCGATCGCGCGGCCGGCGCCGTCGTAGCTGGCGGTGCTGGTCAGGCCGGTGGCGTCGGTGCTGCTGACCGGGTGGTCCAGGCCGTCGTAGGCGCTGCTGCTCGAGCACAGCGTCAGGCCGGTGGCGAAGCCGGTGTCGGCCGGGGTGCTCTGCCGGCAGTTGGCGGGCGGTGTCGCGGCGTTGCTGGCACCGCGGGACCAGGTCGTGGTCGTGGGCCGGTTGACTGGGTCGTAAGCGACGGCGGTGCGGGCGCCCTTGGGGTCGGTGCTGGTGGTCTTGTTGCCGAAGGCGTCGTAGCCGTAGGTGGCGGGCGTGTCGCTGGATGCGCCGTTGGCCTTGGCTTCCGCGGGCGTGAGCACGCTCTGGGGCAGGTCCCCGGCGTCGTAGGCGACGGTCGTGTCGTAGCTGGTCGGGGTGCTGGCGGTGGTGGCGGCCTGAACCCCCCGGGGGCTGGTGACCCGGGTGGCGTTGCCGTCGGCGTCGCGGACGGTGCGGGACCGGTTCCCGAGCTGGTCGCGCTGGGACAGCGCCCACCGCCAGGGCTGCGAGAGGGCCGTCTGCTCCTGCGCGGCGGTCAGGTCGCGGGTGGGGCCGGGGTCAGCGTAGAGGGTCTCGGTGTAGGCGGGGCTCGGCGGCGCGGCGAGGGTGCCGGGGAACTCGGCGGGCTGGTGGCCGGCGGTGGCGTCGCGGTCCCAGCTGCGGGCGACGTGCCCGGCGGCGTCGTAGCCGAACGCGACGAAGTGCCCGGTGGGGTCGGTGATGGTGCTGAGCCACCCGCCGGCGGTGCTGGTGCCGGAGAGGTCTGTGGACCCGGACTTGTGGGTGCCGTCGCTGTTGGAGGCATTGTCTACGGCGTAGGCGTAGGTCATGGCGAGTTGCTGCGGCGCGGTCTCGGCGGCGACGTTCTTGGGGCTGGTCAGGTGCCGGCGCTGGCCCCAGCCGTCGTAGTCGTAGACGGTGCAGGCCACCGCCCCGGTGGCCTGGCACCGGCCGGCCGGTGTGCTGTTGCCGGCGCTGACGGGGCTGTCGGTCTCGCAGGCCAGGCCGGTGTCGGTGGTGGCCGCGCCGGTGCTGCTGCACACCTTCGCGCCATCGGGCGTGGCGGGCAGGGTGTTGGGCAGCGCGGCGGCGGTGTCGGTGACGTCGCGGCGGGTCGTGGTCAGGTAGGCGGTGTAGGTGGGGGGTGTCCCGCCGGGGCCCGCGGCGTTGCCGCGCGGCGGCAGTGCCTGGGTGGCGTCGGAGAGCACGAACAGGCTGTTCGCCGGCGGGGTGCCGGTGCTGGTGACCCCGTCGGCGCTGGCGCCGCCGTCCACGGCGTAGGTGACCACGGTGGGCGCGGACTGGGTGGGCGGCCCGTTGTTGGGGGTGGGAGTGGGGGCCGTCCAGTACTGCAGGTGGTAGCCGTAGGTGCTGGTCAGGGTGGTGGCGGGGTTGCTACCGGCGGCGGGCACGGCGCGGCTTGAGCGCAGCAACTCCCCGTCGTAGCCGTAGAGCGCGCTGGTGTCGCTGTCGGGGCTGCTGATCCCGGCGACGACGACCCGGCAGGGGTTGTTGTGCTGGGCGTTGTCCTCGGGGCGTTGGCAGGCGGTGTGCGCTGCTGGCGTCCCGCCGGCGGTGTCCCAGGTGGTGGTGGTGCTGTGCAGCCAGGTGGTGGTGTTGCGGTGGTCGGCGGTGCCCGGGTCGTAGCCGGTCCCGGACTGGACCAGGGCAACGCGGCTGCTGGGGTCGATGCCGCTGTACTGGGTCCGTTCGCAGGGCGCGGCCGCGGTGCCCGGGCAGGCCGCACCGGGGGTGGGAGTGGTGTCAGCCTCGGTCATGCTCACGGTGCCGTTGGTGCTGCTAGTGGAGGTGTAGGTGAAGGCGGTGGCGGTGCCGCGGCGGTCGGTGATGCTGGCGACCACGTTGGGGCCGGTGCCGGTGGGGTCGGTGCCATAGTCCAACGCGGTGGCGTGGCCCAGAGGGTCGGTGAGGCCGCACAGCTGGGCGGTGCCGCTGCCGGGGGCGGGGCTGTGGCAGGCGGTGCCGTAGGTGTAGGCGAGCCGGGTGCCGTCGGGGTTACGCACGGCGATGAGGTAGTCGTTGGAATCGAATTGGTAGTAGGTGGACCGGGTGGCCGGGTCGGAGGCGCAGACCACGGTGGCGGCCGCGGCGCTCACCTCCGGGCTGGTGGTGGGGCAGCCGGCGACCCCGGTGGGCAGCGTGGCGGTGGTGGTGCCGTTGCTGGTGGTGACCGCGGTGGAGGTGGCGAACCGGACGCCCCGGCAGGTGCTGTCGGTCGCGGCGAGCACGTGTGCGGTGTCGGCCGGGGTGCTGCCGTCCGCGCCGGTGCAGGAGGCCGGCTCGTAGACCGCCCGCAGGCCGCCGAGGGGGTTAGCCGTGGAGGGGGTGTTGTTGTTGTTCGCGCTGGTGTCCGGGTCGTAGAGGTAGCGCAGCTCGACACCGGAGCGGTCCTTCAGGCTCACGGTGCGCCCGTTGGCGTCGAACTCGGTGCGCAGCCCGTCGGGGCGTTCGCTGACGTAGCCCAGGACGAAGGGGTTGCTGCCGGCCGGGGGCGTGTCACCGGGGTTGCCGCAGTTGCTGCCGGTCAGCGCCCGGTAACGCCACAGCGCCAGGTGCACCCCGGGGGGCGCGGTGTAGGTCGTGTCCTGGCAGGCGACGACCCCGGCGGGGAGCTTGGCGGTGAGCAGGCCCGCCAGCAGGCCCCCGACGGTGGGCAGCACGACGTTCTGGTCCGTCTGCTTGACCGCGAACAGGTGCCGGGTGCCGTCGCGGTCGCTCAGCGTGATCGGCTGCGGGCCGGTCAGGGACTCCGTGGTGGGCAGGCGGATCCCGCTCACCCCGGTGTCGCTGCTGCTGTCGTCGCCGACGCCGCTGAGCCCGAGCTGCCAGCCGACACCCAGCGCCCCGCCCCGCAGCCCGGTGGTGTCCCGGCTGTTGTAGGTGCGCGCCAGGGTGTACGCGAGGTGCCCGTGGGCCTGCCCCGGGGTGCTGTCCGTCTGGGAGACCACCAGGTTGCCGTTGCCGACGTTGACCGCCGCCGTGCCCTGCGGGCCGGTGCCCCGCCGCTGGAACGTCCACCAGGGTTCCAGACCGAGACCGGCGTCGGCCGGTGACTGGGTCGTGGGGGGGGTGCTGGTGGTCGGGGCGGTGCGGACCTCGGTGCTGACGCCGGTGCCGGTGCTGCCCGCGACCGTGTTGTCGGCGGTGACGCCGAACGCGTAGTAAGACAGGTGCGTGTAGCCGGTGAGGGTCTGGGTGTGCTGGCGGCCGGTGCCGCTGGCGGTGACGGTGACCGCCGGGTGGGCGGGGTCTGCGCTGCAGCTGCTGGCGGCCGCGGTGGCGCACAGGTAGCTGGTCACGACGTAGTTGGTGATCGGGGCGCCGTTGCTGACGATCTGACCGCCAGTGGGGACGCCGCTGCTCGGGGGGTTCCACGAGACCTGGAAGGCGTCGGACAGGGCCGCGCCGGTCGCGGTGCCGCCGACGGTCTTGTCGGCGGTGACCTGCTCGGCAGGGGCCGGCTTGCCGGCGGGCACGAAGGTGTTGCTAGTAGCTGGGGGGGAGCTGCCGGCCGCGTTGTTGGCGACAACATTGGTGTAGTAGCCGGTGCCGTTGGTCAGCCCCGTGAGCGAGGCAGCGGTGGGGCAGGAGCCGGTCTGCGGGCAGTTGACGGTGGTCGTGGCGGTTGGGGTGCTGCTGCCCGTCGGGTAGGCGCTCACGGTGTAACCGGTGATGGCGCCGTCCGGGTCGCCGGCGGGAGCGGTGGCCGGCTGCCACGTCACGGTGCCACCACCGTCGGTGCTGGTCGCGGTCGCGCCGCTCGGGGAGCTCGAGGGCGTGGTGTAGCGCACCGTGAGGTAGGGGATGCCGCTGCTCGCCTGATGGTTGTTGAAGGTGTACTTGGTGGTCTGGTTCTCCGCGGACGCGCGCAGCAGGAGCCCGTAGTTCCCGGCGGGGCTGTTCACCCATCGCTGCGCGAGCGCCGTCAGCGGCGACCAGACCGCGGGGCCCGATGCGGTCGCGGGCAGGTTCGAGGTGCTCGCGTCGGTGGTGGTGTTGTAGTCACCTCCTGGGGCGGCCCAGGCGTTCGTGCCGTCGGCGGTGTTCCAGGTGGCAGCGCTGGTGAACCCGCGCGTGAGCGCGTGGACCTCCAGCGGGGTTGTCGTTGTCTGCGCCACGGTCTTGTTGTAGACGGTGAGGTTCAGTGAGGCTGACAGGACTTTCGCGGTGGTTGGCACGCCGGAGAGGTCGAACCGGTCGAGGCTGCGCATGACGTAGCCGCTGCTGACGGCTGGGTCGCCGCCGTTGTAGGAGCCGACCTGCTCGTACCCGCTGTTGCAGTAGTTGTACGTCGCGTAGCGGCCGCTGGAGAGCTGGCAGTCGGTGCTGGCGCTCGGCGCGGAAAGGTTGATCGTCGGGTCGAGGATCATCGGGTAGTTGTGGTGGGCCCGCCAGACCGGGTCGATTGACTCGGTGACGTCCCAGCCGCTCGCTGTCTGCACGAGCGTCAGGTGCGCGTCGCCCGGCTCGACGCCGCTGCCCGGCTCGCTCGCCGTGGATGGCGTGAAGGCAAGCGGGGGCTCGAGCCGCACGCGGGCCCCGGTCACGTCCAGGACACGGCTGAAGGTGTAGCCGCCGTCCCTACCACGGGTAGCGGTCCCGAGGTTGTGCGCGGGGTCGGCGAGGTGGAAGACGAACGACGAGGGGGCGTGCGGGCCGTCGACGACAACCTGCTCGGCGACGGTGGAGGGTGTTGTCGTCCAACTGAGGTGGGTGTCGGACCAGAGGCCGTCGTAGGTCAGCGTCGTCGGCCCGGACCTGCGCCCGCTCGCCCGGCCACCGGCAGGGCTGACGCTCACGCTGCTGCCACCGAGATCGAACCCGACAGCGCCGCCACTGGTGAAGGCGGCGGGTAGGGGCAGCCCGGGAGCCGTCCACCCATCGCCCCGCTCCTGCAGGGTGGGGTCGAGTCGACGCCACCCGCTGACGCCGGGGGCGAACACCGGCCGCGCGTAGACCCGCATCGTCGCCTGCCTGCCCTGCTGCGTGACTTCCTCGCGTGTGCTACGTGCGGTTGGCGCCGAGCTCTCATGCCAGGCGCCGGCAGTCATGGCCCTCTGCTGGGGGTGCTTCAGGCGCGACCAGCGTGTGCCTGCCGGCGGCGATGCCGGTCCTGCATGCATGGCTCTCTGCTGGGGCTGCCCGGGGAGCAACACCGCGGCGGCGGGAACCGGGGCCGTGGCGCGCGGCGGCGCCGCTGAGGGCCGGGGAGCTGGGCTGGCGTCCGCGGTTGCCGGCGCCGCCGGCACGTTGCCGACGGCAACGGCAGCCGCCACGAAGGCGATGCAGGTCACCGAACGTGACAGATGTGGGCGGGTTGGTCGCACGGTTCTCCTTCTAGTGGTGTCACCGTGTGGTCGTTCGTCGTGAGCGCTCAACCCGGAAGATGGCCCGTCCCGTTGCGGCGAGCACCCGTTCGGACTACAGGGGCGCCACCCGCAGGACCATCCGGGAGGGCCCGGTTGTGCCGCAGGAACGGAGGAGCGCTGCCGCGGCGTAGCAGGACGCCTCTGCTCGGCGTGTCCGAGGCGCGCCTGCGCGCTGCCCTCTTGGAGCGCCGGCGGCTGCGGTCAGCGGCTTCCAGCACGGATCTGCGCCCAGGGCGCTGCTTTCTGCGCCATCACGAGTGGGCGCTGCGAGTCGCCTCGGCCGCGATCAGTCTCGGCCGAGGCGGCTCGCAGAGTGTCAGTGGGATCAGCCGATGCAGGGGTTGGTGATGGGTCCGCTCGTGCCGGCGACGGGTCCGGTGAACACGAACGGGTCGCTGTCGGCGGTGGCGCTGGAGTGGCCGTTGCGGTTGACGGCGTAGGCGTGCACAACGTCGTCGAGGTCGCCGGGCTGGAAGGCGTGTAGAAGCGGGATCTGGCAGGCCTGCTCGACTTGACCGTTGTCCACGATGTGGTACTGGTGGCCGCCCCCGTAGTTGTCGAAGACGTAGAACCAGGCGGAGGGAGCGTCGCCGCTGCAGGTGGGTCGAGTGACGGTCACGGTGATCACCCCGGGTACGTCCTCGTTGGCGGTCACCGGCTCGGGTGCCATCGGGTTCGTCCCGTACCCCGCCGCCGCGCAGGCGATGCCCAGCAGAGTCGGCGGAGGCTGCGGGTCGTTGCAGGCGCCGGGGTCGCAGCCCGGGAGCACGGACGAGATCTCACCTGCCGCCTCTGCGACGGGCGAGGTGATCAGTGTCGCCAGACAGGCACTGGTCAGCACCAGTATCGCCTTACTAACGGCGCCCCAGCGCTTGAACAGATTGATCACGAGCTCTCCTTCGAGGTGTGGCAGGACGGTCAAGTCGGGTGGACAGCCGACAGCCGTCGTACGTGAGATCCCCCGGGGTAAGGGGGGTGGACGTGAGGAGGTCGCACCGCGCCGCCCCAGTACGCAAGCGAATCTCGGGGGACTACCGGCTGGCCGATGACACCGCGAACGGCGGGGGCGCGGCGAGCCGACGGGCGCTCAAAAGACACCAGTCACCTAGAGCGTTCTTGTCGGGTGCGCGT
>JAABUK010012547.1_pt1 | contig 10774 bp, 9 predicted proteins | sample 5559141 | NCBI WGS metagenome assembly JAABUK01 (sample SAMN10711869, study PRJNA513367) | rock metagenome | isolation source: Antarctica rocks | place: Antarctica: Victoria Land, Pudding Butte nord | collected 2016-01-03
GAGCTTGAGCCCTGATGTCACGAACCATCTCCCACCCAAGCCTCCGACATAAGCCGGAGATCTATAAATCACGCCAGATCGCGTCGCTCAAAGCGGAAACCGCGATTCTACCCTCAACGGAACCGCTCTAGCCGCCAGTCCGCGCGTCGGCGAGCCGCCGCTCAATGATGTCGCGCGTCCCGCGCAGCGGCTGTAAACAGCGGTTGACGCCATCGACGGCAGTGACGGCGCGCGACATCCAGACCGTGTTGATGCAGCCGAGCAGGCGCTGACCGACGCGCACCGGCAACGCGATGGAGCCGGTGTGCGGCCAGAGGACGCCGCCTTGGCGCAGGCCGTAGCCGCGGCGCCGGGTCGAGGCGAGCAGCCGGGTGACCTGGGCGGTGTCGCGGGCCAGCGCGTCATGGGGATCGTCGGACCCGGCGAGAAGGTTGAGCAATGCGTCGCGCTGCGGCTTCGGAGCGAACGCGATGTAGGCGAGGCCCGACGAACTGCCCAGCACCGGCATCTTGCGTCCGACCATATTTCGGTCGATCGATAGCGGCGCTATCCGGTGTGTGGTCTCGTGGATGACCATCTTGAGGCCGTCGAGCGTAGAGACGTCGCAGGGCCAGGAGATGCGGCTTGTCAGCTCCGCCAACGCCGGGCCGGCAATGGAAGAGATCCATTGCTCGTCTTCGAACCCTTCGGAAAGCCCTCGAACCTGTAGCCGCAAGTGGAATCGGTCATCTGCGGTGCCGCGGCGAACGTATCCCTCGTCGACCAGCGTCTGCAGCAGCCGATACACCGTGGTGCGCGGCACGCCGCTTTCCCGCGCCAACTGCAGGGCGGTGGCGCTGCCGTGGCGGTTGAGCACGGACAGGACGGTGAGACCGCGCGCGAACGAGCGGATCGAATTGATCGGCAAAGGACGATGTCCACTGTGCGAACAAAGATGAAATCGCGTTTGCGGCGCCGCTGCAAGCGATGGATTGTCGGGACAACGCGGGGGGCGGAATTGCCGCTTCGGGAAGGAGACGTCATGGCGGAGGAAACTTCGGCGCAAGAAACCCGAGCCGACATCGCGATCATCGGCTGCGGCCCGGTCGGCGCGATGCTGGCCAACCTTCTCGGCATGCAGGGAATCAGCACTTTGGTGCTGGAGCGCGAGACGGATGTCTACGCGCTGCCGCGCGCCTGCCATTTCGACGACGAAGTGATGCGCATGTTCCAGACGGTGAGCCTGGCCGACGAGATAACGCCGCTGGTCCACGTTTCGCCCGGCATGCGGTTCGTCGACGATTCCGGCAAGCTGCTGCTCGATTGGACGCGTCCGGTGGAGATCGGGCCGCAGGGGTGGAACGCGAGCTATCGTTTCCATCAACCGGAACTGGAGCGCGTCCTGCGCGACGGGCTGACCCGGTTCCCCGGCGTGACGGTCCGGTTGCGCACGGAGGTGTTCGCCCTCGAACAAGGGTCGGAGGCGGTCGATGTCCGTTTCGAGGACCTGGCGACGGGCACCCTGCATCGCTGCCAGGCTCGTTATGTGGTTGGCTGCGACGGTGCGCGGTCGTTGGTGCGGCGGATGATCGGCGCGCCGATGGAGGATCTCGGCTTCCACGAACGTTGGCTGGTGGTCGACGCGATCCTGAAGCGTCCGCGCCCGGATCTGGGCGACTACAGCGTGCAGTTTTGCAGCACGCGGCGGCCCGCCACGTATGTCCGCGGCACCGGCGACCGGCGCCGATGGGAGATCACGGTTCTGCCGGACGAGGACGCGGCCAGCGTGACAAAGCTGGGCCGGGTGTTCGAGCTGCTCGCACCGTGGGTCGGCCCGGACGACGTCGATCTTGAGCGTGCCGCGCTCTACACCTTCCACTCCGCCCTGGCGCGGCAATGGCGCGGTGGCCGTCTGCTGATCGCCGGCGATTCCGCGCATCTCACACCGCCTTTCCTCGGCCAGGGCATGTGTGCCGGCATGCGCGACGTGGGCAACTTGGCCTGGAAGCTGGCCCGGGTGCTGTCCGGCCGAAGTGGCGACAGCCTGCTCGACACCTACCAGGCCGAGCGCAGCCCGCACGTGCGGGAATACATCGAACTCGCGGTGCGGCTCGGCGGGCTGATCAACACCAAGGCGATGGAGAAGGCGCTCCCCGGTGCGGCGCCCGGCGGCGAGCCGGTCCGGATGAGCTCGATCAAACCCCGTCTCGGTACCGGGCTGGCGCCGGGCTGGAACGGACCGGCCGGCAGCATCGCCCCGCAGCCTCGGCGCGGCGACGGCACCCGGCTCGACGACCATGTCGGCTATCGCTTCACGGCAGTGATGCGCCCCGATATCGCCGCGTCGCTGCCCGAGGCAACGCGCCACCGCCTGTCCGACCGCGACATCGTCGTGGTGTCGGATGACGCGCCGGAGCACCTGTCCTGGCTCGAATCGCATGGCGCCGTCGCCGTCCTGGTGCGGCCGGACCGCTACGTGCTCGGCGCCGCCACCTCCATCCAGCAACTCGACGCGCTGGCAGCCTGCATCTGACCGCCGCCCCTCACGTGAAAGCAGTCCCATGAAGCTGATCTCATTCATCGTCGATGGCCGCGCCCGTTACGGCATCGTGCAGGGCGCTGCCGTCGTCGACCTGACCGGCCGGTTCGGCGACCGCTGGCCGACCTTGCGCGACCTGCTGGCGGGCGGCGGCTTGCCGCAAGCCGCGCAAGCGGCCGACGGCGCAACGCCCGACTTCCCGCTTGAGGACCTTCAGCTCGCCCCCGTCATCCCTAACCCCGACAAGATCATCTGTGTCGGCCTCAACTATCGCGACCACGTCGCCGAGACGGGCCGTACCGAGACGCCCAACCCGGCGCTGTTCGCCCGTTACGCCGGCAGCCAGGTCGGACACCTGCAGCCGTTGATCAAGCCCGCCGCATCGGACGAGTTCGACTACGAGGGCGAACTGGCCGTCGTCATCGGCAAGGGCGGCCGGCACATCGCGGTCGCCGACGCGCTGGACCACATCGCCGGCTATGCCTGCTACAATGAAGGCAGCGTTCGCGACTGGCAGCGCCATACCAGCCAGTACCTCGCCGGCAAGACTTTCGCCGGCACCGGCGGGTTCGGCCCGTGGCTGGTGACGACCGAAGAGATTCCCGACCCGGCCGCGCTCACGCTCGAGACGCGGCTGAACGGCCAGGTGGTGCAGCACAGCACGACCGACCTGATGATCACGCCAGTGCGCGAGCAGATCGCCTATATCTCCACCATCCTGCCGCTGCTGCCCGGCGACGTGATCGTCTCCGGCACGCCGGGCGGTGTCGGCTCCAAGCGACAGCCGCCGCTGTTCATGAAGGCCGGTGACGTCGCTGAAGTCGAGATCAGCCGTATCGGCATCCTCCGCAACCCCGTCATTGCAGAGACAAGGTGACATCATGGAACTGACGTCCGAACTGACCGCGCTGGGCTATATCGGCGTTCGCTCCTCCCGATTGGACGATTGGGGGAGCTACGCGACCGGCCTGCTGGGCATGCAGCAAGTCGATCGCGGCGGCGCCACGCGGGCATTCCGAATGGACGACCGCAAGCAGCGACTGGTCGTTGCCGGCGACGAAGGCGACGGTCTCGACTTTTTCGGCTGGGAGCTCGCCGATGCCGCCGCGCTGGACCGTTTGGCCGCCCGGCTCGAGGCGCATGGCGTTGCCGTGCAGCGGGCGCCCCGCACCCTGGCCGACGAGCGGCATGTCGCCGACTTGATCGTCTTCCACGACCCGGCCGGGAACCGTCTCGAAGCCTTCCACGGCCCGGCGATCGCGACCGAAAAATTCAAACCCGGACGTCCAATTTCTGGCTTCCGCACCGGCCCGCTCGGCATGGGTCACGCGGTGATCAACGTCGAGGACGTCGAGAAGCTGCTGCCGTTCTACCGCGACATCCTCGGCTTCCACGTCACGGACTACGGCCTCAAGCCCTACAAGCTGTATTTTTTCCACATCAACGGCCGCCACCACAGCTTTGCCATGGTCGGCTCCGGCAAGGCCGGGCTGCACCATTTCATGATCGAGCTGTACAGCCTCGACGACGTGGGGCAGGGTTACGACCTCGCCAATTTGGAAGACAACCGGGTCGCCTACACGCTGGGCCGCCACACCAACGATCATATGACGTCGTTCTACTCGCACACTCCGTCTGGCTTCTTCATCGAATATGGCTGGGGCGGCCGGGTGATCGACCCCGCGACGTGGGAACCGCACGAGACGCATGACGGGCCGAGCTTCTGGGGTCACGAACGCCTCTACATGGAGCCGGAGCAACGGTCCCGCCTGCGCGACATGCGCCTGTCGGCCGCGGCGCGGGGGGTGCGGGCGCCGGTGCCGGACTGCCCTTGGCTGGACGCCGTCATCGCCAACGAGTGAGCCCCTGAGCGATCCGGAATACCGGGTGTGAAACGAACGAAGACGGAGGAAGATGTGCTCAAACTCACCAAACTTCTAGGCTCGACGGCCCTGTTTGCCCTCGCGGCGATGGCGCTCCCGGCTCACGCCGAGATCAAGGCGGACGCGATCCGCATCGGCGTGCTCAGTGACATGAGCGGCGTCTTCGCCACCGCGATGGGACCGGGCTCCGTCACCGCCGCGCAGATGGCGGTCGAGGAGTTCGGCGGCAAGGTCGACGGCAAGCCGATCGCGATCCTGCAAGCGGACCATCAGAACAAGCCAGACATCGCGTCCGGCATTGCGCGGCAATGGTTCGACCGCGACGGAGTCCAGGCCATCGCCGATGGCGGCACCTCGGCCGCCTCGCTCGCGGTGCAGGACCTGGTGCGCCAGAACCACCGTATCTTCCTCGTCTCCGGTGCGGGCGCCGCCGACTTATCCGATCGTGCCTGCGCGCCCACCAGCGTGCAGTGGACGCAGGATTCCAACTCCACCGCCAGCGGCGTCGTCGCCGGCGTCTGGGCGCGCTCGCACGAGCCCTGGTTCTTCATCACCGCCGACTATGCTTACGGCCTGGCCGTCGAGACGGATGCCAAGGCCCGGTTGTCCCAGCTCGGCGGCAAGGTCGCCGGTTCGGTGAAGGCGGCCTTGGGCACTACGGATTTCAGCGCCTACCTGCTGCAGGCGCAGGCGTCGGGCGCGAAGATCCTGGCCATCAACGCCGCCGGCGACAACGTCACCGCGCTCAAGCAAGCCGCGGAATTCGGGCTGGCGCAGCAGGGCATGATTATCGTGCCGATGTCGATGCAGAATGTGGACATCAAGGCGGCCGGCTTGCCGACACTGCAGGGAAGCCTCGTCTTCACCAGCTTTTTCGAGGAAGAGAACCCCACCGCCCACGCCTGGGCCGAGAAATACTTCGCCCGCACGAAGGCAATGCCGTCGCAGATCCAGGCCGGCGTCTATTCGGCCGTTCGGCACTACCTGCAAGCCGTCAAGGACACCCATTCGGACGACGGCGACACCGTCATGGCCAAGATGCGCGCGACCCCCGTGTCGGACGCCTACGCGCAGCATGGCGTCATCCGCGCCGATCAGCGGATGGTGCATGAGATGTATCTGACCGAGGTGAAGACCCCGGCGGAGTCCAAAGGGCCGTGGGACCTGGTCAAGCTGGTCTCCGTCGTGCCGCCGGACCAGGCGTTCCGTCCGTTGGCCGATAGCCAGTGTCCCTTGGTCAAGGCGGCCCAGTAAGTAGGCGACGAGCGAATGGCGATGGACGTCGCTTCCGCGTCGCGGCAGGTGCCGCACTATCACGGCGCTTACTACGACGACGCCTTCATCGCCGACCCGTTCCAGCATTACGCGGAGATGCGGGCGCTCGGCCCGGTCATCTACCTCCCGGCGCTCGGCAACTTCGCCATCACCCGGTATCGCGAGGTCCGCGAGGCGCTGCGGCATTTCGAGGCGTTCTCCTCGGCCATGGGCGTCTCGGCGGACCAGCCCGGCTGCGACTTCATGCGCGGCGCCCACGGCAACACGCTCAACTCCGACCCACCTGACCATGACATCATGCGGACCGCGGTGGCGGCACCGCTGTTGCCGGGCGCGCTGGAGGTGATCCGCGGGCGCATCGAGCAGGCGGCCGAACGTCTCGTCGACGCGTTGCTGGCCAAGGGCGATTTCGACGGGATGGCCGACCTTGCGCGGCACCTGCCGGTCAACATCGTCACCGAGCTGGTCGGCTTGGCCGAGCACGGGCGTGAAAACATGCTGCAATGGGCCGCGGCGTCGTTCGACATCCTCGGCATCCAGAACGAGCGTGGCCGCCACGGGATGGAAACCGCCAAGGAGATGCGCGCCTACATCCTACGCGAGGGCATCCCGGAGAAGCTGAAACCCGGCAGTTGGACCGCCCGGCTGCATGAACTCGCCGATGCCGGACAGATCACCCGCGAGATGTGCCCGCTGCTGTTTCGCGACTACATCGCCCCCAGCCTCGACACGACGATCTCGGCCTCCGGCCAGCTTTTCCATCTACTCGGCCGCCACCCCGAGATCTGGCAGCGGATCCGGCGCGACCCTTCGCTGATCCCCGGCGCGGTCAACGAAGCCGTCCGGCTCGGGTCGCCGATCCGCTCCTTCTCGCGCACGCTGATCCGGGACTACGAACTCGCCGGCGTCACCCTGCCCGCCGGCGCGCGCGTGATGTGCCTGTATGCCTCGGCCAACCGCGACGAGCGCCACTTCCCCGAGCCCGACCGCTTCGACCCGGCCAGGCCCGGCACTCACCATCTCGGATTCGGGCACGGCATCCACCAATGCGTCGGTATGCACCTCGCGCGCCTGGAGATGGAGAGCTTGTTGAGGGCCATGGCGCCGCGCGTGGAAAGCTTCGTCGTCGGCACGCCTGTCGTGGGCATGAACAACACGATCTACGGCTTCGAGAGCATGAGCATGCGGCTGGTCGCGGGCGAAGCGGTCGTCGTTGCGCAGCCATCACAGCGGCCCGCGGCAGTCTCGCCACCTCCAGCGTGGCGCGCCATGCGGATCGCCGATCGGGTGCAGCAGGCCGAGGGAATCGCGTCGTTCGATCTCATCGCGGCCGACGGCGCCCCGTTGCCGGCGTTCACGGCCGGCGCCCACGTGGACGTGCAGATCGCGCCCGGTCTGGTCCGCCAATACTCGCTCTGCAACGACCCGGCCGACTCCACGCGCCGCTACCGGATCGCCGTCTTGCGCGATACCGCCTCGCGCGGCGGATCGAAACTTGTGCACGAGGCCTGGCAGAGCGGGCACGCGGTCCATGTCAGCCCACCGCGCAACACGTTTCCGCTGGACGAGGCGGCGCAGGCCGCGTCACGGCGCACCATCCTGGTCGCCGGCGGCGTCGGCATCACGCCCATGCTCGCGATGGCCTATCGCCTTCACGCGCTGGGCCGCGATTTTATACTGCACTACTGCGTCCGAACGGAGGCGAGGGCGGCATTCCTGCCGGAGATCGAGCAAGCGGGGCTGGCCCGATACGTGCGGCTGCATGTCAGCACCGGGTCGCCGGACCAGCGGTTCTCGGCCGCCGCCGGGCTCGGGCCGCCTCGCCCGGATACCGACGTGTATTGCTGCGGCCCGGTCGGCTTGATGGATGGGTTGGCGTCGGCGGCAGCGGCGCTGGGCTGGCCGGTGACCAGCCTGCACCTGGAACGCTTCGGTGCGGCCACCCGAGGCGACGATACCTCCTTCACGCTCGTGGCCCAACGCAGCGGGCTGACGCTGGAGGTCGCTGCCGGAACAACCATCCTCGACGTCCTCGCCGCGGCCGGCATCGAGGCGCCGTCCTCTTGCTGCGCGGGGGTTTGCGCCACCTGCCTGACCGACGTGATCTGCGGCGTCCCCGATCACCGCGACCTGGTGCTGACCGCCGACGAGAAGACCGCCAATCGACGGATCGCCATCTGCTGTTCGCGCTCGCTCAGCCGCACGCTTGTCCTGGATATCTGAACCAAGCCAAACGCCCTTGCCGGGCCAACAAGGAAGACACGATGCTCGAGACGTCCAGGCGATCCCTTCTTACCTACTCGGCAATTGCGACGCTCGGTATTCACCGAGCCAAGGCAGCGACGCCCAGCCCGATCAAGATCGGCGTCCTGGGCGATCAGAGCAACATAACGGCCGATGCCGGCGGCCCCGGCACGGTGACTGCGGTCAAGATGGCCGTCGCGGATTTCGGCAACAAGATCGGCGACCGCCCGATCGAGGTGATCTCGGCGGACATGCTGATGAAACCGGACGTGGCCGCGCAGATCGCCGCGCAATGGTTCGACACCGAGGGCGTGGACGTCATCGTCGACCTTCCGCTCTCCTCCGCCGCGTTGGCCGTGCTGGAGGTTGCCCGCCAGCGCAAGAAATCGACGCTGATCACCGCAGCGGCCACCGCCGCCTTCACCGGCGCCAGATGCTCCCCGACGAACGTGCACTGGATCGACGACACCTACGCGCTCGCGCACGCCACCGCCCGCGCGGTCGTAGCCGCCGGCGGCAAGACATGGTTCTTCATCACCGCCGACTATGTGTTCGGGACGGCGATGCAGAACGACGCGACGGCGGCGGTGCGATCGGCAGGGGGGACAGTCGTCGGGTCGATCCGCAATCCGATCGGCGCCGGCGACTTCTCGAGCTTCCTGCTGGCGGCCTCGTCGTCCGGAGCCAACGTGATCGGGTTGGCCAGCGTCGGCGGCGACACCATCACCGCCATTAAGCAAGCGGCCGAATTCGGGCTCGGCAAGGGCGGGCAACGGCTGGCCGGATTCCTCGTGTTCATCACGGACATCCACGCCCTCGGGCTCGACGTCGCGCAGGGCCTTTACGTGTCTTCCGGGTTCTACTGGGATCAGAACGATGCCAGTCGCAACTTTTCGCACCGATTCATGCAAGAGCGCCGTGCAATGCCGACCAAATCGCAAGCTGCGTCATACGCCGCAACAATGCATTGGCTCAAAGCGGCGCAGGCGGCGGGGACAACCGACAGCATGACCGTCAACCGGCAGATGCGCGAGATGCCGGGGGACTTCTTCGGCAAACCTACGAGGGTCCGGCAGGATGGTCGCGCGATGTATGACATGGAGCTGTATCAGGTGAAGGCACCATTCGAGAGCAAAGGTGCCTGGGATTACTACAAAGCCATTGCGACAGTGCCTGCGACGGAAGCCTTTAGGTCGCTGTCGGAGGGCGGATGTGTGTCCACCAACTGATTCACATTCGTCCGCTAGTGAGGCACGTTAAAGGCCTGAGGTGCGTCCCGCTGCAAAGATCACCCGACCGTTGAAAACCGGCAGCGAACTGGCGGGAATTTGAGCCTCGTGACTGCCCGGCTCGAAGTATGAGCCAATCATCATCAGGTTCGCCGTGCGGCCATCGCTAGACAAACTCCGCACGCCGCCAATGATGGTGCCATTTGAGACGCGCAACCACTGTCCGACCACGCTGGCCTCGAAAGTGCGGGTGGGAGGATCAACCGGGGCCGCGTAGCCTGCAACAGGTGCGCGATCCGGGAGCCATCATCAAGCTCGTTCTTGTGGGCTCCTTTGGAACTGGCGCCGTTAGGTCCGACGTGGCGAGTTGGCGCCGGAGCCGATGCCGGTGTTCACGCCGGTGCAGATTACGGCCGACGCGCCGCTCGCGCTGCTGTCACCGAGCCCGAGCAAGGCGGCGAGCACTGGTGAGGACACTCGGGTGAGATCATGCTGCCCGATGGGACCCGCGTCCGAGTGGGACCCGACGTCGGCCTGGCGACGCTGCGCCGGGTCATGGCGGCGGTGCGTCGATGATCGTGCCGCCGACTGGTGTGCGGGTGTAGCTGGCCAACGGGCACACCGACATGCGTCGTTATGCAGAGTGTTCGATTATGCGGAGCTCGAGCGCGGCAGCCAGCATTGCGGCGGTCTTACGGGCCATTCCGCTCGCATAACTACGATCCCCTTCGATGCAAATCGCATCGAGGAGAATACTCTTGATGAAATTCGACCACGCTCCCCAGAGCTGGTGCCTTGACCCCGGGCCACTGCGGCCGTTGGTTAATCAGCTCGCCGCTGACCTGGCCAGCATGGGCCACAATGCCCTTACGGTGCGTGGCTACGGCGAGGCCGCACGTCACTTCTCGGTTGGACTCCAGCAGTCGGGCCCTGTCATCGGCAACATCGATGGCGAAGCCTTGGCGGGTTTTGCCAATCACCATTGTCGTGCCCCGGTATCCGGCGCCGTAGGCAAGCACCGGATGGGCAAGATAAGTAAAACAGGCAATGAGAGACTACGGCAGCTGCTCGTCGCGGAACCCATCTGGGCCAGCAGCCATGCTGCCGCGTATACAGGCCGAACGCATGACAGCTTTCGTACCACCGTCATACTTGCCAACTTGCACTTGAACCCAACGGGCCGTCCACGCATGGAACTGGCGCAAGGCGGACATCACCGCCGCCGCAGCCTGATCAACCGCGGTGCTCGGCGGACGGATACCGTCCGGCGACGGGCCGTTGAGAGCGCCTCCTCACGCAAACCCGGGGTCAGCCGGCCCAGCAGGTCAGCAGATCAAGCTTGGGCACGCTCAGTTCCGTCGGGCTCGCTACGCAGGATGCCATTCGGACGTAGCGCAGATGGCACGCTGATTCGCAGCAGAACTCGGGCAGGGCTGTTGTGCCGCAATACAGCGCTGCTGGTCCAGCGCCGCTATCGCGCCAGAAACCCTGGCTGAAGGCGACTGCGCGCAGGCCGCTGGCCGCTGCTCGTGATTGATGACAACCGCAAAATTCAGCCGGCTAGGCTCCCAATAAGCTTGACCAGTTTGCTCTCGCAAACGGACGCGTCGTGACCCCGGCGGCGC
>JAABUK010012548.1_pt1 | contig 10774 bp, 9 predicted proteins | sample 5559141 | NCBI WGS metagenome assembly JAABUK01 (sample SAMN10711869, study PRJNA513367) | rock metagenome | isolation source: Antarctica rocks | place: Antarctica: Victoria Land, Pudding Butte nord | collected 2016-01-03
GGTATCTTGTTCTGGCATTGGGAGTAAGTTGTGAGTGTCTATGGTGGGGACATCTTGGAAGGCCGGTGTGCTTGGGTCAGCTCTGTAGGTTTGTTTGGTGGAGGGTTGGGGCCTTGGATGGTGAGAGAGATGCATGGGTATACGTCTTTACGGGATTGGAAGGAGCAGTCTGGCTTTTTGATTGGGTTTTATATCAAGAAGCTCTGCAGGAGGTGGTATCTTGAGGGTCATATCGTTTTTGTTCTTTGAGGTTCTTTTGCTGATTTAGATTTAACATTGGTCTGGGCATTGGTATAGAAGAGATCGATCATGGGTGTCACCGTAGTTGGCTTTGCGGTACTGAGGAGGGGGCCTGTAGTCTTGGCCTTTGTGTTCGTACATTAGTAGAACGAACACTATTGACGCGGTATAAATTCGGCTTACGACACAGTCTCCATCAAGAGCTGCAGCGATGATGTCTGGCCTCTTTGTCAGAGTACAAGAGGGTGAGATATGTAACAGTGAAGCTTGATAGTATTTTCCACACCATGTTAGTATCAGTGATCCAAGCATATCTAGCGAGACGAACAATTATTCGTGGTTCTGGCCTCAATGCTAGAGGTCTATGGATGCATGCGAGGATAGAATTATCAATAAGCCTGATCGATGATGGGATTGATATAATGATGACTTTTAATGGGAGACATGTGTGGATATGCACACGAGGAGTACACTCGGGTGAAGTGGACAATGCATTTACTGAAATTGGAAAGCCCACACTAAACAGCTGAACATATCGAGCGAATGATCGATTGAGCTGAGCAATCCGCATACATCCGTAGGCTTTGGGTGGTCCCAGCGACGTTATGGAATTAGCTGAGGGCTCATGTAAGGTAGATGTTGATACATAGGCACAAACAATGGTGATGCAGCTCTGGTACCTTGTTCCGTGTACATAACGATGTGCGAAGAGTGTTTGGCTTTTGACTTGGTATTAGAGAGGTTCGAGCTTACATATCAGCGATAGCATTTGCCAATGTGTACAACGAATGCGGGTGGTGATTCTGGTGGAGCATATAATCCAAGGAGATCATGTACTCGTGAAAAAAGGTTCAAAAACAGAGCCATGGAGAAAGTATGGCGCTAGCTGGTGGACAGAAATGAATCGAAATGTTTTCGGCTTCTGGCCAATGAATCTGAAGATCTGTGGCCCGAAAATTCGAAGCAGTATCGTCAAGGTGGGGTGGAGATTTTGATTAGGTCACTGATTTCCTTCGAAGCCAGCTACCCTATCACGAAGCTGGCGCCCGTCCACCCATAAGCCCTCTCCAAACGCCTTCCATACCGCCTAGCCGTACGATATGGTATCTTATTGTATGGATGAGGTTCATGAAAGATGATGCTTCGTTGAAAGACATCCGTCGTAGGGGCAAAAATCCATGCAGAGCCGTCTAAACTCTTGACCGAGAAGCCGATGGAAGCCATTGCAAAAAGAAATTCGGACCAGGGTATTTCGCCAGGAGGGTCTTCTTGCGAGGGTGTGTAGAATAGGGTTGAGAAGACTTTGAAGCCGCGTTTGCTTACCGCGAATTTTGAGCGTTGTTCAACGGCAGGTGCCTCCGTTAGGGTTGTAGAGGCTTCTGCGTCTGACTCATTGGGGATTCCTCGAGTCTTTTCCTTTGATCGTGCTTTGGGAACAGTATCCGGTCGAATGGTTTCTTCTGTTCGCTGTTGGAGATCGGCAGCTGACAGTTGGTATGTAAGTTTCTCGATTTTGGGATCTTGAAGCGTTTTCACGCGATCATGGTTAAGCTCTTTCCAGTCAGGCGTTCTGTATAACTTTCGCTCGTCCAGCACGCCTACTAGCAGATCATGTAAGCTCTTCCCGCTCTTGCGGATGACATGACTGTCTACAGTCTTCCAGAATGCGTCAAGATTGAGCTCGGCCACCTGCAATTCTTTGGTTACAGTAGCTGTTCGCCACTTGTGAGATGGGTAGTTGAATAGGGAAAGTGGTGTTCCAACAGCGGAAAGCTTCAGAATCTTGTTTCCGCCAAGGACATCGAAGACCTTGCTCAGCAGCTGGCTTTTCCTCGTATATTCGGCTTGTTTGTCGTCCAGATCCACTGCTTCGGTCATTGGAGGGCCAGGCCAGAGTAAACCAATCTGACGCTGCAGCTCAGCTAATAAGGACAGATTAGAGAGCACCTAGGCAAGTGAGGAAGAAAGTCGTTCGCGACTTTTGGCATCGCTGCGAATCAGACGTTCTAGCTCGTCAACATGTTATCGAGACCACACACTAAGACTTGGTCGTCCAGGATCAGGCGTCCCAATAGCCAAAGAAAGTGATCTCGGTCGTAAAACGGGTTTCCTCTGCCCTTAACAACAGTGCGGTTTGGATTGTCCGGGTCCAGCGGTTGCCTGGCGAAATGCTTCCGGAGTGGAGGCGAAGCCATCATAGCAACTCCCCAGACCGCAATTTGACCTTTGATGGCTTGTTCGATGAGATAGGAGAAATGACAAAGAGCTTCCTGGTAATCTTCTGACAGGTCAGAGCAAGACCCGACCTGGTTCCTCGGTCCGTTCCTTAGCTTGTTAAGGTGGTCGACGTCCTTCAAGATAAGATCCCAAGTCAGTAGGTCAACGTAAGCCCTTACGATCACACTCCCAATGACACGGTCCCAAAATACGTCTCGCCTGAGTATAGGATCGGGCTTGTCGCTCGTACTCAAGATCTTCTCCTGTCGATGTTCACTTAATTCCAGGACAGTATCCTTGAAATACGAAGGATCTTCTCGGAGGGACCAAATGTGGTCTTCTGCCTCGGAACGTTTAGCGGAAACGAAGGATGGCAACCTGGAGACATCAAACAAATCGGGTACTCTATACGGAGCCTCTAATACTTCATTCGTCAGGGACGGCCAATCCTCGCTCCCTTGTATAGTATCTAAAGGCACTGGCTGCTTAGGTACGCTCAAGTCTTGTACGGGAAGATCTTGCAGGATATGTTGGGCGCACTTCAAGAGGAATCGAAGCTTCCTCTTTTGAATCTCCATGATTAGGAGGCCATCGCCTGGTTCAACCCCTGTACCTTTAGCCATCATGTAAACGGCTTCCGGGTCATCATTCCAGGAGACAAGACGCCCGTAAGTGTTAACATTATCTTGTCCAAGAAGTAGCATAGTGTGTCTCCGGAAATAGGATGGCACAATAGCTTGAGTGGCTATTCCAAGGCGTATAGAGTTGAAATCCGCATTCACGAAACTACCGGGGTTGTTCCGACCTCGAGAGTGCATGAAGAGCAGCAAAGTTTTAGGCTTTAGCAAGTCTTCGAGATTGAGCGATGGCAGGAGAAATGAGTCGTAAAAGCGAGTGCCAGAGCACTCTTGGTATGACTGGTCTGGAGATTCGCGCCTTATAGCTTCAAAATCTGGGCGATGAACGGCGGGTATATTGGGATAGGCTGCAACAAGGACTTTTCGACGCTGCTCCACTGTCTTCTTCGCCCATCGCTTTCTCAGAGTTCCCTCGTACCTCTCCAGAATCTCGAACAGTGCATTCTGGTCGGTAAAGATGTCTCGTGCACGTGTCTTCGCCTCTTGTTGCACCTTTGAGAATTCTGGAAAAGTCGGTATTGGTAAACTTGGGTTCCCTTGAGCCATGACGGCAAACAATCTCTCCGGATCATCATATATACTTCGGTCATCCATCCTGATGTAATTGTGGCCTGAAAGATGTTAATGATTGCCCATGGATTCGAGGGTTCTGGTCTTTCAAATTTCCTATCGGAAGAATGGGCAGCGTTTTGGCATTCAACGCTGTGAACGATGTTCGGTTTTAAGCGGACCGTACATCTGATTCCTTGAGACTTCTTTGAACATTGGCGAAGGGATTCATTGATATAACTATAGCAAGCTTTAAGGGTGGGTGTTTTCGAGTTCGACAACCTTGGCGGTCTTTCCACCAAGATGCAACCTCCCTTTTGAATAAGTCGCTTCTTGATCAGAGCTCAATGTTGACATTAACGGTGTCGGGAATTCATTAAGGGTTGAAATGTGGAAAAATTAAGCCGTTAGACCGGCCGAGGTGCCAAGACCTGCTAGTGCTAGCGCCAATGCCCCTGGCCTTCCTCCATGACAGTATCAAAGTCTATGGCCTTCACCCAATAATTTGCACCTGTCCGGATACCCATTACATCAACACGACCGAAGAATCCTCATATGGTCGAGGGTCATGAAATTTCATTTCCTACACCAAAGCCAACCCGAGACGAGTGCCACAATTACCTGGATGTAGGGTAGCAAACCTACGGAAGCTACAGGACCGGCTCTCTGCTCTTTATTCATCTAATATCATTATATATCGTTAGCTACCACTTCTCTCATCTCCGCTCCATAACAAACGCATGCCATGCTCTCCCATTCCTATCTAAAACAATGTTCTCCGTACTTGCTCTATACTTCAATTCTCCCATCAGCTGCCCTGCCATATGATATCCGAATTTGGAGCATGTTATCTAAGCAGAAAGATTATGGTAGAGTAGCCGCGCTCGCTAAGTGCCGATGTATACAAACATTCGCCCATTTGGTCGTGATGGCCTGCCAATACTCCAAGTCTGGCTCTCGCACACCCAGAATCTGCATCGAGGAGCCTCACAAGATCAAACGGGGGCCAACATTGGCTCAAGAAGTGTCGTACCTGGAAGCTGCCAGATCTTTCATCTGGAGAATAACGTACAAGATGGGCATTTACGAAATTCGCTGACCATTGGACAACCGCATTTGATTCTATGTCTAATAGATTTCAGGGATGCCCAATTTATGGAATATGGATAGACACCACATATTAGCGTCTCTTTAGTCAAGGGGCTTGACTAGCTAGTAGTGGCACTGAGAAGGTGATTACTCGACCTACAGGTGACTGATTTTGTGCTATACTGTTGCATCAAACGCAAGATATCCAGGGCTTATTGCCATATCCGTGGCTATAGCTATGGCAACTAATCACGCCACTCCACTTTGGTTGCCAAATAAAGACCCAAAGACCTCGACCAGCCCTTTCTCCATGCTTCCCGGCTGGTCGCCGTACCAACTCCAATTCGCTGATGCCTTCTGCTTCCCTTCGCGCAAGTAATCCAGACCCAGTTGTTCCTTGCTCAGGTTGATAGACACTGTCTCTCTGTCTTTAGTCTTAGGGTCACTCCTCACAATTGACTTGTCGTACGCGGATGTTGTACGCCATTTGGGGAATGCAGAGACGAGATGCTGGAGGATGGCGAGTTCAAGCCGATCGCTTATGTGGGTTTCGAGGGTTGGGAGTGTTGTGAGTTGCGTGTGAGGAGGTAGTGTGCTCATTGGAGTATTTGGAGCTGGGTCAATGATTGTGACCTGGAACGTCGTGCCGAAGTGTGGCGGCTGGAGGTCTGTGTGTACTCTCATCGTGATCGTAGGAGCCTCGAAAGGGAGAACGAGCCTTATGGTAGTGTCAGGGGGTAATGTCAGATTCTTGAGTACGTCATCAACTGAGGCCATTGATCTATGAAATTCCAAAGATCTGGTCTTCTCCATGGACAGGTCCAGTCCTGCTGCCGTCAACGTCCTTTTCATTCCATCTAAAAAGGTTTGCATAGATTTAACGTAGGACTGATGCTGTACGTATTCGAGTATAGGCTTCAAGAGTGCATATATAGGCCGTGGAGGCTTGTGCTCTCGCAAAGGCAAAGGCATCTTGGAGCGATTGTCTAGATTCTGTCGATGAGCGTGAGATAACAATATGCGAAGAGCTACAGCGATTGCGTCTGTAACAGGATCATCGCTGGTTGCCTCCCTGGGTGGTTCGTCGTCGAGAGACACCAGGGTAATCTCGATCTGCTTGCCAGTCTCATACGGCAGCAGAATGCTGCCATCAACGCAGCGTACGCCTTGATTGACGAGATTTCGTGCTTCTCGGTCTAATTCGTGATGCAGCTCCTTATCGAAGAGGCTATCTCTAGCTTTCAAAATCTCTTTCTCTACCGACGCCTCTTCAGCCCCGCCAGTAGAGTGATTGACGTTTGAAGCGATTGACTTCCCTTGGCCGAGAATTCGCACTCGCAGCCTTCTGTTGCCCTTCGATCTGATACCGCGGTCAAGACTAAGGTTACCATCTTCGTCACGTCGAAGAGCAGCTAGCCCTCGATCGCGGAAGTCTGAATAGGCTGTAAACTTGATCAGTAACATTGGCTTAGGGAATTAGAGATGTTGTCTCATACCTTCAACAAATCCGTAGCGAACTCCCAAAGTATGCTTTTCACGCGGCAGCCGATGCAGAGACCAACCCTTCTCTTTCACCGCCAGTACGTGCTCCCAGTATCTTGCCTCTTTCTCCATCTCTTGCTCCAGCCGTGTGGCAGAATTTAGCAAAGAGTCCACCGTGCCGTTCAAAGACTGCATCCTCCAACCAATTACCGTCATATCCTCGTTGTGCCTCTCGACTGCGGAGACCGGAGGTGTTTGAACTACTTCGGCTCCAAAGGATCCCAATGGCACCAATTGCTTGAGCTCGGGCGACATGGTGGTCTGCGCTGCGGCCGGGGAGTGCTTCGTCAGTAGAAGCGATACGAATTCAAGGGCCATCCGGCTTTCATTGGTTGCCTGCCTGACGGAGAATGAGCAGACAGATTGCGACTATAAAGATCGATGTCTCCTCACACGATGTGCTTCCGTATGTCCTCCCTTGCTTCTGTGACCACTTCTTTCTTCGTCTCAGCATCCTCGCCCGCTGCGGTCGTCTCGACTACCACCCCCCGGCTACTATCTGCGCCACCGGCATCGAGCTCTCGGATCTCCTCCTCTAGACTTTGCTCGCTGACATTCCGGAACGACCCGCGCTGTTCGTTGACGCGCCGGATCAGATATTGGAGGGACTCCTTGTCCTTGTCAGCTGGAGGAAAGGCTTGCAACGAGAGCGAAAGCGTTTCAGCCATTGTGACGAGTACTGTCGGGTTCACAGACACACTAAGCGTATGCCACTTGATATGCCATGGCGCATGGTGCGCAGTTGTGCGTTCGCGACCTCTGGGAGGCAGCCCTATCGAAAATTGGGCGCGGGAGCGCCCGATATTGAACCCTGGCCAATCGATAAGCTCGTGGCACTGTAAGCGTTTCGATATGATAAGAAGCGGATTGTTGGAGAGCTCCCCGGCGGTTATACTTCATTTTTCCTGCCTTACCTGCGCTCTCGTAACTGCCTATTGTACACCTACAAGGCCTACCCGAACACCTTAAACCTGGATGCTTCTTTGGAGCTTGCTCTCTATTACTGAATAAGATTACCGTCCACAATGCCACCAACCATCAATGGCAGTCCGGCGCCTAGGAAACGGATCGCTGTCATGACCAGTATAGACAATCTTCACGATTCCTCTTACAAGGCTCTTCACTGACTTCTGTTATAGGTGGAGGCGACTCACCTGGCATGAATGGCGCCGTCAGAGCTGTCGTCCGTATGTCTCTCGATCAAGGCTGCGAGCCATACTTCGTTCTAGAGGGCTACGAGGGTCTGGTACAGGGCGGCGATCTCATAAAGCAAGCTCATTGGGAAGACGTCCGGGGTTGGCTCTCCGAGGGCGGCACATTGATTGGCACGGCGCGGTGCAAGGCCTTTACGGAAAGGCCAGGAAGACTGAAAGCTGCGAAGAACATGATAGACAAGGGTATAAACGCGTTGGTAATATGTGGTATGTAACGCTCTCGTTTGCACCTGTCGAATAATGTCCTGAATATCATGTTGAGGATGAAATGCTGATCCTTGAAATTACATAGGTGGAGACGGTTCCCTCACAGGAGCCGATACCTTTCGAGGGGAATGGCCGGGATTGCTCAAGGAGCTGGTTCACAAGAAGGAGATCTCGACAGCACAATTTGAAGAATTCCAACATCTGAATATTGTCGGTCTAGTGGGGTCTATTGACAACGACTTTGCAGACACAGATGCTACAATTGGATGCTACTCTTCGCTGGGTCGAATATGTGAAGCAGTGGACTACATCGATGCAACCGCATTCTCACATCAGCGGGCGTTCGTAATAGAAGTCATGGGGCGACATTGCGGGTGGCTAGCACTGATGGCTGGAGTCTCGACAGGAGCTGATTTCATTTGTATGTCCTCCCGTCCCCAGAATTTCCTCGAGTACCAAAATTGTGTCTTGAGACATGCCTTGGGGGCAGTCACTGCTCAATTGCGTCCTCAACGTGGGAAAATTGTCTCGAACAGGCGGTTGCTGACTGTGGGACTTATCGTCAGTCATTCCTGAAAATCCGCCTGACAAAGACTGGGAAGCGCAGATGTGTCACATCATCAAACAAGTCTGTTCCACATGCATGTTTGGCGAGGCTATGGCTGATGATCTTCTAGCACCGATCTCTGGGCAAGCGGAAAACAATCGTCATAGGTAATATGCTCTTGATTATAGGCTTCATACCTATGGTACTCTATTGATATCGCGCTGTAGTTGCCGAAGGTGCTCATGACCTCGAATTGAACAAGATATCACCCACCAGAGTCAAGGACTTGCTATCAAACACACTCGGACTGGATACGCGAATCACAACTCTTGGTCACGTCCAGAGAGGCGGCAATGCATGTGCCTATGATCGACAATTGTCGACGCTGCAAGGAACCGAAGCGGTCAAGGCAGTCCTCGAAGCCACGCCAAAAACACCCTCGAATTTTATTGCCATCATAGAAAACAAGATTGTCCGAAACCCACTCATCGAAGCTGTGAAGTCCACTGCCCAAGTTGCGGAAGCGATCAAAGCTAAGAATTTCAAACGTGCCATGGAGCTGCGAGGACCAGAATTTGCAGAATACCATAGGTAAACTGCTGACTTCTTATCACGACGCGTTCTGATGTGAGTGATAGCGCATATATGACTACTACAGCTACAGATCAGCCTGCTCTGCGGCTACCAAAAGAAAAGGTCATTCTATCCCAATCGGCCTTGGAAGGAGCATTTGCTAAAATTCGATAGCACATGAGAATTGCCATCGTACATATGGGCGCCCCTGCTGGTGGGATGAATTCAGGAACCCGAGCAGCAGTAGCATACTGCCTCTCCCGCGGCCACACCCCAATAGCTATCCATAATGGCTTCGCGGGTCTCGTTCGACATCACGCCGATAAGCCCGTTGGTGCTGTTCGTGAAATGAGTTGGCTCGAAGTTGAGGGCTGGATAAGTCGTGGCGGCTCCGAAATTGGCACCAACAGAGACATACCGTCCAAAGTGGGTATGGGCGAGACAGCCGACTGCTTCAATCTGTACAATTTCGACGCCCTATTTATCATCGGTGGTTTCGAAGCATTCACCGCTCTCAGTGAGCTTCGAAAAGCAAGACCAGATTATCCGGCATTTCGAATCCCAATGATGCTGCTCCCAGCGACTATAAGCAATAATGTCCCTGGAACCGAATACTCTGTTGGTAGCGATACCTGTCTCAACGCATTGATCAATTATGTAAGAAGCCTGTTGCTCTCATATCACATGTTGATTTGTTGATCGAGTCATTAGTGCGACGCCATCAAACAATCAGCATCTGCCTCGCGCCGACGCATTTTCGTCGTCGAAACCCAGGGAGGTCGCTCAGGATATATAGCCACCATGGCGGGTCTTGTAAGTATCTCAAGCCCAGTCTTTCCTGTTTCATCACCAAAGGCCGGCTCTTAAGACATGTCGCGAGAGAACTACCCCTCATATACATTTTGAGGCTCAAAATAATTCTCGCAAACACAATAACTGACTAACAATCCACCAGGGTATCGGCGCGCTAGCAGTCTACACGCCCGAAGAAGGCATAACAATGGAAATGCTCACCCGCGACATCAACCACCTAAAAGCCAGCTTCGCAAAAGACAAAGGCCAAACCCGCGCCGGCAAACTGATCCTCAACAACGAACACGCAAACGCCACCTACACAACCCAAGTCATCGCCGACATGATCAAAGAAGAATCCAAAGGCCGCTTCGAATCCCGCTTCGCCATCCCCGGCCACGTCCAACAAGGCGGCACCCCCTCCCCCATGGACCGCGTCCGCGCCGTCCGTCTCGCCGTAAAATGCATCCAAGCCATCGAAATATACGCCGGCATGTCCAAAGATGAGATCGCGGCCGACGACCTTTCGATGGCGGTCATAGGCATCAAAGGCGCCAGTGTCGTTTTCGGCGCCATGGAGCGGCTGGAGCGGGAGGAGACCAACTGGCGCGATCGCAGGCCGAAGGCTGAGAGTTGGTTGCAATATAAGAAAATCGTCGATACGTTGAGTGGACGGCCGAAGAAGGAGGATTGCTGTGAGGGCTGTGGGCGCTTGTTTGCTTAGATGGTGCTCCTTACGCGTATATATACCCTAATGAACACGTCTGCGAATATCCCTCGATTACCTGTAAAGTCTACCTAACACCAGCGTTACATCTCATCTCCCAAACACCCTCACATCCAACCTTCCCACCAAAACCCCCATCAAGACTTAGCTACAGTTCAAAACAACCGTCCACACATTTAGTAAACGGCTAAAGAAGGAGGATTGCTGCGAGGGCCAACTATAGGAGAATATTCACTCAAATTAGACTTACCTAACTACCCTGGATATTGCCCCATGAATACGAGTGAATCCTTCCCTTACACCAGTCGCTTACGTTTAATACTAGCAGCCCTCTACCTGCATCTACCTCTATATGACTAGCTATTCCTTAAATCCCATCACCTTACCACCTAAAACCCTTACTCCCTGCTCCGTCCTCCGTCACTCCGTCCTCCCTCCT
>JAABUK010012549.1_pt1 | contig 10772 bp, 16 predicted proteins | sample 5559141 | NCBI WGS metagenome assembly JAABUK01 (sample SAMN10711869, study PRJNA513367) | rock metagenome | isolation source: Antarctica rocks | place: Antarctica: Victoria Land, Pudding Butte nord | collected 2016-01-03
GCGAGGGGGTGTGCGTGAGGTACGTTCTGCGTGGCCATTGCGCGCGGGAGATTTTGATCGCGAGATGGAGCGCACTGTTGTGTCTTGTTCCTGGTCTGCTGGTGGTAGTTGTGTAGGTGTGCGTGAGCGGCCGCGCGATGTGCTGCGGCGCGGTGGTGGGGAGGACATTGTTGTCGTTATTGTGCGCGTGTTGTCATGGGTATATAATGTTGTCGATGTTGAAGTACTCACAATGGAGCTCGCGTGAGTTTTGGCAGCTTCAATGTGGCAGCAGAAGCCAGGCTACGTACCAAGAGAAGTGGCAGTGCCCGAATTTTCTCCGGCGGCGGTAACACTAGCTATGCGAATGTATAGCATTCCAAAAACCACACGACCATGTTCAGACGCTTAAGGCGATTCTAATGGTGCTATTTTCATGTCTATACGTGCTCGTATAATGAGGTTATTGTGGTCACGCCAAGACCATCGACTGCCACTTCTTTTGGCACGTAGCCTGAAGCTTATGCTAGGGCTAGCTCGGTTCCCGGCAAGCAAACCAACGTCACTTGTCAGCCACAGGCGCCAGGAACCGTGCATACGCCTTTGGTACACGACCGGACTATTCGACTTTGTACCACAATTCTACTCCTACTGTAGTCTGATACCACAATGCAGTTCTCACGTATTCATCTCCTGCTCATCTATACCTACCTCGTGACCGCGAAACAGCCCTCTGCTCCATCAGCAGTCGAAGCACCACTCCGAGAGCTACCATGGGGACAGCTCAACTTCCTACACACGACCGACACTCACGGCTGGCACGGAGGTCATCTACAGGAACCACAATACTCAGCTGACTGGGGCGACTACATCTCCTTTGCTTCCCATCTCCGGAGACGAGCCGACAAAGACGGATCGGACCTGCTTCTTATCGATACTGGAGATCGAGTTGAAGGCAATGGACTGTACGACGCCAGCGACCCGAAGGGCAACTATACCTCAGACATCTTTACCCAACAGTCGATGGATGTGATAACGGTGGGGAACCATGAGCTTTACAAGAACACGACTAGTTCCCACGAATATGCGAAACTCGTACCCGCATACAAAGACAGCTATATAGCGTCAAACCTCAACATCACGTCCAAGAATGGCGACTCCATTCCGTTCGGCCCAAGATACCGCAAGTTTACAACTAGAAATCAAGGCATTCGTGTTCTGGCTATGGGCTTTATCTACAACTTCCGCGGCAACGCCAACAATACCCAGGTTCAGAAAGTGCAGGACACGATCAAGGAACCGTGGTTTCAAGATGCCATCCGGAATCGGGACGTCGATTTGTTCCTGATTGCTGGCCATGTAGCTCTGCGCAACACGAGTGAGGCCGAGTACGACAAGATCTACGACGCTATCCGTCTCGAGAACTGGGATACGCCTATCGCCTTCTTCGGCGGACATACGCATATCCGGGACTTCAAGCGGTTTGGAAGAGGTACTGAGAAGAAGGCGTATGGTATTGAAAGTGGAAGGTACCTCGAAACCTACGGCTTCATGTCTATTTCCGGTCTAAGCACGAAGTCGAAAGACGTTTCGACGACTGTCGCGAGTCCGAAGTTCGAACGTCTCTATATCGACAACAACCTGTATTCGCTGCACTGTCATTCAAACACCAGCTCGTCGAACTTTGACACCGAGCTGGGCAAGAACGTATCCGCCTCTATCGCTACTGCCCGGAAGACCTTGGCCCTCGACAGACCCTTCGGATGTGCACCACAGGACTACTGGCTCTACCGCTCACCATATCCGTCGAACCATTCCGTCCTGTCTCTTCTGGAGGAGCATGTCATTCCAGACACTTTCACCGACAAGAACTCGTCGCACAACCCTGCCATCGTCCTCACGAATACCGGAGCAGTGAGGTTCGATGTCTTCAAGGGTCCATTCACGAAGGATACGACTTACATCGTCTGTCCGTTCACAAGCACATTCAGGATGATCAAGAACGTGCCCTACGATGCCGCGAGCCGGGTGATGAAGGCTCTGAACAGTGGTGGGCCGATCTTGCTGGGAGACGAGGCAGGTGATACGGAGGCGACATATGAGGACTGGCTGGGTCTGAGACCGCCTGGTCCAGTACGGGAGAGCGATCTCACTGCGGACCACGCGGAAGACGACTTGTCTAGCTTCACTCGCGGCGCTGGCGAACAGCGTCCTCTGAGAAGCAGCAACAAGGACAAGTCCAGAATCACACCCGGCTACACCACTACCGACGACTTCGGCGACGACGGAGACGATACTATCCACGAGCCGATACCGCTCTACAAAGTGCCCAATATCATCGGCGCCGAGATCGGGTTCTCGTCTGACGACAAGGCCAAGGACTTACCCAAGAATGTCGATTTGGTGTTCAACGAGTACATTCAGGGCTTCACGCTGGCGGCGCTCAAGCAACTGGGAGTCAGCTACGGGCTTGAAAATACGAGGCAGGCGTTGGATGGTATGACGATGACGGATGTGATCAGTGGATGGGTTGAGAAGAATTGGAAGTGTGAAAAGGATGTTGCATGATGGAGTTCTTTACAAAGAGTCTGTATCCGAGTTCAGAGAGGACGTATGTCTGTCTAAGTGCACAGCTACGGACGACCAGCCCACAGTATACCTACCGGTAACAAGTCACGCCGTGAACGACGACACACCATCGAGCTCCTCGCAAACTCGTCGCCAGAACGTTGATCAACGAGGCACGGCTCGTCTTACTACACAACGACCTCCGTGCAATCGGGGCTGGATGTGGCGTCTTCTAGCTTCCAAAACCAAGAATCCGCTACCGACCGCGCTCTGCTAAATGACGCAAACGAAGCTATGTGTTGGATGCCATATAGACGGCTCAGCAAGGCTTTGGCGACCTTCGCGCTCGCCTGCAAGCCCAAGGCGACGCAAAGATCTTCAACCATGCAAGCTCTCGCATAGTCGTAGAACAACTGCTGCTTTTCGCGCCTGCAGGACTATCAGCACTTGTCAACACTTGGAACACTTCGCGAATCCACCTACTGAGATTCCGCCACGCCGCGAGCCTGCGGATATTGATCATCGATCTCGGCCATGACCTCGTTAGCAGAGCCTGTTGCCAGAGCCGGTACACTGTGCCCGTCAACCGGCCACCAATTCCTGGCCCTCACCTTCTGAGCATGAATTTGTACTGCTGGACACCATTCGTACCGTCGAATAACCGGACCAACCTCTTCGCGAACTTCCCAAAGATCGAGTTTGCCTTCGGTACTCGTTATGCGCAGGACTACATTGGCCATGGTTAAAAAGCGTCGATAATCAGACAGCGTGTCGGCCAGCTCGTCGTTGTTACTGCCATGCGTCAGCTCTCCGAACCGACTGCCTGCACCTCACCGACCAGTACTCACTCAGGCGGTTTCTGCCATGGTCCCAGCCGAGCTGGAAACGGATCTGTTGTGAGGATTAATCTTATCGGATCGATGACGGCATACACGTGTTCGTATCCTTGCTGTTGGGAGATCTTCACTGCCAGAGCATCGGCTCGGTCAACGAGGCGCTTATGCTGGTCATGAACCGCGTTCCGCCTCCATATCCACGATCGGCCTTGGTATCTGGCTCGCCATTCTTGGCAGTCGGTGAGCAGGGTCTGCGAGTATTCTTCTACTGATGTGGGATCCATGTCCGTTGCTCAAAGGGATTGTTGTACTTGTGGAAGGCAAGGTTATCGACAACTGTACGAAGCTTTATAGCCTGGCCCGTAGCGCTCGACATCTTGTGCGATGAGGACTGTATACAGCAAACGTATGGACTCATCTTCCCTCGAGTTTGCTGCTCGTTGGCTCGCAAGATCGTCCGACTGCACGGTCGAAATCAGCGCCCGGGGAGAAGTGTTGTGTTTCCAGCATATGCTACATGACCACGACAAACACACGATACATCCTTCTACGGACCGCAGATGTCAGCAGCGCTCACGAGTCACGATGGATTGTTACACGACTGATATTTCGCTGTCTAAACGACTACTTGCAGACAGTCTGCTACCTGCACTTGGGTCCAACTTCACGGGATAACAATGAGTTCGCGGTCCTCGCCACACAACACCCTCGTCAACTCTTCGACAGTCATGGTCGCCCACAGACGAGCTGTCCTGAATTGACTCCAGAGTCGATACCTGTACAAGCCGCTGCTAGCGTTCTTGGCGGCGATGGCGCTTGCTTGTAGTGCTAGCCGAACGCAGAGGTCCTCGACGAGGCGCGCCTTAGCGTAGTCAAACTTGACGTCCTGATGTGCGGGCCTGCAACACGGGTTGTGCAACGTCAGTGCATCAACAACCCAGCGTCTCAGCATCTGCAGAATGCTTACGGGTTACTGCTCGACCATCTGTTGAGATAGGCCATGAGATACCGAACATCGCGTTGGCAGACACTCCGCATATGTTTCCTTTCGCTCGCCCTGTCCGTATGAGCCCGCACCACCGGGCACCAATCATAGATCTCCAGCATCTGTGCCACTTCGTTGCCGACGACCGGCAAGTTGAGACGGCCCCCAGGGGCTACCAGCTGCTGGACGAGTAGACCCATGGTCACAATGTGCCGATATTCGTTCATCTTCGCCACCAGTTCATCGTCAGTCCTAATGCACTCGTCAGCTCTACGCCGAAGGAGTCGCACTCAAACAAATAGTACCCACTCAGGTACTTTGCGCCACGGCTCCAGCACATATTGGGATAGGGATTGCTTTGGTGTAAGGGCTTCTCTGACTGGGTCCATCGCATCGCATGCTTCATGGTATCCTTGGTCTTTCGATATCCGTACTGCAAGGACGTTGGCGCGAGCATGAAGGCGCAAGAACTCGTTACGACAGGCGCCTCCTAGCCAGTTTATCCGTCTACTCAGGAATCTGTAATGCCACTGGGTGCAGTCGTTGAGCAGAGTCTGCATGTCCTCATTCAGGGATGTGGCATTTGTGTCCATTGCTTGGTGAAAAGACTGTCCCAAGAATCTGCGAGGTAAAACTGTTGCAGAAGAACTATGAGGCTTTTGCTGCAGTGGTTGATGTTTTGTATGAGGTGGATGGTGTGCAGCAAACTCAGGTACGCAGCATGACCATTCGAGGTTGCCGCCCTTTGCCACAGAGGGAGGAGTGACCATCACACCCACGGTCGCACATGCCTGGCAGGTTGATTCTTTGTCTCTCCAACGCCCGCTTCATGACAAAAATACAGACATCGTCCTCGATGTCGCGAGAAGTGGTAGTGTTGACGGCACATGGCACACAATGAGCGTACCATGCGATCTCACATGGCTCGGACGCTTGAAGGAGCACAATGTACTGGTTAGTCCTCTTTTGGCCGCAAAGATGGACGCTTGCCCGAAAGAAAATGATGTACAGAACTACATGATGTCGAACATTACCTACCTAGGAACATACAGGATCACTCGCACACTATATCCCAAATCAAACTTACTCAGAACCTCCAGAATCAATGGAGACCCGCGATACCGGAAGGTGCCAGACCAGTTCGACGGCCCGAGTGGGTGTCAGGCGGCCCCCTGCAATCGAGAAGTAGCCCCATTTCTTCCCTAGCCGATATACCTCTTGCCAGGAAATCGTACGTGTACCAACCATCTCGGGGTCGAAGATATCTAGTAGGAACGTAGTGCTGCAACCATGTAGCAAGTTGCCGGCCTCATGGTATGCATCCGCGGTGTTGAAACAACCGCCGACTCCACGTGCGATTTCGTCTTTGATCTCCTCACAATGGACGCCGAGTTGAGGGAGGCCCAGATGATTGCTCAGCTCTTTGACGATGCAGGCCTTCAAAAAGGTAGCTCGAGCACCAGCCAGGCCGATTCTACAGCTCATCAGAACGGATAACATACTTATATGGATACGGAGCTCTGACTTACCCCCTAGGCGGTGGCCCGATGGATGGCCAGGTACCGACACCCCTGTATACATCGCTCTTGTATCCTTCGAAGGACATGCGTGCGAGATTCTCTACTGTCCATTGAGTCGGGGTTGCAGAATGGTCTAAAGTACTATCGTGTGTTTGCACATGCGGAGACTGCAGGATCCGCTCTGCAAGATGGGCGGCTTGCTTCCTTCCTAACTCGATGTCCAATTCAGCCCATGTGCACAGCTCGGAGACCAGGAAGCAGAGCGCGAGCATCAAGTGAGCCTCGACGACTTGCTGCACCCTGGTCTCGCGTTGTCTGGTGGCGGAGTCAGCGTGCTGTTCGAGCCATTACCACGAGTTACATGCCAGCAGCGAACTTACGCTATTGGTGTGTGCCAAAGCTCGAGGAACGTGAACTCCTCCACGTTGTTCACTGCCAGACAGTCGCGCACTGAGTCTGCCATTGCAATGGCATACCTATCGCCGCATCTCTGCGCTATCAATTTTGCAATCTCATCTGCTTCGATCAAGAGTTGCAGACGACTCTGCTCTATATGCACTGGATCGGTGCTCTTGCCAGGGCTTAGGGTGAACGGGAACTTTTTGCTGCGGTCATGCCGCTTACGCTAACCCACACATTCTGCTATGTGGTTGTCGCGGCTTTTGGTGTACCGCTCCGGCTGATTGGGTATAGGGTGGAGTGGAGCTGGAGGCGTCCAGTGGTTGTTCGCCATGGTCATTTGATACAATGGCAATACTTCCTGCTAAGGTTTGAGAAAACCGAGCCTGCAAAGACTTTGTGTGAAGGAAGTGTGAAGAGAAGACTGTGGAGGGTTCTCGCACTTATATGGCTCAGGTATGCTGCTTGTTGCTCATATGGCCTGACATACCACGGTGGTCACAAGCAGTCATCACAGCTCCCAGCATTCCCACAGCAAACTCTGCACTCAACGCATAGGAATATTCCTCTCGCGAGACCTGCTCGCGGTAGCAAAGCTCTTCTATGTCTGCTGGGCATCGCATGCCTTTGCACGGATGCCGCAAGGTACGCATGGCGTCGAAGGTTCGTCCAACAGCGCTAGCGACGGAGTAGAGAACAGCCCTTCAGTTGGGAGAGAACAGCCCTTCAGTTGAGATCTGTGGTATCAAGGTCAATCGCATTCATCTATCTACGGCTATCTACCCACGGCTACACGATGCGCATCGCACGTGTTTAGTCTAGGCTTCACGACGACAGCTTCTATCGCGACCTCGGAGGATTCGAGATTATGTCCAACACTTGTCTCGCTGTCAAGAAGTCACCCGCAATAGAGTGGTATCCCCACGTTCCGGCCAACTGGTTCACGTGAGCCCACGAGAAAGAAATGACTCCCAGCTTTCCTCTTTCGATACCGGAACACGGGAAAGTGATGTCGAACTTGCCAAGAACGTCATCAGCTTCTCTCTGGGCAAGCCGGGGATCAAAGAAAGGTCGTGCACCCCGGATGGTCTCTTTCATGACTCCGCTTTTGTCCGCAAGTTGAGGCAAATTCAGTTCGCTGCTTAAATGCTGCACGATGCAAGCCTTGACGAAGAAGGAGCGAGCTCCTCGCGTTCCCGGACTATCTTGTCGTCAGCAAAGGACCTACAAGACCTGAACCAATTCGTCTCACAGGACTGGCTTCTGCTCTGGCTGCCATTCGTCGTCAATCTTGGACACCCGCATCCTGTAGCCTGCAAAGGACGTCAATGCAAGATATCCCACCTCATACACTTCCGGGATCGAACGACGGCGCAGCGAGCTTGTGTAGGCCTGCACTTCAGGCGAGAGGTCGATTCGCTGTACTAGACGCTCAGTCAGTTGCACCCCCTCCGGAATGTTCAACTCATATGGCTGGCACAGGTCGTTGACTAGCAAGCAAATTGAGATGATCAGTCGAGCTTCCATAAGCTCCTTGAGTCTGGGTCCGGCGTGTCTAACGTCAACGTCAGCTGTGGGTCTGCGCCGTCGGCATCTTATTAGCGTACATACGTCGGCCGAGGGTTCCAGAATGTAAGAAGACTTCCAAGGTCCGCATTATCCAACGCCAGACAGTGGCGCACCGCGTATATCGTACGAACGGCGTGAACAGCACCGCACTCCTGTGACAGCTTCATTGCTAGTGTATCTGCTTGGACTAGCAGGTGCATTCGTTCTTTCTCGAGTCGACCTAACTTATCTCCGCGTCCTGGCGTTCGCGACCGGAACAGGCCCTCGGTATAGCCTATAAAATTATGTCGCCATTTAACACACGTCTTGATGAGCTGGTCTCTCGTGTGAGTGTACTCGAGCGGATAGTCGGCTATTGCAACAAGGGGTCCGGGAGCAGACCAGACCATGATGTTTAAAAAGCTGTGTGGTTGGGTTGGGATGTAGCCTCTCGAACAAGTAGATGTGAGCGAGAATGATATGGTGACAGAGCTTCTTGAACAATATATACGCAATACGGACCAGTCACGGTGCTTTCGCGCGGTTGCTGTCATGATGGTGAGTGGTTGTTTCTTGTTTGTGTCATGCTCGGCCTGTGACTCGGGCGCATCAGCCGACCAACATGGTCACTTCACCTGTCTAAGGCTGCAACATCGATGTGCTGGTGATGTGCAAAAGGACGTCGCGACTGTCGACAGCCGATGTTGGATATTAGTGATGTACTACATGTACAACGGGACTATCTACAGCTATCTACTCATACATAGATCAAAAGCACAAACTCGGCACGCTGGCCGATGCCGATCAACCTCTGTCAGAAACCTCAATCACACAAGATCTGCCAAAGTGCAAGATCTGCCAAGGTCGATGGCTCCGCTGTGTCGTCGATGGACCCAAACCCGTACTTCTTGACCGCCGCACCGATGTCTTCCTCGGACAGAGAGATCTCTTGATGCTCAGAATCAGATATGGTAGGATCCACGGCGGAGGTATGAAACTTCGTTCGCAAATTCTGCACAGCAGTGTCGGCGTCCCTCTTCGCTGACACGGGGTCAGAGATACGCCACCCATCTTGCATGTTCCCCAGCATGATTGCGGCGCTGTTCCTTAGATTGCCTAGCAGGAGGATCCCGCTGAGCTTTCCCACGATACAGATTTTGATGTACTTCTTTCGGAGTTCTACAGTGGCCTCGCTATGCATAGTCAGCACGAAGCGCCAGCGTGGGCATGACAACTTACTCGACACGGGCCTTCGAAGATGAGCCAGACGTGTACATTATAGCAAGCATCGTCTTGAACGCGTCGACATCTCGGTTCGCAAGATTCGGAATGGTGTAGCGGATCCATTCAGAGACTTTCGTGCGCTCTTCGAGTTCTTGACGGATCTTGTCCCAGTGCTTCTGCGCGGGTGGACTAGATGCGAATCGGTCTACAAGGGCGTCGGCTTGCTTCCTGCCCGCGTCGAGGTTCACTTCATCGGGATGACACAGTTCCTGTACAATGACTGCCATAGAAAGTAAGATGCGGATGCTCATAAGCTCTCGTAGCTGCTCCGCGGCCGAGCTGTGAACATCGTCAGCTTCCAGGTCTATACCAAATGCTGGACACTGACCCTGCTGGCGTCCGCCACATTGTTAGGAAGTGGTTGGCTTCACCCGGGTCTTTCTCCAAGTATCGCTTCAATTGATCTGTCATCTCTATGGCAGACTGGTAGTCGCAGTTCGTGGAGATGCTAGTCGCACATTGGTCTGCTTGTATCAAAAGAAGCTGACGCTCCTTCTCATGTTTGGCTAATGTGTTCTTGCGACCGGGTAAAGGTAATAGTTGTGAAAGACGATAGTCGCTCCGCCAGTTCGAGCAGTTCTTGATCATTGCATCCCTCTCGTCGGTATATCGGTGGGCATAGAAACTCTTGGAGTTGGAGATGGGGTCGAGTGAGGAAAGTTTCAACCTCTCGATTGGAGGCATGCTGGAATAGTATAGATAAAGTGAGTGGTGTATGATGGGATTGAGATAGAGGAAGGAAGTATTATGTTCGGAACCAGAAAGAATGTTGACCATGGAGCAGTACTTATACCAGAGTGGTACTCCCAAGAGTCAATGTTTGCTCGTTCTCATCACATTGACTCGATCTCGACACCCAGTCGAATCATTTCTTGTTTGCTGCTCCGGCACCATTGTGACTTATGCTGAAGACGCCCTGACGGTATCGCTGCTCGTTGCTACACTGTGCAGGTAGTGAGTGCTCTGACGGACCAGCGGTGCAGTCCGATTTGTATCTGCAAGCAAGCCAGGGGTACATATCAATGGTCTGAGTGTGGCCGGACACATCAAGCTGCGGGTATGTATCCAGAAGAAGACTGGGATATGAAAACATGATCCTCGGGGTTGTGCCAGTCCATGACGAGCGCGAAAGGGACCAGGCGTGTACGCAGCCACTTCAATATCGCTTCAGAGCAGAACACGACCGTTCCAAAGTTTGTGTGATGCTGCGCGTGGCGACCAGGTGTTCGGGATCTCACGACCCAGATGTCGCCCGAAGATCGTTTCAGATGCCCGTGTAGGTACATGCTGCTTCCCGCGGAAGCAAACTCGCCACCGAGTACACCATGTGGTTATAGAGAGGGTGCTGATGTACGGCCTCGCTGCTGTGCTTGCCGCCATCGATGCGTCCAATCGATCCCTGGTGCGATGGCATACGCAGACGCTTGACCGACGTGGTAAGAGAGTGTTGACGCTCATGGTTGATATGAGTCCTCCCCCTCGTGTTTCCCTAGCTGCAGGCACTCACAGCTTGACAACGTATCAATGGTCTCCTATCATGGCGTCGAGAGTTTTGATTGTCCTCGTCAATGCCGGACAAGCGAAGAACATCATGATGTTGGACCAGCCTCTCCCCTCTGTTGAATATCGCTACCAGCCAGTTCTCTTGTAGCA
>JAABUK010012550.1_pt1 | contig 10772 bp, 17 predicted proteins | sample 5559141 | NCBI WGS metagenome assembly JAABUK01 (sample SAMN10711869, study PRJNA513367) | rock metagenome | isolation source: Antarctica rocks | place: Antarctica: Victoria Land, Pudding Butte nord | collected 2016-01-03
TCAGAGACAACTTAGCCTCGGTAAGTTGTCTCTGACACGACCACAATGGCACCTTGCAAACAAAGCACAGATCAAGACAACACTGGGCAGCAACGACGCCTGACAACAGCAATGTCACATACAGCAGTAGCAAAAACATCCATCAGGCAGGCATGGGCCTTGCTATGTCCCTTGGCTTCTATTAAGAAACAAGGGCACATTTGTGACGCTGCGCTCAAAGAGCTTACTCACAGTCACCCCGTTCAAGCTCCACAGGAAGCCTGATGTTTCTCATGCAGTACTCAAAGTCTTGCACAGTTTCTTGGTTGTTGTCATGTGATGCATGACTGCAGGTGATGCTGCGTGTGACTGATCTGGATCGCTCCATCAAATGGTACACAGAGGCCCTTGGGTGCAAGCTAATCAGAACCAGGGACAACCCTGACAATGGCTACAAGCTAGCTTTCCTAGGTGAGTCACCTCACCCTCACCTGTGACTTGTCTACCACCAAGTAGACACATTGGTATTGTAAGTGAGTGTGTGGCACACTTCAAATGCACAGTGCCTATCTGCTGGGATGGCTCATGCATGGTGGCTGCTCACCAGCATCGCGCACTTGGAGAAGCCAGCAAGTCTGCAGACAAATAAGTCCATACAATGCCTCAAATTGCCCTTGTATGGCACATTGGTGATTGTCATTCTTAGCAGACATTGAAACATGTTGATTGTCTTTCCTGACATGTTCTGCACTGGGGATGCAGGCTATGGACCTGAGGAGGAGACCTGCGTGTTTGAGTTGACTTACAACTACGGCAAGGACAAGTATGACAACTTCAAGGGCGAGGGCTACGCCCAGGTCGCCCTGAGCTCAGAGGTACAATGATAATGCTCACCAACAGTTTTACCCTCCCAGCATGCCTGAAGCAGCAGTTCAAGTGTCTGATGAGCAGACCATGCAAAGTCCTTCAACGCCCTGTTCAGGCATTCCAGGCTACTGAGGTGCAGCATGGTAGCCCTGCTTGCAGATTGCATTTGCACAGAACCCCATCATGCATGCTTGCATGAACACAGCATCATGACAGCTGATGATGCTTCATTGGACTGCTGTCAGCTCAGTACACTGGAATTGCTGATGAAGGCTTGACCATTTGTCTGCAACAAAGCAAGCCAAATTGCGTGCACAACACTGTCTGGCTGTTATTTGCAGGATGTGTACAAGACAGCAGAAGCAGTCAAGCAGTTGTCTGGTGACCTGGGTGGCAAGGTTGTGAGGGAACCTGGCCCCCTCCCAGGACTCAAAACGAAAATCACATCTGTAGAGGATCCCGATGGCTGGAAGGTTGTGTTTGTGGACAACAAGGACTTTCTGGCAGAGTTGTAGCCTGAACAGCAGGAGTATGTTGTTTAGTAAACTGTAAAATCTTTCAGTGGTTAGTTGCATACGTGGCTCAGGCAGATGCAGGCTTGCATGAAGCTGCAGTGCACAAAATCTTGGATCACACAAATACTTCAAGATGAATTGTTGCTTGTTCAGAAGTTCATGCCTATCACCGTTCTGCATTTACAGCTTAGTCAGCATGCAATCAGCTGTGGCTGTAGTGCCGACTGCCAGGTAATCTGGCTTGCAGTAAGCTCCAGCACATGTTGCTGAGCGCTTGAACTTGAACACATGACAGACATCTTAATTCCATCAGCTGATTGAAACAGGGAAAGCAACAAATGCAGGCACTCAGGACTGACCTGGCAGTTCCAGGGTAACTTGAACGAGTTAATTTGCACAAACACACACGTCTAGTAAATTTGCAACACCTTTTTAACTTGACATGCAGGCACACACTGACTGGCAATATTTGCCTTGTCTCTACTGCATCTTTGGCATTCAACAGCGACACACCGCAACAGTGCCAGTGTACCTAAAGTGCCAGCTCACAGCGCAACTTCTCTGATCAGCTGTTTAGCTGTCAAGGCAGTCTGCAACCTGCTTGTCAGCACCTTGCCAATTTGCATTGGAAAAAGATGCATATCATGGCATGGTTGTTTTGCAATCTGTTGCCAGTCACGAGTTGAGCGTAAACTGGCTAATTGTGGTGGCTGCTGCTGTGTGCTGGGAGTGCAAGCACAGCTGATGCTGTTGACCACCCCCTGATTCTTCAGCTCCAAACATGCAGATCTATTGACTCAACAATGCCCTTCAGGCGCGTGATCCGCATCTGATTGCTCTTACTTCAATTTGACAGTAAGACAAAGCAGTGCTGTCAAGCTGTTGTCATGCCCTGCTCCAGTTGTGCGAGTACTCGGCTGAGCATCACTGGCTGTTCAAATGATAGTCTGAAGCAATTTACTGAGGGATCATGATTGAGCAGCACTGGCTGTTGCTGTGATACACTATAGTCCAGCCTGGTCTACTGCTGCAGAAGCTGCATCTGTGCTTCCCTCAGCTGCCTCTACAGCTTCCTGAGCTACACTGGCACCTGCTTTGCCTTGCTGACTGGACTTTCGAGACTTCAGCATGGCAATCTTGTTCCTCCAAGCAGGTGGCAGCTTCACAGGCAGCTGCTGAGACATCACATCCCCTGACTGGCACTCTGGCAAGCTGACTGAGCCTGCAGTTATCAGTCAAGGTGTGCTGAGGCTGCTACGCTGGCCAATAGATCTACATTTTGTTGAAGACACAGAAGAAGATGCTGAGACTGTCACATCAAGCTGTGACTTTTTGGTCATTCACAAGGTTGGGACAAGATTTTCACAATTGCCATGAAGGTTGCAGCGCTCAGTGCTCAACAAGGCTATGCTGAGACTGCCACACTGGCCACTTGTTGCTACCATGAAACATAAATCGAAACTGAAACGACATTCATGACCCGAGATGAAACCAATAATCATTGAGACATGGTGATTCCTGCCTGCTCTGTCAAGATGTTGCCACTGGCAAAGGCATGTCCCCAAATATATCATGTGCATGGTGGCATAAGCAGCAGACAGCGTCATGCGTACCCAGTGTGCTCTCAGATGCCCGCCGCTGGACTGCCTGAGTGTGTTCCTCATCAGGTGCAGTAAAGCAATGAGCTGCGTGACTGCTTACACCGGCCGAGCTTGGTCTCCTTGTGAGCACACTCCCCTTGCAGACTGCAGCCGCATGACAGCACATGGGTGAGAAGCAGCGCTGCAACTGGAGCGGCAACGGCACAGGACAGTCTTTCTGGACATGTGCAGCATGCATGCTGACATGATGTTTGTTATGACAGGGGCATACATGTTGTTTGCTAGTTAGCACAACACAGACCTTGAACCATAAGCCCTAGGCATCAGCTTATGAGATGAGATCAGAGGCCTGGATGCTCACAACTGCTTTGCATGCATTTCACACTCATATGCTGACACATGGGATATGGCTGGCACACCCTGATGATTCTTGGGGGCTTGAACAGCTGAGCTAGCACGACTGCCAGAAGCGTTGCTGGGCTCTGGGAGATCAATGCCTAGCTGCTTTGCCTTGGCTCTTACGACCGGCAGATTTAGGACTCTGTCTGCAATGACCACAATGCTGTGAGCATGGCCCAAGGCCACTGGCAAACAAGTTGGATTTTTTCTTAGTGGTATGAATCTGATGATGGATTCCAGAAACTGTACTCTTCAGCAAAGCTCGGTAGATTCTCGGGATCAGTGTGTACATAAAGTAAAAGTTGGTATCCAGGAGCTGACTGTGTAAGCTGCTTTACACCACATGAAGTACGAGCAGAATGAACACTATGTTGGCTGCGTGCAATGGCCTAGGGTGCTGCAGTGTTTCAGCAGAAGATAAAAAGCTCTGTCACCTGTGTTGGGCCGTCTGTCTGGCGACTGTGTGAGACAACGCTTGACGAGGCTGCGCAAGTCTGCACTGTAGCCAGCAATGGCAGCATAGTGACCAGCCATGATCTTGAGAAGCAGTGAAGCCTGCATGCATTTTGTGTTGACAAAGCAGGCCATGCTCACATAGAAGTTTCTCAAGTAAGCATGGTGCACACACAGGACTTGATGGACAAGCAGCTTGCAATGCTTTTTGTCCCATCATCAGGCATCAGGCATGTTTGGGCTGGACAGATACAAGCTCATTGAGTGACATTGCTACAGATAAATTACAGCAATATGGAGCAGCATTTGTGAGTGGTGCTTGCCTGTGACTGAGCATCAAATGGGTAAGTCCCTGTACAGCACTCATACAGGACCACACCCAAGGCCCAGATATCAGACTTCTCATTGTAAGGCTTTCCTTCACACAGTTCTGGAGACAGGTAGTATGGGGTGCCCACAAGCGTCTTGGCAAAGCCCTTAGGGCTTGAAAGAACCTACAAAAGGCAGGCCCTGTCACAGAAGCTTACAAAGTGCCTGGATTGTTGCTTTGCAGTAAAGATGCTGATTGTGCTAACCTGCCGTCAGCGGTCAGTGACACACTCAATGCTGCAGCGCCAGCCAAGAGTGAGCAAATCTGTGACGGCTGTCACCATGCAAGACTGTTGCTGTATGCTTCCTTACCGTAGCTATGCCAAGGTCCGCAATCTTGACTTGCCTGTTGGCATCCAAGAGTAGGTTCAGACTCTTGATGTCACGATGCAATGCCTTTCTGGTGCATGTGCTGCAGGCCCAGTGTGGTCTGCAGGCAGAGTGTTTGTTAGGTCTAGATTGCGCCCTGCCTGGGCTAGCTTGACAGGGTAAGATTGCTTGCACAAAGACCTGAATAAGCACTTTCCAGCAGACATCTTCTGGCACTTGTCCCTTGAACTTGTTTATGAGCTCATGGACACTCCCCTTGCTTGCAAACTCAGTGACAATGTAAAGCTTGCCCTGCGCTCATCAGAGGCATCAGCCTCTTTGTTCATCACGTATGCTGACCGGCACATACAGCTGGACACACAGTACACCTGGTCAAGAAAAGAGTCAAAGAATTTGATGATGTAGGGCGAGTCCAGATCTGACAGGACCTTGACCTCACGTATGCACTCTGCCTGCTCCTGTAGACTTGACAAGCGGGTTTGAAAAACAATCGAGAAGCCGTGGCATAGCTCCTGGCGGCAGAAGGTATCTTTTTACCTGCTTCTGAAGGTATCTGAGGTCCAGCTCCTTGACCGCGTAAGTCTTACCGTCTTGCTTTCTCACAGCCTGCCAGACTGTGCCATAAGTTCCTGTACCAAGCCTTTTGCTGAAAGTAAAATCTTCCTTGCTTGAGTGCATCGTGCAACAAGCAATGCCAGAAGCCAGGTATCGACTGTACAAGGGAAAGGACGCACGAACGCACACTCGCTTGGACAGAGCTTCTAGATTAGGGTTCTAGTCTTCTTCGCCCATGACGTCGCTCTAAAGGCGTTTATCTGGACAGCAGCAGTTGCAGTACTTAGTAGGCGAGTCTTCTGGAGAGGCTTTGCCCAGTAAGACACTGTTGATCTACTGTACGGAGTAGTCTGCCTTCCAAAAAGCGCAATCATGATGCACGGCACAATCAATATGAGGTCTCAGATCGCTACTCGCAGCACAACATGCAAGTCTTTCACAAGAAGGCCTATGGCTTTTGCAGCCAGGCCTGCTGGAAAGCCTGCTGTTTTGAGCAACTTCTCTGGCTTCAGAAGATCTAGCAACCTCGACAGTCTAGGATATGGCCGTTGCAAGGCAGCCACTTTGCAAGCCAAGGTGCAGAGCCAAGTACAGAGCAGACACAGCAGCTCTGTCAAGGCTGTTGCCCCAACTCGCATGATGTTCGAGAGATTTACAGAAAAGGCTATCAAAGTGGTCATGCTAGCACAAGAAGAAGCAAGAAGGCTTGGACACAATTTTGTCGGCACAGAGCAGATCTTGCTTGGGTTGATAGGAGAGTCCACCGGAATTGCCGCCAAGGTGCTGAAAAGCATGGGTGTTAGCCTGAAGGACGCTCGTGTTGAGGTCGAAAAAATCATCGGCCGTGGCAGCGGTTTCGTGGCCGTGGAGATCCCTTTCACACCCCGAGCAAAGCGAGTGTTGGAGCTGTCGCTAGAAGAGGCAAGGCAACTAGGTGAGTGGTGGCCTTGTAAATGTTTCCCCCTTTTCTGCACCCTAGAACCTGTGCATTTTAGAACCTGTGCATTCGAGAACTCGAGTTGTTATAACACGTCCTTTGTGTGTAGGTCACAACTACATAGGAACTGAGCACATCCTGCTAGGGCTGCTTCGAGAGGGTGAGGGAGTGGCTGCCCGTGTCATGGAAACTCTTGGTGCTGACCCTTCCAAGATCAGAACTGCTGTAAGTTCTGGTTATAGCACTGCCTTGTTTGGCAGTCAAACCTACTGATGTGTCCTGCTGCAGTGCAGAGCTGACCCCACATGTCTTGCTGCAGGTGATCAGAATGGTTGGTGAAAGCCAGGAGCAGCTTGTTGGAGCTGGAGCAGGTGGTGGCTCTGGCAGCAACAAGACCCCAACCTTGGAAGAGTATGGAACAAACTTGACCACTCAAGCAAATGAGGTGAGTACAGTGCAGAGATTTGCATCAGTGCCTGTCATGTTGTGACTGGCAGCGGTCAAATGTGTATGATAGCAGTCATGTGCAGGCATCCCCATTGACTGGCATGAGCTCCCTGTGTTGATCTCTGCTCGGTAACAGCTCCCTGTCCTGCCTGTCACAACATGACAGGCATGACTGCTATCATAGAGTAATGGACTTGTCCACAACAGGTAATGCTGTGACGCTGATATGGACCTGTATCTTGCAGGGCAAGCTTGACCCTGTAGTGGGCCGGAAGAAGGAGATTGAGCGTGTCACACAGATATTGGGTAGACGTACCAAGAACAACCCTTGCCTGATTGGTGAGCCAGGTGTGGGCAAGACAGCTGTTGCTGAGGGGCTTGCACAGAAGATTGCCAACGGTGATGTACCAGAGACCATTGAGGGCAAGCAGGTAACCTTCTACCTTCTTTAAGGAGCATCTTAATGTCAGACAACATGTAACATCGTTGTCCAATGATGGAGTATGCATCAGTATGAGCGATTGCACAAGACAACAGTCACATTGCAGTCCAACTTACATAGGCTCAAACCAAGTGCTTTCATCCCTGTGTGACCAAGTAATTGCTTACATGACTCATGCATGGAGCAACAGAGCCTGGTCATGACTCATCAGGCACCATCAGACATTCACAAGCTGAGCTGACATGCGTATGACCTGTAGGTTGTCACTCTGGACATGGGCCTGCTGGTGGCCGGCACCAAGTACAGGGGTGAGTTTGAGGAGCGCCTCAAGAAGCTCATGGAGGAGATCAAGCAGAATGATGACATCATTCTGGTAAGTGCTTTATTCCACGCCATTTGTTCAGTCAGCCCTTCTGTTGTGTATTTGTACAAGGATCAGACAGAAGAAGACTTGAGGAACCCTCAGCAGGGCTGTCTTCCCTCCACATGCACTCAGCAAGCACTTGCTGCTGAAGCGATTTGCCTTTGTCATGCTGTTCTTCTGCACTTGACTTGTCTGTGTTGCCAGCCCCAGTCTCTTCACATCTGTCTGCTCCTTTTAATACTCAAACATGTCTGCATCGGCTTGCGGCTCTGTTCATGCATCTGCTCTTTCCCAAAATTAGACAAGTCTAAATTGTCAGCCCCAATCTCTGTTGAATACACAAGACATCTGCGTTGACAAGTATAGTCTCACGTTGACTGTTGTTGCAGATGATCATTGAGGCCCTATTCTCTGTTGAATTCTCAAAACATCTGCATTGTTAAGTCTCACCTTGGCTGCTGTTGTTGCAGATGATTGATGAGGTCCACACCTTGATTGGTGCTGGTGCTGCTGAGGGTGCCATTGATGCTGCCAACATCCTGAAGCCTGCCTTGGCACGTGGTGAGCTGCAGTGCATTGGCGCCACCACCCTGGATGAGTACAGGAAGCACATTGAGAAGGACCCTGCCCTTGAAAGGTATGCTGCTGCAACAGCTTGACTGTCAGTAATCGGCAGTTGACAAAGTGACAGATAACATTGTGGTCAAAGCGTTGGTGCTCACTTGCAAATGCATTTTACTGGCAGGACTATTAGTAATGTCCATGGCAGGTCAGGTTAAGCAGCATGCATGACTCGTATGTCTGTCTGCTAGCAAGCGGTGCAGACGTTGTGCTAAAGGCAGACAAATTGAAGACGCTGCAGTCGCATGTACTTTTTCTGGCTATGTACACCGTGTATTCCAAGCTTACATGTTCTTTGTGGTCTGTTGCTGAAATTTAGCCAAAACCAGTCATTTCTCCATAGATTGCTGATAGTTGCCTTGCGCCTGCAGACGTTTCCAGCCAGTCATGGTCCCAGAGCCATCAGTTGACGAGACCTACCAGATCCTGTTGGGTCTGAGGGAGCGCTACGAGGCTCACCACAAGCTGCGCTACACAGACGACTCCCTAGACGCTGCTGCCAAGTACTCTTCCCAGTACATCAGTGACAGGTTCTTGCCAGACAAGGCCATTGACCTGATTGATGAGGCTGGCAGCCGAGTGCGACTCAGGCATGCTCAGCTGCCTGAGGAGGCTCGTGAGTTTGACAAGGAGCTGAAGGCTTTGCTGAAGGAGAAGGACGCTGCTGTCAGGTCAGTGTGTCAGAAGCATTGTGTGTGTTCCTTAGTGATGCATCCAGCACAGTCCTGTGCATGCACAGAATGGACAACACGTGCATGCACAGAATGAACAACACGTGCATGCACAGAGTGAACAACACCGGACCCTGTACTGTTCTAAGCATTACTGTGTTGAGCACTGTTGTGTTGAGCATTGTTTCATTATGTGCGGAGAATGACCTGTGCATGCAGCAGCCTGCTGTGCTGTGCGTTGCATGCACAGGCTACTCACCCCACGTAACAACACAAAGCTCAGCAGGCTGTTCCCATCCATTGCATCAAGCTTGCATTGGTGTTGGAATGGCCATGGCGAAGCTCAAATCTTCATGACACTGCTCACCCTCCTGTTGCTGACCACTGTGTGACACATGTGGTCCTGTCATTGGAGTCTCCAAGGCAATGTGGTCTTGTCATTGGAGTCTCCAAGGCAGTGTACATGACAATGTCTTGTCTTCTGTACAGAGATCAGGGCAGTTCATCACAATGTCTGGTCTGTTGTACAGGGGTCAGGACTTTGAGAAGGCAGGTTCCCTGAGGGACAAGGAGATGGAGCTGAAGGCACAGATCAGCAAGATCACCAACCAGGCCAAGGAGTCTGAGCAGGCAGAGGTGGAGTCTGGAGACAACACTGGCCCCATGGTCACTGAGGCAGACATTGCGAACATTGTTGCCCAGTGGACAGGTACGCATTGTAACACATCTGCTTTTTTGTTCGTCTCACTTGAGTGGCAGTGCCTGCTCTGTATCATTGCTGCAGAAGAAGCATCTTCTGCTATCTTCTGTTATGCAGTCACTGCTGTTGTGCAAAAAGACAAGCAAGGTTCCAACCTGTTCTGCATCATGCCATGCTGCAACATGCAGCGAACCCTCTGTGCTCAACAAAATTGCGAATTTGACTGACTGCATGCACTTCCACTAGCTGCTCAGTTCCAATCTGATGTACTGGTACCTCATCTGCTGCAGGTATCCCCATTGAGAAGGTCAGCAGTGATGAGAGTGAGAAGCTGATCAAGATGGAGGAGACTCTGCACACCAGGGTCATTGGCCAGGAGGAGGCTGTTGTGGCCATCAGCAGAGCCATTCGAAGAGCTCGAGTGGGTGAGTACTCGCCTTGATGGTTGTGACTTTTTCACTGCTGAAAACACCATCGCGTGAAACCCGCCAATATTTGTCTTGCAGCTCGGTATCTAGCACACACTGCTTGGACCTGCACTGGCTGCTGCCATACACGAGGCCAATGTTGTATTGCTGCATACCCTGTTTTTCTCATCGGCCTGCTCAGGCAGCAGCACTGGCTGTTGTACCACCTCTTATTGCGTAATAGCTACAGCCTTGCTGTTTTGATCAGTCTGCATATAGCAACAGCAGGGTGTCAAAACACCTTTGCCTGAATCGTGTGTTGCATGCTTTCCTCCTGCCTGCTTTTCTCTACACAGTCAGTCTGTACGTCAGCATGTCTTTCTAGTGACTGACCAGTCAGACACTGTGCCACTACAGGTCTGAAGAACCCCAACAGGCCAATTGCCTCCTTCATCTTCAGTGGACCTACCGGTGTGGGCAAGTCTGAGCTGGCCAAGACCCTAGCTACCTACTACTTTGGTAGCCAAGAGGCCATGGTCCGCCTGGATATGAGTGAGTTCATGGAGCGACATACAGTCTCCAAGCTCATTGGGTCCCCACCTGGGTACGTGGGCTACAACGAGGGGGGTCAGTTGACAGAGGCTGTACGGCGACGGCCCTACACAGTCGTCTTGTTTGATGAGATTGAGAAGGCTCACCCTGATGTGTTCAACATGATGCTTCAAATCTTGGAGGATGGCCGTCTTACAGACTCAAAGGTGTGTCTCAGTACATGCATATTGCTGTGGAAAGCATGGAATTTGATCAGCCACCAAGCCAACATGCCTTGGGGCCATCAAGATATGTGATTTGCACAAGTCACTACCTGAGAATTTCACTCTGCTGGCTTTGCTACAAGCATCCCTTGAGCCATTTCATCTGCATGGCTACTTGTTAGTGCAAGACAGGTGCAACAACATTGCATGAGGACAGGTGTCAGCAGCCCTCACATGACTGTTGACATGCAGGGCCGGACTGTTGACTTCAAGAACACACTGATCATCATGACCAGTAACGTGGGCAGCAGTGTGATTGAGAAGGGTGGTGGAGGCCTTGGCTTCCAGTTGGACACCTCA
>JAABUK010012552.1_pt1 | contig 10771 bp, 7 predicted proteins | sample 5559141 | NCBI WGS metagenome assembly JAABUK01 (sample SAMN10711869, study PRJNA513367) | rock metagenome | isolation source: Antarctica rocks | place: Antarctica: Victoria Land, Pudding Butte nord | collected 2016-01-03
TACGACGCAGGCGAAGCGGCGATGGGAATCAAGCACCTGACGATGCTGAAGAAACCTGAAGCCTTCGATCTTGGTTCCAACGATCCTAATGATCCGAAAGTGAATAAGACATTAAGTACGGCGCTCGGCATAGGCGACCCGTCGAAGATGCCGAGCGCGATGAAGTTGGTGTTTGCTGGGCTTGCCTTTGCAAACTCGGACATGGCGTTCCAGGGCAATCACCTGTTTCAGGGAAACTTTTACGGCGTCAACATCTATGACATCTCCAATCCGGCGAAGACTCAATTGTTGACTTCACTGGTGTGTCCGGGCGGGCAGGGCGACGTGTCCGTTTACAGGAACCTGCTCTTTATGTCGGTGGAGATGCCGAACGGCCGACTGGATTGCGGTTCACAGGGATTTGCGCCAGAGCCTCCGCCCGCTGCGGGACAAGAGAACAAGCCTCATCTTCCGGCAGCGCAAAAAGATCGTTTCCGCGGAGTCAGGATTTTCGATATCGCCGACATTAAGAACCCGAAGCAGGTGGCAGCGGTGCAAACCTGCCGCGGCTCGCACACGCATACTCTGGTAGTCGATCCGAATGATAAGAACAACGTCTACATCTACGTCTCCGGAACCTCTTTTGTCCGTCAAAGCGAAGAGCTGGCCGGGTGCTCGGGTGAGACCCCGGACAAGGATCCAAATACTGCGCTCTTTCGCATTGACGTGATTAAGGTGCCGCTGGCGTCGCCGCAAAGTGCTCAGGTAGTGTCGAGTCCTCGAGTGTTTATTGATTCAAGGACAGGTGTTCTGAACGGCCTGAATAACGGCGGCACACACGGCAAGAATGGATTGGAAAAGCCATCCGACACCGACCAGTGCCACGATATTACCGTGTTCTCAGCGATTGGGCTTGCGGCAGGTGCCTGCTCGGGAAATGGAATTCTGCTGGACATCAAAGACCCAGTCCATCCAAAGCGCGTAGACGCGGTCAACGATCCAAACTATTCGTACTGGCACTCGGCCTCGTTTTCGAACGATGGGAAAAAAGTCGTGTTTACAGATGAGTGGGGCGGAGGCCTCGGTGCGCGCTGCCGCGCGAATGATCCGAACAAATGGGGTGCCGATGCGGTTTTCCGCTTGACGGATAACAAGCTGAGCTTCGCGAGCTACTACAAGTTACCAGCCGCGCAGGGTGACACCGAGAACTGTGTTGCGCACAACGGCTCGCTCATTCCGGTTCCCGGTCGGGACATCGAGGTACAAGCATGGTATCAGGGCGGCATCTCCATTATGGACTTCACTGACGCGGGCCATCCGGTTGAGATTGCCTATTTCGATCGGGGACCGATTGATCCAAAGACGCTTGTGCTCGGCGGCGATTGGTCCGCTTACTGGTACAACGGCCACATCTACGCCTCAGAGATCGCGCGCGGCCTGGACACTTTTGAGCTGACGCCGACGCAGCATCTTACTCAGAACGAGATTGACGCTGCGAAAGCGATTCGGGTGGCTGAATTGAATGTGCAGAACCAGCAGAAAATTGAGTGGCCCCGACAGTTAGTTGTAGCGAAGGCGTACCTCGATCAACTGGAGCGTTCGCAAGCTCTGCCTGCTGGCCGAATCGCAGCCCTGCGGCAGGCGATTCAAAGAGCAGAGAGTTCACACTTGAATCGAAGAGAGCTCGGAGAACTCAAAAGCCTCGCGCCCCTCTTGGAGAAGAGCGCCCTTCTGACGAAGAGCGAAGCAGACTCATCCCGATTGCTAGCCTTGGCTGAAATCCTGAAGCGACCCGCACTTTGATCTTTCGAGCGTGAACCCGAGGCGCTGATTGAAGATGCGCGCCGCCGCGTCAACTCAACCGTTAGGCGCTAGAGTCTTTCAAAGCTGTATTGCAAATAATGGCTGATGTTCCTATTCATGTCGCTGGCGATGTGTGGTGGGTGCCGCCGTCGCCCGCCGCCTATAGCGGTGTTCATTCGGATGCGACCTTGTAACCACAATGCTTGAACCAACCCTTAATGTCAGCCTTTGTGACGAGCGTCAGCGCATGAGCCAACGCCTTGTCGAGTTCGGCGCGGGTGCGCGCTTTCGCACTTCGTAACGTCTGCTTGATCTTTGACCAGCATTGCTCGATGGGCGCGTAGTCGGGCGAGTACGGCGGCAGCCACAGCACGCTCGCGCCGCGCGCTTGCGCAACATCTTCGCCCTGACTTGCCTTGTGGACATGCAGATTGTCGAGTACGACCACATCACCTTTGCGCAAGCGCGGAGAGAGTATCCGCGCGAGGTAAGCGTCAAAGGCGAGCGTATCAACCGCCCCGTCAAGCGTCATGGTAGCGATCAGCCCGCGCCGCAGGGAAAGCGCGCCGATCACGGAAGTCTGCTCGCCATAGTTACGCGGCACATGGTCAACCACGCGCTGTCCGCGCGCGGCACGCCCGTAGCGTGGAGTCATCGCCGTATTGACGCCGGATTCATCAAGGAAGATGAACCTCCGGTGATTGAGTTTCGCGGCACGCCGACGATACCACGCGCGCTTATGGTTGTTGCGCTCACTCGCCGCCAAGCTTTTTTTTGCGCCCCAGACCCAACTTCGCAAGTGCCCGCGAGATGGTTGGCGCGCTGACACGCAGGCGCGCGTGTTCTTCGATGTGTTCGCGCAACGCGACGACGGTCTTGTCTGGGTGACGCGCGACTTCGGCGCGCAACGTCGTGAGATGTTTAGCCGACAGACGCGGCGCGTGCCCACCGCCGTGCGGACGCGGCGCAAGGTCGCTGGTCTCGCGTTGTTGCCGGAGCATCTTCTTGACGAAGGTCTGCCCGACTGAGGACGTCGCGGCGACTTCTTCAATCGTTGAGTCGCCGCGTTCGACCGCAGCGACCACTTTTTCTCGGAGGTCTAAAGAGTAGGCTCTCATAGCGCGACACTTTACTCTTGGCCTCCGGTCGCATTCAAGTGAATGCCGCTATAAGATCACGGTGGCCGGTAAAGCGCATGGCTATCAGGTGGCGCAAGCGCAACGACAAATTCTGCCGCTAACTTCTCGTCTACACTCTAGAGCCGCGCATCGCAAAGTACTTTACAACATAAACCGCATTATCGGACTCCACCGTTACGAAGGCTAAACCACCTTTTACGTATCGATCCGGCTTTAAACGGTAAGTGGGTTGATCACAGGCAACCCCGGGAACCTCATGAAATCGCGGTCGGTGGTCGCCAACTGACAGCCATGTTCGATGGCGAGTGCCGCCAGATGAGCGTCCATCACAAGCGGCCCCGTCGCCTGACCCGTAACCAGCAGAGTGCTGAAAATCTCCCAGTGGTGCTCGCCGGGCGTAAGGACGACCGCTTGCGGCCTCTCCAGCCACTTAGCGACGACCTCGGTCGCTTCCGTAATGGTGAACGGATGCGCGAATGCCCGCGCGTTGGTGCTGATGCGAAGGAATGCCGTGACCGTCTGCCACGAGAAACCGAACAGATCAGTCCCGGAGAGCTGCTCCTCAAGCCACCGGCGTGCGGCCTCGTGTTCGGCGGCGTCCCTGTTATAGGCGTAGAGCAGAAGGTTCGCGTCCGTTAGGATCATTTGTGGCTTGATCCGTCCAGCTGCTCAAGCAGTTCGCCGACGTTGTTGTAGGTCAACCCCGGCTTACTGCCCATGCTGCGCGCACGCACTTTGAATGGCTTGCCGGCGGCGAGTTCACGGCGCGCTAACAGCCCGCGCCGCAGCACGGCATTAAGCGTTTCTTTGAAGTTGTTGGAGCGTCTGCGCCGCATCTCCGCTTGCAGCTTCTCGGCGACATCGTCATCAAGAGTGATAGTAGTTCTCATGTCGTTATGTTAGTTATTTAGCATCATGATGTCAATAATAAAGCATCAATACATAAGACCTGTTATCGGACGCGAACAATATCTAATTCCTTAAGGTTTCTATATCGCCTGTAATAAATGCTGCCATACCAGCATTTATTACAGGCTGCCAGTTGGAATTGCTGTTCTGCATGATCTTATCGCAAGACCGCCTTCTACTAATCTTCGATCACGCGCATGATGGGGCGTGCCAGATAGAGTTTCCCCCACGCTCGCCCTGACACTTCTTCAAGCATCCCTGCGTTCTCAAGCGCCGCGACCGCCTGACGCGCAGTCGGATTCGAGACGCTCAGAGCGGATGCGGCACGCGAGACTGTGATGTACGGATTGGTGAACAATTCGTCGAGAAGTTCCACAGCGCGAGGCGTCGTCTTGAGGCGCGCACGATATTCTTCGCGCAAGTCCATTAACCGACCCGCCTGCGCGACCGCTTTGGTTGCCGTATCTGCGACACCGGCGAGGAAGAACATAATCCAACCCTGCCAATCTCCATGAGTTCTCACGCGCTGCAACAGTTCGTAATAATCTTGCCGATGCCGCTCAATATATTCGGAGAGGTAAAGCAGCGGTTGTGTGAGTCTCCCGCGCTCGATGAGGAAAAGCGTAATCAGCAATCGTCCGACTCTGCCGTTACCATCTAAGAATGGATGAATCGCCTCGAACTGCTCATGCATGAGCGCGCACTGCACAAGATCGGGCATCAGTTCCCTTTCATGCAGGAAACGCTCCCATGCGCCGAGAGCTTCCGTCATCTCTTGCGGTGGCGGTGGCACATATGTAGCAGTTTCAATCGTGCTGCCGGATTTTCCGATCCAGTTCCGCGAGCGACGAAACTCTCCCGGAGTCGCCACCTCTCCGCGCACGCCTTTCATTAAATGCTTGTGCAGTTCCCGCACGAGCCGGAGCGAGAGTGGCAGTTGATCCAAACGCCTGATGCCGTGTTCCAGCGCGGCGATGTAGTTACGCACTTCGCGCACGTCACTGTCACCAGATTCTCCGCTTTGACTTTCGATTTCATCGCGCAGTAACTCATCCATATTCGTCCGCGTGCCTTCGATTCGGGATGACAGTACGGCTTCGCGCCGGACGTAAGGTGCGATAAGGATGTGCGGGTTCGGCAAGTACCGCCCTAAGCCGGATAGTTCGCTCAAAGATTGATCGGCGCGCGAAAGTTGCTGCACCAACTCGCCCGTGTAGTTGATTGCGGGCGGCAGCGGCGCAGGCACGAAAGCATAGCCGCCATGCGCTATCTTGATGACGCGACCTGCTTCCGGCGCGTTGAACTCACTCGGCTTCATCCGCTCGATATGCTTTGAAAGAAATTTTCAAACTTAAAATTGCTTTGAAAGAATATAGCACATTTCTTTCAAAGCAATGGAGCCGGTTCAATTTAGGAGAGATGGGTCGAAACCAACAAACGGAGAAATAGTCTCATAGCTTTTTTGGTAACTGATTTGATTGGGAGATTTAGGCGATTTTCTCACCTCCCGAAATTGCACCTGAAAAGTGGCGTTTTTTCGGGGAGCTGAAAATTAAGCTAAGTACGTGTCAACTAATACTCTAGCCAAATTCCTGTGAGAGATTTTCTCCGTTTGTCGCGTTTTACCCAATTTAATGGTCTCGGTGCGTCGCGCTGGCGTGCTCTTCTTCTGCGCTGGCGTATTATCGGCGCGGGCGGCTGTCTTCGCTGTCTTCCTTTTAGCGGTGGCGGTTGGCATATGGCGAGGATAGCATATTGGTCAAAACATCTCTTTTGACCAATAAAGTAGCTAAGATTTTGTAGGAATGTATAAGGGAGGGCTAAACAACATAATGTCCCTTTTGTGCTACAAAAACATCGCTGTCAACAATAAAAAGAAGGCATCAAACTATGCTAAATACTCTTATTGCTTTTGAGAAGTCGGGGATGAAATTACTCCTGCTCTCTAAATTTGGTATAGCTGTTCGCTAATCTGCGCACGACCGATGCACTTCGGCGTAACTCGGTTGTTGTAGCATGAGTGCTGAGGAAGTCAATGAGATGTAGGTAATGTTGCTTTCGGGCCGTCGCTGCTCTAATGGATGATGATGACTGAATATGTTGTTTTTGCGCTTTGCGACTTGGTTTGCGTGCAACGCCGGAAGCGACACGGAACAGCACGAAGACTGCGAATGCATCGGGAGTCAGGTTATCAACGTTAGAAGTGTTGACGCCTAGCTTGTTTAGCGTGCCAAGGTATTCGCGGCATAATTCGAGCCGTGTTCGCCAACTGGTTCCGTTAGCCTCAAATAGTGGGTAATCGTCAAGAAGTTGAGCGACTTCAAACATAAGCGGACGTTTGGCAGAAGCTTCAAGATCAAGCATCACGATACGACCACGCGAACTTACCAACCAATTCTCTGCATGTGCATCTTTTTTCAGGAAAGCAGGCAATCCTCTCGGAACGGCGGCGGCGAGCGAGCGGCGCAGTTCACTCTCCTCGGCGTTGCTTACCCCAAGCGACCGCCACTGCTTAACAACTTCATCGATGATTTTATTGATTATTTGAACATCAGTGCGACGCACGCCCTGACGTTCAGCCCCCCATGCATGGTAATAAGCTAAAAACTGAAGCGTTCGAGCGAAATAATCTTGCGGATGCACACCCTGACCGCGTATCCACTCGACAACCGTTTGTGCCAACTGCTTACCTTGTGCACGGCGCATGACGTAAGCCACATTATCATTATCCGCCGTTGGCAAGATCAGTAGCGGCTCAGGGAGGAGGAGTTCAGGTGGAGCGTTTTTGCTTTGAAGATAATGACTGAAGTCTTCGATAACGCTCATCTCGTGTTCCGCAGTTCCACGAGTGGTGTGCTTGAACACGAAGCTTTGACTTAACAGCCGGTGAGGATCTTTTAGCGTATAGACAAGTTGACGCCCGCCAAGGTCGTCACGCTCAAACTCACGATTGTTGACAGCCAACCGGCAGCCTTGTTGGTGCAGTGCGGCAACGTCGCCGTCGTGAATTTGTTTGAGAGTGCCAGCGTGTATTGATCTCGTAGTAACATTCCGCACGGTTTCGTGCCGAACGTCTTCGGGTTGTGAGGCAACTTCCGCCAACTGGAAGAACGGCCACGGCCACATCGCGTCCTCTTCAACGGCTTCGAGCACCCGCCCAACGCTGCGCGCTAAGTGTCCTACGTCTCCTATTAAATCCCAGACCTGAAAATGAGCGCGCGCCGAAACGCTACGATTCTCGCGGAAATTATGTAACGATCTTCGATCAACTTGCTGATCCTCCGCTAACGCCAACTGCCAAGCCTCCCGCTTGAACTCAATCGCCTGAAGCAGATCGTTAACCGAGTCCGAAGCCCGACCGCGACGGTAATAGGCGTCGCCGAGCAGTCCCATGTTCTCAGGAGACGTGTTGCCCATCTCACGCGAAATTGTCAGATGTTCAATCGCTTTGTTGGCGATCTCGCGGCGCAAAGTCAGAGCGTGCAAGCGGACGTAGGCTTCTCCAAGTTTACTGTGCGCGTTCTTTAAAGAGAACAGTGCAGAGGTCTCACCATTCTGCCCAGCAGACGCGATGAGTGAAAGTTCGAGAAACTCACACGCATCGTCGAAGAAACTGGCAGCTTCTGCCCGGTCATATTGATGCGTCGTAAGATAAAGCTTTGCGAGTCGGAGCGCGACCTCACCCGCATACCCATATAACTCGGCTGGCGCGGGGGCATCATGCGCGTCAATCGCCTCGCGGTAAAGTTCGTAAATACTCTCAAGCCTTTCAGTTCTGTTGCGCACGAACAACTGCTCTTCGGCGTGGCTAGTAGCATGTGGAATCGGCTGTTTACCGAACCCTAAAAAGAGAAGTCCGGCGGCATGGCTCGCGGCAAAGCGGCGTGCACTTGGAGGCATTTCGCCCGTTCGTAGATGCTGAACAATTGAATCAGAGATGCGCACTATCCATTGGCTGCTCTCTTCATAGGGAAGCGCTGTTGCTAAGTACCTGCCGGCGCGGGTTAGTGCAATAGTCGGGTGTGCGTTGCCATGTTGTGCAGCAAGCAATGCCTCGCAATTCGAGCGCACGGCATTGGCGTCGGCGGCGTCGGCACCGATAATCATTTCACATTGCCAGAGTCCGTTTTGAAGTTGACAATGCAATTCTATGAATTCAGGGATGGTGGAAGTGGGCTGAAATGCTGACAGGGCTTGACGGTAGTCGTCACGGGCGTTGATATAATCGCCGCGCTTCTGCCGGCGTTGCGCGCGCATCGAAAGGGACGAAGGAAGCGGAGTGCCGTTGCCTCCAACTGGTACGCCGTCCACTCCGACATGCGAAAGGTCGTTAATCGCGAGTTCAAGCGACTCTTCGTCTTCACTCCCGTCAAAACTATATCGGGTCGTATATGTGCGAAATCGCGCCTGCCCTCGCTTACGGATAATGTAGTCATCAGAAACGGCGCGGTGTGGAGGCATTTCCAGAGCACGCGTAAACAGTTGTGTCGCGGAGCTAAAAAAGCTCAGCGCAACTTCTGGCACGACACCCGCCGCCATAAATCCGCGACGTAACTCGACTTCGCCGGCGTAAAATGTGAGTGGGCGCGAGTTCGGGTGCAGATGGCGCGCGCTCGTAAGTACCGCTTCAGCGGCATCAAGGTACTGAGCATCTTGCCGTAGGTCAAAACACTCTACGCAAGACTCTGCTAAGTAGTGCGCGTGCTGTGGCGAGTCGTCGCCAAGCGTACCAGACTCTGTAAGGTCACGCCGAGCAGCTGAATAGTGAAGAAAAGGTTCATCACTACCACGCGCTAAAAGCAGGTGGGCTTGACCCCGCATCCCAACGTATTTGTAGCGGTATTGGGGGGTGGATGCGAGTTTGTCCTTAATAAGAAGAAAGTCGAATAACTCAATCGCTTCTGCCAAAAAAACGCGGTTTAAAGTGGAGATTTTACCACGCCGTCCGAGATCATAAAGCTGACTGGATAACCGGCGTCGCACCTCAAAGCGTGTTCCGCCAAGCGTCATATACCGACCGTTATGCGTAAAGGTTGTTCTCAACTCTCCATCGAGTCTGTGATCAGAGCTGCTGAACGCTCTATCAAAGAGGAGCAGTGTGACAACTCCAGCTAATAGGTCTTCGGTCGGGAAACGGCTCAATGTTGCCAGCCACCCTTCGACCACCATGTCCGGCGCGGCATTGACAGAAGCAAGCCGATCTAAATCAACAGGCTCTACTAACGCCGCAACTCTTTGCCAAATGTCAAAAGGCAATTTTGCATTCGCCCGTGCAAATAGGTTTTGCGCCGGATGGAAGCCATATGGATAATCGTAATTTACTCGAATGTTCATATGCAATTTGATGTTGATCCATACATCTAAGATGTTCAGTAGAGTATGCACTAATTGAAATTACGCAATTGCGTGTGCAACGATTCCCTGAATCTGGGAACACTAAGCAGGAACGACCCAGCACCAATATGAACTTACCTTAACGGCTAATCTTTATAAGAACTATTTCACAACTGGTATCGCTGCTCTCTGAGAAGCGATACCAGTTGGCGTTCAACGCGCCGGTTCGAGCCAACTTTTCAAATAGCTTCTAAGTAAACCTATTGGTCAAAATGACTCTTTTGACTAATGGCTAAAGGCAAACAGGCTGGATTTGTTAATATTCCTTGCCTACGATGCGCGGGAAATTTGACTGTAATGTCTAATTGAACCGGAGAACTCATCACCCCATCGCATTAACTATGAAAGCTTAACATGGTAGTTGTAGTGGGGCTTTTGCTTTATTGTCCTCGCTCATGCGCGACTTTGTAGATCGCTCTTGACCGCTTGCAGCATCACTGTCGAACCTTGTTCGCGCCCCAGCTTGATGAAATCGGCGAGCCGCTCGCTGGTCAAGGGCGGAAAGCTACGGCTGTGGATTGATGCTTGATACTCCTGATCGTGCAAGACGAAGAATCGCATCTGCGCTCCGTCATAGCGCCAGACTTCCGGCACCTCTGCGGCGGCATAGAGTTTCATTTTATCGAGCGACGGGCTGGTGATGTCCACTTCCAGTACCACATCCGGCGGCGGATGAATCTTCAAGTCTATTTCCACCACCCCGCGCACCTTCGCTTCATTTGCGATATAAAAACAGCTATCCGGTTCGCCGCCTTTCTCCTGCACGTCAAGGCGCATTGTCATCGCTCCGCAGTTATCGAGGTTCATCCCCATCTCGAAGGTCATGAGCGTTAAGATCATATCAACGAGGCGCGTGATTTGTTCGTGTAATCGCTTTGGACTCATAATCTCCAAGAGGCCGTCCATGTACGCGAGCCTGATCCCACCCGGACGACCATCGCCGAGATCACTCAATAATTTAAGGTAAGCGTCCCACGATACTCCGTAGTACAAGTGCTTTTCGGCGACGGTGGCCGTCGCCGTCAGGCGGTCTAAGACATCGGTTTCAGCAAACATTCTTAATTATTGACCTTCGAGAGAGAGCGCGTCAATGGCGAGGATAAGTATTTTCTCTTGGCGTACTTGCCACCCGCCTTCCTCTTTTCTTTTGCCGCTTATAAGAAGTTGAAATCAACTGCGACGCTAATGCTGACCGGCAGCAATAGCTTTGCCGATCTCTTTCGGGCTGGCTCCGGTAGCGAGCATGGCGCGTATGAGTAACTCTAGTGATACTGAACTATCGTCGGTGAGGGTGGGACCGAGAAATGGGAGGACTTGAATTGTTTTGTCTTCCGCACTAAGGGGATCGAAATCTTATTCGCGCCTTAGGGCGTTGCCGCCTATGCTCTGGGTGCCAAGTTCTTGTTCAGCTCGTGAGTGTATTAGACCTCTTGCGAAAGTGATTAGCGGCTGAGTTCATAATTGTACAGTCCAGCAATCAAGTTGAAACGTAACGAGAAGCGCTGCCTGCGATTGCGATAACGTTCCGCGAGTATGCGGAAGATTTT
>JAABUK010012556.1_pt1 | contig 10768 bp, 8 predicted proteins | sample 5559141 | NCBI WGS metagenome assembly JAABUK01 (sample SAMN10711869, study PRJNA513367) | rock metagenome | isolation source: Antarctica rocks | place: Antarctica: Victoria Land, Pudding Butte nord | collected 2016-01-03
TAGAGTCAAATGAAATGACTATGACAATGATCTCAATTGATACAACGCTGATGACGACGAATTTATGAACGCTCAGAAGATCGTTGACGATTTTCATATTCGATATTCGAACAAATCATGCTAATCTCAACCAATCACGATTTAACAGGTCTGAGTCTGTGAAATCATGATTGAACAATCAATCAAGTCGAGCAGAAAATACATTCATGCAAACATGAATCATCGAAGAAAGAGAGTAATGTCACGATTCTAGCCTTGTCAGACTCAGTCTTCTAGTCTTGTCAGATTTATTCTCGCTTCGTCATCTTTACTAGTTTCTATTGAGCCTAGCGTCGGCTGAGAAACACACATATGTAGTCAGCTTCTTTTCTGTAGCTATCTTTCTTTCTTAGCATTTATCTTCTAGTTAAATGACACTTCTATCTGACTCGCTCTAGACAGATCTCTAACAACAACTTACAAACTCAGTCATCATGAGATCAAATTGACTTTGTAACATCTGCACAATGAAATATTGATTCGCTATTACATGAAATCGAGAGTGATTCATTTCGAAAGATCATGCATAAACTGAGACTGCATCTGAATCTTGAAGTGAGAATTGAAAGTGAAGCTAGTTACAAGATCACTAGCAGTAATCATAATATAAGAAGACTCAAAAACGTCATGATGAAAGAGTCATGATTACTTCATGTTCTGCAAAGCAATCACAAGGCAAAGTCTCGCAGCTTAGATTGATACTTGCAACATGAAAAAGTTTTTTACAAGATGCGTTTACTATGCTCTGAACTCTTGAGTCTTGTTGCTCTCATATTGACAGCATCAGAGTGCAAACATTTATTCTTTAACCTGTACGTGCTGATCTTCTCTACAGAATACAGATCATAAGCTTGCATTTCAAGAAATTTTCTGCGTCTTGAAATTGAACTGACTTGCTTTCAATCATCGTCAAGTTTTTCAATATTGTTGCAATTGCTGAGTCTCAGAAACAGACAAAATGAATACATGAGTTTATGTATAGCAACTGATCTTAGACGAGAACGTCGCTGATGTGTTGAATTTGACTTTCAGCAAAGCGAATGCATGAGATCTCTCAACTGAATCTTAGAAGCTCGAAACGAAAAGAAGTTTGACAAGACTATGATCTTGCAATATCTTCATCAGTGCTATCGACTTCAGATATAATCACTGTCACATTAAAAGATACTTGATCTGAATCTTCATCATCATGCAATTCGTTGTCACAGTATCTTACTCAAACAACTACATACATCAGCTCTTCTGAACGAGATGACTCATCTATAGTTAATGAAGATGATACGATGATGAACGACAATGCTCATCAGAGCTTTGATCATCTTGATTCAGCATCTTCTTATCAAAGCAACGTCACGAATGAAGCTGATGAATCATTCTCGAGTCAATGCTTGTGTCATGATGATCAATATATAGCTTCATCAAAAGAGAGATCAAATTCACAATGTCTTTTCATCTTTTTCAAGTCTGATGATCAAGCTTTTGATTTAGAATCTGACATGAGATCGACTGCAAACTTTTCTTACGTTTCTATCTTTCAGATATCAATTGATGAATCTCTTGATTTAGAATCTGACATGAGGTTGACTGCGAACTTTTCTTACATTTCTACCTTTCAGATTTCAATTGACGAATCTCTTGATTTAGAATCTGACATGAGATTGACTGCAAACTTTTCTTATGTTTCTATCTTTCAGATTTCAATTGACGAACCTTTTAGTTTAGAATCTGACATGAGGTCAACTGTGAACTTTTTTTACATTTCTGTCTATCAGATATCAATCAACGAATCTCTTGATTTAAAATCTGACATGAGATTGACTGCAAACTTTTCTTACGTTTCTGTTTATCAGATATCAATCGACGAATCTCTTGATTTAGAATCTGAAATGAGGTTTGCGATGAACACTATTTCTTACGATTCTATCTATCTCTAGTTGAATCGATGAATTTCGTAGATTATCACTATAAATTGAGATAGATATCTGATAAAATATTCTGTGCTACGAAATAAATTGTGCAAGTAGCTCACTTCAATATCATCATAATAAAGTTTCTTTCTTTTTATTTACTGTCTCTAGTCTAACAGATTGATGTACTTTTCAAGCTCTTTTCATATTTCAGTCTACAGTCACAATCTTTTCATTCTCAGTTGTCATGATAGTAGATAAGTTGTCTTTCTCAATTGAAACAATGATAGAGAGTGATCGCAGATACATAACGATAGTATCGAAATGAAGCACAATGACAGAACTTTTCACAGTGACAGAATCTTCTTTTATCGATCGCGAGCACTGTCGTTGTGTAAGCTCAACGCATCAATGCATAGTCTTTTAGACACAGACATTTGCATCTCTTGCTGCACAAAGTGAATAATCTGAACACATTTTTGTTCTGACTTATAGATCTTCAGAGAATTCAAATTATTTGAATTCTTAGAGTTCAGATCATCGCATTCAACCTTCGCTGCATGTATCAAACTGAAGTCAAGATTGACGTCAATGAACACAGAAATGATTTCTGTGTTGAAAGACATGATAGGTTTCGTACCTTCGTGAGATACTGCAAAATGATTTAACTAGTCTTTAATTCAATTAATCATGCTCAGAAAGAAGTAGTTGAAAATCACATCTGTTGCAATTTCTTGATAGAGTAGCATTTGCTTCTTGATGAGAATATTGCAATGAAAGGCAAAGAGCGAAGTACTACGTAAGACAAGCATGAGAATATGACTTGAAATTCACATGAGCTGATGTTGATCATTGATTATGCAAGTAATGCGCTAGTTGATCGACTCAGACACTTTAAAATTATCGCAGAGTATCATCATCATACATCAAAGAAAAAAGAACAGATCTTGAAATCTTGCACTGCTTTTGCTATTGCAACATCTGCAACTTGAGCTCACTGTAGTGATGATGAGTGATTGACACTCGTTGACTTTTGCTCGATAAAAAGGTTTCAATACTTTCTCTAGTGACTGACGTCTGAAGACAAATGCATTAGTCTCAATCTCTTCAGAAGCGTGTATGATTAAAGAAAAATGTTAAGACAGATTGCAGCTTTCTGTTTTTGAAGTGCAGACAATCAGACAAGCAAGCGTTGATCATGAAAGACAAAGAGATAAAGAGATTCAGACATGACAAGAATCAAATGAGATAGCAATCTCTTCTGTTCTGATCAAAGCTTCATTGCTTGAATGACATTTGATGTGTGAACGAATGATATCAGTACGCAGAAAGATACAGTCTCGACAAAAGTGTTAATTGTTCTCTTGAATCTGAATACTATCAAAATCTTCAAATTCAACAAGTCTCTCTTTTGACTTGATTCAGCATTGATCTTCTCTTGAAATCACGTCTACTTCTTGACAGATTTCAAAGATTCTTGATCATTAGAATAGTGTTACGTTGTTGATGCTCTTCAGTTGAACTTCACTAAAATTCATGTTGAAATCAATCTTTGCACTCTAGATGAAAGAGCTCAAGCGCAGATAACTCGACTCACAAAATCAGTGAGAAGTTCGATGAGATCAGAAATGAGCTAGAGACATAAAAGTCTCTGACGAATACTCGTTATATTTTGCGTAGATGAATGCTGACAGTGATATTACTTATCACTTATCATAGACAAAGTCACTGCTCAAAGAGAGTCAACAAATCAAAGAAGAAGAAGGTAAAAGTGTGATGTATCTTCAAAATCACAGATGAATATATCTTGAGATTGTCAAGATGCTCTTCTCGTTCAACTTCATATCTTTGATAGCTATCTTTCAGTCTTTCATGATTTATCAGTGCGTGCGCTCAAGAGTTGTCTTATAATCTTTCATGACGAGAAATCTAGTACGTTAGAAGCGTTCATCATCATGATCAGATGATGATACTCACTTCTTGCCTCGATAGTAAGTCTCTTTCCCCTTTGCCTTGTCGTAAGAATTGTCAATGAGATCAACAATGACTTTATTCTCTTTACTTGAAATTTTCCCATCTTTGTCTTTCTCTAAGATCTTTCTTTCAACACTCTTCATCGATCAAGTGTGAGAATTGCTACGAAAGATGATAATGAATGAAGTGACGACTCTTGATAATTCTGCGAATGTTCTTAAGAGAGAGATCTCAAACTGAGATGAGCATGCACTTAATGTATGAGAAAAGAGAGAAGATAAGGCAAGACAAGCAGAGTGCATACAGTTTGATTCATTGATGATAATCGAAAGATGTATTGCAAAGCAAAGCAAGTCACAATTGTGTCTCATGAGGTTTGAGCACTTTGCACTGAGTCAAACTTCGTTATCATTTCTAGTCTGTTCTTTCGATCTATCATCGTTCTTGACTGATACAATTTTCATTCTCGCAGATCATTCATGAAGACATTCGTATGTTCAAAGAAGCGATAATGATGAATTTCAGGTCATTTCACTTAACAGGCGAGAATTGAAGCATCACACATGTTCAATCGCTTCACACAACTCGTGCTTGACACACTTGCTTTCTTTGCGTCTTTTTCACAAAGATTTCTAATACTATTGAGTCTCTTGATTTAATGTCAGTCTGTTCTAATTGATCTATTCTCAAAAGAATTCTCATTGAAAAAGATGATGAACATCACGAAGCAGAGTGTCAATTCTAGTAAGCTGATTTTAAATGATTGATGATTGAGAAAGAACAGAGATCAATAATATAAAGACAGAGAGCGACTAGTATGAATAATGTACTTACATCTCAGAAAATCTGATAGAATAAAAAGTCTTAACAAACATCTCAGAGAATCGTGCAGCATGCAACGTATCGAAATTCTTCATCTATCATAAAAACACATCAGAAACTCGAATACAATACAAAGATCAAACAGCATTCAATCTATCAAAACTCTGCGTCTTTCATCACAGCAGTAAGTATACTATCACAAGTGATGTGCAAGTGAAGCTTAATAGAAAGAAGAGCAGATGAATGAAAAGAAGATAATGTGATTATGCAACTGACAATTGACTAAGTCGAGAAAAGAGTTCTTTCTTCGCTCAACGTTTTCTTTCTGTTATCATGCTGAAGCGACTATGCATTGCTAGAGATGAACGAAAGTACATTAATCAGAATCAAATTTTCATGATAGAGAATACTCAAGAGAACAGAAAGAAAAAAGACTATGTGATTAATCGCTCATCATTTTCTGCGCAAGCGCGTCTTTCTCAAGTCTGTGCTCATTGCTTTTGAGTGAGAATTTCTTCAAACATCTTTCTCTATCTTGATGTTCTACTAGAGAACTCTTCACTTTGAATTCTTGATTGCAAAATTCACAATGAAACTTGTATATTGATTTGATCGACTGCTTTATAAAAGACAACGATAAAATACGAAGATGAAGTTGCTTAGAATTAATCAATGATGCTTTGAGCAAATTCAAGCAAGCAAAGTAAGATAATAGTTATGCATCGTCAAGAGAAGAAGTTGAGTCTGCACATGAAGATTTATTGAAGTCGTTGAATTTGAAGTCTGATCTTTGACAGTTCTTCACTGTGAAAGCAAGTTAGAATGAGTGCATTCATATGATACAGACAGCTTACATTGCTTCTGATGCTTGAAAGCAAAGCTGTTCAAGCTGTTTGACAAGCTCTGATTGAAATGCTTGAGATTAGAACTGTTCTTGAGGTTTAACAAGTTCTGAATAGAAAGTGAATTTCGATGTGTATACATATTTAAAGCTAACAGTGAAGTAGAGACTGCAAAAGAATCAAAATTTCTGCTCTTTGACATGATTAAGCTTGATCTTATTCAACAATCTCAGATTGCACAGATCTTGATGATGATCTTGTATTTGTGATAAACTAAAGCTTCAAAAAAGAAACTCTTGCTTCTCTGACATGAGTTGAAGTGTGTTGAGATTGAGAACTTCGCTGATTCAACATCAACATCAGAGATCAAATCAAGACTTATTGACTCGATGAAAACTCTTTATTTTCTTTCTTTATTGAAATCAATTGACGTGAGCTGAGATAAGCTGCATGCTTACTTGACGCAGAGTGTCGTTCTGCAAAATTCGAAAGACGTATGATGAGCAGTCATGCACTAAGCAGATCTGTCGTTGTCATCGCTATTGCTTCACAACATCGATGAATGATGTAAATATAGTTCAAGACAAAAATTTTGAACAATGAAATGTTTCTGCTAAAGATCTTCTGAATGATCAAATCATTCTCAAGAGCTGAAATCTTTCGTCGTGTCTTGAAGCAAGATTGATTCAGTTCTAAGATGCTTTTGCAACTTAAACTCTTCATTCAGAATTAATCTTGATTCAGACTAAATTCAAGATTGTATCAACAAGCAAATCTTATTTTCATGATCATACTCGCTAGATGCTACAAATCACTAATAAATGCAAGATAAACATCATCAGACAACATATGTGCAATGATGATAACTTGAGAATCAGTTTACGACAAGCTAAATGCAGCTGAGTACAATATCAATGACAGTTTGATTTCATATCAAAGTGACTGTCAATCTAGACAGATTGATCAGCAGTGATCATCATGCTCAATGATTGATTGTCTTACTCATAATCAATAGTGTTATTGATCTCGACTGAATCTCTATCAGTGAGAATATTGCTAGATTCAAGAAGTGAACACAAGTGAAACAGATTGAGAAAGAGAAGACAGATCGCGATATCAAAGCAACTCTGCATTGAATCAAACTTGCTAAGTCAGAAAAACGATCATTTCAATGACAGCAGAGATTTTCTAATTGTAATCTGCTTGCAGAAACTCTCATTCATACTTTTCACTGATCTCATCGAGAATGTGTGTATTCATCTTCGATTCTTTCAACGATGACAATAAAGTCTAATCATGAAAATAAAAAGAAGAGTGTGAAATGAATGCATCTGTGATGCTCTTTACATGTGAGGCTGACGAAAAGTCTACTAGTAGTATGTCGTCGTAATGACTTAGCTTTTAACTACTCTCTTCATAGTTAGCACTTCGACAGCTGTGTCGAAGTGCTAACTCAAAAGAGAACGCTCATAATTTTGGGAAAATCTCAGATCAATCAGCTAACTCAAGAGCTCATCTCGTTGTCATAGTTATGAAGATGCTGCTTCTGAAACAGAGTTCAAGAATGAAAAACAACAACAGAAATGAATTACTGAAGAAATTTTTAATCAACAACGTGTCAATGAGAAGATCAATGATCAAAGAGAGATGCTGCAACTATATTATACTCATATATTTGCATCTTCTACAAGAAGTCTGTCATCTTGTTGTCTCGTTTTGCCTTGTGAACTCATTTTCTGCACTTCGTTCGATCGCGTCTTTCTTTCTTGCCTTGCTTATCTTCTGCAGCATTATCTGTGATTTAACATCATCTTCATTCTGTCTTGATTCATGAGTCAGAATATCAAGAATGAGATGAGAAAGCTTCTGTATTTAGTTTCAATCACAGAAGTTTTCTAATGAAGAAAGCACTTACTGCAGTGATTGTCACTTCAAACTCTTTTCTTGCAAATTCATTAAAGCATCGATCGATTTGCTTCTTTAAAAGAAATCTGACAGTCACAAAATACTCTGATCACATCACGTAATACACATCTTCAAATTCAATGACAATGTACAAGAAATCAAAAGAGCTGATTTCTGAGCATCGAATGATCAAAACTCTGTCGATCAATTTTCACTGTGACGAATCAAGCTCTGACAAAATGCATAGCTTCAATGACATCGATCATTGATTGCACGCTCGTCAAGATGTGATATACACTACATCGTCAACGCATGCTCATGTGAAGTTACTGAGAACTGCATCTTCGTTAGTATAATTGCTCGAAAAACGTCATTACTAACTCACTTTTCGTTCATTTCATTGCACTGTGAATGTTCAACAGATAATCAGACAAGACTTTAGATTGTTTGAATGTATTGCAAAAGAAAGTAGAATAGAATGTTCTTTATAGTTTGAGATGCAGATACTCTAAAGAGTTTCTTTCTCTCTGAACAGAAAAATCATTTCTGAAACTCAAGATGAAGATGATTGACTTCTTTTCTTTGTATGAGAATCTGAATCTTGTAGTTAAAACTGAAAATAAAGATTTTGCTATTCATTGCACTATCATGACATTAAGTCAGATTAATTTGTCAATCTCTTTTATGATGCAAAATTTACAGAAAAGCTGTTCAAAATGAAAGATTATTCTTTGTATTCAAAAGAAGAATGTCAACAATTGACATTAAGACTCTTGACTTCACTCGACTTGATTTATCATCAAGATGTTTTCAACAAAGAAATGCGTTGTGAGAGACTATGCTGTTTAAATCAGAATCGACGATCAAATTTATGAAATTGTACAAAGCAACAAAGCACTTCAAAGAAGAGCGCAAATCGTGACACTCTGACAGTATCTCAAGATAAATACATGATAGATTCAACTAGTATCTTTACAGCTAGCTGCTGTAGACGCGTCAACAACGACTAGTCTTGAATATCATTCAAATTGTTGATCATGAAAGAACTAAGTGCAATCAACATCATTTTCATATCATGTCAATGCATCAATTCTTGAAGATCTTATTCGAAAGAGCTAGTCAGTAAGTTGTTCAATGCAGCAAATATAATTCATTTATCAAGATTGATCATGAGTACACACTCATCTTACAGCAAAGAAAAGAAAGAGTGATGAATATCATGTATCAATATACTTCTTCTATAAGAAGTGAGTTCATTTGTCTTGTGAACAATCACTTTTCTTTCTTTCTCATCTGCTAAATTTGTCTTCTTTGTCTCGTGCAGACTTGTCTTACACAGCGTCAACGAATGATTCGATAAATCTCATACCTTACAAGATGTCGTCAATGAATTGCTAACTGTAATAGCGATATATCAATAATGAATGAGCTTTCTCTTTCTTGTCATCTCTCGTTGACTAAGATAATCTTCTGCAGCATTATTTAATTTAATTCTACTGATCAAAAGAGACTTCGACAGAAAAGTTTAAGATAACTGAACAAATAATGTCAGAAGACGAAATGACTTATATCATCAGAACACGACGAAATAGAGACAGTTACCTTCAGCAACGCTACATTTCTGTAAGAAGAGAGTGATACGATACGATGAAGATGTCTCTAGCTGAAGTTGATTCGAAAGTTCTCGATGTATGAGAAGAGTTCAAGACAACAACACTCAATTGATCTTTACATAATTTAGACATGGTAGACAAGTGGCAGACTGAAAAGATCGCGAGAAAGCTTAGACAGAATGAACAGAAGGCGCTAGAGGTTGAGACTGGCTGAACAAGGCTTTCTTGACTTTCTAGCGTGTTTCCTTGCATATTTCCTACTTATCCTTGACTTCTGTAATATCATCAGGAAGCATCCACGTCTTTTACCAATTGAGACGTACATGAAACTTGGGCTAGCAGCCTACGAACGAGGATCAAGACCATACGTAACAAGAAAGGTTCGAGTCAAAACGAATTTCAATCATCTCCATTACTTACGTTGTACAACATTAGGCTCTACTTCCAGCTCATCTTCACCCCCGTTTCCACGAGACGACGCCAAACCTGATCCTAAGATCGCCGAGAATACGAACGATGTGGGTGATCGCCATGAGGGTGGACAAGGCGGCACATTAGACACAAGCTAGCTGACAAATATTGTTCCCGGACGCTCGCTCTTCTTCTTTCACCGGTGTTTGCCCTTTGAATCCTCAGCTCATAGATTTACGAGGTTCGTTTGATTTGTCAGGCAGCCACTATCCAAGACAGGGAGGAGTCCCCCGGTCAAGTACGCCTCTCGCTCGGCCTTACAGGCCTGTTCCGTTTTCCTAAAGATTCTAGTGGATTGTCGAGTATGAATCAACGAACCAGCCAACCAGCACCTAAATACATTGTGGTAATTGAGGTTCCAAAGACGTGGAGTGATCAAGATATTGCAATGTGAGATTGGGCTAACTGAAAGATATGAGTAGAGCAGAATTAGTGTAGTACTAGCTGAACAGACCTCCGTATCCTCGACCGATCATCTCTATAGCTGCTCCTTCTTCTTGTCCTCCTCCTCGAAAGATATGAGATTTCCCAATTTTATCTCTGTGTCCGAGCTCTGCGTCTTGGAGCTCTGCCCTGTGGCGGTGTCTTCCCAATCCTTCAATTTTATCTTACCCTTCTTAGCTTTGGAGCTCTGCCCTTTGTCATCATCTTCCGAGTCCTCTTGCTCCTCTCCAGGTCGCCCTCGGTTGAAAGTCTTTGTACCGCCTCGTATTGTTTGTCCAACTTGTTTTGTTTCAAGCCATTTCTTGTATATTTTAGTCTGTATCTTGCCAAGGCACCAGATCATTCTATCAGCGGCTTTACGCTCTCAATGTCTTACACTTGTTCTTGTTTTTGTTTTCCCTGTTTCTTTCCCATCATTCCATGTTATGCCTGTGATTGTCATTGGAGCCCTGTCGCGGAAATGATTTGGATCCAGTGGTTTGAGAGGAGTGTCCTCGTGATCTTGATAAGGCCTCCATGCCACTCCTATGTACTCTTTTACCTATTGGCTACACCGAGGAAGGAAGAAATGACTCATCTAGTTGGTGGCTAAGCCAGCGCTACTACGTATGTAATTGATATCGAAACAAACCTCACCCCAATACAATTGCAACTGGAGAAGAAACAGATATAGACGACGAGGCCTTTGAATCTGCGCCGCCGCCGGGCCCCGGGGGGGGGGGGGGGGGGGGCGGGGGTCGGGGCGGCGCGC
>JAABUK010012557.1_pt1 | contig 10768 bp, 7 predicted proteins | sample 5559141 | NCBI WGS metagenome assembly JAABUK01 (sample SAMN10711869, study PRJNA513367) | rock metagenome | isolation source: Antarctica rocks | place: Antarctica: Victoria Land, Pudding Butte nord | collected 2016-01-03
GCATTGCCCCCCCCCCCCGGGCCGACGACGACAGGAGAGAAGAGATAAGATGGACATAAGGAAAGTCGCAAACTTCCAAGTGATGGTACCGGGGAAGGGAGGTTTTTTAGAACTCCTTTTGGTAGATTGTGTATTCAAAGCTCTGGTAATCTTAATAGCAAACCCAGCGGCAACGTCAGGAAGTCCAATCTCTACAGCCCTCTCTGGAAGAGGGTACGTCCGGGGATAAATAATCGTTTGGGTATTCGCTACATATTTGTAGTACATCAGGGGCTTGCGCTTTCGTTCTTGATTTTGACTGCTGGTATCCCACTCTTCTCGTAAACGGTGGGTAATTCTCTCCCCTTCCAAAAGAAACGATCACGATAGAAGACAAAAGACCGCTAGGATCAGTTCAACCAAACCCAAGACTTCAAAAATTCCAACCTTGAACCACACTCAGTCCCTCTCTTAATACTGACAAAGACCACCCCCACTATCCTCCATATTCCAACTCCCCGCCAACCCCACCATCCCACCATCCTCTTCCGCCTCATAGCCAAGCATACCCAATTGCCCCGCATAAGCGCGACTCTCTGCCTCGATCTCCGCGTCAGCCTGGCTCCTCCTCGCTCCGCTCATCAATTTCCTGGCCCAGGCATCAATGGCCGGCTCACCTGTCTCGTCCCGCGCTTGACGCAGGAACGGGATTAGTGCTGTGCCGCCTGTGCCTCGTAACCTCTTGCCCCCCGTTGACCGTTCGTCTTTCTTGCCGCCCGTGATATCGTACTTGACCGATGCGATGCCCGCGCCGCGGCTTGGCGCAGGGTCTGGACTCCGATGTCTCGAGCGGCTCATGCTTCTTGATTCGCGGCTCTTGACGATGATGTATCGGGATACCATCTGGATGTGTTTGTCGCGGAGGGCACGGAGCATGGCTAGGCAGGCATCATAGGCGATGCACAGTTGGACGTTGGATCGGTGGGCCTCGGCGTACTCGCGGACATTGGCTACGCTCTCGACTGCTTGCAGGAATTTGCGGTGCGGGCTGGGCATGTATTGGCGCATTTCGTGGATGAAGTTGTGACATGCCTCGGATTCAGAGCTCTCCTTCCGCTTTTCGCCGGTGGGGCGGTGCTCGATGCCGAGGACGACGTCGAAGAATTGGATAAGGCTACTTTGTGCGTTGCTGCCTCCACCGTATTGGCGCCAAGTTGCATTTCTAGTGCCGTCGTCGTACTTGACACCGCGGGGGAGGCCGGCATCCCGCATGTTTTTGCTACCGGCGAGATATGGTCGGATGCGGTGGTAGAAAACGTGGGGGTCGCAACTCTCGTACATGCGCACCAGTAGGCTCCCTAGCTCGTCGAGGATCTCTGCAAATGATTGAAGACACCGGGTAACGTTCTCAGGTTCGTCACATCTTGCTGCGTCGACTGCATCCAGCATGAGCGGTATGGCTGGTCCTCCTCTTGCTTCCATTGCTACTGACACTAAATAAAACCATTGTTCGTCGAGGGAGCCAGTGAAGGTCGTGAGGGTTGAAAGATTGTCGAGCGTGAGATTATCGGAAAGGAATATTGGCTTGTAATTCCAAAGACACAGGCCGGAGTATGTAGCGACGGGAGGCACGCCCAGATGAGCGGAAACTTGTAGGAGCGGATATGTGACTGGTGGCGGTAATACTTCTGATGGCTTCTCGCCTCCCCAAATGTAGCCATGCGCCATAAAGGCTAGCATGCTGTAGGCTCTTCGCCATTCTGGCTCAGTCTCAAGATGCCAGGTGGGCAAGACGGGTAAGCGATCGATGACTATTCGTAACCGCTTGGACAGCAGCAATGACTGGAAGTTGTTGATGATTCGTTCCCATTTGTCGTAGGCGGGATGAGGAAGTCGTTGGAGGGGAAGTTCGGTAGGAAGGAACCCAATCTTTGGTGAGAGGCCGTAGTCTTCGAGATGTGGAATAGGAGCGAGCATGTTGCAGGTGGTAACGCGTATCGGGTGGTAAAGCTGTTTGGACGGGCGGACGGTATCTGCTACTTGGTGAGAGATGACGAATATTGACTATCTTTGCGGCTCTGTGGATGGGTTGTCACGACAGAGGGTCCATCCCAATGTGATGACCACACTGTATGAATAGTGGTAAAAGAAATAGAGTAGAGACAGCTAGGAGATAAAGGTGAATGGGATTATTGGCAGAGCTGGTCCGAAACGGTAGGATACTGAGACGACAAAGTCACCAACAAAGAGAAACGAAATTGATGGAACGTCTATAGATAGGGATACCCACAAACAGGAACTACCAAGACCTGGTACTCGTAGCTTAGCATTATCTTGCGGGGTCTATCGAGAATCGTCGAAGTCATGGATAGACTGGTGAGCGGAGGGGTCGAAGAGATTTCCTAAACTACTCGTCCATTTGGCCGGGAAGTACCTCGGCCTATACTCTCAGAAGTTCCGTGTTGACTGAGCTCGGGCCTTCTTTTTCGGTGAAAAATTCAAGTATATGCCGAACTTTTTTTGTGGCGCCCTAGTCTTTTACCACGCATTGATGACACGCATTAGAAGAGGTGATAGAAGATGAAATGCATTTAAAATGGATTGTATGATATGTCTAGGTTTTAAAAGTTGTTGAACAATGCATTTTAAATGCATTTAAGTGCACTATTAATACCTTTCTCCACGCTCCATCTTCATAATAGCGGAGTTTATAAGTAGAGACATATCAAATGCTTTCTGAGTGTATTTACTAATATACAAAGCTCTATAATAGTGCGTGATGCTTTATATTTTAATGCGTGGTGAAAGACCAGGACATCACAAAAAAAGTTCAGCATATACTTTGATTTTTTCACCAAAAAAGAAGGCCCGAGCTCAGTCAACACGGAACTTCTGAGAGGATAGGCTGAGGTGTAAACCCCCATTTGGCCGCTTAGGAGAAAATCGGATGCAGATTTTCAGCCCTCTAGCCCAATGAGAAATACTTCCGGAGCGTCGTACAGAAACATGGGCGCAGGTACGTTGACTTGCGATTATGAAGCAAAGGCTCGTGATGCAGCGCTTGGTACTCATCAGCTTACTGGCCTTTGGATAGCGTGCTCGTCACCATACTTAGGACTTATGAGTACGCGTAGTTGATAAGACTTCACTGTCTCCTGTTTGAACGTCATCACAGGTCGAACGTCTGGCAGCTCTATCGTACTCGTAGTACAGTGATGAGATCAGGAGAGGTCGCAACACAGGCGAAGTCAGAATACAGCGTGAAGGATACTTATATCGTCTTGCGAAATACTAAGTTTCACTCTTCTCCAGCGCATTGCACTAGGCAATGACAATGATGAAAAGGTTTTATGAGCCAAAAAATGCACCAGTCAGAACCCCGAAGGATGCTGAATGGATTCGTCTAGCCCGATGTGCAATGGACAGTCAAATCTATCGTGAGCCGCATTCTTGAGCGCGACCACGCCAATAAGGTAAGTATGGAGAAGAAGAAAGGAAAAGAGCAATCGCTTTGGCCGAGGAGGCAGATATTTATAAGATTTCAGAACCCGCCAATGACGCTAGCACCGGCGCTAAGCCCTCAGTGCTTGGCACACCGCCTTGGCGCAGCTCCAGCTTTTCGAAAGGGCACGTGACATCGAATTTTATTGGCGCCAGGACGCTGGATTGGGAGATGCTTTTCGCCGTTCATCACCTTATGCAATGAGGAACAGGGCTAGAATACCTCTTAGTAAGGCTGTGAGTATACGAAGTCAAGCTCCTGCTCTTCAGTTAATGAGCTGACATACCGTCCGACTCCTAGAAAGTCCGGCAATCATGGAGCAAATACAACCTCTACAATCTCTCGCGGATAACCACACCACCTTACAAGACACGAACCTTCTTTCAGCAGAAATGGAGTGCCAAATCTCTCTTACGAGCATATCATTCCGAGCAAGTCCGCGAAGGCATGTGGGAGCGTATGTTCTCTCGGCGGTTGAGATCGGTTGTGCCGATGAACCCAGAATACCTGGCGAGGAACGATGGATCACTGGAATCAGCTGGTAGAGGATCGGGACTTGAGCAGGGGAATGAGAAGCCCCTTGCGAGACGACGCCCGAAAGCCATACCATACATGCAGATGACCTTCGCGCCATTGGAGAGAAGGCTAGACACGGCTATTTTCCGAGCACTCTTTGCAAGCAGCGCACGACAGGCAAGGCAGTTTGTCGTCCATGGAGCTGTCAAAGTCAATGGGAAGAAGGTAAGCAAGTTACTGCCCGACTTTTGGCTCCCGTTCTGATACGCCGCAGATGAGACATCCCGGTTACCTGCTTAACCCAGGGGACATGTTCCAGGTTGATCCTGAACGGGTCATGTTCGCTACAGGAGCTCCAAAATATACATCTGAAGCGTTATCATTAGATGAGACCGAAAAGGCGCCCTCAGAGGATGAAAAGGACGCCGTAGCATCCGAAGATCAAACCGAAGACATGAAGAAAGAAGACGAGGGAGACGAAGACGAAGACCCCCGAAAAGTCCTCAAATCACTCCTCGCGCAAGCGAAAGTCGTGATCGCCAACCCCAAAGGCGGCAAGCTCAGCGCCAAAGACAAACAAAATCTTCGCGGTTTCCAAAAACAAATCAAACGCCAACTCTCCCGCTCCGACTCAAACACAACCGTGAGCGACAATCTCGAAGCCCAATTCGAAGAACTCAAAACTCAACTCCTCCGCCAACCCAACCAACCTCCCTCAGCCCAAACAGCCCCTGCTTCCTCCCTTGATCGCGAGGAAGGCACCACCACCTCCTCAAAACATACCTCACAGCCTCCCTCCGCCTCAGAATCATCCGAGGAAGACGATTTCTCCTCACTAACCCCTTCTGACCTAACCCTCCTCCGCGACGCCCTCACCCGCATGCACCTCAATCCCATCGACCCCACCAAACCCTACGCCACCCCCTGGACACCCCGCGCCTACATGTCGGCCTTCGCCTTCATCCCCCCCTTCCTGGAAGTGAACCAGAATATCTGCGCGGCGGTGTATTTGCGGCATCCGGTTGCGAGACCTGGGATGGCGGAGGTGCCGACCCCATTTAGCGAGACGACGGGTGGGAATGCCTTTGCTTGGTATTTGAGGAGGAGGTAGAAAGATTGACGTAGGTTGGGTATGAGAGGGGTTTAAGAGTAGGTGAGGTGTGGAGAGGGAGAGGAGGGGAGGATCATTGTGGCTGAGCTGAGTCGAGGCAGGAAGAAGGGCTGTAATTTAAGCAGGCTTCGTTTCTTGTCTTACTAAACTCCGTTGTACATTCAAACATAGCATCTGCATGCAGTATGGTGTTGTGATGGCTCGAATCTATAGATAGAGATAGTACAGCGTCTGTAAAGTGCGAGACATTCAAAGACTCTGTGGCGTTCACCTCTCCAGAAGCGAATCATCGGCTATATATCACGTTCCTTACTACGTACTCATAAATCAAAAGCAATCGACTAAAAGCCTTTGGGTTTTATCTCACCTCTCACCCCACTCCGTCACTGGAACCGAATGCCCTGGCCGCTTGAAGACGCCCAGCACTGATCTCACCGGCCTAGGGGTACTGAACGCCGTACCTATGGCTCGGCGCGGAGTCAGATGCTTTCTCATGGGGCGGGACGTGCTGAAAGCTTCTACTTGTCGTGGAGTGACTGGTTTTCGCATTGGTGGGTGGGCGCTGAATGACGCGGCTGGGGTTCGGGTTCTCGGACCTGGACCCCCCAATGGTGGAGGTTTTGTGAATATGAAGTGGTCTGGGGAAGGAGCTAGCGCTTGAGGTGGTGTGGCGAAGCTGGGGTAAGAAGGATGGAGGATTGGAGGTGTGGTGGCGGTGTCATGTTGGTCATGAAAGTGTTCGCTGGTGTGTGCATGGTCAGAATTGGTGAGTTCGTCTGCGACGGGAACGGTATCACCATACGGGATAGATAAGTGAGAGGATGATGGTGGATAGGCAGAGATCTTGCAGTGTGATATGGAATGTGGTGCTTGGTTCACGATCTCAGTTTGTTGCGAACCGAGTTGTGATGTAGTAGTGTAAGAGCTTGGAGGCTGGTAAGCTGCCGGATCCTCTTGTCGACGTTTCTTGGTGGCCTGCCTGATAGGCTTATAGTCGAGTGGGAATGTATTGATTTGGCGTCTAGCGGCTGATGAGTTTCTTTCTCTGGATCGAGGAGGATCTATCCATTGACCTCCCAAACATTCCTGCTCAGATGCGCGGACGACTATGGGGGGGCTTTGAAACGACCTCGCGGACGAGTCTGAAGGCCTCCAGAGCGGCTGGACCAACGAACGCCTCGGGTCCGTGAAGAGGTTGGATATTGGCTGTAAGGGCTTTCTGTCTGTGGAGCGACGTGGCGTTGTAGTGGTAGACCGGGAGGGTGGAGTAGGAGAACCATATATGGGATGTCTTTGGCTTTCAGAATTATCGTATATTGAGTGGACTGGCGACGAGTCGTGGGCATCTGACCCAATTTGCCCGCTGTAGACGGTGTGGCCTTTATTCCCATACCTTCTACGTATTCGGCTTGGGGCAGCTATGTAGCTGCGCTCCGTACGAGCAGGGTTGGTGTAGATAGAAGGATTGAGGAGTCGCTCGTCCAATTGACCCTCCATAGGACTTAGTTGGCTCAAAAAGTCTGTCTCTGAGGGTGCTACCTGTCCGAAGGGAACGAAGCCTAAATCAGACTCGGCCTCGTGGATGGCCGTATTAGCAGTAGTTCTGATGGTCGGCACAGGACTGAAGCTATTTTGGTTCTGCAGCTGAGTTGACTGCAGCTCACGGTCTTCAGATAGAGTCCCACCACCACTTGGGCGATGTCTGAGCCAACGCTGAGGTGGACTGCGAGCACTATGTGCTGCGATATCAGGATTCTGGTAGATGTTGTTGCTGATAGCGCTCAGGTCATCTTGGAGAATAAATCGCATCCATGCTTGATTCACGTCGCTTTGAGCTGCCCTAATATGACCCCGATCATCTTCATGCCCTGTCTGCTGGAATCTGCCCAGCCTTTGCCGTATGGGATTACCGTTTCCCAGCTGGCTACGATTTTGTGAGGCCTTCTTTACTTGAAGCACTGTGGAAGATGGAGTAATGCTCCTGCTATCCACTTCCCTCCTGGTCGTCCTCCCGGGAGACCGTGAAGACTGGGCCGGCTCGAGATGGCTTCGAGAATGGTTCTGTAGCACTGCATCGGGATGCTTGGTTGAGGCTAGGGCCGGCCGAATCCCAGTTGATTCGGACTGTTGCCCTTCCCGTACTGCATCACCTCGTCCGAAAATTCGATCAGTAACCCCGTCTGCGAGCTTTGGATGAATCCATGGGAGCGAGTGATTTTCATGATGCTTGGTAACAATGCCATCTGGATGACGGTAGTCGGAAGTTGATGCATCGGCCATTTTTGCAGCTTGTGCGTCTGCTTCAACCTGAAGCTCCAGCGTGAACTTTGGTCGATCGTGAAGCTGATTTTGATCGCTGTCAGGAGCAAGACAGTCCACTTCTGACTCACCGCGTCGAAGAAAGGAGTTAAAAGGCACTCTGTGAATGCCGTCTGAAGAACTCCTCAGCCTCCCTTCATGGTTGTAGTTACAGCCGCGAGCGGGTGGAGAAAAGTCACTTGATAGGCTACCTGGCGCTGGTTGCTCAACATTTTCTCCTGAGACTGGACGCTGTCTCTGTTTTTTTGATTTTGTTTGCAAATTGCTGTCTTCCGAATGTGAAGGTGTGGACTGAAGTAGACGGCAGCCTACGACAATAGAGCTCGACTTCACCTCCTCCGATGCTAAGCTCCTATTCGCTGCTCTCCGCTTGAGGCTCGTGGAGGGTCTCTGCTGTAAATCTCCCAGACTCCGCTTGCTGACTGAGTCTGACCTGGCCATCACTTGGTCAAAGCTTTCACTATCTCGGACTTGTTCCAGCGGTACTAAAGACCTCTGGTTGGTGGTTCTTCTGGACGGCTTTATTGAGCCTCTTGAATCGGGCAGGGCGGTTTTAGGGCTGCTTGCAATATCGACGGACTGATGACACGTAGAGACCTCTTTATCAAGTAGCATGGATTCAGATGACTCACTGTCACATATCACCGAAGGTGGCTTTCGGGACAGACTGTGCATTGGTGTGGTCTGGCTTTGATGTATATTCGATCCGATCCGAATGCTGGCACCCTCTACTTGCATCTCATCGGATTGGTGCTGGCGCCAGCGATGACGGGACACAGGATCTGGCGCAGGATAACGGTGATGTCCTGTTTGGGCGCCTTCCTGCCTCTTCCTGTCCTCCCTAGTAATCTTCCGCCTCCTTCCTATATTTTCTAATTCCTGAGCTGAAGGGAACTTCATGTGAAGGGGGCGCGCTGTAGTGAGACCCATCCAATCAGAACGTCTCAGAAGATCACGTTTCACCGCGTCAAGGGTATTTGTTTCCGCCTGAGCAGACTTACGGCTCTCTTTGTCTGAGTCTTGTTGCGCTTTCGACCCCGCTGCAATACTTCGCTCTTCGATGGGATCCTGTGCTTCGACTCTCGCATTAGAATGATCATGGCAGCCGTCGGGCTGAGGATCAAAGCGCTGATGTTTTATAACATGGCCGTAGGAAGCTGAACAAGAGTCAGTCGCTCGATAATTTGATTCCTTGATGATCGACGCACCGGCAGCCTCTGGAGATCTTTGTCTTTTCACTCCCCGGTTTGGATCTCGATCCACCTTGTCGCTCAGTGTGAGCGGCACTTTAAACGTAGGAAAATGCAAGGGAGATGGCACAGTTTGTCCATTCTGCTGTTGCAATCTTGCTTTCGCAAAGTGCTGCTTTTGCGCCTTGAGAGTCACATTGGTATTGGCTTTCGAGTGGCGCTGAAGGCAACCCCCAGTCCAATTCATGATAACGATGGGTAATGAAAACACGACTAGGATAGGAACACAAGAAGGTGAAGGGAGGACGAGGGGAAAACGAAGGATACCGCTGCAATTCTATGAGATCACGGTTCCACGTCCAAAAACAGCACCTAGCAATCTGGACGAGTTGAGCCCTCGAAGTCGAGATGCGCCTTCCCGTCTCAGGAAGAGCGGGTGCCTTCCTCGGGTGTAATAGAACACTCCTCTGCTCTGCTTTTACACAATCGGCTCTCATCCAAATCCTCGAAGATCCAGTGCCATTGGCGCTCACCCAACAACGCTGAAGTCCGCTGATTTGAAATACTTGTGCTGCCAAATAGTCTTCTGAATCTAATACTCTGCCTCTTCTAAACGATCTATGTAGAGCATACTCTTCCCTATGCAGGAATAAGCTCTCTCGAGAAGGTCCGGGGATGGGGTTTTGCTCCGCTCGTGAACATCAATTGTTCGTTGGTAGTATACTTGTGCTTCTTGATATTGTCCAAGATCGATCAGTCCGTGCCCAAAGTTGGAGTAAGAGTTGCCCATTTCTGGGTCATCTGGGTTCATGCACTGCTCGCGAAGGGTCAGAGACTTCATCGCGTAGGCGAGGGCCTGATCTGGCTCATTTGGGGAATCATATATAACGCCAATGTTGTTATATATTAGTGCTGTGAGCTGGTGTGGGACTTCCCCAAATAACTCATGGCAAACTCCTTCACCAGACTTAAAGAGTCGTTTCGCAGACTCCTATTGCCCAGTCTCGTAAAGGAACCGCCCAGTGTCAGCGAAAAGAGAGACCAACTTACTGAGCATGTTGGGTAGTGCAGCGGTCGAAGTTGATTTCGGAGACAGGAAAATATCCGTGTAATGTTTCTCGAGAGTTATGACATGCGGCGTCAAGATGCGGCATGATGGGAAGTCCTCTGTCAGCCATTTCTGATGAATGAGTGTATGGAGTGTATGGAGGAAGCTAGCTACGAGAACTCTGCAGAAGCTAAATAGGCCTATGCTGAGTAAGCCGCCAAGGAGGACCTACAACACACCCCCACGAGTGAAGCGGCGGAGACGAAGCTCGCTGTCAACTCAATGGTATACAAAACCATGGTGTTGACCCCCTTGCGGACCTCTCAACGCGCTGTTTCTGCCCAGCCCTGCGAATTCTCCTTCTTCTCCTTCTTCTTCTTTTCCTTCCACTGCTTAACAGACGCCGTACAGCTGGCGTTATCGTCGTCGTCGTCGTCGTCGTTGTCGTTGTTGTGGTGAGAGCTCGGCACAGCCATCGCTGTCATCGCTCTTAACTCGAAATGGACTTCTACTTCTCTCGCCTGTTTAGATCTTTTTTCGGGATATTTCGTCCAATAATTATCTGCAGGATATTATGTCTCAGCTTCTGTCAAAATAGTGGATATTTTAAATTCAAAGAAGGTCAGATTCTCTCGAAATTTCTTTGTCGAGGTCGGTACTTCGTACTGAGGTCTTATGAGTGGAGGTGGGGATGTTGGCTGGCTTTCTGCGGTCATATTTTGTATTGGAATTCGCTAATTGGATTGTTTGAGGAGGGGTTTGAGAATTTCGAGGGTCCGCAGATTCTGCTGTAGATCTTGTAGGGGTGACAGGCGTCTTCGAACGCCCACCCTCAGAATTCGTCGTTAAACGCGAGAAGGGTCTGCCTCCAGACATTCGTCGTTTAATGCGAGGAGGGTCTGCCTCCAGGCATTCGTCGTTTAACGCGAGGAGGGTCTGCCTCCAGGCATTCGTCATTTAACGCGAGGAGGGTCTTCCTCCAGGCATTCGGGTATATAGCAGTTAAGCTATACCGATACAGCTCTGTTGACGCGCTTTTCGAAGCGTTGAGGGCTCATAACCTGATGAATGAGTGTATGGAGTGTATGGAGGAAGCTAGCTAC
>JAABUK010012558.1_pt1 | contig 10767 bp, 9 predicted proteins | sample 5559141 | NCBI WGS metagenome assembly JAABUK01 (sample SAMN10711869, study PRJNA513367) | rock metagenome | isolation source: Antarctica rocks | place: Antarctica: Victoria Land, Pudding Butte nord | collected 2016-01-03
GGTCCCCGAAGGCCCGGCGGGCATGGGCGGCGGCGTGGTCGGCACCAACCCGCCGAACTACGCCTGGCCGAGCTACGCCCCGACCAACAACTTCTCCGCCGTCGGCTACCCCACGGCCTACCCCTGGCAGGCCTGGCCGAACATCGGCCCCTTCTACCCCTACCCCGAAGTGCCCCAGGACTGGCGGGCCGTGACGCTCCGCTGGGACGACGGCATCTGGTGGCTCGACTTCAAGAAGAATTACACCCGCCCCTTCTTCACCCCCTACCCCTTCGGCCTCTTCGCTTATTGAGCGAGGCCGACCGGGCCGAGGCCTGAAGCACGACGAGGGGCCGGGCGGATGCCTTCCGCCCGGCCCCTCCGTCGTTTCGAAGGTTCAGGCGGGTTCGGGACCTTCGAGGAGATCCGAGAGGTCGAGCCGAAACCCGGGCAGGACTTCGCCCGCTCCCAGCGTTTCGCCGGGCCCGATAATTCGGACCGATCGCGGCGATTCGTAGGCGTAGACGAGCGACTCGTTGGTGAAGACGAACCAGACCAGGCGGACGCCAGCCTCGAAGTACTCGCGGACCCGGCTCGGCATCTCCTCCGCCAGGTTCGTCGGGCTGACCACCTCGATCGCGATGTCGGGGACGACATCCCAGGCATTGCCCCTGGGAATCCTCCGCCCTTTCGGCCATCGTTCGAACGAGACATAGGCGGCGTCGGGGCGACGCTGGAGGTTTGGCTGCGGCTTGATCCGAAACAAGGTCTCCATGATTACCAGGCCGCTATTCCTTGCTTCCGCGGCCCGATTGAGTTCCAGGGCGATGCGAAACGTGGTGAAGGTCTCATAGGCCCCCATTCGCGGCGTCTCCACCCTTTTGTCGTCGACGACCTCGAAGAGGACGTCATCCTCGTCAATCGGCCTCGCGGCCTCCCATTCCGCGACTTCGGCGCTGGCCATTCGACGGACTCCTCGGCCGTGTGAGGCGGATCAAGCCTCTCCCAGGATACCGACCGGAACCGCGAAAGGGCGAATGGTTGAGCCCTGCGATCCCGAACTTTTGACGCAATCCATGATGAGTTCAGGGGTTTTAGAGACATGCTCTTGTCTCCGCGATCGACTCGCCTTCCTCCCGTACCTGGCAGGCAAGGGGAATTTGCCGTCGCTGGCGGATAATTCCTCACACCCGGACCTTGGCCGGTTCGATAAAGACAGCACCTGACCGGAGGCCATCGAGCGGACGGCGGGGCGGACGGGGTGAAAGCCCTGGAAGCCTCGGCCGATCTCGAAGGAATCTTCCGGCGTCGTCGCCGGTGGGTGGAGTCCCCCGGCCCGTTCGCGCTCGTTCCCAAGGAGGGGAAGTTTCATGTCCCGATCCGCGCGGCACCAAGGCCCGCTCACCCCGCGCTGGGTACGCGGCCTGCTGACGGGTGCCTTGATGGCCTTCTTCTCCACGAGCTTCGTGGGCTGCGGGCTCGACTACGTCTTCCGCAACATCTCGCCGTTGCACCCCACCGGCTGGTCGTTTGCCTTCCCGATCCTGCCCTCGCAGCAGGCCCGGCTCGAGCGCGACATGGAACGCGAAGACCAGTTGAAGGTCCCCATCCTCGACCCGATCCCCGGCGAGTTCGCCCCCGCCAGTTGCCTCGACCCGCCCAGCGAGGCCGAGGTCTGGGAGAAGGTCCCGAAGTTCAAGACCGGCTCGCCGGTCTTCTACGAGACCCAGCGCAACAACGCCCGGATCTTGATCGAGAAGATCGGCGAGAAGGTCGACCCCTGCAAAGTCTACCCCTTGGCCGGGCCTTGCCAGCTCGTCCACTGCCACTACAAGTGCTCGGTCTACTTCGACGAGCTGTACTGGGCCGACTACCCGATCCCGTTCAACCATCGCAAGGCCCGGGTCGAAGTCGTCTTCATCGACAAGGACCACCTCCGCCGCTGCGGCGGCCCGGCCACGACGTTCCCGCAACCCTGACCGGCCCCAAACCGGTCAGCCCTGGCCCGGACCTCGACGACGAGGTCCGGGCCATTTTCATTTCGAAGGCGGGGCGAACGGTGGTCAGGGTCAGAAGCTTCGGCCGATCGCCCCTCATTTCTCGCCGAAGAACGGGAAGAGTTTCCGCAATTGCTCCTTCGACGGCTGCGAGCCGTACTCGCAGACCTCGAAAGCCTCCGCAGCCTTGACGGCACGACCCTTCTCCTCGCCAAGCCATTCGAGGAGCTTGCCGCGGAACCGATCGGCCGTCGCCCCGGCGCCCCGGGTCACCCGGTCGCGGGTCCATTTCAGTCGCTCGTCCTTGCCCGCGGGGATCTCCCCCTCGTAACCGAAGAGCCAGGGGTTCCACTCGTAGAACTGCGACTCCAGCGCGTCGACGCAGGCCGCCTTGGCGTCGAGGGCGTCGTCGATCGGCACCACGACGTCGGGCTCGAATCGGTTCGGCTTCCTGAAATTGTCCTCGGTGTAGGCGAAGACCGGATTCTTCCGCAGGGCCGGGACGTCCGGGCAGAAGTTCGGGACGATCACCATGAAGGCCGCGTCCTGCACCAGGATGCCGGTATAGCGGTGGTCGGGATGGTAGTCGTTGGTCCTCGGGGCGAGGACGAGGTCGGCCTTCCACTCGCGGATCAGGCGGACCAGGGTTTTGCGGTTCTCGAGGGTCGGGAGGAGTTCGCCGTCGTGGTTGTCGAGGACCTCGGTGCTGATCCCGAGGATCTCCGCGCAGCGTTCGACCTCGACCTTCCGCCGCCTGGCCAGGACGCCGCCGGCCATCTGATGGTGGCCGATGTCGCCGTTGGTCGTGGCCACGAACTTGACCTTGTGCCCGAGCTTCGCCCATCGGGCCGCCGTGCCCCCGGCGTCCAGCTCGCAGTCGTCGGGATGGGCCCCGAAGACGATGATCCGCAGCGGCTCGTCCGCGAGGGCGGCGCTCGAGAGGCCCGCGAAGGCCAGCGCCAGTCCGGCGAGCCACGTCCCGTTGCTCTGCAAGATCCTCATGTCGAGCCTCCCAAGGCCGATCCAGGTGCGCCTCGAACCCCTCGCGGACGATAGCCGAGCCGGACGCCCGGGCCAAGGATCAGCCGGTTTTACGGAGGAAGCCTAATCCCTCCCCGGCCCGGCCGCGATGCCGAGGTCACCCGCGAGGATCTTCAGTCCGCGCTCGAGCCCAACGCCCTCTCCTGAAAGATCGCGCCTCCCTCGCCGGCCCCGAAGTCTTCAATCATCCGTCGTCCAAGGGTCGAGGGACGCTCCGGGCTCGGGAAGGTCGAAGCCCGGATGCGCGGTCGATCGGGCGACTTTCGCGAGAAAGTGTGTTTGGCGGGCCTCGAAATTAAGGAATGTGTGATTGAGCCCCGAAGGCCCGTCGCCACCCTTGATCGAGGTCGCCCGATGCCCGCCACCGAAGCCCAGGTCGCCGCGAATCGCCTGAATGCCCAGAGATCGACCGGCCCGAAGACCCCCGAGGGTAAGGCCCGGTCCCGCGCCAATGCGCTGAAGCATGGCCTTTGCTCGTCGGTGGTCGTCGCCGAGGATGCCGAGCTGGTCCAGCAGCGGGCCGAGGAGTTCTTCTACACCCTCAAGCCGCAGAACTATTTTCATTGCTGGCTGGTCGATCAAGCGGCCCTCTCCAGCGTCCGCCTCGACCGCTCGCAGCGGATCGAGCGGCGGATTCGCGACAAGGTGGCCCTCCGGGCTGAACTGACCTGGGATGATGACCGTCGGCTCGAAGCGGAGGTGGTCGGGGGGATGCTCCACCGGCAGCCGGCGGAGACCGTCGAGACGCTCCGACGGAGCCCGCAAGGGTGCGACTGGCTGATCGGCCGATGGGCCCAGCTCGCCCACGCGGCCGACTCGAACCCGGGCGGCTGGACCGAGGAACAGGCGACGATGGCCTTCGACCTCCGGTCGACCCCGGCCGCCTTCCGGGTCGGCCGGAAGCCGATCATCTCGCTCGACGATGAGGGGAAAGTCGTCGACGCCGGCGATGACCTCGCCGCCTTCGCCCGCCGAGAGATCGCCGCCTTGAAGGAGCGCCGGGCCGTCGTCTCCGACCTCGACGAGGTCGAGCGCGCCCTGACCTCGGTCGACCTGACCAACGACACCGACCCCGAATTGCGCCGGCTCCGTCGCTACGAGAACGCCCTCCACAGGGATCTCCGCTGGGCCGTCTCGCAAATCCAGCACGAGAACTCCGACACCCGGAGCCTGCCCGGGATGGCCCCCCGCTGGCGCGAGATCAACCCCACCCCGAAGCCCGAGCCGAAAACCGAGGACGAGAAACTCGCCGAGGTCCACCCCAAGAGCTCGATCCACCCGCCCTTCTGCCTCGATGACGACGAGATCCCCGAGCCCGGCCAGAAGGCCGACATCCCCATGATCCTCTCCGCCCGCAAGCAAAAGCGACTGGCCAAGGCCAGGGCCCGCCGAGAAGCCCGCCAACGGAGGGTCGACCGGATCCGAGGCTGAACCGGCGGACACGTCCCCCGCGATCCCCCACAAGCTGGCGCGACCGGCCCTGCCCCCCCCTGCCCCGGATCGTCCCTCTTTGGCAACTTGAGCGGTCCTGGAAGACCTTGACGGCAAGCCCCAGGCTCGTCATTCGGGTCGAAGCGTCTCCTGGCGGACGCCCGGCGGTCGAGTCGGGGTTCGGGCCCGGCCGCGGCGAGGCTCGGAGGATCGAAGCCGCCCATCCCGACGGAACGAACCCGCCGGTTCGCGGCGCTTGCCCCGGTCGTCGGTACGGACTTAAGATTGGTCACCATGAGCACTCGCATCGGACGAATCGCGGTCGGGGTCGGGCCCGGGGCCCTCGCCTTCCTGGGGGTCGGGCTGGCCACGGCCCTCGGCACGACCTGGGCCCAGGCGCGGTCGTCGGGCCAGGCCCGGCACGAGTCGATCCAGCGGGGGGACGGGCCCGCGACCTACGGTCGGATCGTCGGCGACGCGGCTTTGGGATATCGGTTCGCGCCGGTTGGCGGGCTCCCGCCGGTCGCGTTGGAGGACGCGGGCCTCGTGACCTTCGACGGCCCCTCGGCCGACCCCGGCTCCGGCTATCCGCCGATGCGGGTGGCCCTGGGGCTCGACCAGCAGATTTCCGGCCGGCTCGGCTTGGTCGACGATCGGTCGATCCGGCTGGAGGAAGGCCCGGGGAAGCGGCCCATGGTCGTCTCGCGAGGCGGCGCGATCGGCCTCTCGCAGCGGCCCGGCGAGGCCCTGGTCTTCCAGGACTCCTTCGAGTCGCTCGACCCGGCCCGGTGGGGCCTGGTCGGCGAGCCTCGGCTGGTCGAAGCCCCGACGCTGGCGGGGCGGAAGGCGCTGGCGATCCCCGCCGGGGGTTCGGCGGTGACGTGGCGGCTCCCCTCGCCGGTGGCCTCGGGACGGCTCGAGGTCGCCTTCCACGACCCCGGCGGCATCGTCCCCGGCCAGCAATGGTTCGTCGACCTCCTCTTCCGTGGCCCCGGCGGCGACGAGTCGGTACGGATGCTCCTGGACGCCGGGGAGGAGGGGTTGGCCGTCCTGACCTCCGGCGAGCACGCCCTGGCCGTCCAGAGGCTCGCCCGGAAGCCGGGCTGGCACCGGCTCGGGGTCCGGTTCGGCCCGGAAACCGAGCTGGCCGTCGACGGCGACGAGCTGGCCCACGGCCGGGCCCGGGGCGGCCCCTTGCTGGAGATCCGCCTGGCCAACCAGGCGTCCGGGGCCGGCGGGCCGCCCAAGGACCTGGCCGTGACCTTCGACGACCTCCGACTCGTGCGGATGCTCGAGCCGATCGGCGGGCTGGACGTCGAGCCCGGGACCGACGACGTCCGGCTCGTCGACGGCGATCAGATTTTCGGCAAGCTCCTCACGGCCGACGTCGACGCGTTGGCCTTGCGGGTCGACGGACGGGACCTGACCCTGCCCTGGACCGACGTGGCCGCCTTGCGGTTTCGCCGGCCCTCCGCCCCGTCCCGGATGATCGAGGGCCTGCTCGTCCGGCTCGACTGGCGATCCAGCCCCGGGATCGAGCCACGCGACCTCGACCAGGCCGAGGGGGCCCTCCTGACCGTGACGGATGCCGCCTTGACCCTGGCGACCCCCTACGCAGGCGACCTGACGATCCCCCGAGACCGGCTCAGGGCCCTGAAGGTCCAGGGACAAGGCCGGCGGATCGTCCTCGACCCGAGCGCCCACCACCTCGGCAACGAGGTCGCCAAGGAACCCTTGATGCTCGACCCGCCCTGGCCGGAAGGGGGGACCCTCGAACAAACCTTCACCCTCGACCGCGTCCCCGAAGGGGCCCCGGCCATCGTCATGGACGTGGTCCAGGTCGTCGGCGAGGCCAATAGCCCGCCCTTCTCCGAGATGGTCCGCAAGGGCGAGATCCGCACCAACGTCAAGCTCAACGGCCGCCTGTTCGACTACCTGAACCGGCACATCACCACCAGGAACGAGGTCCCCGACCGGATCCGCCTGCCGATCCCCCCCGGCCTCCTCAAGCCCGGCGCCAATACGCTGAGGATCGAGCAGGTCGGCAAGGCCAACGACCCCGAGGAACTCGACGACCTCGGCATCCTGACCATCGCCATCGAGTTTACCCCGGCCAGGCCGTGAGTGAATTAGTGGTCAGCGGTCAGCGGTCAGCGGTCAGCGGTCAGCGGTCAGCGGTCAGCGGTCAGCGGTCAGCGGTCAGCGGTCAGCGGTCAGCGGTCAGCGGTCAGCGGTCAGCGGTCAGCTCGGGAGGTAGTGTGTTAGCGGAAGGCCCAAATCAACGATCTTATTAACGACGGTCGAAGGCCGAGTAGACCTCTTGGCCGGCTGACCGCTGACGGCTGAAAGCTGACCGCCGATCGCTCCGCACGATTCACCGACCTCAACGCGACGGGCCGACTCGTGAACATCCTCACCCGCAGCATCGTCCGTCATGCCCACGCGATCGCCCGCGAGTCTTCGGCTCGCGCGGTCTTGCTGTCGGCGGACGTGTTGCAGGACGAGGCCGACCTCGCGGGGTTGATCGAGGACGTGGCCTTCCGGGTGATCCTCGTGACCCGTCGGCCGGGGGTCCGGGTCCCGGAGGGTTGGGGGGAGTATTGCCAGGTGGTCCGGATGCCCGACGTGGCGATGACCCGCGCCGGGCAGATCAAGGTGGCGACCCTGGTGGCGGCGGCCGAGGGCCTGATCGCCCAGGGCGACCGGATCGTCTGCGTGACCGGGCTCGATCGCTCGGGGACGATCGACACGGTCATCGTGCTGGACCTCGGCCACGAGCTGGAGATGTTCGGCGGGTCGACCGCCGAGCCCTTGCCTCCGGGGGTCGAGCCCGCGGTCTTCCAGCGCCTCCTGACCTTGGCCAGCGAGCTCGGTTTGGAAGGGCGCGAAGGTCGGCCGGTCGGGACCCTGTTCGTCGTGGGCGACACCGACGCCGTGCTCGCGCAGAGCCGTCAACTGGTCATCAACCCGTTCCGGGGCTATCCCGAGGACGAGCGGAACGTCCTGGACCCGAAGCTGGAGGAGACCATCAAGGAGTTCTCCGCCATCGACGGGGCCTTCATCGTCCGGGGCGATGGCGTGCTGCTCGCGGCCGGTCGCTACCTCGTGCCGGTGGCCAAGCTCGACGAACCGCTCCCCCAAGGGCTCGGGACCCGCCACGAAGCCGCCGCCGCCGTCACCGTGGCCACCGAAGCCATGGCCCTCTGCGTCTCGCAGTCGACCGGGACCATCTCGATCTTCCGCCGAGGCCGGCTGATGGCCGACATCCAGAAGCCCCGGGGAGGCTCCGGTGACGGCCTCTGACCGATCGAGGATGCCGATCGGGAGGACCCAGACTCACCAGAAGAACAGGGCGGGAACCTCGCCCCTCAGCCACTCGAAATCCTGCAGGAGTATCCAACGCCCGGCGACGAACCAGCCCAGCCAGGCCATGCCCAGGAGCAGCGAAGCGATTTCTTCCCAACGCGATGGCCGGCGGCCGACACCCGTGAGGGCCAGGATCGACCAGGCCGCGATGATCGAGGAGGCCGCGACCCCGGAGAACTGGTACAAGTTCTGGCCGATCACGACTTGCAGCCAGCGGTCGAAGCCTGACCTGTTCCTCAGTTGCGCGATCAAAACGGCGTCCACCGCCTTGGCCGAGACGAAGAAGGCCAGCGCCGAGGCCGACGCCAGGGCGGACGAAGTCCCGAACGACCGGGCCGCTTCCCGGACCCGGGCGCGGCCCGGCCCCAGCCAACCGGCCGCGAGGATCAGGCTCCACGAGGCCAGCCCGATCGTGATCAAGCCGTCCAGATACATCGCCCGGTTCCAGGAGGAGACCGGGCCGAACGACCGCATCACCGCCTTCATGGCCGCCGGTGCCGCGACGAGGGTCAACGCGACGGCGGCCACCAGGGCGATCAGGTGGAGGAGGCGGAAGCGTGACCGGCCCGCCCCCTCCTCGACCCGCTCCGACTCAGTTCTGACCCTTGTTGATCTGATCGAAGTAGCCTCGGATGTGCTTCTCGACGCTCTTGGGGACCTTCTGGTTGGTCAGCGCGTCGGCCGCGGTCCCGGTGCTGCTGGCCTCGATCTCGCCCTGGATGTTGAAGGTGCTGAACCCCTTGGACTGGGAGGTCGGCGGGGCCGTCCCTTCGACGATCGCGGCGCCCTTGCCGTACTGGTTCTTGGTCTTGGAGTTGTAGCTGGCGACGTTGTCGGGCGCCTCGGCCCTTCGCCCTTCGCCCTGCCCTCGCCCGCCCTGTCCGTCGCCCCGGTTCCGGCGGTTGCCGTTCTGGCCAAGCTGGTTGAAGCCGTCGCCGAACTGGTTGTCGCCCTCGTTGCCTTCGCCGTTCATCCCTTCCTTGGCCTGCTGGAGGTCGGCCATGGCGGATTCGAGCGACTGCATCTCGGAGACTTCCTGGGCCATCTTGGCGAGCTGCTGCTCGGACATCCCCAGGGCCTCGGCGGCCTTCTTGGCGTCGCCCTTCTGCAAGGCCTCCTCGGCCTTGGCAAGCTGCTGGGCCATCTTCTGGACCTTGGCGAGATTCTTGGCCTGGTCTTCGAGCTTGGCCATCTCCTTGTCGAACTGCTCTTTCGAGAGGCCGCCGTTCTTCCGGGCCTCTTCGAGTTGCTTCTTGCGCTGGTCGAGGTTGGCGAGCTTTTCGAGCTGCTTGGCCATCTCGCCAACCTGCTGCTTGAGGGCTTGCTTGTCCTTCTCGGACATCTTGCCGGAGGCGAGCTTTTCTTTCAGCTCTTTCAGTTCCTTGGCGGCCTTGTCGAAGTCGCCCTTGGCCAGGGCCTTGGAGAAGTCGTCGGCCGGGCCGCTGCTGGTCATGTCCTTGAGTTGCTGGAGCTGTCGGTTGACCTGCTCGGGGGAGCCGAGTTGCTTCTGGCGATCCTTGAGGGTCTCGGTCAGCTTGTTCATGGCGACCAGGGCCTTGTCCTTCTCGGCGGGCGGGGCCTTGGCCAGGTCGTTGGCGGCCTTCTCGACCTCGGCGAGGAGGCGGTCGGCCTCGGCGAATTTTTGCTTGTCCATCGCCTTGCGCTGCTCGGCCATCTTCTTGCCGAGGGCGGACGACTCCTTGGCAACGGCCTTCTTGTCCTCGACCCTGGACGACCCGGAGGCGGTCGCCCGGCCGGCCTGGCGGCTCGACCATTCGGGGACGAGGAGGATCGCCCCGGCGATCAGGGCGGGGACGATCGGCAACCACGCCAAACGCGGGAGTCGGAGCCCGAATCGGTCGGCGACGTCGATGCCGTCGACGTGGCGGATCGCGTCGGCGACCAACGCCCTCCCGGCGGGGGTCTCGCGGAGGGATTCGGGCAGGGTCAAAGCCGTGCTGAGCCGTTCGTTCAGCCCGAAGGCATGGTCGAGGGCCAGAGCGGCGGCGGTCCGGTCCGGCCCGGTCAGGATGGCGATCAACCCGGCCGCCACGACCGAGAGTCCGCCCGCGATCGCGAACGGCCACCACGCCGCCCCCGGGATCGCGACATTCCCGAGCTTCTCGACGCCGAGGATCACCGTGGCCAGGGCCAGCCCACCCGCCAGGCACCAGACCGCCGAGGCCAGGAATCGCTGCGCCCGCAACCGTCGCCAGACTCGCCCGATCGGCCTGTCCAACTCATTCACGGCTCGACCCCCCCTGTCGAAGTCCATCCGCAACGACCCTCGCAACTTTTTCACTATAGAAAACCGCCGGATCTCCCGCAAGGACGGTGTCCGAAAGATTTCGTCGAAAGGGAAAAGGGGTCAGGAACCGTTTTTCATCTCGCAACAGGTGCCGACCCTTCTCGCCTGCAAAGGTTCCTGACCCCTTTTCCGTCCCGGTGCTCCGTCTGCCCTCATCACTCGAACAGGTGCCAGGTGGATTCGCCGTTGTTCCTGGTGAAACTCGCGACATGGTCATGGCCGCCGGGGATCGGTTGGCCGGTCGCGATCAGGCGGTAATTCCGCGGGATCAGCGGGCTTTCCGTGTCCACGATGGCCCAGAGGAACGGGTGACCGTTCTGCGATCCGACCATCACGATCGTGGCCAAACGGGGCATCATGACGGTGATCTTGTCTTCATTGGTGGTGTCGAGCGAGTATTTGTGGATGCTCTTCATTGCGGCCCCCTCCGGGTGAGATTTCTTCTCGCAAACATCTTTCCACCCCGAATCGAATGCGGGATCATGCTCAGGCTGGGATCGGGACGTCGATCCGCCATCAGATTCCGGGCCCCGTCGTGAATCCCTCGTGACTCAACAATGTTGCACCATGTAGGGCCGATCGGTTATCTCTCGGATGGGACGCAACTCGGCGTCCCTCCTGGGGATTGCACCGATGGGCCCGCAC
>JAABUK010012559.1_pt1 | contig 10766 bp, 11 predicted proteins | sample 5559141 | NCBI WGS metagenome assembly JAABUK01 (sample SAMN10711869, study PRJNA513367) | rock metagenome | isolation source: Antarctica rocks | place: Antarctica: Victoria Land, Pudding Butte nord | collected 2016-01-03
CCATCGGCGAGGTTCTCGTCCGGGGGCTCGGGCTGCGACCGGTCCCACAGCATCCGGTCCTCCGGATGCAGGTATGCCGTGGCACCGGTGTGGTGTGCCACCTCGCCGAGCGCAGTGAGATGGTCATTGTGCGCGTGGGTGCACAGGACGGCGAGCAGCCGCCGGTCCCCGACGATCTCGAGGATCGCCACCTCGTCGTGCGGAGCGTCGATGACGATGCACTCCTTGTCGTCACCGACGACCCAGACGTTGTTGTCGACGTCCCACGTCCCGCCGTCCAGGGAGAACGTCCCCGACGTCACGGCGTGGTCGATCCGGACGCCACCGGGCGACTCCGGGCAGGTGGGCAGGTCACTCACAGCCGCACCACCGACCGGAGCACGCCGCCGCCTCGCATCCTGTCGAAGGCCTGCTCGATGTCACTGAGCCCGATCGTCTCGGAGACGAAGGCGCCGAGGTCGAAGCGGCCCTGACGGTAGAGGTCGACAAGCACCGGGAAGTCCCGTGACGGCAGGCAGTCGCCGTACCAGCTCGTCTTCAGCGCTCCGCCCCGACCGAAGATCTCGATCATCGGCAGCGTCACCTCCATGTCCGGGGCCGGGACACCCACGAGGACGACCGTGCCGGCGAGATCCCTTGCGTAGAAGGCCTGTTCGTAGGTCTCGGGTCGGCCAACGGCCTCGATGACGAGGTCCGCGCCGAACCCTCCCGTCAGCTCCCTGATCCGTTCCACGGCGTCTTCTGTCGCCGAGTTGACGGTGTGCGTGGCGCCGAGCCTCCTGGCCCACTCGAGCTTGCGCTCGTCGACGTCGACACCGACGATCGTCGTCGCGCCCGCGACTGCCGACCCCGCGATGGCAGCGCAGCCCACCCCGCCGCAGCCGATGACGGCCACCGTGTCCCCGCGCCCGACGTTCCCGGTGTTCACGGCCGCTCCGAAGCCGGCCATGACGCCGCACCCGAGCAGCCCCACCGCCGCGGCGTCGACCGATGCGTCGACCTTCGTGCACTGGCCCGCGGCCACCAGGGTCTTCTCGATGAACGCGCCGATCCCGAGCGCGGGGTTGAGCTCGGTGCCGTCCGTCAACGTCATCCGCTGCGTCGCGTTGTGGGTGTTGAAGCAGTACCACGGCCTCCCCTTGGCGCACGCCCGGCACTGACCGCAGACTGCGCGCCAGTTGAGGACGACGAAGTCGCCGGGCTCGACCTCCGTGACGCCCTCCCCCACGGCCTCGACGACGCCGGCCGCCTCGTGCCCGAGCAGGAACGGAAAGTCGTCGTTGATCCCGCCCTCTCGGTAGTGCAGGTCGGTGTGGCACACCCCGCACGCCTGGACGTGCACGACTGCCTCACCGGGTCCTGGGTCCGGGACGACGACGTCGACGAGCTCGACCTGGGCCCCCTTGCTCCGCGCGATGACACCCTTGACGGTCTGCGGCATGTCGACTCCCTGTTGCTGTTGCGTGGGGTGGCTCGCGCCCCAGCAGATCACACCCGCGTGCCTTCGGGGCGCCCGGGCCGGTAGTGACCTCGGCGGAACAGGCGTCCTCGCGACCCTCGGCGGAACAGGCGTCCTCGCGACCCTCGGCGGAACAGGCGTCCTCGCGGCCCTCGTCGTCCAGCGCTACGAGACCGTCCGCTCGGCCTGGCTCGTGAGTGGCTCATCTCGGGTGGCAGGGACATGGGGAGGGCGGTCAGGAGGTCAGAAGGTCAGGAAGTCGGGACGACGAGGGCCGTGGCGATGGCTGCGACTCCCTCTCCGCGACCGGTCAGACCGAGTCCGTCGGTCGTCGTCCCGCTGACCGACACCGGTGCCCCGGCTGCCGCTGACAGGGCCGTCTCAGCCTCGCCGCGCCGGCTGCCGATCCGGGGCCCGTTGCCGACGACCTGAACGGCGACGTTGCCGATCTCGAAGCCGGCCGCCCGGACGAGGCGGGCCGCCTCCGCCAGCAGACCTGCTCCGGAGGCCCCGGCTAGGTCAGGCCGGTCGGTGCCGAAGTGTGCCCCGAGGTCACCGATCCCCGCTGCGCTGAACAAGGCGTCACAGGCGGCGTGCGCGGCGACGTCAGCGTCCGAGTGACCGTCCAGTCCCCGCTGGTCCGGCCAGTGCAGTCCGGCCACCCAGAGCGCCCGGTCCGACCCGTCACCGGCAAAGGAGTGGACGTCCACGCCGATCCCGACCCGCGCGACCGGGGGGGGAGGCTCACTCATGTCGGCTCCTTCGGTCGCTCAGCCAGTGGCTCCGTCGAGAATGGTAGCCACGGGTCGTCCGGGGCCCGCCGGAACGTGGCCCGGCAGGCGAGGTGACCACCCGGCATACGCGCGCGGCCCCAGGCACGTCAGGCGCCCTGACCGTCCCAGCTGATCGGACCGCGATGCAGCTTGTGGGGTGCGGCCTGGGCGACGGGCTTGACGACGAGCCGGTCGACGTTGACGTGCTGGGGGAGCCGGATACAGAAAGCGATGCACTCCGCCACGTCCTCGGCGACCAGCGGCCGGTCGACGCCGTCGTAGACGGAGTCCGCCCGGGCCTGGTCACCGTGGAAACGGGTCAGCGAGAAGGCCTCGGTGCGCACCATGCCCGGGGCGACCTCGATGACCCGGACCTGCTCGCCGTTGAGCTCGAGGCGCAGCGTCTCGGTCAGCGCACGCGCCGCGTGCTTGGCCGCGGTGTAGCCGGCTCCGCCCTCATAGGTCACCAGCCCCGCGAGCGACGTGACGTTCACGATGGTGGCCCTGGGCGATCGACGCAGCGCCGGAAGCAGGGCCTGGGTGACGTGCAGCGTGCCGAGGACGTTGGACTCGTACATGCCGCGCCAGTCGTCGGCCTGGCCGGCCTCGACCGCATCGGCGCCGAGCGCGCCGCCGGCGTTGTTGACCAGGACGTCGCAGGCCCCGATCAGGGCGACCGCCGAGGCCACGCTCGCCGCCTCGGTGACGTCCATGACGACGGCCCGGCACCGCTCACCGAGCGGTCTGGCCACCGCCACAAGCCGCTCGAGTCGGCGACCCGTGACGACGACCTCGAAGCCGTCCTCGACCAGCCGCGCGGCCGTGGCCGCTCCGATCCCCGACCCTCCTCCGGTGACGACGGCGACAGGGGTCACGCGGGTCTCCTCTCCAGCATGGTCTCGGCGAGGACGAGGTCCTCACGGGTGGTGATCTTGAGCGCGAGGGGGTCGCCGGCAATGACGTGGACCCCGATCCCCATCCTCTCGACCAGGGCAGCGTCGTCGGTGACGAGGGCGCCAGCGGACGACTCGTGCGCCCGCCGCAGCACCTCGCGGTCGAAGCCTTGAGGGGTCTGGATCGCCCGGAGGGACGAGCGGTCGGGCGTCGAGACGACGTGCCCGGCCGCATCCACCTCCTTGATGGTGTCCACCACAGGCAGGCCGGGTATGACGGCCGAATGTCCGGCCCGCACGGCCTCGATCACCGAGGCGAAGAGCGACACCGGGGCCAGTGCCCGGGCGGCGTCGTGGACAAGGACGATCGAGGCCTGCCGCGGAAGCGCGGCGAGACCGGCGGCAACCGAGTCACCCCGGGAGGTTCCGCCCGGCACCACCAGGACCTCGAGCCCAGCCGGAACCTGCGCCCCTGACACCGCAGCTCCCGCCTCGTCGAGACGGGACGGCGGCGCGACGATGACCACGAGGGAGACGTCGGGGCACCGGGCCACCGTGGCGAGCGCCCGCGTGAGCAGCGGCTGGCCAGCCAACAGGACGAGAGCCTTGGGCAGGCCGGTCCCCATCCGGGTCCCCGACCCGGCCGCGACGAGAACGACCGCGACGGAGCCCACGGGGCTCAGGACGCGAGGACCTCGTCGAGGATGGCCTCAGCCTTGTCCTCGTTGGTCTTCTCGGCGAGCGCGAGCTCGGACACGAGGATCTGACGCGCCTTGGCGAGCATCCGCTTCTCGCCGGCGGACAGCCCGCGGTCCTTGTCGCGACGCCACAGGTCGCGGACGACCTCAGCCACCTTGATGACGTCGCCGGAGGCGAGCTTCTCGAGGTTGGCCTTGTAACGGCGCGACCAGTTGGTTGGCTCCTCCGTGTGGGGCGCCCGCAGGACCTCGAAGACCTTCTCGAGCCCTTCCTGACCGACGACGTCCCGCACGCCCACGAGGTCGCAGTTGTCAGAGGGGACCTCGATCGTCAGGTCGCCCTGGGCCACCTTGAGCTTGAGGTAGAGCTTGTCCTCACCCTTGATCGTCCGGGTGCTGATTTCCTCGATCAGTGCAGCCCCGTGGTGGGGGTACACGACCGTTTCGCCGACCTTGAAGACCATCTGCTGTTTTCCCCTTTCGCGACCTGAAGAATACCACGACGCGGACGGCAGCCGCGAGCCGTCCACAGGTCGTCGTCGCAGGTCAGAGCCTCGAAACGGGCCAGAGCCGCGCTGGCCGGCTCTTGACAGGAAGCCGGTCGGCATGCAACGCGCGGGGTGGGTGCGCCCTCGACAGCGCGACCGGGGTCGCCGAAGCAGAGGCGTGAGGCGCTGTCCGGACCGGCGCACCACGGTAGGGCTGCCCGCTAGGCTGAGCGGGTGAATCGGCCCGTGAACCTCACCCTGTGTGTGCGTCCGACGCTGGCCGTGGCCGGCGTCCTGTCCTTGGCGCTGCTCGGTGCCTGCTCGACCCAGTCACCCATGCAGACGGCGATCCCCTATCAGCCTGCCGACGGGATCGCTGCCAGCATCGGTGTCGTCCAGGCTCGTGACCTGCTCGTCGTCTCCGCCCAGAAGGACGCCCCGGGTCTGCTGTCGGGGTCGGTCATCAACACGGGTCCCGACGGCGTGACGGTCAGCTTCCTGACCCGCAGTGACTCCGAGGCAGGCACGAGCAAGGGCGTCCCCGTGCAGCTCAAGGCCGGTGAGCAGAAGCGCCTCGAGAACGTCCAGCTCGCCAAGGTTCCCGACGCGCCCGGTGACCTGACCTACGTCGTCATGCAGACCAGCGCCGGCCAGACCCTGGTCAACGTCCCCGTCCTCCTCCCGACCGGCTACTACGCCACGCTCACGCCGACCACGGCCGCCACGTCCTCGGCCCCCGCCACGTCCTCGGCTCCCGCCACGTCCTCCGCCGCCGCCGCCGGGACGACGACGGCTGCACCGGCCGCGACAAGCCCGACGGGTGCGGCCACCGCGAGCACCGGCGCCGCGACCACGGGCTGACTGGACCGGCCGACGCCGAGGTGGGGCGACCCCCCGGCCCATGGCTCAGGCCGCGTCGAACTTGTAGCCCAGCCCCCGCACGGTGACGATGAACTGCGGCGCACCGGGGTCCCGCTCGATCTTCGCCCTGAGCCGCTTGACGTGGACATCCAGCGTCTTTGTGTCCCCCACGTAGTCGCTGCCCCACACCCGGTCGATGAGCTGCATCCGGGTCAGGACGCGACCCGCGTTGCGCAGCAGCAGCTCCAGCAGCTCGAACTCCTTGAGCGGCAACGAGGTCGGAACGCCGCCCACGGTCACCGTGTGGCGCTCCACGTCCATCCGCACCGGTCCCGCCTCGAGGGTGAGGGGCAGCAGCTCCTCCGGCTCGGCCAGGCGACGCAGCACGGCCTTGATCCGGGCGAGCAGCTCCCGCGAGGAGTACGGCTTGGTGACGTAGTCGTCGGCGCCGATCTCCAGCCCGACGACCTTGTCGATCTCGCTGTCCTTGGCGGTCAGCATGATCACCGGCACCGAGGAACGCTGCCGGAGCGCACGGCATACGTCCGCCCCCGGCAGCCCCGGAAGCATCAGGTCGAGGAGCACGAGGTCGGCGCCGTTCTTGTCGAACTCCACCAGCGCCGACGGACCGGTGTCGGCGACGGCGACCTCGTAGCCCTCCCGACGCAGCAGGTAGGACAGCGGGTCGGAGTAGGACTCTTCGTCCTCGACGACGAGGATGCGGCTCATCGGACCTCTGCTCCGAGTGTCGCGACGGTGGCCTCCTGGGGCGTGCCGGCTGTCGGGGTGACGTGAGGCACGGTTGCCGGCTCCTCGTCGGTATGCCGGTCCTGCGCCGCACGTCGTCGGCCCACCGCGGCCGAGGGCAGGCGCATCGTGAAGGTCGAGCCGCGACCCGGCTCGCTCCAGACGGTCACCTCGCCGCCGTGGTTGGCGCAGACGTGCTTGACGATCGCGAGCCCCAGACCCGTGCCCCCGGTGGCCCGTGACCGCGCGCCGTCGACCCGGTAGAAGCGTTCGAAGATCCGCTGCTGGTCGGCCTCGGGAATGCCTTGGCCCTGGTCGGTCACGGCGACGAGCACGAGGTCGTCCTCGTCCGTGCTCACTCTCACCGCGACCCTCGTGTGCTGGTCGGAGTAGGCGATGGCGTTGCCGATGAGGTTGCGGACAGCGGTGATGAGCAGCTCCGGCTCGCCCCAGACGAGGCACTCGGGCGCCGTGACGAGGGCGAGGTCGATCTGCTTGTCCTCGGCCGCGAGCCGCGAGCGCTCGACCGCCTCCTGGGCCGAGACCGACAGGTCGACGCGTTGGGGGTCCGTGAGGGTGTCCGCGACCTGCAGCCGCGACAGGTCGACGATCTCCTGGACGAGGCGGGTCAGGCGGGTCGACTCAACCTGCATCCGCCGGGCGAAGCGGGACACCGCCTCAGGGTCGTCGTGGGCGTCGAGGACCGCCTCGGCGAGCAGGGCCAGCCCGCCCACGGGGGTCTTGAGCTCGTGCGAGACGTTGGCGACGAAGTCGCGGCGGATCTCCTCGACCCGCCGGGCCTGGCTCTTGTCCTCGACGAGGAGCAGCACATGCGAGCCGCCGAGGGGGGCGACCCGCGCCGCGACCACGAGGCTGGGGCGGCCGAGCGGCCCTCGGGGCAGCTCGAGCTCCGCCTCGCGGATGACGCCGTCGCGGCGCACCTGCCGGGCGAGGTGCAGCAGCTCGGGGTGGACGAGCTCCCCGCCACGGACGAGCCCGTGGGCAACCGCCGCCGGTGAGTTGTTGACGACCGCGTCCGCGGAGTCCAGGACGATCCCGCTCGAGCGCAGGACGGTGAGGACGTCGCCGACGCCGGCCGGCAGGGAGGGCCCCGCACCGGGGACGGCGGGCATCTTCCGCTGCTGGCGGTCCGAGAGCCGGACGGCGAGCACCGCGATGGCGGTGAGGACCATCCCGGCGATGCCTCCGAGCACTGCGGCGGTCGTCACGTCCACCCGTTCAGCCTACGGTGGCAGCCAGCCGGCCGGGACCACGCCGGCTCGCCCCGTGCGGGAGCGTCCCCAGTGTTCACCTGACCTCTGTCGTCCGTTCACCGGGACGTGCGACTCTCGCGCTGCCCGCCGCCACAGACGAAGGACCACCTGATGCGCAACGCTTACCACGAGGACCTCGACACGATCACCGACCGGCTCGTCGAGATGACCCACCTGGCCGGCTCGGCGATGTCCCGGGCCACGACCGCCCTGCTCGACGCAGACGTCCACCTGGCCGAGAGCGTCATCGCCGCGGACCAGCAGCTCGACGCGATCCGGGCGGCGCTCGACGCCCTCTCCATCGACCTGCTCGCTCGCCAGCAGCCGGTGGCCACCGACCTGCGGGTCGTCGTCACCTCGATGCGGATGAGCTCGGACCTCGAGCGGATGGGTGACCTTGCCCGGCACGTGGCCAAAGTGGCCCGCCTGCGCTACCCACATAAGGCCGTCCCAGCCTCCCTCACCTCGCACATCCTCGAGATGGGTCAGGTCGCGGAGCGGATCGTCGCCAAGGCCGGTTCGGTGATCGCCTCCAAGGACGCCGACTCGGCGATCAGCCTCGAGAAGGACGACGACGCGATGGACGACCTGCACCGCGCGCTCTTCGCCGCACTGCTCGCCGACAAGGCGGACTTCCCCGCGGAGACGGTTGTCGACCTCACCCTGCTGGGCCGCTATTACGAGCGCTTCGCCGACCACGGCGTCTCGGTGGCCCGCCGGGTCGTCTACCTCGTCACGGGTGAGTTCCAGAACGAGTCCGAGGTCGACCACGAGGAGCAGGAGGAGGCACGCGGCGAGACCGCCGCCTTCCGGGGCGCAGATCCTCTCTGAGCCGCAGGTCCGTCACACCACGTCCGACACCGCGGTCGCCCCGGGCGCCGACGCGCCGGACGCAGGCAGATCCGGTAGGCCGGACGCAGGCAGATTTGGGATGCCGGACGTCGGGGTCAGCGGCCCTGGTTCGCCACCGCCGCGGCGGCCTCTGCGGCGGCGTCCGGGTCGAGGTACCGGCCACCCCTCTCGAGGGGTTCGAAGTCCTCGTCGAGCGCATACAGCAGCGGCATGCCGGTCGGGATGTTCAGGCTGGCGATGTCCTCGTCGCTGATGCCGTCGAGGTGCTTGACGAGAGCCCGCAGCGAGTTGCCGTGGGCCACGACGAGCACCACCTTGCCGCCCCGCAGGTCGTCCCGGATCTCCTTCTCCCAGTATGGCATCAGGCGGGTGACGACGTCCTTGAGGCACTCTGTGGCCGGCATCTCGTCACCCAGCCCGGCGTAGCGCAGGTCGGCGGCCTGGCTGAACTCGTCGTTGGCGTCGATCGGTGGCGGCGGCGTGTCGTAGGAGCGGCGCCACAGCATGAACTGCGCCTCACCGAACTGCTCGAGCGTCTGCTTCTTGTCCTTGCCCTGGAGTGCTCCGTAGTGCCGTTCGTTCAGCCGCCAGTCGCGCCGGACCGGGATCCAGTGGCGCTCGGCCCGGTCGAGGGCGAGGTTGGCCGTGCTGATGGCCCGGCGCAGCAACGAGGTGTGGACGACGTCAGGCAGCAGACCGGCGGCAGTGAGGAGCTCGCCACCCCGCTCGGCCTCGGCCCGGCCCCGGTCGGACAGGTCGACGTCGACCCAGCCGGTGAAGAGGTTCCGGGCGTTCCACTCGCTCTCACCGTGGCGGAGCAGCACGAGCGGGTAGGTCATTGTGCCAGCGTAGCCAGCGCTGCCGCGGCGGCGAGGACCGGTGCCGCCCTGCTCAGGCGTCGTGGTCGAGCAGGTGACGGAAGGCGTCGAGGTTGCGGGTCGACTCCCCGCGCGAGACGCGCCAGGCCCACTCCCGCTTCATCGACGACAGGAAGCCGAGGGTCAGCAGCTCGTTGAACGGCGTGTCGGCTGCGTGGAGGACGACCCCGAGGAGCTGGTCGAGGTATGCCGCGTCGACGGCTGCCGTGCGGACCTGCCCCCTGACCCAGACGTCCCCCGAGGCGTCGATCGCGTAGGCGAGCCCCGGCATACGGAGGTTGCGGCGCAGCAGGTGCCGGTAGAAGGCCTCATGGTTCTCATCCGGGTTGCGGATGACGAACGCGGAGACCGACGTGGTCTGCTCGCGCACGACCAGGGAGACGACCGTCTTGAGCTTCTTCTCGCCCGGGAGGGTGAGGACGTACTCGCCGTCGCGGCTGCCGAGCTCCCAGTCGATGCCGGCCCCGGCGAGGTAGGCGCTGACCATGCTGGAGCAGGCTCCGCCGGTCATGGGGTCAGGGCCGTCGCGGCGCTGGCCAGAGGGCTGCATTCCGCGACGGGGGCGTGGGTCTGCACATGACGGGCCTCAGCGTAGACCTCGAGGAGCCGGTCGGTCGTGGCGTCCCACCCAAAGCCGGCGGCGTGGCGAACGGCGCGACGGGACAGGTCGGCGCGCCGGTCCTGGTCGAGGAGAAGGTCCTCGATGGCGTCGGCCCAGTCCCCCGTATCGTGCGCCGGAACGAGGAGCCCGGCGTCGCCGACGGCGAACGGGAGGCCGCCCACCTCGGCGGCGATCACCGGTGTCCCGCAGGCCTGGGCCTCGACGGCCACGAGCCCGAACGACTCGCTGTAGGAGGGGACGGTGACGAGATCGGCGGCTCGGTACCACGCGGCGAGGGTGTGTCGGTCGACCGGCGGCACGAACCGCGTCGAAGCCGTGATCCCGAGGTCTGCGGCGAGCTCCTCGAGCTGCCGCGGGCGAGCAAGCCCGGTCCCGCTCGGGCCTCCGACAACTGCGATGACGAGCTCGTCGGCCCAGTCGGGGTGTCGGTCGAGCAGCTCACGGGTGGCCTTGAGCAGCACGTCCGGGGCCTTGAGCGGCTGGATCCGACCGACGAAGAGGACGACCCTGGCATCCAGCGGCAGGCCGAGGGCGGCCCGCGCTGCGCCCTGGTCGCCCGGACGGAAGAGGTCGAGGTCGACGCCCGGCGGGACGACGCGCACCCTGGCCGGGTCGGCGTCGTAGAGCTCGACCAGGTCGCGTGCCTCGCCGTCCGTGTTGACGATGAGCCGGTCCGCAGCCTCGACCACCTGCGCCTCGCCGATCTCTCGTCCCGGCGGCTCCGGGGTGTCGTCCATGGCCAGATGCAGGTTCTTCACCCGCGCCATGGTGTGCATGGTGTGGACCAGGGGCACCCGCCACCGGTCCGAGGCGAGCCAGCCGGCCTGACCCGAGAGCCAGTAGTGCGAGTGGATGACGTCGTAGTAGCCCTCCGGGCGGGACGCCTCCGCCCGCATCGCCCCGGCCGAGAACGCGCAGAGCTGTCCGGGCAGGTCCTCCTTGCGCAGCCCCTCGAACGGGCCGGCCGTGATGTGCCGCACGAGGACTCCCGGGCCCATCTCGACCACCGGGTGCTGGTCACCGGACGTGGCCCGGGTGAAGATCTCCACCTCGCGGCCGCGCGCGGCCAGCTGACGGGCCACCTCGGCGACGTAGACGTTCATCCCGCCCGCGTCTCCGGTCCCCGGCTGCTCCAGGGGCGAGGTGTGCACGCTGAACATCGCGATCCGACCGATGCCGTCGGCGCTGGTCACGTGGTCTCTCCCTAGCTCGCCGGTGGGC
>JAABUK010012560.1_pt1 | contig 10766 bp, 12 predicted proteins | sample 5559141 | NCBI WGS metagenome assembly JAABUK01 (sample SAMN10711869, study PRJNA513367) | rock metagenome | isolation source: Antarctica rocks | place: Antarctica: Victoria Land, Pudding Butte nord | collected 2016-01-03
CACCTGGCCCACCACACGTTCAAGGACGCCGCCCATCTCACCTGCGCCATCCACGCCGCGGTCAAGCAGCTCAACAAAGAGCGCCAAACGCCGCATCCGTGCGGCAAGCTGAATAAGGCTGCTTAGGGCTGGCGGACAAGGCGGACGCACCTGCCCGCAGCTTGTCCGGGGGCATGCGGCGACGGCTCATGGTCGGCAAGGCGCTGGTGCACAGCCCACAGGTCCTCATCCTCGACGAGCCAACCGCGGGCGTCGATGTCGCGCTCCGGCAGCAGCTGTGGGACTACGTTCGGACGCTCAACCGTGCCGGCACGACCGTGCTGCTTACGACCCACTACCTCCATGAAGCCGAGGCTTTGTGCGATCGCATCGCTGTCCTCGCCGATGGCGAGATCCGCGTGGAGGACACGACCGAGGCCCTGCTCCAGCGCGTGGAGGACAGGGTGCTGACAATCGAGCTGGCGTCGCCTTTCGAGGCGGTTCCTGATGCGCTCCGCCCCTTCTGCCCGACCGTAGCCGGACCACAACGTCTGGCCTTCCGCTACAAGCGTGGAACCGATGCCGCTCATCGGATACTCGAAGCGATATATACCGCCAGACTGCAGGTGCGTGACCTTACCACGGACCAGCCAGACCTTGAGGAGGTCTTCCTTGATCTCACCAAGCCGCAAGGCCCATCGTTACAGAAACAGACGCCATGAATTGCTTGTGTCAGTCGATTGGCTGATGGCTTTCACCATGCGAAGCGCCGGACTGACCGCCAGCAAACGCTCAGGCTGTAAGCCTGCAAGTGGCATTGAGCGCCCCGCCAAGCATTGGATCGTCACGCAGGACGCGGTACCTGATCAGAGAACCAAGTAACCCCGGCGGTCTCCGACCAGCACCGGGCGCGTTGGATCTACACCCGTTATTCCTGGCTATCCAACATTGCCGTGCCTGCTTCCCACACTTCGACCGACGTGCGGAACCGCCTCGACGATTGCCGCACGCTCCTGCCGTCCTCCTCGTCGTAGACTTCCCAGCCATATGGCCGCACGCCGCCTCCCTTGAGGCAGACCCGAAGCCGGAACCGCGAGTGCCCCCTTGCGATAGGGGCGGATGTAGGCGCCGGATGCTGGGCCAGGCGGCGCAGCATCGGAAGTCAGCCGAGCTTCAAATTGGATGCGGCCTGCTTGCCGCGCTCGGTTACCACGTCATAGCTGACCTTCTGGCCGTCGTTCAGGCTGCTGATCCCAGCTGCCTGTAGGGCAGTGATGTGCACGAACACGTCCTTGCTGCCGTCCTGCGGCTGAATGAAGCCGAAGCCCTTGTCAGGGTTGAACCACTTGACTGATCCGCTCGCCATGCCCGCTGCTCTCTGACGTAAACGGGGCGGAACCTAACCGTACCCGACCAGGGTGCCAAGCCTGTTCAGGATGCGCAGCTGGCCACCCTGGCGGTCAGGAACAGAGAAGGGGAGCGTTGGCCGGCAGGACCGAAGAGGCCCGACAGGCGCTTGTCAGAGCGGCCAGCGTGAGTTGGCGCCCTCCGCACGGGCGGCCACCAGCAGCTTGGCCATGACCTGGTTGGGGCCGTCCTGCGACGCCGTGCGCTCGATCTCGGCCCAGTCGAACCGAACCGTGTCGGTGGCCCGGTCCCATTGGGCCGCAGGCCAAGCCGGGGCCGCCACGTCCTGGCTGGAGCCAGGCGATGCTGCGTCGCTTGCGGTCGAGGCGGAGTTGGCTTCCGGCGTGGCTGGCTCACCGCCGCGTCCCCGCCAGCCCGCTGCTTCGGCTTGGGGCTGGGCCGCTTGCGCACGGGCGCCGCAACCGGGTCGGCGATGGTGCCGTCCGCGTCGGCAGTGCCGCCTGCGGCATCGTCGCTGTCTATCATGCCCAGCGGCCTGGGCGAGGCAGCCGCCTTCGACTTGCGTCCCTGGCGCGCCGGAGCAGGGGCGACGCCCAGGGCGGCCAAGACCTCCTCGGGGGAGGCGGCGAATTCGTTGCTGCTGGCGGCCTTCGGCTTGCGAGCCATGTGCAATCCTTGTGGTTCAGGACCGTCCTGATACGGCATCAACAGGATGATGAGAACCAATCTGCTGCAGGAGGGGCTGTTCTCCCGGGGGCGCCCGTGTCACGGCTGCCCGGCATGTGGCGGCGCTGGGTCGAGGCCGAGTTCCTGGCGGACGTGCGCGAACTTGGCCGGCTCGGCCAGGCGCGCGTCGGCCATCATCGCCCGCAGCGCCGCGAGACCTGCGTCGGTGAGGAACAGCCGCGGCTGCCGCCCGGTCGCATCCAGGCGCAACAGCCCGCGTTCGAGCAGGCCCGCCGCAGCCTGCGGCACCTTGGGCTGGCCCGCCTGCGGGCCGCCCCGCCACGTCTTGAGGTAGAAGCCCTCGGCGACGCTGGGCAGCGTCGAGAAGAACATGTCGAACTCGCGGCGTATGTAGTCGCGCTCGGCAGGCGTGAAGACGCCGGAGGGGGCGGGCGGGTCAGATGTGATCATGAGGCATGCTCTAGCATGTTGGGCCAGCCGCCTTGCCAGGTTGAACTCTGGGCGCACGCGCCGTCCGGGGCAGGCCCGCTGCCGATCCATGGCTGTCCCTCGCCGCGTATGGTAGCCTGTTGCAGCCGGGCGACACCTCCTGCCGAGCTGTCCACTTTGCTCCACCCGTCGTGACACATTGCTGCCCTCCCGGCGTTCTGCCTTCCACGCACGGCCACAACCAGCCCCGAGGTGCCCCGATGACCAAAGCTCCCATGACGACAGCCTCCAAGACGACAAAGGCCGCGAAGACCAAAACCGCGAAGACCGGCGCCGCGAAGGACGAGGCGCCCCCGCACGGCACCCCGGTCGAGAAGCCCCGCGCCGGCCAGAAGCCGAACGCCCTGCAGCAGCCGTTGCAGCCCTCGCCAGACCTGGCCGCCGTCGTGGGGGAGGGGACGATGGCGCGCGGCGCGGTGGTGAGCAAGGTGTGGGAGTACATCAAGGCGCACAAGCTGCAGAACCCGGAGGACGGACGCGAGATCGTGGCCGACGACAAGCTGAGGCGCGTGTTCGGCAAGGACCGGGTGACCATGTTCGAGATGAACAAGCACCTGGCGGCGCACCTGAAGTAGGACAGGCCAGAAGGGGGCAGGCCAGGGTCGGAGACCTGACGCGCAGGCGGTGGGCGAACGTCCACGTCTCCAACCAGGCCCTGCCAGAAAGCGCGGCCACGGGCTAGGCTGGCGGGTGAGGTCCGCCCCCGGCCGCACGCTCCCCCGGGTGCCGGGAAGCGGATCCAGCGCAGCGAGACACCGGATGCCAGAAGGGGACCGCCCGATGCCTGAAGCCCAGGAGCTGACGGCGCCGCCCCACCCAGTCCTGACGCAGGCTGCGATGGACCAGCGCGTTTTCGACCTATACGACGAGTACTGCCACGGCCGGATGGACCCGCCGCAGCTTCCTCCAGCGGGCCGCGGCGGCCACGGCCGGCGGGCTGGCAATGGCCCAGGCGCTGCTGCCCCGCTACGCCCAGGCGCAGACCGTCTCCTTCACCGACGAGCGGATCAAGGCGCGCTACGTCAGCTATCCCTCACCCGGCGGCACCTCCGGCACTATGCGCGGCTACCTCGTGCGGCCGAACGGCACGGGCCCGTTCCCGGCCGCCCTCGTCATCCACGAGAACCGCGGCCTGAACCCCTACGTCGAGGACGTCGCGCGACGGCTCGCGGTGGAGGGCTTCCTCGCCCTTGCGCCCGACGGGCTCGCGCCGGTCGGGGGCTACCCCGGAAACGACGATGACGGACGCGACCTCCAGGCGCGGCTCGACCAGGGCAAGCTGCGGACCGACATGGCCAACAGCGCCCTCCACGTGAAAGGCCATCCGCTCTCGGCCGGCAGCCTCGGGGTCACCGGCTTCTGCTGGGGCGGCAGCACGACCAACGCCTTGGCGACCAGCTTGGGCGTGCAGCTCAAGGCCGCCGTGCCGTTCTACGGTGCCGCGCCCGACACCGCCGGGGTGGCCGCGATCAGGACGCCGCTGCTGGTCCACTACGCGGAGCACGACGAGCGCGTCAACGCCATGTGGCCGGCCTTTGAGGCGGCATTGAAGGCGAGGGAGGTGCCGTATGACATGCACGTCTACCCAGGCACCCAGCACGGCTTCCACAACAACTCGACGCCGCGCTACCACGAGGCGGCGGCGAAGCTGGCATGGGACCGGACGGTCGCTTTTCTCCGTCGGCACCTGGCCTGAACCGACGCGGACGCGTAGGACCTGCAGTCTTCAAGTCTGGTTCCACGACCTCTGGCCGAACGACGCCGCCAACGGTGGCACGTGGCCGGAACCAGGATGCCGGCTCACAGGCCTGCAGTAGCCATGAGATGCCGTTCAAACGAGGCGCGGCGAAAAGGTGAGAGCTGAGGCCGTTCCATGCCGGCCGACGTGCCGGATGCGCCTGAGCCGTGACCTCAGTGCAGGGCGGGGAGGGTCGCCACGTTCACCTCGTCGAGGAACGTGCTCATGCCCTCCTCCTCCACGGCCGACTGGAACGCGTTGTAAGCGGCACGGTCCGTGTCGAACGCCTCGTCCCAGACCGTCGAAGTCCCATTCTCGTTGACCACTTCGAGCACCCAGTGCCGATCACCGTCCAGGTGGTAGATCTCCAGCCGCACGGTGATCCCTTGCCGGGTCACCAGTCCCGAGTAGCCTGACTGTACCAACTCAGGGTCGCGCTCCATCGATCTCTCCTGTCGTGCGATGTTCGCTCTCCCTTTTGTCACGCCACCGAAGTCCTGTCTCCGGCGGCCCTCTTGGAGGGGAGCGGGTCATGTCGGTACGGGCGAACATGATGCCCCTGCCGCTCCCCGATTGCCGCGTTGCCGTCCTCCGCGCAAGGGCGGGAGAGCGGCCGGGCAAGTTTCGGCCGGAGTCAGAGCGCGTGCAGCACCCGGATGCGGTCAGCGAAGGCCCGCTTCGTCACGTCGGCCTCAGGGGCGATCAGGTCGAAGCCATGCGTCACCCCGGGGTGCATGTGAAACTCGACGGGAACGCCCGCCCGCACGAGCCGGCGGGCATACTCGATGTCCTCGTCCCGTAAGATGTCCAGCTCCCCGGCCTCAAAGTATGCCGGCGCCACGCCGCCCAGGTCCGTTTCACGCGAGGGGGCCGCAATCGGCGGCACCGCCCCGGCGCCAGTGCGTTGTCCCAGCAGGGCGCTCCAGCCGGTGTGGTTTTCGTCGTGGGACCAGGTCACGAATGGCGCAAGCGCCGGGTCAGGCACCGTGTTGCGGTCATCGAGCATCGGATAGATCAGGATCTGGCGCGCAAGGAGGAGGCCGCGGCCCCTTGCCAACAAGGCCACGCCTGCGGCGATGCCGCCTGCACTGTCGCCCATCACGGCGATGCGCGAGGGCTCGACGCCCATCTCCTGCGAGTGGCCAGCCGGCCAGCGCAGGCCGGCATAGGCATCCTCGACCGGCACGGGATGGGGATGCTCGGGAGCCAGGCGGTATTCGACGCCTAGCATGGGAACGCCTGACGCGGCGACATAGGACCGCACGAACGGCTCGTACAAGTCCAGGCTGCCGCCGATCATGCCGCCCCCATGCAGGTAGACGGCGGCAGAACCGGGCGTCTCGCCGCCGCGGCTGTACCAGCGCAGTTCGACCGGCGCGCCATCGGGGGCCACCGTGCCGTGCCGGTGACGGTGACGCCGCCGACCCGCGCCTTCGCGCTGCCCACTGCCGCAAGGAATGCATTAGACATCGCGCGGCACCCTTGCCAGTCGCCGCGCTCCGGCAAGGCCGCGTCGCCGAACGCAGCGTTCAGCGCCGACAAGGGAGCAGCTATCTCAGGATCGAGCGAATGCGCCAAGGTTCCTCCGTGGTGCCGCCCTGGTTGCGTCGTCATAGGGCAACCCAAGCTTGACCAGACGGCCGGAACTGGCCGTTACCGGACCGGCAGCTTTCGGCGGCGGCATATCGAAAGCGGACGTTCAGCTTGACAGGTGTAAGATCTAAACCTGCTCCACGCCCACTGAAGCACCTGAGGAAGGATACGTGCACGTGAGCGCAGATCTCATCATCGACCTTCACGCAGACTTCGCGTCCGCGTGCGCGAAGGAGTTGCAGGACGCCGGCTACGCGCCGCCGACCGGGCCCGCCGCCGAAATCATCCGTTCCTACGCCAACGTCCGGAACCGACGCGTGTCGCAACGACCGCGCAAGGTGCACAAGGCCTCCTATGCGGTCCCGGCGCATCTTGCGGCGGGCGAGCAGGCCTTCCTCACCGCAGTCGCCGCCGGCGCCGACCTTCGCCCCTACCAGAGCACGAGGCTGGAGAAGGCCGACTTCAACGACGGCATGCTCAACGACTTCGGCATCCAGCACTTCCATCTCGGGACCGGGCCGCATCCGACTAAGCCCGGCTTCATGGCGCGCACGGAGCTTGTCCTGTTCGCCCTGGTCAGGGATGGTGATTTTTACAGCCTCGGATGCTATGCCCACGGAGCTTGGTCCCAGACCAGCTTGCTCGACCTCATCCACGCGACCTGGCCGGACGTAATTGCGTTCAGTTCTCCGAACAGAGCGCCGGGCGGTCCAACCAACGCCTCCGGCATGAAGGTTTTGGGGCTGCGCCACAACTACGCCGACGACGAGGTCGAAACGCTCCGTAGGGCCGGCATCAACGTCCTCACCCAGCGCCCCGACGGGACGATCCACGTCGGGCCGGGGGGCGGCGTTACGACCAGCGGAAAAAGTGGAAAGGTCGCCCGCGAGGTCGCCACCATCAAGGAGCTGTGTAATCGAGTGGAGCGGGACCTGAAAGCCATGCTGGCCCCCATACTCGCTTCGGGCGAACTCACGCCGTCGGTCACGCTGCGCTTGGAGCAGCGCGGGGCCGATACGTTTGCGGTCGTGAATGGGAACAGGGGAGAGTTCGACCTCGGGCGGCGGCTCTTCGTGCCCCCGCTCTGATCAGGCGGCGGGGACAGCGACGGCCAGCCTGTTGGCGATAGCGGTGTAGAGGTCGACCTCCGCACCGGGCGCGCGGATCGACACCAGCAGCGCGTATCGCGCAGAGCGGTCCCACCGCTGCAAGCCTGGCTTCTCCTTCCACCAACCACTGACGGGGAACACGCCGATGGCGTCGCGGTCCGCGAGAGCAGCCGCGCTCCCTCGCCATATATCGGAGTGGATCGAACCGCGATCCCGGATTGGGCCCAGCACCCAATCATCGCCGCCCGCAGCGCCCCCGATCTCGCCGGCCTCTTCCGCCTCGGCGGCCTTATTGATCCGCTGCCGGAACTGCGGGAGGTTCTCGAGGGAACGCTTCACGGCGAAACGAAGCGCGTGCGAGGCATAGCGATGCCTTCGCGTCCAGCCTCGCTCGCCGGGGTTCGGCTCAACGAAGTAGGACAGCGTGATCCTCAGCTCTACGTCCTGGTCGCCGAGCGCGAGCAACTCGTCGCGCGGCCACGGCAGACGGTGCAGATTCATGTCCCGCGTCTTGATGTTGGAGCCATCCTTCCGGAACGGCAGCAGCGCGTCCTCAACCATCAGCGTGGCGTCGTTTGAGGCGCTCATCAGCGCTCGCCCGAAATCCGGCACGCCCCAGCCATAGCGGCGCAGCATCGCCATCTTCTGCCCCTGCGTGCCGGCCGCATCGAAGCGGGCGCGCATCGCCGGCGTCCATTCGGCTGAGTGAACTACTAACCCGCGCACCGTCTCCGGCCACAGCTCGGGTCGGGCGGCGATGACGCCGGCCGACAGGTTGGCCGCCAGTGCCGCAGCCGCACTGGTGTCGCCGAACGCGTCGAACAAGCGAATGTTTGGCCGGAAATGGGTCGTGAGGAGTTGGAGATCGTCGATTGTAGAGGCGGGGTTCACCCCGTCATGGGCGAGATTGCCGCCTTCGAACACCACGTCTGGGCGGATCGGCCACTGGCGATCCCAAATACCTGAAGTGCGACTCGCCGGCGAGAGGTCTCCGGCAGGCGCGAGCGCCTCCCAATCCTCATAATCGGGATGGGTGATGGTGATCTTATCAGTATAAGCACCCGCCACCAGCGCGTTCCAGGCCTGGGCCGGGCTTTCGGCCTCTGCAAGATCGTTGGCGTCGGGGTATTCCGCCGCGACGATGTCGCCGCGCATGTTCCCCGCCGCCAGGACCATCAAGCGGCGGCGATCGCCGCCGCCGTAGCAGAGCTGGTCAACCGCGGCGGACCAGGACGAGGGGCGCCCGCGGCCGAGCCCGACTTCGCTGGTTACCGCCATACAAAACACCCGGCGCCGGCGCGGTGCACGCGCCTCGGCCTTACCGATCCCCACCTCCGTTACGGCGCCGTAGAGCTCCGGGTCGTTCTGCCCGGCGGGGGGCAAAACCTTCACCGACTCGAGGCGATGGCGCAGATCGACGGCCCCGCCGCCGCTCAGCGCGGCTTCTAGGTCCCCGTACAATGCCACGCCCGCCATCGCGGTGCCGTGACCGTTCCAGAAAGCGCTGTCCCCTACGCCCCATCCATCGTCATAGGCGTGCTGGTCCGCGGGATCGAGGCCTGGCTCGATCAGTGGGTGCGCTCGGGTCATACCGCTGTCGAGAACGCAGACGGCCGGAGCGATCGCTGATGGCGGGTTGATCCGATCGGCGAGATCGGTCGCCCACTCGGCTTGCTTGACGGCGCGCATCTCGAGAAACAGCGTCGGGGTGTCTTTCGCGACCCGCAGCTCGGCGACGGCGTCGGTATTCTCCACCAACCGTGCCATCGTGGCTTCGTCCGCGAGCGCCAGCACGACATCACGCTCGGGGAAGCTGATTGTGTGGTCCTTATGGGCGACGTTCAGGCGCCCGGCGACCGTCCGGAACGTCTCGAGCCGCCCATCGCGAAGCCACACCTCCCACCAAGCCTGACGTCCCGCCTGCGGAAACAGCGCCATCTCGTCCGTGAACAGCGAGCGCACGGTGGCGAGGCGAACGTCTTCTATCCGAGCAACGAGAGCCTCGTTCTTCGGCTTGCCCGTTCTCGTCTCCTCGTCCCGGTAAGCCTCGATCTTCTTGGCGAAGAAATCGGCGGACCGCTCCGGCACGAAAACCGTGGCCGTGACCAGCTCGTCGCCTTCCGCAGGCAGTCGCACCGCAACCAATTCGATCGCCTTCGGTTTGTTCTCCAGCCCCTCCACCGCCGCCCGCTCGGCCGCGGGAAGCTCAAACTGCAAGTAGAAGCCGCGCTCGCCCTCGGCGACGGCCCCGTCGCGCGCCGCAAGGGTGCGACGGGCCTCCGCGATCGCGTTTCCAAGGGCCTGCTCAAGCTTGCGCGCGTGCACGGCCCGAACCCGGGCCGGCGGCAAGCCCGTGATGACCAGCCTCGGCGAGGTATAAGGTTCGCTCTGCCCGCCGCCCTCCATGTGGAGGTGCGGCAGGTCTCGCGGCGTGTTGTCCATAGCGTGCTACCGGATCAAAGGGCGGCCGCCTTGCGCTCCGCGAGCGCGGCCAGCAGCGCGGGCGAGCCAATATCCTCGGTTCCGCCGAGCACCGCCGCCTTGGCCGCCTCATTCGCGGCGCGGGCGACCTCCGCCTGGCTGAGCCCGGCCGTGGCTTCAAGCACCCGATCCCAATCCATCGCCTTCAGCTTGAAGGTAGCCAAATGCGATTCCAGGATTCCGCGCGCGACCTCCAGGTCGGGAAGCCCGTAAGTGATCACGTCATCGAAGCGGCGGAACAGCGCCTTGTCGAGCAGCTCCGGGTGGTTTGTAGCCGCGACGATAAGGCTCGGCCCATCGTCGTTCTCGAGAAACTGGAGGAAAGAATTGAGTACACGCCGGATCTCGCCGACGTCGTTCGGCCCGGCGCGCTGGGCGCCGATCGCGTCGAACTCGTCGAAGAAGTAGACCCCGCGCTGAACGGCGATGGCGTCGAACACCAGCCGCAGCCGGGTCGCCGTCTCGCCCATCAGCTTCCCGATCAGCCCGTCGTAGAGGACCGTGAACAAGGGCAACTTCAGCTCGCCCGCTAGCGCGGCGGCGCTCATGGTCTTTCCCGAGCCCGGTGGGCCAACAAGGAGCAACTTCCGACGAGGGCTCAGCCCTCGTGCGCGGAGGCGCTCCTGCTGGCGCTGCTCTGTCAGCACCCGGCGAAGCCGCTCTTCGAGCTCCGGCGTCAGTACCATGGTGTTAAGCCGAATGTCGGAATAGCGCGCAGCGAGGAGGCTCGTGAGCTCGCCTTTGGGCTGCGTGATCGGCACGGGACCGGCGCCGCGCCGGGCGACAGTCGCGCCCTTGCCTTTGGCCGCGTCGATCAGTTCGCGCAATTCCTGCGCAAGCTTGCCGTGCCCCTGGCGCGCCTCGTGGGCGGCCAGCTGCGTCGCGACCGAGAGGAAGCGTTCCTCATCGCCGGCGATGTGGCTCTGCAGCATGGCAACGATGTGACGCGCGGTGGTCATAGGTTCCTTAAGCAGGGTCGATCGACCCTCGTCAGCTAACGATCCTAGCGCCCCACGATCGATCTGTATCCGGAAAACGTGCCCGTCGGCCTAGGGGCCCAGCTAGCGATCCACAGACTAAGCCGCAGAATGGCGATAGGAGATTGGGCATCGGGGATCATGGCCGCCTGCCAACCCTGATCCCAGAGGTTTGCGCAGCTACGTCCGCTTCCAGGACGTCGGAAAAACCTCCTGAACGGCTGAGACCCCGTTTGCGAAGTCATGGTGCGGCCAACCGCTTGCGGTTTGGGTGGACGGCGCGGTGGAGCATAAGGCGGATCATGGCGAGCGTGACCATGGCTTCGGACACCTCGGGCAGGTGCT
>JAABUK010012561.1_pt1 | contig 10764 bp, 14 predicted proteins | sample 5559141 | NCBI WGS metagenome assembly JAABUK01 (sample SAMN10711869, study PRJNA513367) | rock metagenome | isolation source: Antarctica rocks | place: Antarctica: Victoria Land, Pudding Butte nord | collected 2016-01-03
GGCTGGTGTGGCTGCAGGTGCGGCGGCTGGCGTGGCAGCAGGGGTGGGCGGTGCCGCGATCGGCGGGGCGCTCATGCTGGGCAACTCGGTCGATCCGATCGCGGCGCAACAGCAGCTTGAGCGCATCAACCGGCTACTCCGGCCGCAGGCGCCGTCCAACCTGCCGACGTTTGACGGCTATGGTCCGGACGGCCAACCGGTCCCGCGCAGCCTCGTGCCGCCGCCGGTCAGCGGGGCGCCTTCGGGCGGCAAGGTCGAGCTTCACGGCGACATCAACATGGATGGCAGGAAGGTGGGCGAGCTGGTGGCCTATCATATTGGCCGCACGGCGAACGCCGCCCCCCGCAGCGGCGCCACCGGCTCTGATATGCGCGTCTCGCCTTGGGGCGGGGCGCTGGCGATCTAACGGGAGAACGACACCATGAGCACCGATCCGAAGTCTGTCATCCCTCGGTCCGTTCTGGACGTCATGCAGAGCCTCTCCGTGGTCCAGAGCCAGCGGAGAGCGCTCGGTGCGGACGTGATGACGGCTGCCAGGCGCCCGCCTGCCGCGGACCCGCGCGACCTGATCGCGGCGTCGCTGGCGGGGGGGATGATCGCGGCTGGCGGGAAGGCCGTCACGGCGGAGGAGGCGGTGGGGGTGTTCAGGGAGGTGCGGGAGACGCTGACTATGCCGACGCTGCGGGCGGGGGATGTAGGTGGAGTAGAAGCTGCACGCTGTGGAGAAGGCCAAGGGCCATCGCTTTGCTGGCGGTAACGCGCCGTTACCGCCAGCAAGCGATCACTCTGGAAACGCGCCTCGTTGACGGCATGGAATTTGCCGTTCATGGCGCATCATTTGATGTGCTTCTCGGTCGAGACATCATGAACCGCGCGATCCACGGTTGGGCGTAAGGCGGATTGAGCCATACGCGGCCGATCCATTCCTGGGAGAGCCCGTCGTCTTCCTGTGAGTGGAACATCGCTGCTTGAACCGTCTCATTCGCAAGCGCGGACGACGCCGGATCGAGGTCAACGCCGCCGAGGAAGTCGCGAGCGGCGCCGACGTATTCGGCCGGCGTGTACCACTCGTTCTCGCCGGTGCCCCCAGCGCGGTGGTTCTCGTCCACAACCGACAGGCCGAGTTTGATTATACCTGTCGTCGAGAGCTTCTTTTCTGTTTTGGCAAGAGCCCGCTCAAATCTCTCAAAGGGAACATCTGCTAATTTCTGCCAGCGAGAGGACTGGTCGTAGCTGATACCTAAGTCGGAAAGAGGGTGTGACGCCCTCGTGGCGTCCGAGGGCGTCACACCACGGCTCGTACCTGGCTCGGCCGCCCCTTTCGCCTTCGGCATATCGCGCAGCAGTTCGCCAGCCCGCCGCTCGGCTCTTATCCGGATTCGCACGACCACGGCTTCAAGCTCGGTATTCTTAGCCCGTTTTGAGTAATCCTCAAGTGCGAGAGCCCGATCCCGGATGTCCTTTACCTCATCCACCGCGCCAGCTTCGGCGATGGCGACGCACATCCGCTGATAGTGAGCCAGAGAGATTCCGACCTCAGATACCAGCGCGATCTCTCGTACGTCGTCGATGGCGGGTATTGAGTTCATGCTGCCACCATCGGTTGTTCTGGTGCCTCTGCGGGGACCGCTCTCCAAATCATCCCCAGAGGAATTCACCTGCACAGCACGCTCTCGATCTACCAAAACCTCCTGACGCACTGACGCACCTGACGCATTTTTCCTATGTGCAGCACTAATTTGGTTTTCATCCCTACAACAAAATGAATACGTCAAATTCACGGTTGTAGAAGAGATGTGCGTCAGGTGCGTCAGTGCGTCAGTCATTTGGCGACCCCAGGAGCGACCATAGGAATCCAATATCGTTCGCCGTTGGTGCCCCTTTCGCCCCGTCTCCAGCCTCGACGTTCAAGCGCGGCGCCAACCCGGCGTTGCTCTGCTGTCCCCAGCTTGGGCTTGTCGAAACCGAGGCCGTGAACAGCAACCTGCATGACGGTGACGCGGTGTTTCTCTTTATCCGCATTGGCTTTGATCAGTTCGGCGAGGTAGCTGGCGATCGCATCCTCCCAGGCATCCGCTTCATATCGGGCATCCTGTTCGGGCTTGATGTGGGCGAGCTCAAACTGCGCATCCGGCCACCACTTCTCTCCAGCCAGGAACGCTGCCACAGCTTCGGCGAGAAGCTGATCGCGATCATGCGCAAGCGCGTCGATGTCGATCTCCGTGACGCTCACGGGCCAGAACCGCCGGCCGCCCGTCTCGTCGCGGAGGTAAGCGACCTTGTTCGTTGTGCCGATGAACACGCACTGGCGCGGCTCGATCACCTCGGCCCGGCCAAAGCTGGGGCGGTATCGTTCTGTGGTGCGGGTGATGAACGCCTTCAGCGCCGCCGCCTCGGCTTTGTCGAGCGCGCTCATCTCGGCCACCTCGATCAGCCACTTGCCGTTGAGGTGCTGCGCCACGTCCTTTCCGCCACTGCGGAGATCAGGCAGGCTGTCGGAGAACCAGTCGCCGGCCAGGATCATGCATGCGGTTGACTTCCGCGCGCCCTGCGGCCCTTCCAGCACCATCATGTAATCGGCCTTGCAACCCGGCCGCAGCACGCGCGCCACCATAGCGATCAGGAACATGCGCCCGATGCCGGCGGTGTAGGCGGTATGTTCGGCGCCCAAGTAGTAGGATAACCAGGTGTCGAGCCGCTTCTGGCCGTCCCATCGCAAGCTGCTCAGGTAGTCATGCACCGGATGAAACTCGCGCTCGCTGGCCCGGCGCTGGACGGCCTGGTGCATGGTGTCTTTCGATAGACGGGTGAGCCCGGCGCGCTGAATCGTTTCCTGCACGGCCGTGATGTCATGATCTCGAACCGGCTGCAGCGCAGGCCTCTTCATCATATCGGCTCGAAGCATCGCGTCCCGGCTAAACAGGTCGCGCAACTCCCCCGCGTGCCGCAAAGCATGCAGAGCATTGGCCAGATTCGAGATTGGCTTGCCTTCGTCGTTGACCTGCCATCCCTCTTTCCAGGCATCCTCGCCGGCCTTGTCCCAAATGCGGCGCAGCTCGCGCTTACCGTCGGCGAGGCCCTTCTCCTCCGTCCAGGCTGATACCTCTGGGTCGAGAATCATGGCCTCGACCATTTCGTCGAACGTCTTCCCTCCGCGCCGAAGCTGGGCTCCGACACGGAGCGCGGCAGCGGAGCGGGACTTGTCACCTCCGCCATGCTTGCGGGTGGGACGTGACGGCCCGCGTTCTTGCGCTTCAATAGCGGCGTCGGCTTCATCGTCATCGTCAACGGCCATCCCGGGGCCAGCCACCTCAATCAGCCACAGCACGTCCGCCAGCGTCATCGTGTGCAGCTCCTCCGGCGCGTCAGGATGGCGTTGGTCCGTGACCGCGAAGAACCGACCAGAGATGTAGAATTCAATCCCCGGCGGATGCTCCGAGCCTTTCTTGCACCACTTGCGGCCGGTCTCTCTGCCCATCGCGACGCGAATGGCTGTCGCGTCCGCCGGGTCGTAGGTGAAGAACAGTTTCAGGCCGGAGCCGGAAGGCGACACCTCGGTGTAGGTCGAAAAGCGGTTCAGCACCTCGGTTGCCCATGGGGCAAGGTTGCCGACGTCGTCGCGGCAGGTATCGAGGTCAACGCCGGCTAGGTGCCGTGCGTCGTCGAGCGGGGCGAACTCTATTCCGACACCGCCAGCGCCGTAGGGTTTGGGCAGCAGCGGCGCCCTTTCCTCCGCTTGCTGTCGGGTGCCCCAGGTCCGGCCATCGTTGGCCATCGCCATCTTGCCAGTGCGAGGATTGTAGGGGAGCTTCGTTGGTTTCGTTCCTGGTTTGGATCCCGGTCGAATCGCGGTCTGCCAGGCCACCCAGCAAGGCAGAGCCGATAAGCTGGCAAGCGTGATCGGAAGGGTCGGCTTGGACGGCATCGCGTTCAATGCGCCACCCCGTGAACCACCGCGCGCAGCGCCGCCTCGTTCACCGCAGCGCGGAACGCCGCAAGATCAAGATGTCGGTGCAAACTGGTGAAGAACGCGCGTGAGCCATCTAAAAACTCTCGCGCGGCCAGCTCGGCTTTCGGCCAATCTGCCTGCCTTGTTGCTTCAAACAGGCCGATGGCGGCCGCCTCTGGGACGATCATCTCGGCGTCCATCTCGGCCCACAGCTTCGGATGGATGCGGCGCCACCGTTCAGCCCAAAACGGGACGGCCTCGGCCGGAAACTCGGCCGTCTGCAGCAAATCCGCGAATGAGGCCCACGGAAACGCGAAGCCCGGTTCTGGTGCGGGATAGAGCCGTATCGGCGAGCCCGCGACGGTGATGGTGCGAGGGGCCGCGCTCAATGCAACTCTCCCGCTTTGCTGGGCGTCGGATGCACCCCGCCCGGTGGCGGGCGCATCACCAGGCCCTCGGCGCCCGCGCACCACTTCGAGGCTGAGCGCTCCCAAGCGGCGATGTTCGTCGAGCTGCACTCGATCATGACCAGCCGGCGATAACGCTTGGCTAGTTCGATCGCGAACTCGTAATGTGCCGTCGCGCCGGGGCCGCCGTGGATCAGGACGAAGCGCGCCCATTTGAGGGCTCGTTGCGCAATCGGCCAGGTGTTGGGCCCGTCGACCGCGGCGTGGTCGTCGTCGCCGATCAGCGCCAAGCCCGGCAACTGGATTGCCGCCGCCCAGCGCTTGAAGGTGCCAGCCGAACCGTCCCGCCCAACTTCCAAATGAGCGATCTCGCCCCGGTAGAGAGCCTGGAGGACAGGAACGCGGTGCTCCGCGCCGGCGGCCTGCATGCGGCTGATCGCGGCCGGTATTGCCTCCCAGCTATCGATATGCACGAAGGCGTTCATCGCGCGCCCTCGCGCAGCTGGGCTGCCCGATGGGCAAGGTGCTCGGCCGCGAGATGGTGCCCATGCTGCAACTCGGCGTCGGCCAGGCGGTCCAGCATGGCAGCGCGAGCGGCGCGGTAGTTAAGAACAGCCGCGCTGGTCAGCGGCTTGCGGCGATTTCGTTTGATGCTTCGTTTGGTTGGCATGTCCGGTCCTTTCGGATCCGGCGCGGGAGCATTGAAAAGGCGGCCCACATGCTGTATCTGAAGGATGTTCAGTCGCCTCAGATACCGCTTCGATCCGCCCCGGTGCTCTGCGCCGGGGTTTTCGTTGCGGGGGTTAGGCGGCCAATTCGGCGGCGCGGCCGCGATGAACGAGGCCGGCAAGATACTCGTCGCTCAGATCAGGATCGAACAGCATCCGGCCGCCCAGCCGGATGAACGGAAATCCGTCGTCTTTGCATCGGCGATCGAGCGTCCGCGTGCTGATATTGAGGCGGGCGGCCTCGGTGTCCCGGTCGTTGTAGCTCTTGTAGTTCATCGTCTCTGCCCTCTCACGAGTGTCGCCGGGTGGCGTGTCGTGAAGACAATCGCTCAAACGATTGGTCTGAAAATCAGGAGAATAATACCGAGGCGGTGCTCGGTATTTATCTCTGGGTTTTCGACCTTGGCTTACCCTTACGGCTCATCTCTGGATGAAACTTTGCCGCAGTTGCCCATGCTCGATTGAACAGTTCTTCGGGCACGCGCGTATTGGCAAATTTTCTTGCCTGAGCGAACCAATCCGGCTTTGATCGTCTTTCGGATTTCGGCCATGCGGAGATTAGCCAAGACTCTAGCTTCGCCTCGAGGTCAGCCGCAGCCGACGTCTTATCGGTGCGAGGGATCGCGAATATTGCGGAACTAGAGGCCGAAAGGGTCAGGCCGAAAAAGGTCGGTCTTCCTGCGGTTCTCCCACCTTCGGGGCGGAGTTCGCCCGCGTGCCAATCGCAAACCATGGTCTTGTCGGACCACCAAGCTGCGGACAGGGGAACAAGGTCTCGTCGATAATCGCCGGGTAAAAAGCCGGAGGCATTCCACTGCCCGGACCGTATCGGCTGCACAAGGGCCGCAACCAACCGATCCCTGCGTAAGGCGGTCTTCCGCGCGATCTTGAGCGCAAGGGTCCAAGTCGGAGCTGTAGCTAACGGGTCGCGCCAATCACCACCGATATCCGGCTGGCGTGTTTTCGCCATCCGGATATCTAGCGGAAGGGCCGAGTCAACGGGACTGAGCCACAAATGGTCAAAAAGCTGGCTGAAGCCATGAACTCTCGGATCTTGCTCAACCGATGCGAGTGCACGGTGGTATGCAGCGACGTGATCGGGGCTGAAGCAGGCGGGGCGAAACCACCGCTGTTGTGCGAAATCGATGCCCAGCGCCCTGGATGACTTCACCAAGGCTTTCAATGTCACATCGTCGAGGACTGACCTACGGTAAAATGCATCGATCGGCTCGCCGGCCGGTTCTGGCTCAGCGATATCGATCTGCTCGTCCGCCGCGGAGGCAGGACTGTCCTCCGACATTTGTACGTGCCTCCGTGCACTTCCGTGGATGTAGCGGCGCGGCAGCCCGGCACGGAGGTTCGGGCGTTCGGCGGCCAAACCTAGCCGCGCCGGTTTGAGTTGTAGCATGGGCAGCCGGTTCGAGGCGATCAGCATGGCTGATACCGTCACAGCCGTGACTTCCCGCGCATGCGGATCTCCGCCTTCTCTTGCTCCGTGTAGCTGCGGGCTCTCAACCGAGCCCAGGTTGCGCGACACCAATCGACGAGGCGGCGAGCGGCCCTCATACCGCCAGCGCCGGGAAGCGTCCCTCGTGTAACATGGTGATCTCGTCCAGTGCGAACTCGGCCAGATCGAGCTGAGCCGCGGCAGCCAGCACGGGCAAGACGCTGACCATGATCCGCTCGATAGCGTTGGACAGATGGTCGAGTTCCGGCTTCTCGAGATCGTTGCAGGTCATCTTCATCACGAAGTGACCGGCGATATTTATTTGAACAACGCAGTCCGACAGGGTTTCCGCCGGCATCGTGCTGACCAGGTCGCGCAGGGCGTCAATCCGGCGGAAGAGCAAACGATCGGCCGTGTCCAGCAGCATGTTCTCGGACGCAATCTCGCGGCGCTGCTCCTCGCTCGCGGGCTTGCCTCGCGCGTCTCTGAGCCCATTGACCGACGCCTCGCGCCGAGACGTTGTGCCCAGCATTCGCCCGAGTTCAGTTATGGACGGCAGCACACACGGCACTGGCGGAAGCTTTTGCGCGCGGGTCATGCTGACGCACTCCCCAGCAGGCAGCGCATGAGCGCCGCGGTGAGCCGATCGGCGACATACGCATCCGGATCATCTTCTAGGAACGCGACCTTTCCCGTGTTCCACGTCGCCAGCGTGGACGCCAGAGCGACGGCGGCGGCGTGCGTAGAGCCGGGCGTTGCGCATATACGGTTGAGGACTGGCCAGTCGCTATGGTGCTGTCCACCATATAGCTGGTCGGCTAGCAGGTTGGCGTGCTCCTCCTCCTCGCCAGTCGTGGCGGCATTGACAGTCGTTCGGCACCTCGTCTCGATGGCGTTGAACTGCTCGCACAGGGCGATCAGGTCGGCATCGAGGTTGGGCGGGACGAGATCGGCGACGCTGGCAGCGGCGCCTGCCGTGATGCCAATGGCGGACGCGGCGGCGGCAAATGCGACGAGGCCGCTACCAAGCGCGGCGCGGCGTGTTGAACGGATTTTGGGCGTTGGTGATAGAATGTGTTCAGCCATGACCTGCTTGCACTCCAAGCGGTTGCGGTTAGGCCGGACAGAGAGGGTGGTAGCTCTCTGCCCGGCTGCTCTTTATGTTGTCCGGGAAACCGAACACGGTTAGGATAACCGGCGCGTTCGGCGGCGCAAGTGAAATCTGCACAGGGTTCGGAATGCTGGGTGTTCAATGCAAGATGGCACGCGCCGCAACCGGTCTCGGCGTCCGAGAATTAGCTGACGCGTCTAAGGTGTCTGCTGACACAATCGTGCGGCTCGAAAAGGGAGAGGTGCTGCGGCCTCGAACTGTTGACGCGATCCGCGCCGCCCTCGAGACTGCCGGCGTCGAGTTCGTCGACGAGAACGGGGGCGGCGCGGGCGTGCGGCTGCGGAAAGCAGTCGCTTAGCGGCTGCGGTCTGGCGCGAACATAGCGCCCGCCAACCACTACACGACGCGGAGGTTAGCGGCGTTGTTTCAAGCTATTTACAACCTGCATACACCAGACAAATCTTAACTTGCTGGTAAACTCTTTCGCGGATAATCTTATCAGCGCGTCTTATGTACCACAGCGGAGCTTTTATGTCGCAGTTCGTGGGGTCATCCAGGATCCCGTTGGCGCCAGCCCTTGGTCGCACGCGAATGCGTGTTCAGGTAATCGAGCATGTCGCCGCCTATCCAGTCGGTCGTCCTGTAGCTGCCCCAGAATACCAGACCACCGGAGCAAGGTCCGCCAGGTTTCTCGAGCCGACCAGGAGAGAATTGCCGGTAATGCTTAAATCTGCGGCTCGGCTCGACGAGGCTGCTACGGCGCCGGTATCCGATCCCAGCGCTGATCCAGGCTGAAGATTGCGAGACTTTGCTGAAGCTGGGGATCTGAGCGAAGTACGTGTCTGGTAGTGACGTCATAGAAGCTAGATAGCCGAGAACTCTCAACCGTGACGTAACGAACAACATTCTCAATACGAGCAAGTTCAGAAAAAAATCCAGGCTGCGGTTGTGCCTGGGTAGCGCGGTGAAGCGCCGCAACTGGATCAAATGGCATTCTGAACTGCATCTCGGTTTCAAAATCTTCGTATAGATCCCACATCAGCGACTCAATCTCGACCGGCACTGATTCCACAACCTTCAGGCCCAGCTCAATCGCCTCTCGGCGGTTTATCGGGTGTCCGTGAAAGTAGAGTTTTGAAGCAAGCGCTTCAACGACAGTAGAGATATTGTGCTCTTCAGACTTTTCAGTGTGCATTTGGAGCAATTTGGTCGCGATCATTCTGGACTGCGAAATAAATCGTTCGACATTGCCTAGCGCAAGCGGGTGAACTTCTTTAGCTAGGATTTCAACCGCCTTGACGACTTCTTCTTCATGATTGATGCCGGCCGTGTTACGAATAAACGAGATGTAAGCCTTCACGTCCTCAACGCTTATGCCCAGGCGTCTGCCTGTGCCTTGCTCAAATGGATTAAACTCGTTCGTAACTGTTGGATCGATCGGACCCATCGCAGCGAATTTGTGCATGACAATCTCATCAGCACCGAGAGCCATAATAGTCGCGGCCGAATACGCCTTGAAAGGGATCAGGACAGCAATTTTGAGGCTGTATTCCCTTAATACCGGAATAAGGCGCCAAGGAACAATACTATCTCCACCGTTACTTATAATAAACAGATCAATTTTATTAGCCCGCTCGCTAAGTCTCTGAAGGTGATCAATAAACTCCCGAACGGCATCATCAGATATCTGCGAGTTCACATTCGGCCGAAGGGAAGTCACATAGCAAAGCACTTTTGAGCCGCGCAGCTCCTCAATTTTCTGGATCAACGGAAGCCTGTCATAAAATCCCATCGTATTCTCAGTCCCTCAAGGTTCACAGCCGAATTAAGGATGGCAGTCTGGCCGTGCTACCGCATCCCAAGACACCAACAAAACCGCTGACAATGCCTCGTCAGATGGCACAAGCGATGGTCAGCTTTATTTAAGATCGGTCTCCCACCACCAAGCTCGCCCAAGCCTCCAGCGCCGCCCTCCGCTCCGTCAGAAACTCCGCTCGCTGATATACCGCCGCCACGCCCTGAATAGCTCCGGTCACGTGGTTGAGCAGCCGATCGCACACGTGCGGCGGGAAGCCACGATCGGCGAGAGCGGTCACACCGGCCCGGCGGAAGTCATGGAACACCCAGCCAGGCATCGGGACGGCATCCCTGCCCTGCTCTGCGGCGGCCGTGGTTTCGGCCTGCGCTATGGCCGCGTCCAGATCCCGCTTGATGACCGAGAAGGATGACAGCTTCTTACCGCCGGGCACGGCGAAGATCAGTCCATCGCCCTTCCCTCGTGGCAAGCCCTCCAGCACCGTCCGCGTCGCTTGCGCCAGGTGCACGATGTGCGCGCGGCCGTTCTTGGCCCTGGCGGCCGGCACGGTCCAGGTGGACAGGTCGGGGCTGATCTCGCCCCAGGTCGCGCCGGCCACCTCCTCCCGCCGCTGCAGGGTCAGTAGCAGGAATCGCACGAAGCCTTGCTGGACGGGACCGAGGGTAGCGCTCGCCGCCCAGATGCCCTGCAGCTCGTTGATGGTCAAAACGCGCGCTCGGGCCTTCTCCCGGCCGGGTGCGGCCAGTCCTGCGAACGGGTTGACCTCGAGCAGGTTGGCCTTCAGGGCCCAGCCATAGCAGGCGCGGGCGTAGGCCATGACCCGGTTGCCGGAGATGGCCCCACGTTCTGCCGCGACCATCTCCAGCGCCGTCGCTGCATCAGCGCGAGTGACCTTGGCAGCTGGCCGGGCGAGCAGGCCCGCAAGGCTCTGCCTCACCCGTGCGGTGGCCTCCTTGCGGTAGCCTTCCCGGCGCAGCGATAGGGCCCGGGCTTCCCAAGCGTCGACCAGCTTGCCGACGGTGAACGCGTCCTCGACCGCAACACGCTTGGCTTCCCCCTCGAGAGCCCGCTGGGCGGCGGCTGCGGCCTTCCGCTCGGCTACCGGGTCCCGCCGGTCACGAACCTGCCCACTGTCAGTGGCGCTCGTAATTTCCCCAGATCGGGCGGTTGAAAATTCCCCACTTTGTTGCGGTATGCGTTGAGATTGGCGCTGTGGGGTGCTGCCCGGCATTAGCCCACCCTCCCTCTGACGGTTCAGGGGAGAACGAGGGTGGTCAGGCTTGGGGAACTCGTCATGATCCTGGAT
>JAABUK010012564.1_pt1 | contig 10763 bp, 11 predicted proteins | sample 5559141 | NCBI WGS metagenome assembly JAABUK01 (sample SAMN10711869, study PRJNA513367) | rock metagenome | isolation source: Antarctica rocks | place: Antarctica: Victoria Land, Pudding Butte nord | collected 2016-01-03
ACACCGGCGCTGCGGACGGCCTGTACATCACGACCGCTGGAATAGGCCTCATCCCGGCCGGCCGACACCTGGGCGCGGACCGGGTCCGGCCAGGTGACGTCGTCCTGGTGAGCGGGACGCTCGGGGACCACGGCGTGGCGGTGATGCTCGCGCGAGGGGACCTCGACCTGGAGGCCGACGTCCAGTCCGACACAGCTCCGCTCGTCGACCTGGTCGAGCTGCTTCTGGTGGCCGCTCCGGGCACACGGTGGCTGCGTGACCCGACCCGCGGCGGAGTGGCGACCGTCTGCAACGAGTTGGCGGCCGACGCAGAGGTCGCGGTCGTCCTCCAGGAGTCGGCGCTGCCGCTGCTCCGGCCGGTCGTCGGCGCCTGCGACCTGCTGGGCATCGATCCGCTGTACGTCGCGAACGAGGGCAAGCTCGTCGCCGTTGTCCCCGCGGACGAAGCCGCCGCCGCGCTACAGGCCCTTCGCAGCCACCCGCTGGGCGCGGCGGCGGCGGCCATCGGGCGGATCGCGGCAGAGCCGCAGCGGATTGTGTTGCTCGAGACGGCCTTCGGAGGAACCCGCATCGTGGATATGCTCGTGGGCGACCCGCTGCCGCGCATCTGCTGACGTCGGGTCGACCTTTTCAGGGCGCCCGATATGTGCTTACCTGATTTTTGAACCCGCCCGGGGTTCTGTGAGGAGTTGACATGGCCAATGCGACCGCTACCCGGTCCCAACCCAGCGCGTTTTTCACCGACCGCCGCCATCGCAGCGCGGTCGCGCTGCTGCTCGGAGCCCTTGCGATGGAGCTCCTTGTCCAGCAGCAGGTCGTGCGCTTCTACTACACGCCACTGATCGTCGGCCTCACCTACCTCGGGGCGGCCGCAGTGGCCGGCCGCAAGGGCGCCTTGTGGGCTCCGGGCATCGTGACGACCTGCTGGGGCATCGCCGTGCTGCTGGGCGTCCACCGCGTCGTGACCATCGACGGCAAACTCTCGTACGAGATCGCCGGCTTCATCGGGGTGGCTCTCGCGCTGGCCCTGCGGTACACCATCGGACTGGCCGCCGGAGTCATCGGGCTGGTGGTGGCGATGGGCATCATCTTCGCGCACAACTACGCGCACCCGCCGTCGTGGATCTTCAACGGCGTCACCTTCGCCGTCCTGCTGGGAGTGTGGGGCCTGTGGGAACTGCGTCCGTCCCGCCGCCCAGAGCAAGCGCAGTCGAGCAGCGCTCCTACGGAGCAGGACCGCAGTCTCGAAGGGCAGCACGACGCACCGAGCACGACGGTCCGCGCCTGATCGACGCCCACCTCCACGAGGGGCCGGCAGGCGCGCTTCGGTGCGCATGCTGCCGGCCCTTTCGTCTGCCCTGATCCCTGGGTGGAAGAGACTGCCGACCCAGCCCAGCCCCTTAGTCGGCGGAAATCAGCTCAGCGGGGGGTGCGGCGTCCGGTAGCGCCGCTCAATGCGGCAACGGCGAGAGCCACCTGCGAGCGTCTTCGTGGGGGCGGTCGCCTACGTCCCGGTGGCCCTCGTCGCCGGGTACGCCAGCTGGAACTCTTGGGTGGCGATACTGCTGGTGATCGCGCTGTCGTACGGCCTGGGCTCGCGCCGAGTCATCGTTGGGCCGGACTTCCTAGCCATCCGTAAGTTTGGGCCGTACCGGCTGGCGCCGGCCGACAGCATCATTTCCGGCGCTGCAGCTGGTGCTCAAGACCGGCCGCACCTACGACTCCGGAGGTCGGCCCTGCTTGCCGCGAGCGGCGGAGGGGTGCCGACGGCATAGGTACCGGCGCAGGAGGTGAGCGCCAGGCCGACGACCCCGAGCAGGGCGAGCCTTGCTGTGCTGCATGACGTCGCCCTCCAGGCAGCCCACTATCTCCTAAGGTACATAGTAGGGCGACAGGTGCGCAGTAGCCGAGTGCAGTCACCCACAGCCACCGAGGAGATGCGATGACGCGAGCGCCCGACGACAAGCAACTCGGGCCGGGCCCGCGGCCGGACCCGAGGACCCAGTGGAAGGCCCGCCAGCGGGCCCGGGTAGCCGAACAGACCCACGACGCGCAAACCGCCAACGCAGGCGGCGGCCGACAGGGCAAGGGCATGAGCAAGTCTGCCAACAAGGGCAAGGGCAATAGCGCCGGCAAGGCAGGCAAGGGCGGCGGCAAGGCAGGTGAAGGCGGCCGGCAGTGGTGGCGTAGGTCGCGGGCCGAGCAGGACCGGTGACCCCGGACAACGGGAACGGCGCCGGGACGCGGCACGTGGCGGCCGATTCCCGCGACCCCGTGCCGCGCCCGCTGCCGTTCGTGACCGTCAAGCGAACCGGGCCCCGCCTGCGCGAGCCCTACGGACACTGGTGGGTGGAGGTGGGCCGGGCAGAGAGCTACGGCTGGTGGCCGGACCGGCCGCTGCGACTGCGGCACTGGTTCACCGGCACGGGCGGGTGCCTGAACGGCGCCTGGTTCAACAAGCACGCCTCATCGACCCGGGACTCCCTGCACCGCGTGGCCGCCGACCACAGCTTCCACCCGCTGCTGGTCGTGGACCAGACCGACGAGGACGTGTTGGCGGCCATTCGGGCGTTCGCCGCAGCGTACGAAGGCGGCTGGCGTTGGCGGTGGCCGTGGTCGCGACGGCCGGCCCGGAACTGCCGGACGTTCCAGCTCGACCTGTTCCGCGCCGTCGGGATCGCCGAGCAGCCCGCCCTGCTGCACACCCACGGTTCGGGTTGCCCGGTGCTGTTCCCGGTGCGCGAACGGCTCGCCCGATGGCGCTTGCGCATGAACGGCAGCCTGAGAGCCAGGCAGTAGAACAACGTCAGCAGTGCCCCCGACCGGCGCTGAGGACCAGCTTGATCGCACGTTGGTGCACCACCAGCGACCAGGCTCCCGCCGCGGCCGGCGTGGCCAGCAGCAGTGGACCGTCGGCTACGACGCTGACGAAGCTTTCAGCAGCCTCCATCTCAGGCGAGGCCCGGCTCGAGTGCCGACCCCGGATGCTCGCGACCAGGCCCGATAGGGGGGCGCAGGGCTGTCATGCCCCACCTGTTCGCTGCTGGACACGAGTGCGACGACATCCAGAGGACGTCCTAGGTGCAATAGTAGAAGGATGCGGGCGTGGAACGCCCGCCCTGGGAGGAGCATCGGTGCTGCGGGTCAAGGGGCTTGGCGAGCTGGAGGCCGCGGTCATGGATCGGATGTGGGCGGCGGACCGGCCGATGACCGTGCGCGAGGTCCTGACCGAGGTCAACACCACCCGAGACCTGGCCTACACAACGGTGATGACCGTCCTCGACAACCTGCACAAGAAGGACTGGCTCCGGCGCGAGATGGTGTCCCGGGCCTGGGTGTACTCACCGGTGGCCACGCTGGAGCAGTACAGCGCCCAGCTGATGGAGTCGGCCCTGAACGCCAGCAGCGACTCCGGCGCGACGCTCGTGCACTTCGTGCAGGCGATGGGCCAGGATGAGATCGAAGCCCTTCAGGCCGCCCTGCGCGAGGCGAAGGCCCCTCGTGCAGGTACAGCCAGTGGGGGCGACGGGCACGCCGGGCGACCGCACGCCGAGACGATCGGAGCGGCGACCAGGCCGTCGCGGGCACGGAAGGAGCCTTCGTGAAGGTCGCCGCGGTCCTTGGCCTGTACGCGCTGCTGCTCGCTCTCCTGCCCGCCAGGTTCCTGGCCCGGGCGGCCTGGGCCAGCCGGTCCCCGCGCTGGGGTGTGGCGCTTTGGCAGGCGCTCAGTGCCAGCGCCTTGTTGGCCGCCGCCGCAGCCGGTTTCGCCCTCGCGTTACCGGTCCTGCGTCTCAACGGTGACCTGAGCCAGGTGCTGCGTGAGTGCGTGATGGCCCTTCGTGCGCAATACGCCTCGCCCGGCGGCGCGCTGACCGCCGCTTCGGGCGCGGTCCTGGCAATGACCGTGCTGGGCTCAGCCGCCTGGTGCGTCTCCCGAGAGCTCTTCACCGCCGCCGCGGCTCGTCGCGTGCACCGCGGCCTGCTGCGGTTGACCGCGCGGCCGTACGACGGGGCCCACACCGGAGCAGCGGACCCCTTGGTCGTGCAGCACGACAGCCTCTCGGCCTACTGCCTGCCGGGTCGAGGCGGCCGCATCGTCCTGACCAGCGCGGCTTTGGACGCCCTGGAACCAGACGAGCTCGACGCGGTTCTGGCCCACGAGCGGGCGCACTTGGCCGGCCGGCACCACCTCGTCCTCGCGGCTGCGAACGGCCTTGCCCGCGCCTTCTGGTTCGCGCCGCTGTTCGCGATCGCCCGGGAGCAGACAGCCGTGCTGGTCGAGATGCTCGCCGACGACCGGGCAAGCCGTAACGGGAAGCCGCTCATCGTCGCGGAGGCGCTCCTCCGGCTCGCCGCGCCGCCCGGCCATCCCAGGCCCGTTCCGGCCGTTGCCCTTGGCGCGACCGCCGCAGCCACCGGTGACAGGATCCGCCGGCTGCTGGCGGACCGCGGGCCGATCGGCTCCGGCGGGAAGGCCCTGGCCGCGGCCGGCAGCAGCCTGCTGCTGGCCGGCCCGGTATTCGTCCTGCTGACACCGGCGCTCGCTCTGGCGAACAGCCCCTACTGCCCGGCCTGACGTGACGTTGCTTTCGCCCCCGGCTGCTGAGCCGGCAGTTCCACGTCCGTCCCAGGGTTGCCGTCGGTCGGGCCGGCCACTGACAGGCCTCGACGTCCCCCGCCGGCAGGACCTCTCGCCCCGGCCCGCCTAGCCTACTTACCGACGTCGTAGATCTGGGCCCTGCCGGCTGACCGAAGGATGTGCGTGGTTCGCCTGCTTGCCCGGCTCCTGGTCGCCGGGGCGGTCTTACTCGTGACCGTGCTCGGCGTCGCGTCGCCGGCGCGGGCCCACGCCGTGCTGCTGCTGACGAAGCCGGCGACCGGCTACAGCGTCCCTGGCCCGGTCTGGCAGGTGACCCTGACGTTCAGCGAGGCGGTGTCGGTCACCGCCGACGCGGTCCAGGTCTCCGGTCCAACCCCAGGACTTCATTCGGTTGCGGTCGCTGTGGACGGCGGACGGACGCTGGTCGTGGCGACCGGGCTGCTGCATGACGGTCTGTACCGGGTGCGCTGGCAGGTCACCGCCGACGACGGCGACGTCGTCGACGGCAGCTACATGTTCGGCGTAGGCAGCGACGTGCGCCCGGACGCGCTGTCGACCGCTGATCCGCCAGGTGCTGCGGTCGGGTCCCTGGTTGTGACAGCCGTCCTGCGTTGGGTGCTGTTCGCGGGCCTCGCGGTCACCCTCGGAGGCCTCGCGGGGCAATTCTTGGCCCGGCGGCTCCAACGCATGGCCGTGGGTGTCGGTGCGCGGGACCTGCCGGTCCCGGCCGGACTGCCGCTGATCGCTGGTGCCGGTGCCGGGGCGCTGGGGGCGTTAGCCCTGACCGTGCACGCCTTGGACGGCGGTTCGTGGACCGCCGGCCTGACCGACGTGCTGTCCTGGCAGGCGCTCACGGGACCCGGCGCCCGCCTGTCGGCTCTGGAGGTGCTGCTGTTCGGGGTCGCGGCGCTGCTGTTGCTGTTGCCCGGACGGGCCCAGGGCGCGGCCGTGGCCCCTCTCATCGGGGTCGCGCTCACCGAAGGCTTCCGCGGACACCTATACCAGCAGGACGGCACAGCCGGTGCGCTGGTCATCGCGCTGCACCTCGCGCTGGCGACAGCGTGGACCGGTGCGCTGGTCATGGTGCTACGGACCGCGGTGAGCTGGCGCCGGGCTGGTCGGGGCAACGCCGCCTGGCAGCTCGTCGGGCTGTACTCCCGGTCCGCCTTGGTGGCCTACCTGCTGGTCGTCGGCACCGGGACCCTCGCCGCGGTCCTGATCCTGCCCAGCCCCGGGTCGCTGGTCGGCACCGGCTACGGGCTGGTGCTGTGCGCCAAGCTAGGGCTGGTCGTCGCCGTCACGGCCCTGGCAATGGGCTCACGGAGAGTCCTTCGACGCGAGGCCCCGGCCTTGCTCACAGCGCCAGGGCGCTGGTGGCAACCACGGGTTCTGTTTGTCTTGCTCGTTGTGACCGCCGTGCTGGTGTCGCTGAGCCCCCCTCGCCTGACCGCCCGCGCGCAGCAGGCGCAACCCCCGCCAGCCCCGACCGGCCCCGTCGAGCAGCTCGGCGCCCTCGCCGGGCAGCTCACCGTCGGGCTCAGCGTCAGCACCGGCCAGCTACGCCTGCAGGTAAGCAACCCGGCGAGCGACGACCGAGACGGGCAGACCTTCGCCGTGACGGCCGCCGCCGGACGCCTCGGCCAGCAGCAGCGACCCGTGCCGCTTCGGCCCTGCGGGCCCGGCTGCTTCGCCGCGCCAGCCGACGTCGGCGTACCGGGCCTGACCGTGCAGGTGAACACCGCCTCCCCAGGCTGGCAGGGAGGTACTACGACGTTCGCGGTGCCGTGGCCGCCGGTGCCCGCGACCGCTCTGTTCACTCGTGCGCTCGCGCACCTGCGGGCCGCCCGGCAGGTGACGCTCCTCGAGCAGGTTACTAGCGACACGAGCCGGCCGGCGCCGATCGCGGTGACCCTGCACGACTCCGGGGCGGCGTTCCTGTCCACCGAGCCCTACAGCGACCCGGCGGTGCTGGCGGTCTTCGCGTTGTCGCCGGGCGGGACCACGCGCCGGGTCGCGTTCGGGGTCGGCGGCATGTACTTCGTCGAGTTCACCCTCGACCCGTCCGGGCGTGTCGCTGCCGAGCGCCTGGTCACTCCGAACCACCTCATCGAGCGGCGGTTCCGCTACCCCTGACCCTGACGCTGCCGGCTCCGAGGACCGGTACGTCAGCGGGCAGATGCGAGCGCGGCCGCCAGGTCGCGTTCGCGGAGCTGCCCACGGCGGGTGAAGACGACCCTTCCCCGCGCATCCACGATGAGGGTCACCCGAAGTCTGGTGCCGCCGAGGTGATGCAGCAGGTCGCCCCAGTCGTCGATGACCTGCAGGTAGTGCACTCCGACGGCCGCAAGGAAGTCCTTGGCGCTGTCCGGATCGTCCTCGGTGTCGACGCCGACGAAGCGCACCTGCCGACCGTATCGGGCGCACGCACGCTGCAGGGCCGGCATCTCCTGCTGGCAGGGCACACACCACGACGCCCACAGGGTCACCAGGACCGGGGAGCCGCCGAGGCGGGCCGGGTCCACCGTCGGCCCGGCGCTCAAGCACCGAAGCGCGAGCCCGGGCAGCCCGGAACCACTGCCCGCCCGGGGACAGGCGGCCAGCACGGGCGTACGCGGCGCCGGCCACGAACCGATCGCGCTGCCCGTGCTCGAGGTGGGGCTGGCGCACGACGTCACCGTGCCCGCCGCGGCCACGAGTAACGCAACTTCGAACGGGCCGCTCCGCAACCCACTCACGCGGCTCTCGCTCCCCCGAACCGCACTCTACGATGCGTCATAGTAGATGGGTTCGTGTCGACGACGGAGGCGCTGTGCAACTGCTCAGCTCGGGGATCGTGCTCACCTCGTTCATCGCAGGAATCGTTGCCCTGCTGGCGCCGTGCTGTGTGTCGGTGATGCTGCCCGCGTACTTCGCCAGCGGCCTGCGGCGCCGCCGGCAGATCGTCGGCATGACGTTCGTCTTCGCCGCCGGCGTCGGCACCGTGATCCTGCCGATCGCCCTCGGCGCGAGCGCGGTCAGCGGTCTCCTGCAGAGCAGGCACACTCCGATCTTCGCGACCGGTGGCGCGCTGATGATCCTCGCCGGCCTGGCCACCCTCGCCGGTCGCGCCCCGACCGTTCCGATGCCGTTCAGCGCCCCCTTGGCCCGTCCGGGGACGTCGGGGGTGTGGCTGCTCGGGGTGTTCTCCGGCGCCGCGACCGCCTGCTGCGCCCCGGTCCTGGCCGGTGTCGCCGGGCTCGCCGGGGGTCGCCGGGTCGTTCCCGCTCGCGCTCACCGTCGGTGTCGCCTACGTGTTCGGCATGGTCGCGCCGCTCGCGTTGCTCGCCCTGGTCTGGGACCTGCGGGACTGGGGCGCAGCCCTGGCACCGGGGCGCCGGACCCTGTCGATGAGCCTCGGAGACAGGCGCGTCCACCTTCCTCGCCTCGGCGGAGGGGCAGCGGCTCGGCGCGGACGCGGGCGTCCTGTTCGCTCCTGGAGTGCTGCTCGACGGCTAGCCTTTCGCGCACGGCCGGCTCTCGGAACGAAAGCTGCGGCGCGCGCTCGCCCGCTGGAGCTCCTGCGTGGCCGCTGACGCAAGTCCCGGACTGCGCCCGTAGCCGGGACGATGAACGCCTGCTCGCCGTACAGAGCCAAGGTGGCGCTGCGGCGGGGCGGCCCTCAGGGGACAGGGCCCGTTCTCTGGTGCCGTCCGGTCGTGCCTGAGGGGACCACCGGCCGGTGGCGATCGCCCGCCGCCGCCGCTGTGACGAGGGTAGGGAAACTGGGTAGCCGTCCCCGGGCGCGGCCTACAGAAGGGTGGCTCGGCGGATCTCCCTGGCCAGTGCGGTTGGGTTGTCCAGGAGCAGCAGGTGAGTGCCGGCCAGCATCGTGACGTCGACGTCCTGTCCGGGTGGCAGCCTGAGGACGTCCCGGGCGGGTGCGGTCATGTCCTGGTCGCCGATCACCACCGTCGTCGGCGTGCGAGGGTCGCGGATGCCGGCCGGGAGCGGGTTGTCGGTGAGCAGGGTTCGCAGCGCAGCGCGGTAGGCAGGGTAGGAGTGCTGCAGACCGCCGCGGGCGACCGCCGGCGGCAGGCCGGGTGCCAGCCGGGGCGCGGCATGTTGCAGGGCTGGCCGGAGCAGGCACATGGCCCCGCAGATGACGCTGGCCGCCGGGGCGCCGGCCACCGTGCGGCGGGCCAGCCATGACCGTCGGGACAGCCGGTCGGCGGCTTCGCCGGCGTGCGCGTACGCCGGCGGGCACACCAGGACCAGACGGTCCACGCGCGGGTCCTGTGCCGCGACAGCGACCGCGACGGCGCAGCCGTACGAGTGCCCGACCAGTACGACCTCGCGCAGGTGCAGGTGGTCGAGCAGCCGCCTGACGGCGGCGACCTGCTCGGGCAGGGCGAAGCTGGTTCCCAGGTGGCGGGACCGGCCGTGTCCGAGCAGGTCCGGGACAACCACAGACCGCGCCGCCCGCGACGTGCCGTCTGTCGGGGGAGACGTCAGGGCGTGCACCAGCGGGCCGAAGACGGCGCCGGTCGCCCCGAGGCCGTGCAGCAGCAGGACACTCGGGCCGGGACCTCCGGGCGCGGCTCCGCTTCGCCGGTGGTGAAGGGGGACGCGGGCCGGGTCCTGTTGAGGGGTCCACACGGCACTGCCTCCGATGCCGATGCCCGGTGGCATCCCGGCCTCGACCTCGGCCGTCCGCGCGGCCACCCAGCGGGACAGCACCCAGGCGTAGCTGAGCAGGGACGCCGAGGCGAGGACGAGCCACGTGCGGTCCCCACCGGGGATGTAGTGCACATCGACGTGCGCGAGGAAGGCGTTGGACCACGCGGCGTGCGGGATGCCCGCCCGGTACAGCAGGTCGGGAAACATCGCGTACAGGTGGAAGGGCAGGACCATCAGCACCTGGCCCTGCGCCGGACGTGAGGTGAGCAGCAGGTAGCAGCCGAGCCAAGCGGTCGCCGCGATCACCCCGACCAGGAAGTGGGCGGCCCAGTGGAAGGAGGAGTCGTAGGAGCCGTACACGCGCAGCAGCAGTGCCTCGGCGACGACGAGAACAGCAACCTCGCCGAGGAGCCGACGAGGCCATAGCGGTCCGTACGGACCGGCCCAGTGGCTCTGTCCGCGTCCAAGACCTGAGGTTGCGCTCGGCACGGCGCTGCTCACGGGCCGCCCCCCGCGATCGTGGCGGTTTCGAAGCCGTTTGTCGCCCACGACGGGTCCAGAGTCGAGTACCGGACGGTGCGGGTGCTGTCGATGACCGCGTAGCCCACCCCCGGCCCACGGTCATTCGGGCGGGGCAGGTCCACCGCGCGGGCAAGGACCTCGTCGGGATCCTGGACGACCGGCGCTGGCAGCCCGCGTGCATCAGGTCGCGCAACGGTCTGGACGACGAGACGCAGCCGCACCCGCGGCGTTAGCGCCGCCGCGAAGGTTCGAGCGTCGGCAGGGTCGGGAGCGTGACGCAGGAACAGCAGCACTACGGGCTCTGTTCCGAAGTCGACTCCCGACACCGAGCTCGGCAGCACAGGGCCGTTCCGCAGCAGCCCGTTGCGCTGGTCCGCCAGCGCTCGCTCGTCCAAAGGGCCTGGTGGGTGGACCACCACCAGGACGATGACGGCCAGCAGGACGGTCATCAGCCCGGCGATCGGGGCGGGGTTGTCCATCAAGGCCTCTCGTGGCAGCACGTGGACACGCGCACGTCGTCACGTCCGTACGGTTCAACGGACATAACGCTACCGTGCAGGTCCAACTTCCGCAAGGTCGTACGGCTGTTGGACGCGGGCGCTCCTGCCACCGACTCTGCGTCACCGCCTCGGCCGAGGCCACGGTCCCCCGGGATGGCGCACGCGGCCCCTGGGTCGGGAAGGCGACGTGCGTCGAGCTTGACATCTGGTGCTCGTCCGGGCCACCACACTGGGGTCGGCCTCGAGGGGAACTGCGTGCGTGCTGGACGTGCTTTGGGGGATGGCTCCCCAACGCGAGGTATATGCCGGTAGACTGATACCTGACCGCCAGCGTGTTGCTCAGCAGCGCATCGTTTTCAGGGCCCCGGGCGGACCGGGCTGTCAGCGCTCGTCCACTCGCGGTACTTGTGCTCCACCTGACTCGGGAGACAACCCCTGTGACCAGTCCTACGACTTATGGAGCGGCGGCCCCGCTTGAGTTTCGC